>Ga0196963_10002350_pt1 | contig 11430 bp, 3 predicted proteins | sample S1_5metaG_FD_148600 | JGI IMG/M metagenome (GOLD analysis project Ga0196963, IMG submission 148600) | Soil microbial communities from Anza Borrego desert, Southern California, United States - S1_5 | ecosystem: Environmental > Terrestrial > Soil > Desert | place: USA: California | collected... | reverse complement strand
CCGACCTCGACATCACCACGTTCCGGAGCCGCGGCGGGTCGGCGCCCGGCAGATGGTCGCGCGCGACGTCGCCGGTCGCCTGCGCGAGGCGGGGCGGCGCGAGTCCGAGGCGTGGCGGGCGCTCGGTTCACGGGCCGAGTGGGAGGCGTACGCGGCCGCCCGGGTCGGCCGAATGCGAACGGCTTTGAACGTGCCGGACGACGTGCGCGAGCGCAAGGCCCCGACGTTAACGGTCACGCGAACGGTCACTGGCGACGGCTGGTTCGCGGACGCGACCGCCTACGAATCCAGGCCCGGTTTGGTCGTGACGGCCAACCTCTACCGCCCCGCCGCCCCGCCGCCGTCGATGCCCGGCATCCTGATATCGCACAGCCACCACGCGCCCCGCACGGAAGGCGAGTTGCGCGACATGGGCGTCGGCTGGGCGCGGGCCGGGTGCGTCGTGCTGATCCCCGACCACCTCGGGCACGGCGAGCGGCGCGCGCATCCGTTCGCCTCGACCGACAGCTTCCCCAAGTCTTTCAGGGTGGCCCGTCAGGACTACTACTTTCGGTACAACACGTCGCTCCAGCTTTACGCCGCGGGCGAGACGCTGATGGGGTGGATGGCGCACGACCTGTCACGCGGGGTCGACGTGCTGCTGGCGCACAAGGGAGTGGACCCGGCGCGGATCGCGCTGCTCGGCGCTGTCGCCGGCGGGGGTGACCCGGCCGCCGTCGCGGCCGCGCTTGACCCGCGGATCACGGCGGTCGCGCCGTTCAACTTCGGGGGCCCGCAGCCCGAGACGCGGTACCCGCTGCCCGCCGACGCCGAGTCGTCCTTCGACTACACGGGCGGCGGGAGTTGGGAATCGACGCGGAACCTCTACCGGTCGGCGACCGACGGGTTTTTGCCGTGGGTGATCGTCGGGTCGGTCGCGCCGCGCACGCTCGTCTACGGGCACGAATTCGACTGGGACCAGGAGCGCGACCCGGTGTGGCGGCGGCTTGTGACGATCTGGGGTTGGTACGGCGCACCCGACCGGCTGGGGTGGGCGCGCGGCCGCGGGTCGGTCAAAGGCAAGGCCCCGGAGTCGACGCACTGCACGAACATCGGCCCGGAGCACCGGCGGCGGGTGGCGGCGTGGCTGAAGCGGTCGGCGAACATCTCCGAGCCGGTCGAGGGCGGTCCGCGGCCGGCAGTTGACGACCTGCGCGTGAACGCCGCGGCGGCCGGCGTGCCGATGCCGCCGCTACACGAGGTGATCGCCCGCGTCGCCGAGGATCGCCAGCGCGCGGCCGCGAGTCGGTTGGCCGACCTCGCGCCGACCCAGCGCCGCGACGCGGCACGAAAGGTGTGGGCGGCCGTGCTCGGGGATGTGGAGCCGCCGAAGGCCGCGATTCCGGACGAGGTTCTCGAATCTGCGGCAGGGGGGCCGCCGTGGGCTCGACACCGCATCCTCCGCACCGAGCGTGACGTGGTCGTTCCGGTGACGCTGCTGTCGCCCGGCGGGTTTGACGGGCGGCGGCCCGCGGTCGTGATGTTCGCACGGGCGGGGAAACAGAAGCTGCTCGCCGCCCGGTCGGCTGAGGTGGCGCGGATGTTGGACGCCGGCTGGGACGTCTGCCTGGCGGACCTGCGCGGGTTCGGGGAGACGGCGGTGGGGACGAGCCGCGGGCGCACGGGTGAGGCGACGGCCATTTCGGCGTCACACCTGATGCTCGGCGACCCGCTCGTCGCGGCGCAGCTTCGCGACCTGCGGTGCGTCCTGCGACACCTCCGGGCGTGCGACTTCGTGGACCCCGGTCGCATCGCGTTGTGGGGCGATTCGCTCACGCCGGCCAGCCCGGCCGGCGTGACCGCCGCCGTGCCGCTCGACGCCGACCAGCCCGCGCCCGCGGAGCCCGCCGCGGCCTTGGTGGCCCTTCTGGGGGGACTGTTCGAGGACGTCGCGGCCGTCCACGCCCGGGGCGGGTTGGCCGCCTACCGCGATCTGCTCCGCAGCCCGTTCGTCCACGTCCCCCACGATGGGGTCGTGCCCGGGGTCATCGCGGCGGGCGATGTGCCGGCGCTGTTGGCGGCGGTGGCGCCCACGCCGGTGCTGTCGACCGGAACGGTCGACGCGTGGAACCGCCCGGCGGGCCCTCCCGAGCGGCCCGAACCGGATGCGGTGGCGTGGCTCATCGACCGTGTGCGCCGGCGATGATCGTCCGGTCCTGGTGGACGTGGACCGGACAACCTCGCGCTGTGCCGAGCGTAAGTATTCCAGTCGGCGGCCCGGCGCCGGCCGGATCTCGCACCCGCACCGTTCGTCTTCCCAAGCCCGATGTTCGAACTTTCCCTCAGACGCGGAACTGACAGAACCCCGTGGTCGGGCGTGTTGCTCGCCCTCGTTTCACTTGCGGGCTTCGCCATGGTTGCAGCGGCCGCAGGCGCGGCCCCCGCCGCCGACCCCGCGCACGCGTTGTTCGCGGCACATTGCCAGGCGTGCCACGCCGGCGACAAGCACAAGGGCGACTTCCGGATCGAAAGCTTGTCGCCCGACTTTTCCGACCGGTCGAACCGCGAACGGTGGCTGGCCGTGATGGAGCAACTCAAGTCGGGCGACATGCCGCCGGCGAGCAAGCCGCGCCCGCCCGAGCCGGACGTGAAGGCCCTCGTCGACTGGATCGGCGAGCAGGCCCGGGCGGCCGAACTGGCGCAGCGCGCGGCCCACGGGCGGGTCGTGCTGCGGCGGCTGAACCGGGCGGAGTACGCGAACACCCTGCGCGACCTGCTCGGCGTCGAGGTCGACTTGTCCGACCTCATGCCGCCCGAGACGTCGGTCAGCGGGTTCGACAACGCCGCCGAGGGGCTCCACACGTCCGCCCACCTGATGCGGACCTACCTCGAGGCGGCCGACCGGGCGCTCGACGAGGCGATCGCCAACGAGCCTCGCCCGTGGCAGATCAACAAGAAGTTCGACATCCGAGAGGAGAAGTCGGTCAAGCCGACGGGGAGCGTCTACCGCCACACGGACGACGGCGTCGCCATCTTCGCCGCGTGGGAGTCGGCCAACATCCGCGTCACGATGTGGAACTTCCGCACCCACTTCCGCGGCAAGTACCGGTTCCGCATCTCGGGCTACGGGTATCAGAGCGGCGGGAAGCCGGTCAACTTCAAGGTGACGACCGGGACGCTCAAGGAGGTGACCGAAGAGCGGCTGATCGACTACTTCGCCTTCCCGGCCGACAAGCCGACCGTCGTCGAATTCACAGAGCAACTCGAGCCCGACAACCGCCTGCGCATCATCGCCACCGGCTTGCCCGCGCTCCCGCCGGCGGTCGAGAAGGTCGGGGCGGACAAGTACCAGGGGCCGGGCCTCGTGGTGCAGTGGGTCGATGTGCAGGGGCCGCTGATCGAGTCGTGGCCGCCCAAAAGCCACGTGGCGATCTTCGGCGACCTGAAACAGGCGGTCGTCCCGAGCCCCGCCGACCCGAAGCGCCTGGAGGTGGTCTCGGCCCAGCCGATGGTTGATGCCGAGCGGGTCCTTCGCGCGTTCGCGCGGCGGGCCTTCCGCCGGCCGGTGACCGACGACGATGTCAAGCCGTTCGTCGCGCGGGTGAAGAGCCGGCTGGGGCAGGGGTACTCGTTCGAGCAGGCGGTGCGCGTCGGGCTGCGGGCGATCCTCGTGTCACCGGAGTTCCTGTTCCTGCGTGAACGGGTGGACGCGGATCCGGCCCGCCCCGGCGCGCTCGACGACTTCGCGCTCGCCAGCCGGCTCTCCTATTTCCTCTGGAGCTCGATGCCGGACGAGCCGCTGCTCGCGCTGGCCGAGGCACGCAAGCTGCGCGACCCGGCCGTGCTCCGCGGGCAGGTCGAGCGGATGCTCGCCGACCCGAAAGCCCGCGCGTTCACGGAAAACTTCACCGGCCAGTGGCTGGCGCTGCGGGCGATCGACGCCACCGCGCCCGACCGCACGCTGTACCCCGAGTACGACGACATCCTCAAGACGGCGATGGTCAAGGAAACCGTCCTGTACTTTGACCACGTTCTGAAGAACGACCTGAGCCTCGCGAGCTTCGTGGCCTCGGATTTCACGTTCCTCAACGCCCGCCTCGCCAAGCATTACGGCATCCCGGGCGTCGAGGGCACGGAAATGCGCAAGGTGGCGCTGCCGCCGGGAAGCCACCGCGGCGGCGTGCTCACCATGGCCAGCGTGATGAAGGTGACGGCGAACGGGACGACGACCTCGCCGATCCTGCGCGGGGCGTGGGTGCTCGAGCGCATCCTCGGCACACCCCCGCCAAAGCCACCGCCGGACGTGGGCGCCATCGAGCCCGACATCCGCGGCGCGACGACCATCCGCGAGCAACTCGCCAAGCACCGCGACAACGCCTCGTGCGCGAGCTGCCACGTGAAGATCGACCCCCCGGGATTCGCGCTGGAGAGCTTCGACGTGATCGGCGGGTGGCGCGACCGGTACCGTGCGATCGGCGAGGTCGACGGCCGGCGACGCGTGCGACCCGGGCCCGCGGTGGACGCCGGCGACGTGTTGCCGGATGGCCGACGGTTTAGGAACGTCGACGGGTTCAAACAACTACTGCTCGACGACAAGGACCAACTGGCCCGAAACCTGGTGGAGAAACTCCTCGCCTACTCGACCGGCGCCGCCCCCACGCCGGTCGACAAGCCCGAGATCGAGGCGATCGTGCGGGCCGTCCGAGAGAAGCGCTACGGCTTCAAGTCGCTCGTTCACGAGATCGTGCAAAGCCCGCTGTTCCAGACCAAGTGACGCGCCCGGCGCGCGTCAGCGACCGCGAGACACTCATGCCCATCCCACGCCGCACGTTCATCCGCGCCGCCGGCATCGCGCTCGCGCTCCCCTGGCTCGACGCGTTCGGGGGCGAGCCCGCGCCTCAGGGCAAGTCGCCGGACGCCGCCAAGTCCCGCCGCCGGATGGTCTGCATCTGCGCGCCGCTCGGCCTGCACCCGGACAACTTCATCCCCGCGCAAACCGGCAAGGGCTACGCGCTCTCGCCCTACCTCGACATCCTCAAGGAATTCCGCGACGAGTTCACGGTGATCTCCGGCCTCGCCCACGCCGGCATGAGCTCGGGCTTCGCCCACCAGGCGTCGGCCAGCTTTCTGACCGGCGTACCCGGCGCGGGCCGGCCCGGCTTCCGCAACGCGATCTCGCTAGACCAGTTCGCCGCGGACCACATCGGCACGCGCACGCGCTTCCCCAGCCTGGCGTTGTCGGGCGAGGGGTCGGGCGGGCTGTCGTGGACCCGGACCGGCGCGCTGATCCCGGCCGACAACTCGCCGTCGCGCGTGTTCGCCCGCCTGTTCCTCGCCGGCCGGGCCGACGAGATCCGCGGCCAGATGCGCCGCCTCGAGGACGGCCGGAGCATCCTCGACGACGTCCGCGACCAGGCGAAGACCCTCCGGGCCGACCTCGGCGGCGCCGACCGCGAAAAGCTGGACGAGTACCTGACCAGCGTGCGCGAGCTCGAGCAGCGCATGGTCGTCGACGAGAGCTGGGCGCGCACGCCCAAGCCGAAGGTCGACGTCGCCCCGCCCAGGGACATCACCAGCGCCGCCGACCTGATCGGCCGCACGCGCCTGCTCTTCGACCTCGCCCTCCAGACCGATTCCACGCGGCTGATCACGATCATGCTCGCCGGGTCGACCCAGGCCCCGCCGATCCCCGGCGTGAACCTCGGCCACCACGACCTCTCCCACCACGGAAAGGACCCCGCCAAGCTCGAACAGCTCAAGATCGTCGAGGTCGAGACGATGAAGACCGTCCGCGACCTCCTGTCCAAGCTGAAACAGTCGCGCGAGGACGGCGACACGCTGCTCGACCGCACGACCGTGTTCCTCGGCAGCAACCTCGGCGACGGCAGCAGCCACTCCACCCGGAACCTGCCCGTCCTGCTCGCCGGCGGCGGCTTCCGCCACGGCCAACACCTCCCCTTCGACCCGCAGAACCCGCCACCCTTATGTAACCTTTACGTAAGCATGCTCCAGCGCCTGGGCGTCGAGTCCGATAAGTTCGGCACGAGCACGGGGACGCTGATCGGGTTGCAAATGACCTGACGTAATCGGCCCTTTTTCAATCGTCCGGCCGCGGGCATTACTGCGGCGCGGTATGGGCGAGCACCGAGTTGCGCATCGGGGAAACCACGACAATTCCCCCGTATTTCGGCCAATTTTCGCGCGGCCGTCAAAATAACATCTGCGGCCGGCCGTGATATGTTAGAAGAGCGGCCTGAGTCTGGAGAGGCAACCACGCCGAGTTCGGTGCGGCAAATCCAGGTCAGGGCATACGACTTCCGGGAGAGGCGAGATGATGTTCCGAGCGAATGGGCAGGCGGCGGCGCGGACGGTGCGGACTGGCGAGACTTCGGGCCGCAAGCGGCAGGCGGGGGCGCGGGCGAAACTCGGGCGCGCGGCACGCGCGGCGCTCGTCGCGGGCGCGGTGCTCGGCGCGGGGGGCGGAAGCGCGCTCGCCGCCGACATCGTCTGGACGGCCGGCAGCGGCGCCGCCTTCAACTGGAGCGACGGCCTCAACTGGGACCTGACCCTCGAGCCCAACGCGACCCACGACGCCCAGTTCAACTCGGGCATTCCCAACCCCGGCTCGCTCGCGAACCCGGAAGCGATCGTCCTGTCCGCCGGCGAGCTCGCCAACTCGCTCACGTTCAACGACGCCTACACGCTCACCGGCGGGACCCTCCAACTCTCGCTCCCCGGGAACGTCACCGTGGGCAGCGGCGCCACCGCCACGATCGCCTCCGCGCTGGTCGGCCCCGGCGGCATCACCAAGCTCGGGGACGGCACGCTGGCGCTGTCCGGCCCCAACACGTACGCCGGCGTCACCGCCGTGCAGGCCGGCACGCTCAACTTTTCGGCGTCGGCCCACCTCGGCGACAATTCGGCGACCAACGGCCTGGCCCTGTCGAACGGCGGCATCCTCCGCTGGACCGGCGGCGCCGCGACGGACCTGGGCGTCGACCGCGCCCTCGCGCTGGGCGCCGGCGGGGGCACGATCGACGCCGCCGGCGCCGCGCTCACGATCAGCGGCGCGCTGACCGGCAGCGGCCCGCTCACCAAGACGGGCGGCGGCACCGTCATCCTGTCGGGCAACAGCCCCGCCTATACCGGCAACGTGTTCGTCAACTCCGGCGCCAGCGCCACGGCCGGCGTCCTCCGCCTCGCCAGCAACACCGCCCTGACCGCCGGCACCGTCGATCTCTCCAACACCTCAGTCGCCGGCGGGACCGGCACCATCCTCGACCTGGCGAACGTGTCCATCGGGTCGGGCGTGTCGCTGGTCATGAATTCGAACATCGGGGGCAGTTTCCGCACGACGTTGTCCGGCAGCGGCACGTCCGTCTGGAACGGGTCGGTCCAGGTCAAGGGCGACGGGGTGACCCAGTTCACGCCCGGCGCCGGCGCGACGCTCACGCTCAACGGGAACGTCACGAACGACAACTTCACCGGCGTGTTCTTCATGCGCGGGACCGGGACGCTCCAGTTGAACGGGAACGTCGACATCGGCGCCGGCGCGTTCACCCACACCGACTCGGGCACCGTCGTCGTCAACAGCCCGACGACCGTCATCGCCGCCTCCGTCCGGGCGGCGCACGGGACGATCAAGCTCGGCAAGTCCAACGTGCTGCCGAGCGGCGTGCAGTTCACCGTCGGTCAGACCAGCGACACTAGTGGCACGTTCGACCTCGCCGGGTTCGACCAGACGTTCGCCGGGCTCGAGCGCGACGCCGCGTCGACCGGGACCGCGCACCGCGTGGTCAACAGCGGGGTCGCGCTCTCGACCCTGACGCTGGACATGGCTAACAACTATTCGTTCACGAGCGCGACGCTGCCGCAGAGCGCCGTCATCGGCGTCGCCGGGCAGGCCAACATCCGCGTGGTCAAGAAGGGCGCCGGCACCCAGACCCTGGGCGGGACCAACCTGTTCAGCGGCGGGCTGACGATCAACGGCGGCCGCGTCGCCGTCGCGACCGAGGCCAGCCTCGGCACCGGCACGGTCACGCTCGACCAGACCGGCGTCGACCCGGTCGGCCTCGACTACACCGGCAATACCGTCACCAACTCGTCCGCCACGCGCGGGTTCGCCATCGGCGCCGCCGGCGCGTCGCTCAACTTCACCACCGCCGGTGGCGGCCTCCGCGTCGCCGGCGCCCTGTCCGGCGCCGGCGCGCTCACCGTCGACGGCCCCGGCACCCTGTACCTGACCGGCAACACGGCCGGGTACACGGGCGGGATTACGGCGACCAACGGCGCGGGCCTGGGCGTCCTCGCCCGGGGCGGCGCGTTCGGCAACATCACCTCCCTCTCGTCCACCAGCACCCTCTTCCTCGTCGACGACGGCGACGGCACGAGCGGCCCCGAGACGCTCGTCGCCACCGGCACGCTCCCCGCCGGAACGACCAGCGTGGGCGTCGACCGCGCCAGCAACACGCCGCTGTTCACCGGCGCGGCGAACAAGACGATCCAGGTCAACTCCGGCCTGTCCACCGCCGGCCAGTCGTTCACCGTGACCAACGCGAACGGGTACGGGCTGCACCTGACCGGCGGGGCCGACACCGGCGCCGCCGGCAACAACCCGACCTACACGGTCTCGGGCGCGTCCGCGTCCAACCTCCCCGCCGGCCTGACCCTCGGCGGCGTCGTCTCAGGCGGGAGCGGGTTCATCAAGGCCGGCGCCGGCACGCTCGCCCTGACCAACGCCGGCAACACGTTCGGCGGCGCCGGGGAGTTGATCGACATCACCGGTGGCGTCGTCGCCGCGTCCAGCGACGGCGCGCTCGGCAACGCCGCGAACGGGATCCGGCTCAACGCCCCGACCACGACGAGCGTCGGCTTCACGTCCGCGACCAACAGCACGACGATCACGCTCACGTCCGGCACGACCGCCGGGATCACGGTCGGGCAGCCGATCTCCGGGGCGAACCTCGCGGCCGGCACCGTCGTGACCGGCGTGACCGGCGCGACCACGTTCACGATCTCGGCCAACCCGACCGCCGCCGGCGCGACGACCGCCACGGTCGGGGTCAGCAGCGGGCTCCGGGCGACCGGGTCGTTCACCACCGCGCGGACGATCGACCTCGCCCAGCCGACCAACGCCATCGAGGTGACCGGCGGGAACACGCTCACCCTGACCACTCCGTTCGCCCTGTCCGGCGGCGCCGGCGCGGCGCTGACCAAGTCCGACAACGGGGTGCTCGCGATTTCCGCCGCCAACGGCGGGTGGACGGGCGGGGTCACCATCTACGGCGGGGCCGTCCGCGCCCAGAACAACGCCGCCCTCGGCACCGGCGGCGTCACGATCCCGGTCATCGGCGGCGGCACCGGCATGGCCCTGCAACTCGCCGGCGGCGTCACGGTCAACAACGCCCTCACCATCACCGCCCCGGCTGGCGCGACCCAGTTCACAGGCATTCAGTCTGGCGGCGTCCTCGAGGCCGTCTCCGGCGTCAACACGTTCGCCGGGGCGATCAACCAGGGCGCCAACGTCGGGCTCCACGTCGGCGCGCAGGCCGGCGCGACCCTCAACATCACCGGCGGGATCACCGCGACCAACTCGCTCAACATCCGCGGCGCCGGCACCGTGAACATCACCGGCGCCGCGATCACGAACAACGTGATTAACAAGCTCGACTCCGGCACCGCCACGATCGGCGTCGCCCTGCCGTCGTTCGCAGCCACCGGGACGATCGGCGTCAGCGGCGGCACCCTCGCGATCGCCGGCAACGGCGTCGGCATCGGCGGCACCGGCGCCGCCACCGTCAGCCCGGGCGCGACCCTCCGCCTCGACGACTCCGCCGGCGCATCGACCCAGCGCCTCGGCGCCCGCCCGCTCACCCTGACCAGCGGCAACCTCACCCTCCTCGGCAACGCCGCCAACTCCGCCCAGACCATCGGGGCCCTGACCGTCAACGGCGCGTCGACGATCACGTCGACCACCGGCGGCGGCGCGGGCGTGACCAGCACCACCACGTTCACCAGCGCGACCTTCGGCGCCAACAGCGCCACGATCACGTTCGACGGCGCCGGGCTCGGCACCGTCGACAACCGCATCATCTTCACCACCGCCCCGGCCCTGACCAACGGCATGCTCGCCCGCGGCGTCTACGCGTCCGGCGGGGCCTTCGAGTTCGCCACGTACGGCGCGAACGGCGTGCAGGTGTTCGCCACTTACAATGCCGCCGCCGGCAGCGCGACCGACGTCAACGCCGCCGTCGCCGCCACCACGCTCAGCGTGACCGGCGCGACCACGACCAAGACCCTGTCAGCCGCCCGCACGATCAACGCCCTGAAGATCGACGGCACCGGCCTGACGGTCGACGCCGCCGCCACGACCGGTACCCCGTTCGCCCTCACCCTCTCGTCCGGCGGCCTGCTGGCGACCGGCGGGAGCAACGCGATCTCCGCCCCCGCCCTCGCGTTCGGCGCCGAGGCCTTCGTCCACGTCAACGCCGGCTCCACCCTCACCATCAACAGCGCCATGTCCGGCGGGACCGGCCTCGCCAAGACGTCCGGCGGCACGCTGATCATCAACCCCGGCGCCAGCGCCGTCGCCGGCGTCGGCGCGAACACGCTCTCCGGCGGCTCGCTCGCGGTCAACGGCGGGACGGTCCGCCTCGGGTCGACCAACGCCTACGCCCCCAACACGTTCCTCCGCGTCAGCCCGGGCGGCACGTTCGACCTCGGCGGGAACCTCCAGCAGTTCCAGGGCGTCTTCACCGACGCCGCCGTCGCCCAGACCGCCCCCGGCCAGCAGGGCACCATCACCAGCACCGGCGGCGCCGGCACCCTCGTGATCAACCAGGACAACGCCGCCCGCAACTGGGCCGGGCGCATGACCGGCGCGCTCTCCCTGCTCCGCGGCGGGCAGAACACGCTCCCGGTCTTCTCCGACAACGACCACACCGGGGTCACCACCCTCAACGGCGGCACCACGCTCCTCCGCGACGCCGGCCGCCTCAGCGGCACGTCCGCCCTCGGCGTCGACTACGCCGTGCTCACGATCGACAACAACGTCGGCTCGCTCGACCATTCGGACCGCGTCAACGACGCCGCCCCCGTCACCCTCCGCGGCGGCACCATCGTCTACACCGGCCGCGGCCAGACCGCCTCGTCCGAGTCCATGGGCGCGCTCACGCTCGCCCAGGCGTCGAACGATATCCAGGTGCTCAACACGGCCGGCGGCGTCTCGTCCGCCGAGCTCACGTTCGCCAGCCTGAACCGCTCCTCGACCGACGCCACCCTGAACCTCCGCAACGTCGGCGTCGCCGGCAGCGGCGGCCGCCTCAAGTTCGCGACCCCCCCGACGCTGTCCAACCGGATCATCGGCGGCTGGGCGGTCGTCGGCGGGAACGAGTTCGCGACCTACTCGGCCGGGACCGGCGTCGGCGCCCTCGGCCAGGCCGGGTTCGCGTC
>Ga0196963_10002349_pt1 | contig 11432 bp, 8 predicted proteins | sample S1_5metaG_FD_148600 | JGI IMG/M metagenome (GOLD analysis project Ga0196963, IMG submission 148600) | Soil microbial communities from Anza Borrego desert, Southern California, United States - S1_5 | ecosystem: Environmental > Terrestrial > Soil > Desert | place: USA: California | collected... | reverse complement strand
TCGCCAAGACCTGGCCGGCTTCGTTGCAGATCTGCAGCGCGCCGTCGGCCGGCGCGCCGAGGATTTCAAACGACTGCATCGCCGCAACCAGCGTCTGGCCCGCGGCTAGCTCGATGCGGTAGGCATCCGAATCGCCGTTCTTGTCGAACTTGCCGTAGACCACCGCGGGCAAGGCAACTCGCTGGGCCTGCTTCGGGGAATCGTTCGGTTCTTTCTCCCGCACAGTCGGTTGCGCCGCGACGATGAACGGCCGCGGCATCGAGGCGCCCTCTTCGTCGATCAAACGCAGCCAGGCGATGCCGCAAGGTGCCTCGGCAGGGATGTGAAAGACCAGCTTCCCCTTGCTGCTGCCGCAGTCGATTTTTAGTTGCGGATTGCTGCACCAGAATTCAATGGGCCAGTTCGTGAACGTGCCCGTAACGGTGACTTCGGATGTTTCACTGAGAGAACCACCCGCGGGAAAGAGGGAAGTGACATCGGGCGGAGCAGCAGATGCGCGCGAAACGCAAAGCGACCAGGCGAGTGTTCCACAGATTACCGCTGGAAGAAAAACTCGGGCGTATTGAGCAATGCCCATAGCAGGTCCTCCGCGGATTGGCGTCTGGTTGTTTCGGGGCGAGAGAAAACCTGTCCGCCGATTTCGCGCTCGGCGGCATCGGGCAAGCGGCCATAACAGAGCAGGTACAGCTCTTCGACGATCTGGTCCGGCGAGCAGTCGGACTTCGCCAGCTTGTTCGCGATTCCGTCGTCTGAGGTGACTTTGCCCTGGATCGATTTCGAATTCATCAGGTGCAGCGCTTGCGTCACTGCCCCTTCGGCGAGGCGTTCGCAAGGGGGATCCTGGTTGGGATCGGGACGGCCGAAGGTATCGAGCGTGAGAGAATCAATTCGCGTGGTCCACAATTGGCTCGCGCGCGATTCAGCGGGCATGGCTTCGTATTTTTCGGGCAGGCCCGTGATATCGCAAATGGCATCGGCGAGGACTTCGGCCCGCATCCGCGTGCGGTAACGGCGGGAAAAATTCTTCGTGTCCTGCACGTTCGAGCCCTCGGGCTTCACGCTGAGACCATAGACATGCGAGGTGCAGATCGCGCGAATCAGCTGCTTGAGATCGTACTTTTGCTCGCGCAAATGGTTGCCGAGGGCGGCGAGCAGCGCGGGATTCGACGGCGGATTGGTGGCCCGCAGATCATCGACCGGCTCGACCAGGCCGCGGCCCATCAGTTCGGCCCAAAGGCGGTTGGCAATCGTCTGCGCGAAGTATTCGTTCTGATCGGAAGTCATCCAGTCGGCAAGGGCCACCCGCGGATCGGCCCCTTCTTCAATGGGAGGCGCAGTTCCATATAGCGGCCGCGGCGACATTTCCGCTCCGGTGGCGGGATGCGTTACCTTTACCGACTTGCCGACGAGGATGAATTCCTCGCTCCCGGAAATCGGCGGCGAGATGCCGGTACCCTTTCGGCCGACGCGCGAGAAATACGCTGCAAAGCTGTAGAAGTCGTCCTGGCTCCATTTTTCGAACGGATGATGGTGGCACTTCGCGCAGTCGAGTCGCGTGCCGAGGAACAGCTGCGAAATCATCGTGGCCAGTTCAGCGGGCTCGCGGCGATCGCGAAACACCACGGCAGCGCCGTTCTTCCACGTGCTCCCTTCGGCCGTGACAATCTCGCGCACGAACTGGTCGTAGGGCTTATTCTGCCGCAAGCTGTCGCGAATCCAGGTATCCATCGCCATCACGGTCTTGATACCGACGCGATAAGGATTCGGCCGCAGCAGATCAGCCCATTTGCCGGCCCAGTGATCGACGTATTCCGGTCGCGCGAGCAAATCGTCAATCAGGCGTTCCCGCTTGTCGCTGCGGGCATCGGCGAGAAAGGATCGGACTTCGCCCGGTGTTGGCAGACGGCCGATGACGTCGAGATGGGCGCGGCGCAGGAAGGTCGCATCATCGCACGGCTGTGAGGGGAGCAGGCCTTGCGACTGCAGTTTGTTCCAAACCAAGCCATCGATAAAGTTCTTGCGGGGCAGCGCGGCGTATTGCGCAGCATCGACGTCGCCCGTCACCGGAATCGCGACGTTGCACGTGGAGATAATCGTCATATAACGGACCATGAGGGTCGCTTCGCCGGGCAGCGGTCCTGCCGTGATCTGGCCGCCTTTGTCGACGGCGACGATGGCCGGTTCGTTCGATTGAAACGCCGTGCGGGCGGTCACGTCGCGCTGCGAGCCATCGGAATACGTCGCGGTGACGACGAGTTGATGTTTTTCGCGCGGCTTGAGAGTAACGTGCGTGGGCGTGAGCGTCACGCCGGTGAGTTGCGGTTCGTTTTCGATTCGCCGAGGAGCACCAGCCGCGATCCAGTCGCGGACCGTGGCGAAATCAGCGCCGGCAGGATCAAGCCGCTGGCCACCGCCGTGCGGCACAAGAGCAGATCCTTTTTGCAGCAACAGGCTGCGCTCGGGGGCGGCGAGAAACAGCCGGCGGCCGCGGGCGTGCCGCGTGAGTGCGGCGAAATCGAAATCGGGATCGAAGGACAGCAGCGACAGCTGAAAGCCGTTCTGGCCGCGGCTCTTGCCGTGGCAGGCGCCGACGCTGCAGCCACTGGCGGCGAGGATCGGTTGTACCTCGAGCTCAAAGCTGACCCTCTTCGGCGGTTCGGCGGCCAACGCGCCGGCAGCAGAAGCGGCGAGCAGCAGCAAACCAGGCCAGCAGCGGCAAACGTAATTCAGCATGGCCTGTTGCCGCGAAGGGAGGTGGGAGGAAGATCGGCGGGCTAGAAGTTTCATTCTACGTTTCGCGGCAGGCGCAACTCAAGCCGCAGGCGGCAGTTCGGCGGGGATTACGGTCCGCCGGCCATTCGTGGGTTAATCTTGACATGGACCCCCGCGGAATGTCTAGTCAAATGCAATCAGGAAGGATCTTAGGAGTTCTTGCACCCGTGCTTACTCGAATGTTGCCGCGGCGCGCCGATTCGCCGGCGTCCAATGAGGGGGCTAGTCGCGCGCCGAAATTGCTGCGGGCGGGCAGCGCGCAGGTCGTTCTCTTTCCCACGATCGGCTATCGCAGTGCCGACGGGCGGAACTGGCAGGTACAGGTTCACGGCGACGTCTTTTCGCACCGGCCCGTGGGCATCGGTCAGCGGTTCATGCTGAAGGTGCTGCAGCGGGTGATGAAGGCTCCCACCGGCGCGTTCGAATCGGAGCTCTTCCGCCATCGCATTCACCGCTTCCTTGCTCACGATGAAGCGGGGAAGCAGGTGGCGGTGAAACTGGGCGAATCGATTCACGTGCTGCCGCGCAAGACCCGCCGCAACGGCCATTTCGTGGGCACGCTGAAGGTCGCCGAGCATCAGCTTTCGCCCTTCATCACGGCGACTTCGCCCCATCATCGGCAGGTGCCGCTCGAAGTTTGCACGGAGCAGGGCGAACCGCTGGGGCTGCCAGGGCCTGTGCATCTCGTTGAGCCGCAGGGCGTGTCGATCATTTCGGATATCGACGATACGCTCAAGCATTCGCACGTAATGTGCCGCCGCACGCTGCTGGCCAACACGTTTCTGAAGGAGTTCGAGCCGATCGCCGGCATGGCCCAGCTGTTTCAAGCCTGGGAAGCGCAAGGCGCGGCGTTTCATTACGTGTCGTCGTGCCCCTGGCAACTCTATCCGCACTTGCAGGCACTCTTTGGCGCGTCGGGTTTTCCCGCCGGCTCGTTCCACCTGCGGGCCTTCCGCCTGCGCGATCATTTGCTGCGCAAACTGCTCCTGCGGAAACCGACGAAGGCTGTTGTCATCCACTCGTTACTGAAGCTCTTCCCGCAACGTCGGTTTGTGCTGGTGGGCGACAGCGTCGAAGCGGATCCCGAAATTTACGGCGCTGCCGCGCGGCATTTCCCTAATCAGGTGCAACAGATTCTGATCCGCGGCCTGCCGGGGCCGAAGAACGATCCCAATCGCTACGCCGCCGCCTTTCGCGGTTTGCGCCCCGGCGTCGTGCGGATGTTTACCGCGGCCGGGGATATTGCCCACGATCTGCCGCAATAGTCGTCGTTTTCTCCGAAAACGATGAATGGACTTCAAATTATCGCCCGTCAAGGAACGAGCGCCGCGACGTTCCGCTGCCGGGCGAGATATTGGTGTTCAGCGCGTAGCTTTCAACCCGCATTCACCGAATACGGAGTATTCGGCGACAAACTATTCTCCCAGCGCCAATTCGCGCAAGTGGCTGAGAAAACTTCGCATGCCGCGCTGAATGCCTCCTTGGTGAACGGCATCGGTCCGCGAGTGCGTTTCTTTCACCACCGGCGGCTGCATGGCGACAGCGGGGGCAGCTTCAGTCTTCAGTTCCGCGATCGCCCCGCGGCGGATCATGTGAATGGCGCCCGCCTGGTTCGTTTCATTGGCATGTTGTTTGAGCGCCTCGCCCCAGGCGGTCAGCCGGTCGAGCAACTCGGGCTTGAGGTTCAGCGGTTTCGCCGGCGTGCGGGCCATGATGAGCTGCTGATCCTGCCGCATCTCCCACAGCCGGCGAAGATCGTTGCTGCTGATAGCGGCGTCTTCGTCCTGCACGAAGACGATTTCGCCGCGGGCCTGCTCAAGGCCCGCGCGCACGGCTTGTTGCGTGCCACGGCTGACGGAGTTGCGGAGCGCGCGAATCTGCGGATACTCGCGCGACAACTCACTCGCAATGTCGAAGGTGTGATCGGCCGAGCCGTCGTCAACGATCAGTACTTCAAACCGCTGGGTCAATTCGGGAATGATTTCGAGCCAGCGCGCCACCTGCCGGGCCAGCGTGCTTTCGCAGTTGCGCACGGGCATGATCAGGCTCAGGGTGTTATTCAAGGTGCCCTCGCAGAGATGAGGGGCAGCAAGCCGCCCGGCCCGGCTGAAGCACGTTCGACCCTCGCTGCAGGCAGCGGGGTCGCCTTCAGACACGGGGCGGAGCAGAGGTACTCGCCACCGAAGCGATTGATGGCATCGTCCGGGCGGCGAACCTGCAATGAGCATCGCTTGTCGCTTTCACTTAGCGTCGGTTGTGAGCCTGATAGCAATGGTTCACAATAGACCAGCAAGTCCATCCGCAACGCCGCAGCCTGCCATGCCCGTCAGCCAGACATTTCGCGAGTGGGTGCTGGAACAACTCCGCCCCACCGTGCGCAATGTGCGCCACATTCGCATGTTCGGCTGCGTGGGACTCTACGCGGGTGAGCTGTTCTTTGCGCTGCTCGACCACGACCAGCTGTACTTGAAAGTCGACGATTCCAACCGTGCCGATTTTGTCGCGGCCGGTATGGGTCCTTTTGATCCCTACGGGGATGGCCGGCTGATCATTCAGTATTACGAAGTGCCGCTGGAAGTGATCGAACGGCCCGAACGCCTGGCCGAATGGGCGGCGAAAGCGATCGAAGTGGCCCGCCGCGCGAAGAAGGCAAGGCTCATGCGCAGAACGAAGAAAACAACAAAGAAACCGACCCAACGAAAACGCAGTTAGAACCATGACCGCCAACGCCACGAACATCACCGGTCCCGATTTTTCCCACAATGACGGCCTGCTGCCGGCGATTGCTCAAGACGCCGAAACCGGCGAGGTCCTAATGCTCGCCTGGATGAATCAGCAAGCTTTTGAAGAGACTATCCGCACCGGCCAGGCGACCTACTGGAGCCGCAGCCGCGGCAAGTACTGGCGAAAGGGAGAGGAAAGTGGTCATCGGCAGACGGTTCGGACCGTCTATATCGATTGCGATGCCGATACGATCCTGCTCAAGGTCGATCAAGTGGGCGCTGCCTGCCACGAAGGCTACCGGACCTGCTTTTTCCGGCAGGTCGACGAAAACGGCCTGCGCGTGGTTGGCTCAAGACTGGTGGAGCCGGGTGACGTTTACAAACAGAAGGAATAGCAATGTCGCCAGACTTGGAAATGTTTATCGAAATGTTTATCGAGCAGGAAGTAGCGAGCGGACGGTTTCCAGATCGCGAAGCATTTATTTCGTACGCGGTCAGCCTTGTAAAATTGGATCGCGAAGACGCGCTGGCTGGAATTCAAGCGGGTTTGGAAGAAGCTTTCGCCTCAATCCGGCGGAAGATCGAGTGAAAGTTATGCAGCCAGACAAAGCCGTCCCTCAGGAAGAGTCCCCGCGCCATTTCGGCAGCGGCTGGATCAGCGGCACGCTGTCGGTCGCGCTGGGCGCAGTCGGCCTCGGTGCAGTGCTCTGTTTGCACTTCCCTGAATACTTAACGGTTCCAGATGCCCGTCAGCATTATCCGCTGGCCATCGTCCGCGCGGTGCTTCATCTCGTGCTGGTGGGCGCATTCGCGCTGGGCATGCTCAGCGTGGTGCTGCGGCACAACAAATTGCTGGGCATGTTGGGGATTTTCCTGGTGCTGGTTGCAGCGCTGCTCGGCGGTTCGCAAGTTGAGATCGACGGCGATTGGGACAAGCGCGATGTTTATCTGGGGCTCGATTATGGTCTGCTGGTGCTGGTCGTCTATTCGCTCGTCTTCATCCCGCTCGAAAAGCTTTTCGGCCGGCTAAAGCAGGCTGTGTTTCGCAAAGGTTGGGCGCTCGATCTGACTTACTTCTTTGTCAGCGCGCTACTGGTGCAGATCACGGCTTATCTCACACTGCAGCCGGCGTTCGTGCTATTCGGCTGGGCGGTGAATGCCAGGGTGCAAGAACTCGTGCGCTCGCAACCGCTCTGGCTGCAGTTTCTCGAAATCATGTTTCTCGCCGACCTGGTGCAATACTGGGTGCATCGCCTGTTTCATGAAATCTCCTGGCTCTGGAAATTCCACGCCGTGCACCACTCAGCCGAAGTCATGGACTGGATGGCCGGCAACCGGCTGCATCTGGTCGATCTTGCGTTCACGCGCAGTTTGATTTACGTGCCTGCCTTTGTCCTCGGGTTCGATCAAGGGCCGATGATCGCGTACATCATTTTCGTGGCGGTATATTCCGTGTTCATTCATGCCAACTTGCGGTTCAACTTCGGGCTGCTGCGATATATCTTTGCCACGCCGCAGTTCCATCACTGGCATCATGGGGCCGAGAAAGAAGCGATCGACAAGAACTTCGCCGTCCACTTGCCGTTTCTCGACATGCTGTTCGGCACGTTCCATCTGCCGGGCGATCGCTGGCCGGCCTGCTACGGCGTCCACAGCAACGACGTGCCCGAGACTTTCCTCGGCCAATGCATCTATCCGTTTCGGCGGCGGAAGAAGCAGCCGGAAGTTGCACCTGCTCCCGAGGCGGCGAAGCTTTAGTTCCGGAAATCGCGGCACGACTGCTTAGGGAGCAGGAACATGCTCCCTGACAATTTGTGAAGTCATTTCTCTCTCAGCGACTGCCGTCATCGCGTCGATTGCACTGCTGATTCTGGGGCTGTTCATCGCCCTGTGGGCGCCTCGCTGCAGGAATTCACATTGCGCTACTCCGCGCGAAGCAACGGCAGACGGCGCAATCGCTATGATGGTGACGACGCTATCTTCCAAGCCTCCACGACCTAACATTCCGAATTGAAATGAGCAATCAGCTCGTCGCAGGCTTGCCGCAGCCTGCCCTTGATCCCACTCCGCTCTTCGAGCTCTTCCGCGGAGCGTACGCCACCGAATTGCTGACTGCCGCCGTTGCGCATTTTCACCTCTTCGAAGCACTTGGCGAAAAGGCGTTGAATACGGCGGAACTTCAAGCGAAGCTGGGGCTCGAACGCCGGCCATTCCTGGTGCTGACGACAGCGCTGAGGACAATGCAGTTGCTGCAGTTGGCCGCAGAAAAATGGGAGCTTTCGCAGCTCGCGCGCGAACATTTGCTCGCCGGACGGCCTCATTATGTGGGCGACTACATCGGGCTGGCTGCGCAGAACTCGGGCGTGAAGGAGATGGTGGAGCGACTGCGCACGAACCGCCCCGCCGGTGCTGCGGCGGGCGATGGCGGCGCGGCGTTCATCTATCGCGATGGCCTGGAATCGGCCATGGAGCGCGAAACTTCCGCCCGGCATCTGACGCTGGCGCTTGCGGGCCGCGCGAAAAACGTAGCGCCGCATCTGGCGCGTGTGGTCGATTTGTCGCAGGCGAAACTCCTGCTCGATGTGGGCGGCGGGACCGGACTGTACAGCATCGCGCTGCTACAGCGGTTTCCGCAGTTGCGGGCGATTGTCTTCGATCGGCCCGAAGTGCTGAAGATTGCGTCCGAATTTGCCGCTGAGCATGGAGTCGCGGGCCGTTTGACGTGCGAAGCCGGTGACATGTTTGCGGATGCGATTCCCACCGGCGCGGACGCAATTTTGCTTTCGAACGTTCTGCACGATTGGGATGAGCCGCAGTGCGCGGAACTCATCAACCGCTGCGCTGCGTCCCTCGCGCCGCGCGGACAGCTGTTGATTCACGATGTATTTTTGGATGACGATCTGGCCGGACCGCTGCCGATTGCGCTTTATTCAGCCGCACTCTTCACGCTCACGGAAGGGCGAGCCTATAGCGCGGCTGAGTATCGCCGCTGGCTTCAAGAGGCTGGGTTGCAGCCTCAGGAACTGCAGCCCACGTTGATTCATTGCGCCGTGCTCGCGGGAGCGAAGACTTAGTTATTGGGCGGGATCCGTTCGTCCATACCCATCGCAGCAGCATTGAAGTCGAGGGGCGCGAGCCCCCCGGAATTATCCGCCACATCCACCGCTTCCCAGCAGAAGTCGTCGTCGCCGGTGCCGCCGAAGAGGTCGTCGTTGGCGCCGTCGTGCGTGATGGCGCCGATGCCGGCGGAACTGCTCGTCGCGGCCCATTGAGCGAGCAGCGCGAGCAGATCGTCGTCGTTGTCGCCCGGGTCGGTGTAGGTCGCGGCCGAGAACGTCGTCGTGCTCGCCACGCTCGCCCACGTGCTGTTCTCGTTGGCCACGCCGCCGCTGATCAAGAGATCGCTGCCGCCGCCGCCGTCGAGCAGGTCGGCCTGCGTGCCGCCCAGCAGCACGTCGTTCCCCGAGTCGCCATACAGCTGGTCGCTGCCGCTGCCGCCGCTGAGCAGATCGTGCCCCGCATGACCGCTGAGAATGTCGTCTCCCTCGGCGCCATACAAGCGATCATCGCCGTCGTGGCCATTGAGGGTATCGTTGCCGAACCCGCCGTGCGCATAATCGTTGCCGCCGCCGCTTGACACCGTGTCGTGGCCGCCGCCACCATAAAAGACGTCGTTGCCAGCCAGACCGCTGAGCGTGTCGTCGCCGCCGGTTGCCGAAGTTTGCGGCGTGAGATCGCCCGGATTCGTCGGCGCGTTGTCCCCCCAAATCACATTGTCGCCGCCGCTGCCGTTGATCCGATCATTGCCCGCGCCCCCCACGAGCCAGTCGTTATTCAGGGCTCCGCTCAGCACGTCGTCGCCCCCCTCGCCATAAAACTCGGCCGGAATGGCGAGATTGCTTTGCGTAATATGATCATTCAATCCGCCGCCATAAATAATGGTCTTATTGCTGGCGCTATAATTACCAATCGTATTGGTGATCCGCAGCCGCAATTGATTCGGATTGCCGGCCGTCGGATTCCGCGTCAATTGAATGAAGTCCGCCGTGGGCGTGGTCCGCGCGAACAGATCACCCAGCTGCACGTTCGTCAGCTTCCCTTGATCAATTAGATTAATGTCCTCAATCTGCGACCACGTCAAAGGCTGGATAATACCCGTAGCTACTACCGCGCCCGGAGCATAGGTCGAGACAATCACCGAATTGGTGTCAGGCAGCGCGCTAATATCAACATTCAGCACGTCGCCGGTCGCGTCTCCGAGCGGCGCCGCGAGGCCCGTCGGCTGGCCGCCGTCGATCGCAATCGCCGTGCTCGCGCTCGGGCGGATCAGGCGGATCGTGTCCGGAACCACCAGGCCGACATTGGTCGCCCCGGTGCCCATGATGCTCGGATGCGTCTCGCCGAAGACGTCGGGGCCGTCGCCGGCATTCGGATTTCCCACGGCATCGCCGTACAAATTGACCTGCGCCACGCCGCTGGCCGTCGCGCTCGGCGTGAAACCGCCGCTGCCGCCGAGCTGGTCCGACGTGAAGAGCAGGAACTGATCGGCCCCCGTCCAGCCGCTGAGATTCACCGCGCTCAGGTCGTGCGCCGGCGAAGTATTTACCAAACGCGCATCAATGGAATCATTAAAGGTCGTGCCGGTGTAGTCTAATACATCAATATTGCGGAAGACCACGTCGCTGCTGGGCGTGCTGGTGATCCCGTCGATGAAATAATCCTGCGACGCGCCAGCATTCACGGCAGCAACAACGACCGTATCTCCATTGAGCGTATCGCCGGTATCAACAATCGTCAGCATATCGGTGTTGCCGCCGATACTCCCATCCGCGCCGTCGACGACGATCGGACCTGTAATAGTATCAACGGTGTTGGTAGTATTATACAATTGGAACGAATCGCTGCCGGCATTGCCTTGCAAGAGCGCGCTTGCGGTGGCAGGCAACGATTGCAGACGGATCGTATCGGCAGCGGTGTCGCCGCCCGGAAGGGTCAGCAGATCATTGGTATTGCCGCCGATGATTTGCAGCCCGGTCAGTGTGGCATTATCAATACTGACGACATCGATCAATTCCGATCCGCCGCCGCCCACGACGACTGCGTTCGTATAACCGCTGAAGGTCGTTGTGGGCACGCCGCCATCGGCCACGAGCTGCGTCGCCGCGCCGCTGTCGGTGAGCGTGAGGTTCGCGGTGGCCGGCGTGCCGGTCGCATCGACCAGCAGCGCGCCGCCCCCGCCGTTCAGATTCAAAGGCTCGATGTTCGCGACCGAAAGGAGCAGCGTCGGAGCGCCGACGGCGGGGAAGGCGCCGGGCGCGGCCAGGACGTTGCCGCTGTTGCCCGCATCGGCCGTATCGCTGAAATAGCCCGTATTCTGCGGCGTGAGGTAATTAATCGTCAGCGAATCGTTGCCGGCCGCGCCGCCGTCGAAGTGAATCGTCACATCGCTCGCATCCCAGGGCGCGTCGACCGCGCGGAGCGTTTCCAGCACCAGATCAGCACTGCTGCCAAGGTGCGAGCCGGCACTCGCGCCTCCGCCGATCCCCGTGTTGTTCACGGCCGGCGCGGCGCTCGCAAACTGCGGCAAGCCACCCGCCGTTTCTTGAATGGTGAGCGCGTCGTTGTCGCTTGAGCCAATGATGGTCAGCGACTCGATGTCCGCGGCTGGGCCGCTGAGCACCGGTCCGCCGTTGACGTCCAGCAGCAGATTCGTGCCGCCGGCGTCCAGCTGCATGGAAATGGCATCAGCGGACCCATCCTGATAACCGGCATACTGCATATCCAGCACGACATGATAGGTCGAGCCGGGCGGATCACTGGCAATCGTCTCAATATTATTATAAGTGAGCGGCGCAGCCAAAGCGCCAAAGCTGAACGAGCCGTTCCGCGCCCCTGGCCCGAGCGTGAGCGTGGGAATACCCAAACCATTGATATCCA
>Ga0196963_10002348_pt1 | contig 11434 bp, 7 predicted proteins | sample S1_5metaG_FD_148600 | JGI IMG/M metagenome (GOLD analysis project Ga0196963, IMG submission 148600) | Soil microbial communities from Anza Borrego desert, Southern California, United States - S1_5 | ecosystem: Environmental > Terrestrial > Soil > Desert | place: USA: California | collected... | reverse complement strand
CCTCAACGGGTAGAACCGTTACCCAATCTCGCCCCCTTCCCCCAGGGAAATACCTCATCGCCAATCACACCACCTCCCGTGGTACCTCGGAATAATCAATCTCGTATACCGATTACTTCAGAGAACACTGAAGTATCCGGGATTCAACTGGAAAATTTGCAGGTGACGCGAGATGGGTTTTTCATTCGCACCAGTGGTGGAAATCCAAAGCTAAACGTTGAGCGGAGTGATGACCGTCGCACGATCAACATTGACATGGAAGGTACCACTGTTTCGCCTAGCCTATCGGCACAGCCAGTACCAATCAATCGTTATGGGGTCAGTCGCATCCAATTCTCTCAACTCCGAACATCCCCTAGAGTTGCTCGGGTAACGTTGAATGTTAGGGAAGACAGTCCCAATTGGCAAGGATTTATCAGTAGCTTGGGAGGGGTTGTACTGCTTCCTCAAGGAACATCAGCGTCCCGAATTGAGAATTCTGCTAACCAAGGATCTGATTTCCCTGTGGCGTCCATCCCCAATCCGACAACTTCTGATATAACGGGGGGACAAACTGCACCGCGTTCTAATCAGTTAGCAACGATTCAATCGGTGGAATTGGCAAGTGGGGGTACCCTGCTATTAATTCGCGCAGATCGACCTGTCAAACCAATTAGTCGTTGGGATGGTACAGCAGGAGTTTACCGGATTACGGTTCCGGCTGCTCAATTAGCGGATCGAGTCAGGGGTCCTCAACTTGATGCCAATAGCCCCGTGTTTCGGGTGCGTTTGCAGCAGCAAGGCTCTCGTACCGTTGAGATTCTAGTACAACCCGCTCCCGGAGTACAAATTGGAGAACTGAATCAAATCAGTGACCAGTTGGTTGCGCTGCAACTGCAACGAAGCAGACCCGTAGCTCCTCCGATTGGTTCTATTCCCGTACCTAGCCCAGATAATAGTAATCCTTCCTTGGGATTGCCCCCGGCTCGTCGGTCAAAGGTGGTTGTGATTGTTGATCCAGGACATGGGGGTAAAGATCCTGGAGCCATCGGTTATCGAGGTTTGCGAGAGGTGGATGTGATTCTGCCAATTTCGCAACAGGTAGCGGCGTTGCTAGAGCAACAAGGCATTCAAGCTGTGTTGACCCGAAATGCAGACTACTTTGTAGACCTAGCGCCGCGAGTCACCATGGCAGAACGAGTGGGTGCGGATTTATTTGTCAGTATCCACGCGAACTCTATTAGCAATCGTCCCGATGTTAATGGTTTGGAAACCTACTATTACGGTAGCGGTCAACGTTTAGCTCAATCAATTCACAGCAGCATTCTTCAGAGTCTTGATATCAATAACCGGGGAGTTAGACGGGCAAGATTTTTTGTGCTGAGGAAGTCCTCAATGCCCTCTGTTTTAGTAGAAGTTGGATTTTTGACGAGTCCCATGGAATCCACCAAGTTGGGAAATCCGACTTACCAAAGACAAATGGCAGCCGCGATCGCTCGCGGGATTCTACAGTATGTGCAGCAAAGCTTGTAAACTTCACTCAATGGTTAGTGGTCAGAACGTGTTGAAAGCTAGTAGGTTGCAGATTACCAGACTATTTACCGTTGGGTAGGTTAGGGTTTCAACCTGCAACCTTTCCCCTTCAACTCTCATTAATAACGGATAGATGACAAGAAACAACGGACAACAGACAACCGATCAAGGACAACAGAGAATTGGAATTTTTGACAGCGGCATCGGTGGGCTTACTGTTCTCAGGGAGCTTTACCGCCAGCTGCCGAATGAATCCATTCTTTATTTTGGCGATACTGCTCGACTCCCTTATGGCACCCGCACCACAGCAGAAATTTTGCAGTTTGTGCGAGAAATTCTGAACTGGATGGTGCAGCAGGACGTCAAGATGGTGATTATGGCTTGTAACACCAGCTCCGCCTTGGCTCTAGAAATCGTTCGCTCTGAGTTCAATTTGCCAATTCTGGGAGTAATCTTGCCAGGGGCTCGTGCTGCTGTAGAACAGGGACAGCGAATTGGTGTGATTGCAACCCCTGCCACAGCAGCTAGCAACGCCTACCGACGCGCCATTTTAGAAGTTGATCCGACCGCTCAGGTTTGGCAAGTCGGTTGTCCGGAGTTTGTTCCCCTGATCGAGCAAAATCGCATCAATGACCCTTACACGACCGAAGTGGCACGAGAGTATTTAACGCCGTTACTACAGCAGGGTATTGATACGCTGGTATATGGGTGTACTCACTATCCTCATTTAGCTCCTGTAGTCCGCACTATATTGCCACGATCAGTGAAGTTAGTTGATCCTGCTGTCCATGTAGTTGCTGCTGCGGCTCAAGAACTGGAGCTATTGAGACTGCAAAACACCCGCGCTACTTTACCGACTCGATTCTGTGTGAGTGGTTCTCCAGAACAGTTTGCTCAATTGTCAGTGCCGTGGTTGGGGTGTACACCCGTGGTTGAAAAAGTGTATTTATCAACCTGGTCACATCAACCGATGCCGCTAGAAGCAGTTGAGTAAAATACTCGACTTACTCAAGCACACCAATATTAGGGGATTGCGATCGCGTTGATTGCACCCCTTCCGACCGATTCCCTTCAGGTGGTTTATAACCTAGAGGGCGATTTCCATAACCCGTCGCTGTTTCTAAGGGGAAGGTTAAGGTTTCCTGGAGGGAAGGGAAAGGAAGGGCTGCATTACGGGAAGGCACACCTGACTTTTTTTTAGTGGTTCGCTGCGCCAAAATTAACAGTAAATAGATTGTTAATAAATAACCCGTCGCCAGCAGCGGAATAATCACAGGCATATCACTGTAAGTCATAGGAGGAACACAGGCTCAACAGGAGAAATTTGAATACGAAAAAATTTTCCAGCACCCTAGACTTGCTCACCCAGTCAGAAAGTTGCTAGACACAACCAAGTAGGGGAGTCATTACTGTTCCCTTGCAGTTGCTTATTCCTTTCCTAGGAAGCGAGAAGCTTTCCAGGAAATATCTCTTTTACTTAGCAAAATGCTTAGTAAAAATTTTTTACCTAATGGATAGAAAAGACTGAGTCAACAATAAAGGACTAAGCTAATCAACCTAAAACCAGAGACAGTGACTGTCTCTCCGTAGCCAACCCGATAAATCGTGTTCGGCATTTAGCTGTTATCCGTCATTGAGGACTGAAGCCGTCTATGAAATTTTAGAAACCCTTATCATTAGACTAACACAAGATTTGTGGCTGTTTACCTTAATTTTTCAGGAGACTGAACAACTAGCTCCTCTCTGGAAAATAGTGATTTTTCCTGGACTTAAGCATAAAACTTCCCTCAAGGGGAGGCTTCGCTTAAAATGAGGGAAATATGTAAATTTTCGTAACTATATCGCCTGTGCTGGCTAATCCATGACCTCAGTCACCTCCCTCTTTGCCCCAGTTGAAGCAGACCTGCAAGTCCTGACAGAGAACTTAAAAAAACTCGTGGGTGCCCGTCATCCCATCCTCTATGCGGCAGCAGAACACTTATTCGGGGCTGGTGGAAAGCGAGTCAGACCCGCAATTGTGCTTTTGGTTTCGCGGGCGACGATGCTAGATCAGGAGATTACCCCTCGTCATCGGCGGTTGGCAGAAATTACCGAGATGATTCACACCGCTAGCTTAGTCCATGACGATGTTGTGGATGAGTCAGAAATGCGTCGAGGCGTGCCTACCGTTCATAGCCGATTTGGGAACGGAGTGGCGGTATTAGCTGGGGATTTCTTATTTGCTCAATCCTCCTGGTACTTAGCCAATTTAGATAACTTAGAGGTTGTTAAGCTGCTGTCAGAAGTGATCAAAGATTTTGCTGAAGGAGAAATCCAGCAAGGACTGAATCGATTTGACACCAGTTTGTCGATAGACGCTTATCTGGAGAAGAGTTATTACAAAACTGCCTCATTAATTGCCAACAGTGCTAAAGCGGCGGGATTATTGAGTGGCACTCCTACGTCTGTTGCTGAAAACTTGTATCACTATGGGCGTCACTTTGGTTTAGCGTTCCAAATTGTGGATGATATTTTGGATTTTACGGGTTCCCTAGAAGCGTTAGGTAAACCCGCCGGGTCTGATTTAAAAAGTGGCAATCTCACCGCCCCGGTTTTATATGCTTTAGAAGAAAAACCTTACTTAGAGGCGCTGATTGAGGGTGAGTTTATGCAGCCCGGAGATTTAGAGCAAGCCCTAGCTTTAATCACAGAAAGTCAGGCGATCGCTCGTTCCCGTGAATTAGCGGCACACCATGCTCATTTAGCGGTTCAATACCTAGTAGATTTACCCCCCTCAGTCTCGCGCCAAGCTTTACTCAATATGACGGATTATGTTCTAGAGCGTCTCTATTAAAGTGGGATTGCACCCACGATCCTTGGGGTTGTGGGTGCAAGCCGGGATAAATCTTTACCTTCTGCCATCACCGACATAGACTTATGACTTCTTTCCCGGAAGAAATTTAAGCAATATCTGGTGGTAGCGGTCTAGAAGGGGATTTAGGCGTAGATTGGTGGATTCGCAGTTGATTGTGCACTAAATTTTGCAGATCTTGGCGACGCACCTCTGTACCGGAGGCTAGATTACCAGGCGTCTCAAAAAAAACTAAGCTATCAACAGTTTCCATGGCAAATAACTGGAACAAAATGTGGGTGACGGGCAAGGGTAAAACCATCAGTTCAGAAGCGGGTAGCGACTGAAAACTGGTGGCATCTTTCAGCGTAGGAAACGCATACACTACATTCTTTTCCAGTTCAGGTTGGGTACGATTGCTCAGGGTCGTCATTACCCAACTCTGATCAACACTTTGGCAAATAAAATACTGGCTATGCTGCAACTGAGAAGCCAGCAACTTGAGCACAGGTGCGATCGCCGACACCACTCTGGGTGTCTGACCATCTTGGGGAGCATTCTCAATGAGAATTTGAATTTGTTGATCTAAATTCATCTTAAATTGGTCAAAAATAGGCTTGAGCCATTATCTTGAGTCTAGACCCAGAGCTAACGTCTTGCCTCAGGGTGTGCTAGCGTCTTTGATAAGAACTACCTATCTATCGGGAAAATCTACTAACGCGTGCAGGCAATCTTTCAACTACTATTCGATGAACTCCGGTCGTCAACTCGTGCTTCAGAGCAGAACTGCCGCGAGGTAGCTGAACGTTTAGCCAACGAAGTTACCCGAATTTGTCATGAAAGTAAGCGGATTCAGGACTCTGGAGACATAGAAAGCTCAGCGAACGCGCTTGCTTATCATCGTCTGAAGCGGTGTCTACACTATTATCATCTGGGGCGACGCAGAGGCGGAGTAGAAATACACAGTACTCTCAGTGCTATTATCTATCGCTACATTACCCCTGCTCAAACGCCAGTCAGCTACCAAGCGCGGTTAAACTTAATCGAAGATTTTTTACAGGGATTCTATGCCGAAGCTTTAAATGCCTTCCGACGGGAAGCCCAGCTTGATCCTCGCTATCGCCCTCAAACCTTGTTGGATGTTTCCGAATATATGGCGTTTACCGAGCGTTATGGTAAGCGACGGATTCCTTTGCCAGGACATCGCAGCCAACAACTGATTATTCTGCGGGCACAAACTTTTTCGCAGCAGCAACCCCCAGAAACCTCCGTGGATATGGAGCAAGCCGCTGAAGGATCTGCTATGGAATCGGACTCTGCTTGGAATGATGCAGCGGTGCAGCAGGTGCGAGAGATGATGGTAGCCGCAGAACCAGAACCCGGAGAAGGTAGCCTACGCCACACGGTGATTAAAGAATTGATGACTTATCTGGAAGAGCGTCAACAGAAAGATTGTGCCGATTACTTTGCACTCCGCCTGCAAGATCTGCCTGCCAATGAAATCGAGAAAATTTTAAATCTGACCTCTCGCCAGCGGGATTACTTACAGCAACGGTTTAAATACCATCTGATTAGATTTGCGTTATCTCACCGATGGGAACTGGTTCACCAGTGGTTGGAAATAGATTTAAATCGGAATCTGGGGCTGACTTCGCAGCAGTGGCAGGAGTTTCAAGCACAAATTGGTCAGGAGCAAACTAAATTACTACAGTTAAAGCAACAAGGACTTTCTGATACTGCGATCGCTCAATCTCTCAATTGCACAGTGAATCAGGTTGAGAAGCGATGGTTTAAGCTACTAGAACAGGCTTGGGATATTCGCAATCATTCAGTATCCGGAGCAGGTGCATCTAAAGATGAATAGTGATTTAGATAACAATTCAGAAGCCCTTTACAGCAGCTTTATGGCTTGGCTGCAACAGGATTCTGTTCCCACCGCCTTACCAACAGACGGCAGTTCAAACGATGCCACTGGTGTGGATTTGGAAATGGATGCTATAGACCCTTTGGATTTGGAAGAATTGAACATTGCTCACTCTAGTAACGACGAAGTAACCTCATCCCAGCCACCACTCTACTTGGGAGACATACCGACTGTGCAAAATCGTTTTCAAGCGCTATTGAAGCATCGGTTGCAGGCTGAGATTGAACGTCGCCCACCCCTGTTTCCGTGGGAGACGGAAATTGCTGACTATGAACCCGAATCTACTGACGAGATCCCTGATCGCTGGGTTCCCCCAGTCCGTTTGTGGATGCCTCAGTTATCCCACCTAAATTTGCCAGTTCCTATGCCAAATACCGTTTTAGCGCAACTGCTAGACGCTTGTGCTGAAGCTGTGCAATCCCCCTTCCAACAAGGGGCGAAAATGGTACGGGTAGTAGGCAGCTTGTTTCCAGATCAACCTCAGACATTGCTGAACCAACTAGCTGGGTTAGTTATGCTCTATCCCAGTCGCTCCTCTCAAGAGCAGCAACTGTTTACCAGCGATTATGAAGCGGCTACCCCTGACCAAAAGACAGCCATTTCTCTGTTAGCAGCTAGAGAAATTATCAATGCGCTTACCCTATCGGTATCACCCAGCCAGACTTCAGTAGTGCGGCAGTGGGAAACCTCAGTAGGATCTGTCAGCATCCAGGTTGAATATCAACGGCAAGGCTCAGTGTCCAAACTGCGGGTTCAAAGCCGATTGCCAAAGGGTGGCAGCTTAACATTACGTACAGGCCAGGGATCAGCAACGGCTGAACGGACTTACCCTGGCTATCTCAGTGTTGAATCGTTTGATGTGCAACCGAAGCAAAGCTATTCTCTAGAAATTCGCTTTCAAGAGATTGAGCAAGCTCCCTTGCGCTTTGCGGTAGCGATTACTGATTGAGGGGTGGATGTAGTTAAACATCCGAGAAAAGGTTGGTAATTTAGTTCTTCCAGTAGAGTTAGACTACATTCAGAGTCTTCCTTTACCAGCCTCAAGGTCGTTATGTCTAACTCTTCAGGAATCCGACAAGGGCGGCGTCTACCAAGTTTTAATCAGTTTAGACAACGTTGGGAGCAATTGCCGCGACCAGAGCCAGAAAGCTCAATCCTATTACGAGTGCTGGTGCAGATGCTAGTCGTGGTAGGGATTATTGCTACGGATATAGCAGCGGAAACGGAAACACCGATCAGTCTGTGGGCAATCCCTCTAAGTCTTATCGGTGCAACGTGGAGTTGGTACAAGCGGCGCGATCGCAACATCACTGTGAAGTTTCTCTTGGCAATTGGGATGTTGTTGGCGATGGTGTTTTTCTTCCGGAGGCTGCTAGGTTTTGACGATGGGGTAAATCAGCTCAATGACACCCGCTTAGTTTTAGCAGAGTTGCTAATTCAGCTACAGGTTCTTCACAGTTTCGATATGCCGCGTCGCAAAGATTTAGGCTATTCGATGGTGATTGGACTGATTCTCTTGGGGGTTGCTGCAACGATTAGCCAAACCTTAACGTTTGCACCCTTGCTACTGGTATTTTTGGCGATCGCCTTGCCTGTTTTAGTCTTGGACTACCGCTCACGCCTGGGACTCTTAGCTTCAGAAGTCTTAGGTACGACTAAACAGCGATCCCCTCGGTTAGCAGCGGATCTATCTTGGCGGCGTCTGGGTATTTTTCTCCTGATCATCGTCACATTAGGGCTAGGAATTTTTGCCTTAATGCCTCGATTTCCTGGTTACCAGCTACGCACATTTCCGGTGACGGCTCCTTCGCAGTTGAAAGATCAGGAGTTTACCCAAAATGACCGTGGAGTGATTAACCCCGGCTATGTTCGCGAAGGCAAAGAAGGGCAGGGGCGCGGACGAGGCAAAGGCAGAAAGCCGGGTGAGATGGATGACACCTTCTACTACGGTTTTGACAGCAAGATTAACCAGAATTTGCGAGGCGAACTGAAACCTAAAGTTGTGTTGCGGGTTCGCTCCCAAGCGCCAGGATTTTGGCGTGTCGTCGCATTTGACCGCTATACCGGGCAAGGATGGGAAATTTCTCGTGACCAGCAAGTAATGAGGCTTAATAGACCGGAGTGGTCTTATCGGTTTTTCCTCTCCATTGTTGGGATAGGTGCTAGAACCAAGGAAGTGATTCAAAGCTACACAGTCATCTCGGAACTTCCTAATTTGATTCCGGCATTAACTTATCCTAAAGAACTCTACTTTCCCACGCGACAAGTGGAGGTAGATCCTGAAGGGGGTTTACGCGCGCCGGGATTGATGCCAGAAGGACTGACTTATACTGTGATTTCTGAGGTGCCTTACCGCGATCGCACGGAGTTAGCAAAAGCACCAACGAATTATTCCAATAATATTCGTAAACATTATTTGCAAATTCCGCCTGAGATTGCTGACAAAGTTCGCCAACAGACTCAGGAGATTTTGGCGCGATCGCCTAAACCGATTACTTCTGCTTATGAAACTGCGCTTTACCTAGCTCAATATTTGAAGCAGCACTACACGATTCCTCAAGATCCCTTTGGTCTGCCTTTGCTAGGGGAGAATGAGGACTTAGTAGAGGCTTTTCTGTTCAAGCATAAAGGGGGATATCCTGATCACTTCTCCACCGTCTTAACGATGATGTTACGTTCGGTTGGGGTTCCTGCACGGTTGGTGGGAGGCTTTGCGCCTGGACAGTTTAATCCCTTCACGGGTTTATATATTGTTCGCAACGTTGACGCCTATGCGATGACAGAGGTGTATTTCCCTAAATACGGCTGGTTTACTTTTGACCCGATTCCAGGTCACAACCTAATTCCCCAGTCGATCGAGGAAAACCAAACGTTTGGTGTCCTCAAGCAGTTTTGGAGTTGGGTTGCGAGTTGGTTACCGACTCCCATGACCAGTTGGTTGAATGCAGTCGTTGAGGGGATTGCACTTTGGCTATTTAGAGCGATCGCTTGGTTTATTGGTTTGTTCTATAAAGGTTGGCTTGGCTGGTTAACAGGTCTAATTGTGGCAACTGTACTCGGCTTTTTGGGCTGGTTAGGTTGGAATCAGTTGAAAATGTGGCGATATCGTCGTTGGTTAGCAAAGTTGCCACCGATGGAAAGTCTCTATCAGCAAATGCTCAATACTTTAGGCACTCAAGGGTTTCGCAAGCACCCAGCACAAACTCCTTTAGAATATGCCGAAGTGTCACGTAACCACCATTCACAAGACTCGGCTGAGGCAATTAACGAAATTTCTCATGCTTATGTGAGTTGGCGTTATGGGGGTGAGAGTCCCAATATGCAAAGGATGCGGCAGCGTCTGCGAGAGTTGATGAAGAGTAGTCAGCCATCAGCCGTGAGTAATCAGCTCTTAGCCAAACTGAAAAATGGCAGGAAAAGTGCTGCTCAGCGGAGAAACTAAGATGTAAATGTTGGGAATGGGCTGCGGGAAAGAATCTTCCTGCAACCCATTCTCAACTTCAACGGTTAAATTAAAGTGTAACTTTGACGAAGTTCGCCCAAGGTGTTGAAAGGCTTGAGCACTTACTCTTCCATCTGGCAAATTTCTGGTAGGTATGTAACCGACAAAAAATTTGTCAATCGATAGGGTAAAGTCACAGCAATCCAGACAATCGACATCCGTGATTCGTGGCTTTATGCCGTTAGGCGTTGCTCAACTATAAATATTTGGCTGAACAGCATTATTCTGATAGTGGAGTTCTAGCTGGATTGCTTCTATTTCCTGCTTTTCCGTTTTCTGGCTACGTTACTTATTCTTTTTATGTCTCTGTTATTATCTGATAATTACACCAATTTATTGGCAAAAAAACACTATATACAAGGTTGATTATAGGTTTTTCTGATTTATAACTTTTTCATAAATACTAGACAGTAGATTTTCAAAAACAGTTGCTTTAAGTTCTTCGTTATTCATCACCTGCATAAAGATTTTTTCGTTGCCGTCCATGCGTTCAATAAAGAGATTTTCCAGATGTTTTTCTAGAACGGGAGCAAAGTTTTCTTTGGTATTGACTTGAGCCGCTTGTTTGATGGAGTCGTTAGCGATCGCAGTTTCCGTGATTTGCTCGAAAAAGAGTTGGTCGGCTGAAGTGAAGTTAGTCCCAAAACGTTCGTTCAGGGTTTCAATAAGCTGGGATAAGGGTACTTCTTTATCTGGCTGGCGAGTTCCGACTGCGGTTGCACCTGGTAATGGTTCTGCTTTACCCTCAGTTAAATCAATTTTCCCTTCACTGATTTTTTCTAAGCGATAAAATTTCAGTTCTATATCTCCAGATAAATCAATTTTTGGAGCTTGGGGACTACGGGGTAATTTCTTGAGTAGAAAACGCCCATAAGCATAAAGTTTTTCCAGTTCTGAATCTTGATAAGGGATAATTTGGGCTAGAAATAAATAGAGATTACGGAAGCTGGTAAGTTGGTTTTTAAATTGTTCTTGATCTGAGTCTGGGAGGGTTTTATACTTTTCAACAATGGGGTCTAGTAATGTATTTAATTTTTTGTGTTCGCTTCCAGTGAGGGAAGTTTTGGGGCGAAACCAAATTTCACACCATTGGTTTACATTGTCTTGGCTAAAGAGTTGCCATTCATAAAGTTGGTAAGACAGGTCATTTAATTGTTGTGGATCTGCGGTTTCTCCAACAGGGGTTTCTTCGTAGTAGGGTTTAAAGGCTTTGTAAATGTCTTCGGGTTTGTTAACAAAATCTAGTACAAAGGTGTCTTCTTTCCCTGTGGTGGTACGATTGAGCCGAGATAAAGTTTGGACGGCTTGGACTCCATCTAGTCGTTTATCAACAAACATAGTATGGAGCAATGGTTGATCAAATCCGGTTTGGAATTTGTTGGCAACAAGCAGCACTTGATAGGCATCGCTGGCAAATTTATTAGGAATTTCTGAAGTTTTGATGCCGCCGTTCATGTTGACTTCAGTAAATGTTTCTCCAGGTAATTCATCAAGGGTAATAGAACCAGAAAAGGCCACCAGGGATTGAATATCGCTATAGCTTTTTTCTTTAATATATTTATCAAAGGCACGTTTGTATTTAACAGCGTGTTCGCGGGAACGGGTAACAACCATTGCTTTAGCTCTACCCCCAATTTTGTGGCGGGTACGGTTGCGAAAATGTTCA
>Ga0196963_10002347_pt1 | contig 11436 bp, 9 predicted proteins | sample S1_5metaG_FD_148600 | JGI IMG/M metagenome (GOLD analysis project Ga0196963, IMG submission 148600) | Soil microbial communities from Anza Borrego desert, Southern California, United States - S1_5 | ecosystem: Environmental > Terrestrial > Soil > Desert | place: USA: California | collected... | reverse complement strand
TAACACCCTGAAAATATTCCGCGAAAAATTAACTCTGAAAAAGCTAAATAAACTCGAACTGCAAATCACCGAATGCTTCCGCTACCTTTTGCACAAATCCAACCTCGTGCATCGCGTCGTCATTGACACCAATAACTATAGCCTCTCCCTCTTTGATCCCCAAGGACAACCCGTCCCCAAACATCGTCTCTCTGCTGGCGAAAAACAACTCCTAGCGATCGCCTTTTTATGGGGACTGGCGCGAGTCTCTGGAAAACAGTTACCTGTCGCGATTGATACCCCCTTAGGGCGTTTGGATTCGTCTCACAGACAGAACTTAGTTGAACGATATTTTCCGACTGCGAGTCATCAGGTAATATTGCTGTCTACCGATACAGAGATTGCAGAGACAGAGGTTAAGAAGTTAAGAGAAAGTGAGGCGATCGCGCGGGAGTATTTACTTAAGTATAATCAGGTTGAACGGCAGACGGTGGTTGGGTTAGGCTACTTTTGGTGATTTGGAAATGATTTTTTTAACCACAGATATCCACAGATGAACACGGATGAACACAGATGGGAAGTCAATAGGATTACGGAGAGGATTATTGGATGTACGTTTACGGTATCCAATGGGTTGGGATCTGGTTTTGTAGAAAAAGTTTACGAGAATGCTTTGGCGCATGAGTTACGTAAAACGGGCTTAGACGTAACTCAGCAGTATCCAATCAAAGTTTATTATGACGGAATCGTAGTAGGAGAGTTTTTTGCTGACTTACTCGTTCAAAAGAGAGTTCTTGTCGAACTTAAATCTATCAAAACCTTGACAGAAAAAGAACAAACTCAATGCTTAAATTACATCAAAGCAACTAAACTACCCCTTTGCCTCCTCATTAACTTTGGCAATCCCAAAGTAGAAATTAAACGTATCGCCGGAAACCTCTAAAACACACAGATAACCCCATCTGTGTTCATCCGTGTTCATCTGTGGACATCTGTGGTAAAAATCCAACCTATGGAACCCCCCATCAACACCGTTAAACTCTCCCAAACCGCCAAAGACCAACTCACCAAACTCAAACGCAATACAAAAATCGACCAGTGGAACATCCTCTGCCGCTGGGCATTCTGCCGTTCCCTCGCCGAACCTAGCATCCCCTCCCCCGTCCCCATCATCACCGATAGCAACGTCGAAATGTCTTGGCGCACCTTTGGCGGCGAACTTGCCGATATCCTCCTCATCGCCCTCAAACAACGCTGCCACCGCGATCGCCTAGGCACCGACAAAGAAACCCTCGCCACTCAGTTTCGCCTCCACCTGCATCGCGGCATAGGCTACCTAGCAGGTGATCCAAATATTAAAAAAATCGAAGATCTGATCACAGTAGCGCTACCATCTGCAACAACCCCTGATTAAACCCTTCAGTTATGGTCGAGTCTAGTCCTCACCAGCTAGAAATCGAGCGTCATCGAGCTGCGATCGCTCGTACTGAAATTTCCCGCCCAGTGCGTCTCGCCCTCGAAGCTGAACTGCTGAACGAAAATACCAGCTTCTTTGACTACGGTTGCGGTCACGGAGGTGACATCAAGCGCATTGCCGAACGGGGCTACCTCAGCGAAGGATGGGACCCCTACTACCGCCCAGACAGCCCCCACGCACCCGCTGATATTGTTAACCTGGGGTATGTCATCAATGTCATTGAAGACCCCGCAGAGCGTCAGGAAGCCCTGCTGCAAGCATGGGAACTCACGCGCCACGTCTTAATCGTTTCTGCCCAAGTTTTATTGAATAGCCGAGGCACCAGCCAAATAGCCTATGGCGACGGCATTGTTACCTGTCGCAACACGTTTCAGAAATACTACGAACAGGAAGAACTCAAAACTTATATTGACCAAGTTCTTAACGTTGATGCCGTCCCTGTAGCCCTTGGTGTTTACTTCGTCTTTCGGGATGAACAAGCCAAAGAAAGCTTCCGCGCTTCTCGCTTCCGATCGCGCACCACTACCCCTAGAGTGCGTAAACCCAGCAAGCGATTTGAAGATTATCAGGAACAGTTGCAACCCCTAATGAATTTTGTCAGCGATCGCGGACGCTTACCTGTAAAAGGTGAACTTCCGGAAGAAGCGCAATTAGTAGACGAATTTGGCACCTTTCACCGTGCCTTTAAAGTCATTCTGCAAGCGACCGATGAAGCCGAGTGGGATGCGATCGCCTATCGTCGTTCTTTAGATATCCAAGTCTATCTCGCCCTTACCCAGTTCAGCCAAAGACCGAGATTTAAACAACTCGCCCCTGAACTACAACATGACATCAAAGCCTTCTTTGGTAAATACGAAGAAGCCTGCGAAGTTGCCGACAGAATGCTTTTTAGTCTCGGTAAACCTGGAGTTCTTCAAACTGCCTGTCAAAAAAGCAAGATTGGCAAACACCTGCCGACAGCCCTTTATGTTCACGTTTCTGCCTTAGAAGCCCTTGATCCACAATTGCGGATCTACGAAGGTTGTGCCAGTCGGACTATTGGGCGTATGGATGGGGCTACCCTCGTTAAATTCAACACCGACAAACCTAAAATTTCTTACCTTTTCTATCCCGACTTCGACACCGATCCACATCCTGCCCTACATACCAGTATGCAAATCAATTTGCAGGATTTGGATGTCACCTACCGAAATTATGACACCACGGCTAATCCCCCCGTTCTGCATCGGAAAGAAACTTTTGTTACCCCTACTTATCCCCTATATGAACAGTTTGCTCAATTAACTCAAGCTGAAGAAACTGCCGGACTGCTGGAAAATTCTCGTGAAATCGGCACTCGCGAAGGCTGGGAAAAACGGCTTGCTGAACAAGGGATCGAAATTAGAGATCATCAGCTTTATCGGGTGTGATGCAGAAAAGTTGCCTATAGCATTTCCCAGACTCATGAAGTATGACGCTGCACTGGTGAACAAGGGGCTTAATCCTCTTGCCTAGCCCTCTCTTGAGCGAGAAATGCAATGAATTCCTGAACTGCATCGTACTGATCAGGATGTCCAAGATAACGCAGCAACAGAAATAAGTCTAAATCTGGGAAAAACTCACTACGAGAAACTTCCTGATACTCTCCCTCTTTAAAATGAAACACCCTTAATTGATTAGACTTCCAAAACCAAACTTCGGGCACTCTCTGAGGTTTATATAACTCTAATCTGTTAATAGTCCCACTAGTAACAATAATCTCAATCACCAGATCTGGAATTTCCTGACGATTACCAAAGCTATAAGACTCATCTGGAGTTCCCGAAGCATATCCAGATGATTCTAGGGTAAATCCCCCAAGTTTGTAAAATCTAATGCCTTTGTGTCTTAAATAAGTCTCTAAAAGTAGGCTGAGAGTACTTTTTACATATTCATGTTCAGCGCTAATGGGAGACATGATTTCCATCACGCCTGCTAAATAACTCAGCCGAACTGAACGATTATGTTCTAGCTGTGCTTCAATTGCTTTGAATTGCTCCCAAGTCATGCCGTGCAAAGTTACCAGTTTTTCTTCGGTAGGCTGAAAGGCTGGTTTGTCTAGCAGAGGAATATTCATCGGCGTTAACAAAAGTAGTCCTATGCTTTAGGGTAAGTGATACCAAAGCTGATCGCCTTGCCATTCCCTTGAGTTCCAACGACCCATAGAATAGTATTTCGGCAGTTTAAGATGAGCAGGTACAGCTAGAACGTGAAGTTATTTATTTACCATACGCCCGAACTTACTCCCACATCCGAAGTTCCAGACTGTGCGATCGCCGTTGATGTTCTCCGCGCCACAACAACCATGGCGACTGTCCTCAATGCGGGTGCAGAAGCCGTTCAAGTCTTCAGCAATATGGAAAAACTGATGCAAGTCAGTGAAGACTGGGCTGCTGACAAACGGCTACGGGCAGGCGAACGTGGCGGTGCTAAAGTACCTGGATGCGACTTGGGCAACTCTCCCCTAGATTGCACCCCAGAAGTCGTACAAGGACGTCGATTATTCATTAGTACTACTAATGGCACCCGTGCTTTACAGCGCATCCAAGACGCTTCAACCGTCTTAGCAGCTGCTTTTATCAATCGTCAGGCAGTAGTAGACTATCTCCTCGCTCAAGCGCCCGAAACTGTGTGGATTGTCGGTTCTGGCTGGGAAGGTAGCTTTTCTCTAGAAGATACTGCTTGTGCAGGTGCGATCGCCCACAGCCTCTTAAAACAACTGAATTGCCCCTTAGACGAACTCGCTGGCAATGATGAAGTGATTAGCGCGATCGCCCTCTATTCTCAGTGGCAAGACGACTTACTAGGACTCTTCCACCACGCTAGCCACGGCAAACGCCTCCTGCGCCTAGAGTGTCACGAAGACCTAAAATATTGCTCTCAAATTGATATTTTGAATGTGTTGCCCATTCAAAGAGAACCCGGAGTTTTAGTCAAGAAAAATTAAGCATACTGTTGATGAGTAAACCTTAGCCTTAGCCTTCGTCTAAGGTTTCTTTGTTTGTCTGTATATGCTGCTCGACATTTTGAGAAAACTGCTGAGAAGCCTTCAGAGATTCTTTGTTTTTATCTATCCGCTCCTTAATGACCTCTAAGAACTCGCCCGAAGCGTTAATCATCTCATTTACAGCCTTACTGTGTTCTTGTGCAGCCTTGCAGTAATTCTCTGTTAAGTCAGCAGGCTGTTGATGTTCAGGTTGCACATATTTCTCCCCTGCCCGTGAGCGTTTTAGTATGGCTTTACCTGCTGCCTTGATTCGCTCTCCATGCCCAGATTTGATGGATTGGCTTTGATTGATACTCTCCCCAAGTTCTTCTAAAAACTTTGCATGTTTCTGAGAAAGTTCAAGATGTTCTTGAGCCTCCTTGAGCTGTTTCTCATCCATAAGACTCTACTCACCTACCAGCTATTTCTGGTTGATGCTCACTTTAGGTATGACACCCCTCAAATTAGAACTCTTCAGTTAACTTAACCTCTACCGTAAGAAGGTATAGGAGTAATAGAACTGATCAATATCTGCAAAACTGTCGCCGCAAGCGACTCAAGTCCCTTGCTAATAGCGAAAGTCCTCTAAAGAGGACTACATTCCTCTGTAGCCAGTCCGTTTCAACGGACTTTGGCTATGAGACAGGAGTTTGAACCCCTGGTGGGATAACAACGGAGGAATAAGAATAAGCCATTGAAGGTTTTGTCAGTTAACCAAGGCTGAAACTTCCTCTCTCCTGATCCCTATTTCCCTAAACGTTCCATCAGACAGGTAGCAATCCGACGCGCTGATCCGGGTTCTCCCATCCGTCGCAGACCATTTTCAGCGATCAACTGTAACCTATCCGGATCGCGTAATAATTGCTGGACGACACTAACAACGTCAGCAGGTTGTTCCACCACGATCAGAGATGGCCCTAACAAGCGGCTTTGAGCTTCAGCAAAGGCAGGGGTAAATTGGGGACCTTTTCCAGGAATGGCGATCGCAGGTTTACCCAATCCTACAAACTGTTCAGTTGCCGTTCCCGCCATAGCGATCGCAAAGTCCGCATTCAGCAGACAGTCGTTATAAGCCGTTTGCGTCAAGATTAACTTGGCATTGGCTTTTGTAAAGGTTGAGGCAGCTGGATCGGAAATCAGTTCTGATGTTGCATTTATATCCAAGTGCCAACCTTGGCTTTCTAGCAATTGACGGAAAGTATCCAGACTTAAGGTGGGGGCGATCGCACTTAACAAAACGATTGATCTTCTGGTAAAAGCCGCTATCAAACTTTCTATTGCCAGCAGGATCTTTTCCCAGTTCCCATAGGCTTCGGGGGGTCTAGAACCCGGAAGTAAAGTAAAAATAAGCGATCGCTGGATCTCTTTCTTTTCCGCATCCCGTTCATAAAAAATCGGGGCTGGATGTTCCGGCAAAATGCCATCCATCATCGGATTTCCCAGATCCAAAGCAGGAATTGACCACTGTTGCAAAATCTCTGTCGTCAAGCGATCACGAGGAAATACAGCCTTACAGCGCGATCGCGACATCAGCCAACGTTCCCAAGGCAAATAAACCGATCCCGACCACCCTTCCTGGCGTTGCATCCACGACTGACGCGGTAATATCCCTGCCTCATCTCGCAAATAGTATTCTGATTTAGCCGTTCCCACAAAAGCGTAATCAGCCCCACTCAGCCAAGCAAACATCAAGGGCACAATATCACCGACTGCCAGAATACTTCCTCCCTTCTTCGCCCAGCTACGAACAGCTTTAAACTGAGCCAGCGTTAGTTGTAGTAAGCCCCCTTTGACATCTCGCAGGAGTTGACGCCCATCCATATAGATAAAGCCGCCAGAAGGCATACTCTGCACTGGGCCAATGAGAGGAATGCCGAGTTGAGAGTAAGCTTGCCCTTCTCCTACCAGGGGCAAAGCAGCCAGTTTAGGGGGATTAGGCTGCTGCTGTAATTCCTGCAAAATCCGGACAGTAATAATATCCTCACCATGACCATTGCTGAGGCAAAGTAACTGCAAGCTGAAATCTCCAAGCAATCTTTACATACCAAACAATGCACTATCTTCCTAGATAGAAGCAAGCATTTTGTCGATTTAGCAATTAGTTAGACTTTATAAGCACCTGGCAGTTTAAATCGCAGCTACACATATGAAACCTACCTACCCAGGTGACAGAATCCTTGCTTTAATGAAAATTCCTCTTTCCTGACCTCTAGCCCCTAGCCCCTGATCTCCACCCCCCTAATTTCATCAGTAGCCTGGAACTTTCTCAAATGGGTTGTAGTCAAATTTAACTAAGCGCACCTACTTAGTGGCTTATGGCAATGACTACAAATTTCTGGTCTGCAATAGGGTAAATTGAGTCCTGATAACCTTAACCCTAACTTGTTGTCTTAACAAGCAGCCAAGGGAATCAAGAAACCCTTTTATAAACAAGTAAAAATTCATTGGCTGCCCTTTTTTATACGCTGTAAAACTGGCGATTCGCAATCAGCTTTCGTTGCGGATTAGTCTGGCTAGTTAACGATTACTACAAACCTTCTGTAACTTATTTTTCTGCTTCCATCAAAGGTCAATTTTATGCGAATCCCCATTGTTGCCGCCTGTACTTTAGCTGCTCTGAGCGTCGGAGATTTAACCCATCAAGCATTAGCTAACCCCAATACATTATCTGGAAACCAAAATCCAGCAGCTAGCAACTATGTGGTTCCCACAACCTCAGCCAATAACACCAATGTTTCAGCCGGGATAGAGCAACCTGCTTATAACAACTATGTAGTGCCAACTCAAACCCCTACAGCGCCAGCAATACAGCCGGAAGCCCCAATTAAGCCGCAGTTTGCTCAAACGCCGCTGACTTCTCCTCGCACCCAACCCAGAGTAACTACCCAAAGCGATGTCGCAGTAACGGCAACGGATGTGCAAATTATCGGCGCAACGGAGGAGTTGCAACAAATTGTTCGCAGTGCGATCGCCACTCGTCCTGGTGGAGGAACCAACCAAGTACAACGAGACAAGGATGTGGCAGCCATCTTGGGAACAGGGTTATTTACTAATGCCCGAGTGACGACGCAACCCAACTCAGCAGGCGTGAAAGTAGTCTATCAGGTGCAACCTGTAATAGTGCGATCGCTCCAACTTGTCAACGCCCAAGTTCTCACCCCGGCTGTTGCCAACAATGCCTTTAAAACCCAGTTAGGAACGACAGTCAGCCCCGCAGCCCTGCGTCAAGGGGTGCAACAGATTCAAAAGTGGTATACAGACAACGGTTATGTTTTGGCACAGGTTGTGACTGTGCGACCAGAATCTAATGGAGTCGTCACCGTTGAAGTCGCTGAAGGCGTTGTCGGGGATGTTAACTTCCGCTTTTTTGATAAAGACGGAAAAGCCATTGAAGGTCGCACAAAGCCCGATTTCCTCAAACGGGAATTGAAACTCAAGCCGGGTCAAGTATTCCGGGCTGATGTAGCCCGCCAAGACTTGCAACAACTGTATCAGCTAGGACTGTTTGACAAAGCGGATGTTGCCCTGAATGGAGATGCTAGAAAAGTTGAAGTCACCTACGACTTAACCGAACGACTGGCGCGTTCAGTGAATGCAGGCGGTGGTTACAACAATGACAGTGGTCTTTTCGGGACGGTGAGTTATCGAGACCAGAATATCGGCGGGGTTAACCAACAAGTTGGGTTAAATGTGCAAGTAGGTCAGCGTGACCTTCAGTTTGACGGTAAATTTAGCGATCCGTATCGTAGCAGCAACCCTGATCGGTTGGGATACAGTATTGATGCTTTTCGCCGCCGTTCCATTTCCAGCACCTTTAATGAAGATATCAAGCTAGCCAATGGCGACACTGTTCGGGAAGGACAGTTTGGCGGAGGTCTTAGCTTCTCACGACCCATCGACAATAATGTGCAAGCATCGGTTGGCTTGAACTATACCCGTACCAGTATCCGCGATCGCTCTGGGAAGATCTCACCGGTAGATGGAGAGGGAAATCAACTCTCTTTCAGTAAAACAGGGGTTGATGACTTAGTAACCGTCTCAGCGGGTCTTACCAAAGACCAACGCAACAATCCCTTGAACCCGACGCAAGGTTCAGTCATGAACTTGACTACGGAACAGTCGATTCCGGTTGGCAATGGCAATATCTTAATGAACCGTATCCAAGGCAACTATAGCCAATACGTTCCCGCAAAGATTCTCGGCACTGACCAACAAGAAGTTTTAGCCTTCAATGTGCAAGCGGGAACCACGATTGGCGATTTACCCCCCTATCAAGCCTTTAATCTCGGTGGCGCTAATTCTGTAAGAGGCTACAGCAATGGGGGCGTTGCCAGTGGTCGCAGCTATGTCTTAGCTTCAGCAGAGTACCGTGTTCCCCTATTCTCGCCAGTTGGAGGAGTTTTATTCGCTGACTATGCATCCGATTTAGGATCGAGTGATACCGTTCCCGGAGAACCTGGAGTCGTGCGGGGTAAACCTGGAAGTGGCTTCGGTTACGGTGCGGGTTTGCGTCTCAACTCTCCCATTGGGATTATTCGCGCTGATTACGGTTTCAATACTCAAGGAGAAGGTCGCTTACAGCTCGGCATTGGGCAGCGATTCTGAATACAGTATGAAGTATGAAGGCTTAAGTATCCATTCCACCTTCAACTGTCAATCTCTGATGAACTCGATAGTCGGCAAAACCTTACAGGGTGGCAAATATACCTTAGATCAAGAACTGGGGCGGGGTGGCTATGGCATGACCTTTAAAGCCACCCATCACTACTTAAGTCAACCCGTAGTGATTAAAACGCTCAATGAATCCTTGCGTCTAAATCCTGACTTTGCCCGATTTGAGCGCCAATTTCAAGATGAAGCCAGACGGTTAGCTGTGTGTGTCCACCCCAATATTGTGCGGGTGAGTGACTTTTTCTTGGAAGACGGAATGCCCTACTTGGTTATGGACTACATTCCGGGTTTAACCCTGCAAGCGCTTGTGTTTCCCCAGAAACCCCTGAGTGAAGCGATCGCGATTCACTACATTCGCCAGGTTGGGGCAGCTTTAAAGTTGGTGCATCAGCAAGGTTTGCTACATCGAGATGTGAAACCGGAAAATATCATTCTCCGCCAAGGTACCCAAGAAGTCGTGCTGATTGATTTTGGCATTGCGCGAGAGTTTACCCCCGGTTTAACCCAAACGCATACAGGAATTGTTTCTGAGGGCTATGCGCCGATTGAACAGTATTTGGAGAAGGAAAAGCGATCACCTGCAACTGATGTCTACGGCTTAGCCGCTACCCTTTATGCCTTATTAACGGCACGAGTTCCCACCCCAGCGTTGCTGAGAGATCGGCAACCCATGCCGCCTCCTCGTGATCTACAACCCGATCTCAGTGCCGCAGTCAACCAAGCCATCATGCGCGGAATGGCTGTAGAAGCCCGCTACCGACCTACCAGTGTAGATGAGTGGCTATCCCTGTTGCCCCATCCTGAGTTTGAGAGTGGCGTAGTGGCAACTCGTCCGGTTGCCACCCTGACAGGGGCAACGGTGCCGTTCACCCCTCAACCTGCACCCACGACTGGAGAAGTACCCCCGGCTACCCCTCGATGGCGCTTACCTGCGGCTTTAATTGGCGGAGGCATTGCGATCGCCACCGCTCTGATGGCTGTAGCGAGTGTGTGGAAGCCTTCTGAGCCAATCGTCACCCCCTCTAGTACCCAACCCGCAAAAAGTCAGCCACAGGCTCAGGAGAGCAGCCCTCAGCCAGAACCTTCTGCCTCAGTTTCTCCGGTGGCTCAACCTCGCAATACGAGTGATGAAAATACTCAGAAGAGCGCTCCTAAATATAGGGTTAAGCGCTCCCAAGTGTCAGAACCTCAGGCACAACCTGTACAGAGGCGATCGCGCAGAAGAACACAGCGATCGCCTGAACGGACCTCTTCATCGCCTGTGATACGGAAACAGTCACGCACTCCAGCACGAACGGTTCCTGCTCCTTCAACACCCTCTCCTGTGCCTGTCAACTCGCCTCCTGCGTCCATTCCAGAACCGTCACCGATTCCCGTCTCTACGCCTCCCGCTCCTCCCCGTGAGAAGAAGTCACCGGAGCCAGTAACGCCACCGGAGTCAGTGAGTAATCCCGTTGAACCTAAAAATCAATCCTCTGGAGAATCAGATAAAGACAAGCAACCTAAACCTGAAAAAGAAGAGAAAGACAACAACGACAATGATAAAAACAAAGAGTTAGAGAGTAAGCAGTAAATTTTTGTTCGGTTAACCCTACTTCTTGACCTTTTACTTGCTGACGCTCCTGGAAATAGTTGATTATAATAAAAGAAGTAACGCATGGGGCCGTAATGGTTTCGACAGGTTGGCGAACCCTGCCCCGTGATTCAGGTCGAGAGCGAGTCTTCTCTCGTAAATACCGGACTCAAAAAAAAGTAACTGCGAACAACATCGTACCCTTTGCTCGTAAGGCAGCTGCTGTTGCCTAATAACCCCTAAAAAAGGTTCGAGCGTCTGTAGTCTGACTCCGTTAAGGATTACGGACAAACCCCAACGGATGCGCTAGTACGTTGTCTCTGGTAGACTTGCTAGCAAAGACTTCACCAGAGAATCCCATCATCCGGGATAAGAGATGGTTCCCGCCTTGAGGATTAGAAAGGCTAAACCTGTGAATGAGCGGTAAGGTAATACCCAGTCTGGACAGCAGTTCAATTCTGCTCGGCTCCACTTCCAACTAAATGCAAAAGACCCAGCCAGTAAGATGGTTGGGTCTTTGCTTTTGTGGGCAATAGCTTTTAGGATGGCGAAAAGGTGTCAGCCCGAGCCATTAATAAATCTATTAGGCTATCAATTAAGCGATCGCTGTCCATAGGGAAGATGTGCTTACCATGCATCACTTCCATATTGATAATGAAGGCGATCAGAGAACCTGCAAAGATCCGTGCAGTCGCTTCTGGATCAAGAATGTTCAGTTCGGGATGAGAGGCT
>Ga0196963_10002346_pt1 | contig 11436 bp, 7 predicted proteins | sample S1_5metaG_FD_148600 | JGI IMG/M metagenome (GOLD analysis project Ga0196963, IMG submission 148600) | Soil microbial communities from Anza Borrego desert, Southern California, United States - S1_5 | ecosystem: Environmental > Terrestrial > Soil > Desert | place: USA: California | collected... | reverse complement strand
GGCGCTGACACTGGCCGGCTGCGGTGGCGGCAGCAAGGACGAGGCGGGTGAGTCCTGGCTGGGGCAGACGCAGGCGGTGACCGGCGATCGGGCACGCATCGCGGCAGCTCAGGCCGCGGTACAGGCGGCGGAGCCGCACACCACACTGGCCCGGTACGCCCTCGACCGCCTGCAGTGGGCGACCGTGCTCGGGTTCCCTTCGCCGACCGAGGAAGAACTGGCATTCATCCACCACCGCAGCGTCGATCGGGGCATCGCCCAGGTGCTGCCGCAGCTGCAGGGTGGCGCCAACGCACTGGCGCTGCCGGCGCTGGAGGCTTCGCTGGTGGACACGGTCGCCGCCGCAGCGCGTGGCGACACGCTGGCCGAGCTGAGGCAACACCATCCGGCCGCGCCCGGCTACTACGCCTCGACGGTCGAGACCCAGCGTGTCGACCGGTCGACCTGGGCTCCGGCCGGCACGCCGCTGCTGGGCTCCTTCCTGCGCGAGACCGACCTGATCGAACCCTTGCCGCCGCTGGGTTCCTGGGCGGGCACCGAGGTCAACAGCCGCGGCGACCCGGGCTTGGTGGCCGCGCTGGAGGGCTTTTCGACCGAATCGGTCGATGCGCTGTCGCTGGGCGCCGACACGCGCCTGCTGGTGATCGACCGCCTGCGCGACGGCTTCGGCTTCGCCAGCGAACCGAAGCCGCTGGCCGATGGCGTGTTCGCCGGCGCCGACGGCACGCCGCGCGTGATGCCGATGCTGCAGTTGCCGGCGATCCGCCACCAGGGCTCGGGCTATGTCGCGCACCTGGCCAGCACCCCGTCGTACCGCCACGTCGTGACGATCCAGCCGGGCACGCAGGACTTGCACGCCTTCGCTTCCTCCGGCGCACTCGCCGCGGCGATCGCCGAGCTCGCGCAGATGTCACGCCAGCGCACGTTGGTGGCGCTGCCTGCCGGCACGATGGTGCTGCCGGTGATCGACGACCTGAGCCTCGCCGGCAACACCGTGCCGGCGCGCGGCCTGTCACTGGCCACGTCGGAAGTGAATGCAAACCTTCGTGGCCTGGACGGCGGCGGCACCTACCTGCGCCTGGCGCAGCTGCCCAGCCGGCTGTCGATCAGCGCGCAGCGCTTGCTCGCCAGCGGTGGCCATGCGGCGGCCTTCCACTACAGCCCGCTGAACTTGCATGGCAGCCACGGCGGCGTGTTCACAGCCGCTGATCCGGATGGGCCGATCACCGTCGGCGGCGAGCTGCGGACCTGCCCGCGTGCCGAGCCGGACCTGCGCAGCCTCTTCATCGCGGTCTTCGACGACGACCTGCGCCTGGTCTCGCTCGCCGCCCTGGGGCGGCTGCCTGGCGAGCCCTGTCAGTGACTCGGCTGCCGGGCCAGCCACGGGCTTGACTCTTCCAGCCGGCCGATCGGCGCCGGCGCCAGGCTCAGGCGCAGCACCACCTTGTTCGCATCGGTCGGCGCCGCCGTCACGCGGTGCTTGGCGACACCCCGGGCCAGCAGGTGCTGGCGTGCTGCCGCCGCGCGCGCGCTGCCGGCCTGGCCCGGCGCGGCGATGGTGAGCCGGCTGGTCGGCTTGCGTTTCAGGCTTTGGCCGACCTTGTCGAGCACGGCCTTCAGTGCCGGCTTGGGTGCGGTGGACTGGCCGTCGAAGGAATGCTCCGTCGGGACCGTCAGCTGCACCGAGCCGTCGGGCTCGGCCGCGATCGCCACCGGCGTGCCGTCGAACCACTGGCTGAGCCAGCGCTGTTCCGTCGCCAGCGGCGAGGGCTTGGGCGCTGCTGGGGTCGCCGGTGGACGTGCCTCGGAGCGGGCTTCGGGCTGCGAAGCGGGCGCCTGCGCGCCGCGAACGGGAGCCGGGGCGGGCGCCCGGCTGGCACAGCCGGCCACCAGCAGCACGAGGCCCATGGTGAAGAGAGTCGACTTCATGGGTTCGAATTGGACCGCGGGCGCCGCGAATCCGCGCAGCAGCTTGTAAGCAAAGTGTGCAATCGAGGGGCGGCTCGTAGAATTCCCGATCCCCCGAGGAGCGTTGCAACAGCCGGCCACCCCAGGTCCGCTGCCAGGCTCGGGTGGGCGATTCACCCGATCCCGCAGCGCGGGGGTGTTTTCGTTTCGCAACGGCGCTCACCCATGCCGATGCCTGACCTGGGTGATCCCCGAGCGCCATGAACACCAGCACCGCCGCCCCGTCCTCCCCCGCCGACGCCGCCCGCCCCGCGCCGCCGCCGATGCGCCTGTCCGGCCTGGAGCCCGTCTCCATCGGCGCGGGCACGCTCTTCGTGAACATCGGCGAGCGCACCAACGTCACCGGGTCCAAGGCCTTCGCCCGCATGATCCTCGAGGGCCGCTTCGAGGATGCGCTGTCGGTGGCGCGCCAGCAGGTCGAGAACGGCGCGCAGGTCATCGACATCAACATGGACGAGGCCATGCTCGACAGCCAGGCGGCGATGGTGCGTTTCCTGCAGCTGATCGCCTCCGAGCCCGAGATCGCGCGCGTGCCGATCATGGTGGATTCATCGAAGTGGAGCGTCATCGAAGCCGGCCTGCAGTGCCTGCAGGGCAAGGGCATCGTCAACTCCATCTCGCTGAAGGAAGGGGAGGCGGAGTTCAAGCGCCAGGCCACGCTGTTGCGGCGTTATGGCGCGGCCACCGTGGTGATGGCCTTCGACGAGCAAGGCCAGGCCGACACCTTCGCGCGCAAGACCGAGATCTGCGCCCGCGCCTACCGCATCCTGGTCGACGAGGTGGGCTTCCCGCCCGAGGACATCATCTTCGACCCCAACATCTTCGCGATCGCCACCGGCATCGAGGAGCATGCGAACTACGCGGTCGACTTCATCGAGGCGACGCGCTGGATCAAGCAGAACCTGCCCGGGGCCAAGGTCTCGGGCGGCGTGTCGAACGTCAGCTTCAGCTTCCGCGGCAACGAGCCGGTGCGCGAAGCCATCCATACCGTGTTCCTCTATCACGCGATCAAAGCGGGCATGGACATGGGCATCGTCAACGCCGGCATGGTCGGCGTCTACGACGACCTGGATGCGGACCTGCGCGAGCGCGTCGAGGACGTGGTGCTGAACCGCCGCGCGGACGCCACCGAGCGCCTGCTGGAGGTGGCCGACGCCGTGAAGGGCGCCGCCAAGGACGAGACCACGCGCCTGGCCTGGCGCCAGAACGACGTCGAGACCCGGCTCGCGCATGCGCTGGTGCACGGCATCACCGACTTCATCGTCGACGACACCGAAGAGTGCTGGCAGAAGATCAGCGCCGGCGGCGGCCGCCCGCTGCACGTGATCGAAGGCCCGCTGATGGCCGGCATGAACACGGTGGGCGACCTCTTCGGCGCCGGCAAGATGTTCCTGCCGCAGGTGGTCAAGTCGGCCCGCGTGATGAAGCAGGCGGTGGCCCACCTGCTGCCCTACATCGAGGCCGAGAAGAAGGCGCTGGTGGACGCCGGCGGCGACGTCAAGCCGAAGGGCAAGATCGTCATCGCCACCGTCAAGGGCGACGTGCATGACATCGGCAAGAACATCGTCACCGTGGTCCTGCAGTGCAACAACTTCGAGGTCGTCAACATGGGCGTGATGGTCCCGTGCCAGGACATCCTCGCCAAGGCGCGGGTCGAGGGCGCGGACATCGTCGGCCTGTCGGGCCTCATCACGCCCAGCCTCGAAGAGATGCAGCACGTGGCGGCGGAGATGCAGCGCGACGAGTGGTTCCGCGTCAAGAAGATCCCGCTGCTGATCGGCGGCGCCACCTGCAGCCGCGTGCACACCGCGGTGAAGATCGCGCCGAACTACGAGGGGCCGGTGGTCTACGTGCCCGATGCCTCGCGCTCGGTCGGCGTCTGCTCGGACCTGCTGTCCGACGAACGGGCGACGAAGTTCCTGGACGAGCTGAAGGCCGACTACCAGCGCGTGCGCGAACTGCACGCCAGCAAGAAGGCGACGCCGCTGGTGACGTGGGCCCAGGCGCGTGCCAACAAGACCCCGATCGACTGGGCCGCCTACACGCCGCCGAAACCGAAGTTCATCGGCCGCCGCGTGTTCCGCAACTACGACCTGGCCGAATTGGCGCAGTGCATCGACTGGGGTCCGTTCTTCCAGACCTGGGACCTGGCCGGCCGCTTCCCCGAGATCCTGCGCGACGAGATCGTCGGCAGCGAGGCTCAGCGCGTCTTCAGCGACGGCAAGCGCCTGCTGCAGCGCCTGATCGAAGGCCGCTGGCTGCAGGCCAACGGCGTCATCGCGCTGCTGCCCGCCAACACGGTGGACGACGACACGATCGAGGTCTACGCCGACGAGACTCGCACGCAGGTGTTGCTGCGCTGGCGGCCGCTGCGCATGCAAACCGAGCGTCCCGTCATCGACGGCCCGAACGGCGAGAAGATCCGGCGCCCGAACCGCAGCCTGGCCGACTTCATCGCCCCGAAGGGCACGCAGCCCGACTACATCGGCCTCTTCGCGGTGACCGCGGGGCTGGGTGTCGAGAAGAAGGAACGCCAGTTCGAGGCCGACCACGACGACTACTCGGCCATCATGCTGAAGGCCCTGGCCGACCGCCTGGCCGAAGCCTTCGCCGAGCGCCTGCACCAGCGTGTGCGCACCGAGCTGTGGGGCTACGCGCCGGACGAGGCCTTGTCGAACGAGGAGCTGATCGCCGAGAAGTACCGCGGCATCCGCCCCGCGCCCGGCTACCCGGCCTGCCCGGACCACGGCGTCAAGGCGGCCATGTTCGAGGTGCTGGACGCCGGCGACATCGGCATGGCGCTGACCGAAAGCCTGGCGATGACGCCGGCGGCCAGCGTCAGCGGCTTCTACATCGCGCAGCCGGAAGCGACGTACTTCAACGTCGGCCGCATCGGCGACGACCAGCTGCAGGCGTGGGCGGAAGCCGAAGGGCGCGACCGCGACGCCGCGGCGCGGGCGCTGGCGGCGTTGCTGTAGCCCTGCCGGGGGCTCGCGGCGCTGCGGGCTATTCCGCCCGCTGCCCGCCGGCGCGCTTGGCGATGTCATCGGCCAGGCGCGTCACCATGCGATCGATCAGTTCCTCGAGGCCGCGGCGCACGGCTTCCGCGTCCGCCTTCAGGGCGTCCAGCGTCGCGTACGTCATGCCGGGCGGCGTGGTGAACCAACGCGGGTCCTTGGGGCGGCTGCGCCAGTCGGCCCAGTAGCCATAACCTTCCGTCTGGTCCTCGCTGCCCGGTGCCACCACCCAGGCGCTGATGCCAAGCATCGGCGCGAAGCCGCCAGCGAAGCTGGAGTGGTCGAAGCCGTACTCGCCGATGCGCACGTCGATCACCGCCCCGGCGGGCGGCATCACGCCCATGTAGTCGTTCGAACGCCGCACCTTCGCCGCCTCGCTGTCGCCTACGAGTTCGATGGCGATGCCACGTGTGGCCAGCTTGTCGCGCAGGCGTTGCTGGACCACCAGCGCGGGGTCGAGGGCGATGGTGCGCAGCGCGTCCGCGTGGGCGTCACGCTTGAGCTGCTTTTGCTGCTCGATGGCGGTGATCAGCGCTGCGCCAATCAGGTTGCCGACGATCGCGGGGCCGACGGAGCCGCTCGGGTAGGGGCGCCCCTGGCCATCGACGGGAACAACAAATGGGATGGCCCGCGCTGGCCCGGGTGTCGGTCGCCACGTCACGGTATCCCTCTCCTCTTCGTAGGTCACGGGCAGCACAGCCAGCTGGGCAAGGGGCTGCACGGCAGGCAGTGGGGTCTTGGGCTGGCTGGCGCAACCGGCCAGGCAGGCCAGCACGACCAGCAAGGCACCCACCGCACGGCTCGGCATGCGGTCGAGGACACGGTTCGCCATCACGATCTCCCTCACTGCTCACTTGTTTGTGTGCTGGGCGGAATTGTCGCCAACCTCTTGCCACCGCTTCAGGGGGGCGAATGCCTGCTGGTCCGCCCGATCGGGGCCTACGGGATCGTGTAGGAATCGTGGCGCCCGGTTGATTCAATGCCCCGAAACTAAACGATCGTGTAGCCAATGCCCGCGGGCCAGACTCACCCCGCCGGCAACGCCCGCCTGAACTGCAGCGCCTCCGCGATGTGCGCCGTGCCGATGTCGGCCTCGCCGGCCAGGTCGGCGATGGTGCGGGCCACCTTCAGCACCCGATGCAGGGCCCGGCCCGACCAGCCGAAGCGCTGCGCGGCCTGCTGCAGGAAGCGCGCGGCTGCGTCATTCAGGCGGCAGGACTCGTCCAGTGCCGCGGCAGCCAGGCCGGCGTTCGGCATGCCCTGGCGCGACAGCTGGCGTTGCCGCGCGGCGGTGATGCGCTCGGCCACCGCCGCGCTGGGCTCGCCGGTCGGCTGCGCCAGCATGTCGGCGGCGGGCACCAGTGTCACTTCCACCTGCAGGTCGATGCGGTCGAGCAGCGGGCCGGACAGCTTCGACTGGTAACGCGAAATCTGCTCGGGCGTGCAGCGGCAGCTGCGGTTGCTGCCGGCGGGCGCGCCCAGGTAGCCGCAGGGGCAGGGATTCATCGCCGCGATCAGCTGGAACCCGGCCGGAAACAAGGCCTGCCGTGCCGCGCGCGAGATCGTGATCTGCCCCGTCTCCAGCGGCTCGCGCAACGCTTCCAGCGCACTGCGCGGAAATTCGGGCAGTTCGTCCAGGAACAGCACGCCGCCATGGGCCAGCGAGATCTCGCCCGGCCGCGGCGGCGAGCCGCCGCCCACCAGCGCGACGGCGCTGGCGGAGTGGTGCGGCGAGCGCACCGGGCGCTGGCCCCAGCGCGCGGGGTCGAAGCCGCCCGGTGCCAGGCCCTGCAGCGCGGCACTGGCCAGCGCCTCGTCCTCGTGCATCGGCGGCAGCAGCCCGGGCAGGCGCTGCGCCAGCATCGACTTGCCGGTGCCGGGCGGGCCGACCATCAGCAGGCTGTGCGCGCCGGCCGCGGCGATTTCCAGCGCCCGCTTCGGCGCGGCTTGCCCGCGCACGTCGGCCAAGTCCGGGCCGCCGGTGGCCGGCAACGGCGGCGGGGCATGCAAACGCGTCAGCGGCTGTGCGGCCTCGCCCGGCAACATCGCCTGCACCACCTCGGCCAGGTGCGCCGCCCCGTAGACCTCGGCACCGGCCGCGCGCGCCGCTTCCAACGCGCTGGCCCGTGGCAACACCAGCCGGCGCGGTTCGGCATCGCGCAGGGCGCCCAGGGCCAACGCCAGGGCGCCACGCACCGGCCGCAGTTCACCCGCCAGCGACAGCTCGCCGGCGAATTCGCACTGCGCCAGCCGGGCGGTGTCGAGCAGGCCGTCGGCCGCCAGGATGCCCAGCGCGATCGGCAAGTCGAAGCGCGCGGACTCCTTCGGCAGGTCGGCCGGCGCCAGGTTGACGGTGATGCGCTTGTTGTGGGGGAAGGCGAAGCCGGCGTTGGCCAGCGCGGCGCGCACCCGTTCGCGCGATTCCTTGACCTCGGTATCGGCCAGGCCGACCAGCGTGAAGCTGGGCAGGCCATTGGCCAGGTGGACTTCCACCTGCACGGCCGGCGCCTGCAGCCCATCCAGCGCCCGGCTGTGGATAACCGCGAGCGTCATCGTTGGCCCCTCCCAGAGCTTGTTGCGGAGCCGATTGTGGCCGCGTGACATGCACCACGAGATCGCACCAGTTCGGGGCCCTTTCGGGCAAGTCTCCAAGTTGGTGCGTCAATTCTGGTGCGCTGCCGGCCTGTATTCCCTGTCTTGGGGCGGGCGTGCGGGGCAGGGCATGGCATGGAAGCTGCAAAACCCCCGTGAACCTTTCCCGACCCTTGGAGTTCCCGCACATGAAGAAATCGCTGCTCGCCCTGTCGTTTGCGCTGGCCGCTGCTGCCGTGCCCACGGCCTCGTTCGCGGATGTCGCGTTCAACGTGGGCGCCGTCTCCGACTACCGCTACCGCGGCATTTCGCAGTCGCGCCTGAAGCCTGCGCTTCAGGGTGGCGCCGACTTCTCCGCCGGCGGTTTCTACGTCGGCACCTGGGCCTCGACCATCAAGTGGATCGAGGACGCCGGCGGCGACGCCAAGGTCGAGATCGACGTCTACGGCGGCTACAAGGGCGAGATCGCCAAGGACCTGAGCTACGACGTCGGCGTGCTGACGTACTACTACCCGAAGAACCGCCTGGCCACCAGCGCCAACACCACCGAGGTCTACGGCGCGCTGACCTTCGGGCCGGCCACGGTCAAGTACTCGCATTCGGTCACCGACACCTTCGGTGCCCCGGACAGCAAGAACAGCTTCTACCTCGACGCCTCGGCCTCCTTCGAGATCACCGACGGCTGGATGATCACGCCGCACGTCGGCTACCAGAAGTACAAGGGCCCGGCCGACGATGCCGCCACCTACACCGACTACTCGGTGACCGTGTCGAAGGACTTCAAGGGCCTGGTGCCCAGCCTGGCCATCGTCGGCACCGATGCCGACAAGGGCTTCTACGCCTCGCCCCGGAACGGCAAGTTCCTGGGCAAGACCGGCGTCGTCGTCGGCGTCAAGTACAACTTCTGAATCCCTAGGAGACACGCCATGAAGATGGTGACTGCCATCGTCAAGCCGTTCAAGCTCGACGAAGTGCGTGAGGCCCTGAGCGCCATCGGCGTGCAGGGCATCACGGTGACGGAGGTCAAGGGCTTCGGCCGCCAGAAGGGCCACACCGAGCTCTACCGCGGCGCCGAGTACGTCGTCGACTTCCTGCCCAAAGTCAAGATCGAGGCCGCGGTGGACGACGCCATCGTCGACCGCGTGATCGAGGCGATCGAGTCTTCCGCCCGCACCGGCAAGATCGGCGACGGCAAGATCTTCGTCTCCACGCTCGAGCAGGTGGTGCGCATCCGCACCGGCGAGACCGGCAAGGACGCTCTCTAAGAGCGTTAGAAACCAACCCGAGACAACCCCATGAAGAAACTGCTTGCTTCATTGGCCCTGGGCCTCGCGGTCCTCGGCTTCGCCGGCGGCGCGCTGGCGCAGGACGCGGCCGCGTCGGCGCCCGTGGCCGCGGCAACGGCCACCGGCACCGAAGCCGCTGCGGCGGCCGCTCCCGCATCGGCCGCTGCCGCGGCTGCGCCGGCCGAAGCCGCTTCCGCGGCGGCCGCACCGGTGATCAACAAGGGCGACACCGCCTGGATGCTGGTCTCCACACTGCTCGTGATCATGATGACGATCCCTGGCCTCGCGCTGTTCTACGGCGGCCTGGTCCGCAGCAAGAACATGCTGTCGGTGCTGATGCAGGTGATGGTCACCTTCTCGCTGATCGTGGTGTTGTGGGCCGTCTACGGCTACAGCCTCGCGTTCACCGAGGGCAACAGCTACATCGGCGGACTCGACCGGCTGTTCCTGAAGGGCATCTTCGACCCCGCCGCCGGCGTGTTCGCTCCCGCTGCCACGTTCAGCAAGGGCGTCTACATCCCCGAGTTGCTGTTCGCGGCGTTCCAGGCGACCTTCGCCGGCATCACCTGCTGCCTGATCGTCGGCGCCTTCGCCGAGCGCATCAAGTTCTCGGCCGTGCTGCTGTTCTGCGTGCTGTGGTTCACCTTCAGCTACACGCCGGTCGCTCACATGGTCTGGTACTGGATGGGCCCGGACGCCTACGCCAGCAAGGACGTGGTCGATGCGATGAACGCCAAGGCCGGCCTGATCTGGCAGTGGGGCGCGCTGGACTTCGCGGGCGGCACCGTGGTGCACATCAATGCCGCCGTGGCGGGCCTCGTAGGCGCCTTCATGATCGGCAAGCGCGTGGGCTACGGCAAGGAAGCCTTCGTGCCGCACAGCCTGCCGCTGACGATGGTCGGCGCCGCGCTGCTGTGGGTGGGCTGGTTCGGGTTCAACGCCGGCTCGGCGCTGGAAGCGGGCAACTCGGCCGTGCTGGCCTTCATGAACACCTTCACCGCCACGTCCGCCGCCGTGCTGGCCTGGTGCCTGGGTGAAGCGCTGATGCGCGGCAAGGCCTCGATGCTGGGTGCGGCCTCGGGCGCGGTCGCCGGCCTGGTGGCGATCACCCCGGCCGCCGGCAACGTCGGCCTGATGGGCGCGATCGTCATCGGCTTCGTCGCCGGCTTCGCCTGCCTGTGGGGCGTCAACGGCCTGAAGCGCCTGCTGGGCGCGGACGACTCGCTGGACGTGTTCGGCGTGCACGGCGTGGGCGGCATCGTCGGCGCGCTGCTGACCGGCGTGTTCAACACGCAGGACCTCGGCGGACCCGGCCTGGTGACCGACTGGGTCACCGCCACCGTCGGTTCCAACCCGATCGGCATGCAGGTCTGGATCCAGCTCAAGGCCGTCCTGCTGACCGTGCTGTGGTCCGGCGCCGTCTCGTTCATCGCCTACAAGATCGTCGACCTGGTGATCGGCCTGCGCGTCACCGAGGAAGAAGAGCGCGAAGGCCTGGACATCAGCTCGCACGGCGAGACGGCCTACAGCAAGTGATCGCCTGAGTGATCCACCGCGGTGCCTGCATGCACCGCGGCGAAGTGAACGGGCGGCCCGCGGGCCGCCCGTTCGTTTTGGCGTTGCGCAGCGTCTTCGGGGCCTTGCGGCACCAAACGCGGGCCCCACCTTCCTACAATCTTCCGACGCTCGCCCACAGGTCGCCCATGGTCCCCCACCTCATCACCGCCCTCAATGGCCCGATCAACGAGCTGGAGGCGCGCATCCTCGATTCGATGCCGGCGATCGAACGCTGGTTCAGGCTCGAATGGATGGAGCACACGCCGACGCTGTACAGCTCGGTGGACGTGCGCAATGCCGGCTTCAAGCTGACGCCGGTCGACACCAACCTGTTCCCGCGCGGCTTCAACCACCTCACGCCCGAGATGCTGCCGCTGGCCGTGCAGGCGGCGATGGCGGCGATCGAGAAGATCTGCCCCGAGGCGAAGAACCTGCTGCTGATTCCGGAAAACACGCGCAACAGCTTCTACCTGGCCAACGTCCAGCGGCTGGTGCGCATCTTCACGCAGGCCGGCCTCAACGTGCGCCTGGGCGCGCTGGACGACGCCATCCAGGCGCCCACGCCGCTGCAGCTGCCCGACGGCACCGAGTTGCTGCTGGAGCCGCTGGAGCGCTCGCAGCGCCGGCTGGGGCTGAAGAACTTCGACCCCTGCACCATCCTGCTGAACAACGACCTCTCCGAAGGCACGCCGAAGGTGCTGGAGAACCTGCACGAGCAGTACCTGCTGCCGCCGCTGCACGCCGGCTGGGCGGTGCGGCGCAAGAGCAAGCACTTCCAGAGCTACGAAGAAGTGGCGAAGAAGTTCGCCAAGCTGCTGGGCATGGACCCCTGGTTGATCAATCCGATGATCGGCCAGTGCGGCGAGGTCAACTTCGCCGAAGCCACGGGCCTGGACTGCGTCAAGACGCAGGCCGACGCGCTGCTGACCAAGGTGCGCCGCAAGTACAAGGAATACGGCATCAACGAGAAGCCCTTCGTCATCGTCAAGGCCGACAACGGCAGCTCGGGCATGGGC
>Ga0196963_10002345_pt1 | contig 11441 bp, 10 predicted proteins | sample S1_5metaG_FD_148600 | JGI IMG/M metagenome (GOLD analysis project Ga0196963, IMG submission 148600) | Soil microbial communities from Anza Borrego desert, Southern California, United States - S1_5 | ecosystem: Environmental > Terrestrial > Soil > Desert | place: USA: California | collected... | reverse complement strand
AGGGCCGTCTGATCGAGAAGCGTGTACCGGCCGGCCAGCATGAAACAGTCGAAATCGGCATCGCGCGTGCAGCGCATCAGGATGTCGACATCGTTGACGCCGACGCCGATGGCCTTGATCACGCCCTCGCCGCGCAGCCGCTCAAGTGCGCGGTAGGCGCCGTTCATCGCTTCGGAATACCGGGTCTCGACCTGATCGCCATGCCAGCGGCTATTGATGTCGTGTATCAGAGCGATGTCGATCGAAGCTAGGCCGAGGCGTTGCAGGCTGTCGTCAATGGAGCGCAGTGTCCCATCGTAGGAGTAGTCGTAGACGATATCGAAGGGCAGGATGCCGGTGAACGGGCCCGCCGCGGTAGCTGCTGGGTTGGGCCGCAGCAGACGTCCGACCTTGGTGGAGAGGACGAAGCGGCCGGGCCCGACGCCGCGCAAGCTCTGGCCAGTCCGGTGCTCAGCCAGGCCATGACCATAGAACGGCGCCGTGTCGAAATGGCGCAGGCCGACTGTCAGCGCGGCGGTGGTCGCTTCGTGCAGGTCAGCATCGGACGTCGCGTTCAGCAGATTGCCGAATGGCGCGGTCCCGAAGCCGAGGCGGCTGACCTCTGTGCGGCCAACCCTGGCGGTCGCGGCGGGGTTGATGCTCATTTATTCAGCCGCACCTCGACCCCGGCTTCCGCTTCGCGGAGCTTCAGGAGCACGCCAACATCCTGGTCTCCGGCCTTCTTGGCCATGCCGTCTTCCAGGACCGCGAGAGCGGCCTGACCGACCGGCGCCGGCAGTCCGAGATTGCGGTTCATTTCCATGGCCAGTCGGCAGTCCTTGTGTGCCAGCTTGAGCATGAAACCGGGTTTGAAGTCTCCCTTGAGGGGGCGTGCGTGCATGGCAAGCGCGAGCTGATTGTTCCAGGCCATGGTCGTCTTCAAGACGCTGATCATCGTGTCGAGGGTCAGGCCGGCCTTGGCGCCGGCAACCAGCGCCTCGGACGACGCCTCGAGAAGGATCGTGGCGAGCAGGTTGTTGGCCAGCTTCATCGCCTCGCCCATGCCCAGTTTGCCGCAATGGAAAAAGTCCGTCCCCATGCAGTCGAGGATGGGACGGACGCGCGCCACGATCTCCGCTGGTCCGCCCACCATCAGGGTAAGTGTGCCGGCCACGGCATGTTCTGCCGTTTTGCCGACCGGACTGTCGATCATGTGCGCGCCCTTCGCCGCGATCCGGGCACCCACCCGTTGCGTGGTCTGCGGGTCGATCGTGCTCATGTCGATATAGACGGAACCGGGCTTGATGCCCTCGATGATGCCGTCGGGTCCGAGGACAGCGCGCTCGACGTCCGGGGAATCCGGGACCATCGTGATCACCACCTCGCTCGCCGCCGCCACCGCCTTGGGCGAGGCGGCGGCGCGAGCACCGGCCGCCGTAAGTGTTGCCACCGCCTTGTCGCTGATATCGAAAACCGTCAGGCGGTGGCCCTTCTTCAGCAAGTTCAGCGCCATCGGCCCGCCCATCGTCCCAAGGCCGATGAATCCCACGTCAGTCATACGTCGATGCTCCTGTTAGTCGGGTACGGCGCCAATCAGCTGCGATCCTTCCAGCGCTGCACGTCCCAGGCCGGCAGGCCGCGCAGATCCTGGACGTTCGTCGCTTCGAAGGCGGCTGCCTCCGGCTTGCGCCCCCCGCGCTCATAGGCGTCCCGCAGCACCGGCACGGCCGCGTCGAAGGAACTGCGCACCTGCGCCCAGGTCAGCGGCTTGTCGATGATGCGGCCCTCGACCATGACCTTGGAGATTTCCAGCACGGCGGTGGCGTCGCCTTCGGTCGGCCAGCACCAGCCACGCTTGAACAGCACCTCGTCCTCAACGACCTTGGAGCCGTGCTCGGGTGCGAGGCCCCAATACTGCTTCACCATCTCGGAGACAGCACCGGCCTGCATCGTAGCCAGCTTGGCGATCGCTTCCTGCTGGGCCAGGAGGAAAGCTGTGCCGATGGGCGCGTGCTCCTTGAGCAACGCGGTGCGCGCGACCCAGAACGAGCGATGCAGATAATAGCCGTCCGGGTAGAAAGCGGACTTCTTCACGGAGTCGAGAAGTTTGCCGGCGCCTTCGCCCGCGGGACCTTTGTAGTGCGCCTCCGTATAGCCGAATGAATTCATGATCGCCGTAGTTCCGATCTCCGCGTTGGCCTTGAGATAGGCGGGATGGATCAGGATGGCGGCGTCCATGCCGGTCGGGATGGTCGCGGCCTGGGCCTGAGTCGGCGTATTGACGACCGTGATGTTATGCGCCTTCGGATCGGCATTGCCCATTTCATGCCGCAGCATCTGCGAGAAGGCGTTGTACGGATCGCCGCCAAGCAGCGCGCCGACGGTCTTGCCGCGTAGGTCCTGCAGATTGCGGATGGGCGAGTCCTTGCGCACACCGACGACGAAGCGAAAATGGCCTTCGCCGACGCTAAGCAAGGTGATCGGCTGGTTCTGAGCGATCAGCCGCACGATCGGCGTGTTGCCCCACATGCCGAAATCGAGGTTGCCGGAGACGAAGGCTTCGACCATCGGCAGAGCCGAAGGGTAGTCGCGATAGTCGATCGTCAGGTCGTAGCCCAGCGCGGCGGCCGCCTGTTCGAAGCTCTTGTTGGCGATCATGTACTGCGTCACCGGGGAATTGCCGGCCGCGTAAGGCTGCCGGCCGACCGAGACCTTCACGGCGCGGCGCGCTTGGGCACCGACGATGGCAGGGGCGGCCAGCACGGCGGTGCTGGCGGCGGTGGCGAGCAGGAAGCGGCGGCGTGACGGCGTGATGGGCATGGCGGTTCCTCCAGTTTTTATGAGGTGGGCAGTTTTATGAGATGGCGCGATGGGCTTCGGCGCGGATTAGGCCCCAGATACGCTGGGTCAGGGCCTGGAACGCCGGAAGGGCGCGAGTGGCGTCGCCGCGCGGACGCGGCAGGTCGATATCGATGATCTCCTTGAGGCGTCCCGGCCCCATCACTGCGACCCGGTCGGCGAGAAATACGGCCTCGTCGATGCCGTGCGTGATGAAGACGACGGTACGTCGCTCGCTCGCGGGGCGATCCTGGCCCCAGATGCGCAGTAATTCGTCCTGCAGGATGATGCGCGTTTGCGCATCGAGGGCGGCCAATGGCTCATCCATCAGCAAGACCTGCGGCTCGTTGGCCATCAGGCGCGCCAATGCCACGCGCTGACGCATACCACCGGAGAGCTGGTGCGGGTACTTCTTCTCGGCGCTCTTCAACCCGACCAGGTCGATGGTGCGGCGAACCCGCTCCTCGCGTGCGGCGGCATCGAGACCGTTTCCGGCGGGGCCGTACTGCAGTCCGAACTCGACATTCCCCCAGACGGTGCGCCAGGGAAACAGCGCGTAGTCCTGGAACATGACGCCGCGCTCGGCGCCGGGGCCGCGAATGGGAACGCCATCCATGGTCATGATGCCGGCGCTCGGCTCGTCGAGGCCAGCCAACAGGTTGAGCACGGTCGTCTTGCCGCAGCCGGACGGGCCGACGATCACCAGGAACTCGCCCGCCAGGATATCGAGCGAGAAGCCGGCAACCGCCTCGGTGGTCTCGCCGGTGGCGAGCGTGAAGGTCTTGCGCACGCGGTCGAGGCGCAGCTTGACGTCGTTCATCGCGGTTAGTGCATGGGCGTTCATGGGGTCGTCCAGGGCATGGCCCGTTGCAGGAGCCAGCGCAGCAGGCGGTCGAGGGTCAGCGCCACCATCCCGACCGCGATCATGCAGACCACGATGCTGTTGAGTTCGACGCTGTAGGCATAGAAAACGAACATCATCTGGCCGATGCCGCCGGACCCACCGCCACCGGCCTTGGCGCCGACCGCGAGCTCGGCGGCGACGATCGCCGTCCAGGCGATGCCGAGACCGAGGCGCAGGCCGACACCGATAGACGGGAGCGCGCCGGGTACGATTACCGTGCGAACGATGGTGAGCCGGCCGACGCCCATGGTGAGGGCCGCCTGCACCAGACGGCGGTCGACGCGCTTCACGCCGGCAATGGTGTTAATGACGATGGGAAAGAAGGCCGCGTAGCCGACGATGAAGACCGCCGCCGGCGTTCCGGTGCCGAGCCAGAGGATGGCTAGCGGCAGAATGGCGATCGCGGCCACGGGGCGGAAGCTTTCGACGATCGGATCGACATTACGCTCGACGGCGCGCGACGTGCCCATGGCCAGGCCGAGTGGTACGGCGATGGCGGCAGCGCAGGCGAAGCCGGAGAAGACCCGGCCGAGACTCTGGAGGATGGCCAGCGGCAGGTCGCCGCTGGCGAGCAGACCGGCGGCCGCGATCACGACGCGCAGTGGCATGGGGGCGTGGGTCGGCTGGGTGATCTGGCTCGCTGCGATCTGCCACAGCGCGATGAACAGCAGCGGCAGGACCATGCCGCGCAGCCAGCGCCGGGTGAGCGTACCGGTCATCGCGCACCGTCCTCGCGCGGCGCCCACGGGGTGAACGCGATCTGGAGGCGCCGTACCGAGGCATCGCAGAGATAGCCGAGCACGCCGATCATAGCGATGAAGGCCATGACTTTCGGCGTCATCAACAGCCCGCGATACCACTCGACGGCGTAACCCAGTCCGCTGGGAGCGCCAACCAGCTCCGCCGCCACCACGGCCGTCCAGCCCGCGGCGACGCCGAGCCGCAGGCCGACGAGGATCGCGGGCAGGGCTGCTGGCAGCACGACACGGGTCATGATCGTTTGGGCTGGCACGCCCATGGTGCGAGCCGCATCGATCAGGCGGCGGTCGACACCCTGCACGCCAGCAACCGTACCGATCACGATAGGGAAGAACGCCGTGTAGAACATGATGAAGGTGGGCAAGGCGTGACCGATGCCGAACAGGAACAGCGCCAGTGGTATCCAGGCTATGCCTGAAATCGGGCGCAGGATCTCGATCAGCGGATCGACCAAGTCCTCTGTCACGCGGCTTCGGCCTATCAGCAGGCCGAGCGGGATGGCGAATGTCGCTGCCAGAGCAACGCTGAACAGCATGCGCACGAGGCTGATCGCGGCATGCTCGAACAGTTCGATGTTGAGGGCCAGCTGCCAGAGGGAGTCGAGAACCAACAAGGGCGAGGGCAGTAGCACCGTGTTGCCCTTCCAACGCGACGCCAGCTCCCATACGACCATGAGAGCCGCCATCGAACGCAAATAGATGGCGATGCCGCTGAAACGACGTAAGACGGCGGCGCTGCGTGAGGATATGGCGCGTTCCTCCCCGACATGAGGCACAAGCGATTGGACCGGCGGCCTCTGGGTTAATCCTCTTGACCAATTATGTTAGCGCTTACATAAAGGAGATCAAGCCCAAATTGCACAAGGCCTTTTTACCAGGTGATGGATGGCCGATAGTGGAGCAAAGCCGCGGCGATCGCGCCTGAGCGACGTGGCCCGGCTGGCCGGGGTCTCGACCATGACGGTCGTACGGGTGCTGCGGGATCCGGACAAAGTTGCTGCGAAGACGCGCACGCGCGTCGAAGCCGTGATCCGCAAGACCGACTACACACCCGACCTGATGGCGCGGGCTCTCGCCTCGAACCGTAGCGGGATTGTGGCTGTCGTGGTGCCGGTGCTCACCAACTCACTGATCGCCGAGATCGTGCAAGGTCTGACCGACGGCCTGGCGGAGGGCGGCCTGCAGCTGCTGGCCGGTGCCAGCGGCTTCTCAGCCGAGCAGGAAGAGGCGCTGGTTCGCACCTTCCTCTCGCGGCGGGTCGAGGCGGTTTATCTTTCGGGAACCAGCCGGACCCCAGGCACGCGCTCGCTGTTACGCGCCGCGGGCATTCCGGTGGTCGAGGGCGGCAACCTGCCGACGCGGCCGATCGACATGGTCGTCGGATTCTCCAACATCGAGGCCGCGGCCATGGCGACTCGGCACTTGATCGAACGCGGGCAGGGTCCGATCGGCTATATCGGCGCGCACCCGAAGGACAACGACCGCGCACGCGACCGGCGCCTCGGCTTCGAGAAAGCCATGGCAGGGGCAGGTATTCCTGTTGTGCCCGATCTTTGCGTCGAGACGACGCTCGACATCCTTGGCGGCGGCCGCGCCATGGCGACGTTGCTCGAACGTCGTCCCGGTGTGCGCGGAGTATTTATCTCGGCGGACGCCATGGCCGTCGGTGCGCTATTCGAATGCCAGCGACGTGGGATTGATGTGCCTGGCAAGGTCGCCATTGTCGGCTTCGACGATCTCGACATCGCTGGCCAGCTCGTGCCGGCGCTCACCACCATACGCGTGCCGCGCTATGCCATTGGCCGCGAAGCCGCGCGAGTGATCCGCGAGCGCCTGGCTGGTCGCTCCGTCGAGCGGAAGATCATAGATCTTGGCTTCGAGTTGGTGACGCGCCACAGCGCGTAACATAGGCAGTGTCGCCGGTCCGCTTCTGACCCAAAGCGGACCCTTACCGGCTGCTTCGTCAGTCGTAGTGGGCCCAAGCTTGGAACAAGAGCACGACGCTTCCTCTTGCTGTCCGACGTTTAGGGAGTGCTCGCGGGCTGTTGCGCCCACACGCGAACACAGCTGGCGATCACGAGACTGGTGCCGTAGGTGACCAGACCCGCTGCCGCAACCAAGGCCAGACCGGTGAGACCTCCATTGAACATGTGAGTAACAGCCCAGCCGCCTGCAATGACAACGAGCGCTCGGCCGGCGACGCCGATGAGCGGCCAAAGCGGCTGGCCGACCGCCTGACAGGCGGAACCCAAGGTAAGTCCGAGTCCCAGGAAGGGAAATGCAAGCCCGGTGATCAGCAGAAAACCGGCGGCGAGGGTGTGGATTTCTGGGGAAGCGCTGAACAGGGCCGTCCAGGCGCCGGGCACCGTGACGCCGAACAAACCGATGACGCCCGTGATGGCGCAGGCAAGGCCGGCTCCGATCCAAGTGATCTTGGCCGCTCGCTCGCGCTGGCCCGCTCCGATGTTGGTGCCGACCATGGAGATCACTGCGGCGCCAAGCCCAAAAGCCAGAGGGTAGAGCAGGTACTCGAGCCGCACGGCGATGCCGAATCCGGCGAGTTCGGCAGCGCCGAGTGCGGCGACGAAACCGGTCAGCGCTGCGAGCGCGATGTTGTTGAGGATCGGCTGGAACGACATCGGCCCGCCGACGCGCAAGATCTCGACAAACAGGCGCCGGCTGAGGGTTACACCGCTCAGGGAGAGCTTGATCGCCGTGCGTCCGGCCGCGATGTACCAAGCGAGGAACGCTGTCGACGCTACGAAGGAGACTACCGTCGCGAGGCCCGCACCTGTAACGCCGAGAGGCGGCACCGGCCCAAACCCGAACATCAGGAGCGGGACGAGCGCGATGTGCAGGACTTCGGCGGCCACATAGACAATGGCCAGAACTGTTGCTTGGCCGGCGCCTCGCACGATGCTGGTGAAGGTGCTGAGTAGCCAGTAGGCGAGCGCGCCAGCGAAGATGGGGTTCGAGTATTCGACGGCGGCGGCAAGGGTTTCACCGTCGCCACCCATTAGGGTATAGATCGCCGGCGCCCCGAGCAGCAAGACCGCACTGAAGATCGCGGCCATGACGATGGCGATGATCGTGGCATGGACGACCAGGGCCGAGGCGTCGGCGTGGCGGTTAGCACCGATGGCGCGCGCTACCGCCGAAGCGATGGCGCCTCCCATGCTCGAGTTTGCCACCTGCTGCATGAGCATGATCAGTGGGAATACAAGCGAGATGCCCGCCAGGGCTCCGGCGCCCACCTGCGCCACGAAATAGGCGTCGACCGTCGCCGTCACCGCAATCAGCACGACGTTCACGACTACGTTCGCCGAAGCCAGGCGCAGCATGGTCGAGACGATTGGACCTTCGAGAAGGAGACGCGTGCGAGCTGCGGCAGGCTTGAGAGCCTGGCTGGCAGGGGCAGTGGGGACGGGTATCGAGGCGCTTCCGCTGCTCATGGGCACTCCTGTCCCTTGAGGGACTGGAGCAGCGCTTGGACGGGGAGCGTCTAACCGGGCGGCTGCGAAAGGGCCCGCTGGATGCGTGACGTGTAGGGGCTATGCCGCAAAACCGCAAAGCATCATTCCTCAGGCTGGGCTGAGAAATTCTCATGACCTGAGACGGGCGGTCCTGCCAGATCATTTAAAAACCCTAGAAAACACGCCAAACCCAAGTTGTAGGCGGGTTCTTATTTGCGTATTCTGCCCCAAGTTTTCTCATGAGGCTGGCCCATGGCGCGCCACCTTCCGCCGCTCAATGCCCTTAAAGCCTTCGAGGCAGCGGCCCGGCACGAGAGCTTCACTCGTGCCGCCGATGAACTTCACGTCACGCAAGGCGCCGTCAGTCACCAGGTGAAGGCGCTGGAGACCGAGCTCGGGATCAAGCTGTTCACTCGCGAGCGTCAGCATCTGCTCATCACCGAGGCCGGTCGCGAGTACCTGGCTGTCGTGCGTGATGCGCTTGACCGTATCGCCATGGGCACCGAGCGCCTGGTGAAACGACAGGGCTCAGGCGTTCTGACCGTCAGTACCTCGCCCGATTTCGCAGCCAAATGGCTGGTCCATCGGCTTGGCCGGTTTGCCGAAGCGCATCCAGGAATCGATTTGCGCGTCTCGGCTACGCTGCATCATGTCGATTTCGCGCGGGAGGATGTCGACATCGCGGTTCGCCATGGAGATGGGCACTGGCCGAGTCTTCAGGTGACGCGAATGTGTGCCGAGCATTTGTTCGCGATATGCAATCCAAGGCTTGCCGCTGATCTCTCTCGGCCGCGCGATGTGCTCAGATATCCCCTGCTGCATATGGACGGCGGCAAGGCGTGGTCTTCGTGGCTAGAAGCCGCTGGCATCGGGGGTGCGGAAGCAATCCAAGGGCCCACGCTCAACGGCGCCAGTATGCTGATCGACGCAGCCATCGACGGCCATGGGATCGCTCTGGCCCGCACCACGTTGGCGGCGTGGGATCTCATTAACAAACGGTTGGTACGACCGTTCGATGTCAAATTGCCTCTATCTAAGTCGTATTGGATCGTTTGTCCCAAAGCGAGTGCCAGCCTGCCCAAGCTCGCCGCTTTTCGCGAGTGGCTGGTGATCGAGGCGAATGAAGACCTGACACAGCTCGCACGTCTTCATCACCGGTTTGACCGTAACCAAGACCAGGACCCGCTCTTCTGACGGCCCCCACGCGCCGTGTCGTGCCCAGGGGGCTTTTCGCGAATCATACAATGACGCAGGATCGCAGCTCGGCCGACGGTTTCCGCCATGGCATTTATCTGGTCAAACTCGCCCTGGTCGACGAGCACGGCTAGAAGCGTTTCGATGTCGCGATAAGCCGACCGATCTCTTCCCTCTCTATTGGACCTGCTCCCCGATGATCCAAAAGGGACTGCGCCGCAACCAGTCGCTGGAGGAGATTGCATATCGTCTGTCGGATATCGCGTCCGGTGTAATCAACGGTCACGATCGAGCTCCTACTCTGCCGGCGCGGATATTTGTGGCCAATTGCCCGGTCCAGATGGCGAGCACCGACCGTACAGGCGGCCGATATATCGGTATAATTTTGGGCCCTCGGGGCACGGATATTTCGGGAGCTGTAATGACTAAGAAAATTACGGACAAGCTGGGCTTTGCTAGCTTCTTGAAAGATGAAGTTAAAAGGTACGGCGAGATGGTCGAGCAAGCGCCTGCGCCCAGCACCAAACCGAATCCAGCCCAGGACGGCCAATCGCAGATGGTGCTCTTTGAGGGCGCCCAGATTCGTAAGATATTCAACAACGGCGAGTGGTTGTTTTCGGTCATCGACGTGATCGCGGCCATCACCGAGAGCAACCCGACCGAGGGAGGATGGGACCATGTCGAAGCTCATGGATAATCCGAAGCACTGGCGGGACCGTGCCGACGAAGCCCGGGCACTCGAGGCTGAGCTGACCGATCCCGTCGCCAGAGACACCATGCGCCAAATCGCAACCGGTTATGACTACATCGCCGACCGCATAGAGGCGCGGCAGGCATCTCGGTGGAAACCCGTTGACCAATCAGGTTGAGTCCCCGCCCACTGGGTTTCAAAAGCGAATTTCCACGGAGGGAGGGTTATTAGGCGGGGCGCGGCTCGCCTGGGCTCGTAGTCGCGGCGTCGCATCATTTGCCGCGCCCCAGTGCTGCCAGCGCGTCACCCATCTGGGCCGTCTTCTGCTGCGAAGAGCGGAGGAGCCGTAAAAGTAACCGACGACCATGCCGGCCAGGGCGCCGCGCCGCCGGTTTTAACGCGGCTTAAATGGCGACGGTGGAGCTTGCGTTCTGGTTCCTTGATGCCGCACCTGGGCATTGAGCGACGCGGTCCACAACGAACCCACAGACCGGGGGCGGAACCGACGTTGCTGATGTTGAATGGGCATGACGCCTGCTGTACTCCCGTGCCCAGTGCCGCAAGTCAATCTTCGCCGGAAAGGCTACAGGATCTGAGCGCACTGGCGCTGGAAAATCCCGAGCCAACGGGATGTCGAAATGACAAAGCTCGTCCGGTGGCCTCGCCTAGTTGTGATTTCTGAGGATGCGCCGGATTTCGAATCGCACTGGCGTACCCGCATGCTTTCGCCTGGCCAGTTGCACTGAGCGACCTGTTCTCGCCGGTGCAGCTGGCGGCCATCGATCGACTAAAGTTATTTCGCGGACTGCCCCTGCGGCGAACTGCCGCCGGACTTCTTTTCGCACGAAAAAATATTGAAGTGGGATCATGACTCCCACTGGGTCAATCGCGAGGGGCACGGGCTCAAGCCTATTGCGGCTATCAATGTGGCGCCACTTCCTCGCGAGCCGGCAGGGTCTCCACAGATTGGTATCCGTATTCGCTTCCATGGTGGCACCCAAGAAACGTGGCCGCTTAACTGGTGGCCTGATTGATCAAGTAGGCGGTCGCCTGGCACATCGGCGGATTGCGCGCTGCGGCGAAGGGCGCCGAGCTAGAAACTCCTGCAATTGCTGCCGAACGCGGTGGTTCCGACGCGCACAGGCATGTCGTCCGTTCTTTCCACTTCGGCCAATTCTTCGATCATGTCCACGGCATCCCGTTCGAGCCGACCCATAAAGTCCGGTGCAGTCATCCCCCATTCACAATTACCACGTAGGTGGCAGATCCTTCTCCGGCCATGACGGCTTTACACCGATGGGGCTCGCCATCAAAAGGCCCGCAGCGACGTTTGCGCTACGGGCCTTCATCTGCGGTTCCGCTCTACTCGCGCGGCCTCTGCTGGCCCGGGTTCTGGTCTGGACGACTCTGACCGCCGTTACCCGGAGCTGCTTGGTCAGGTTTCTGGCCCGGCTCCTTCTGACCCGAATTGACCTGATCGGGGCGGTGCTGACCTGGGGTAGGGGTATTTAAGTTCTTGATGTTGTTGGACTGGTTCTTATCGGACACGGGTCTGACCCCGTTTTTTCAGTTGCTTCTCGTGGCTGGATCCGGCCTCAGGCGAA
>Ga0196963_10002344_pt1 | contig 11443 bp, 6 predicted proteins | sample S1_5metaG_FD_148600 | JGI IMG/M metagenome (GOLD analysis project Ga0196963, IMG submission 148600) | Soil microbial communities from Anza Borrego desert, Southern California, United States - S1_5 | ecosystem: Environmental > Terrestrial > Soil > Desert | place: USA: California | collected... | reverse complement strand
ACGTCTGGCCGTCACGCAAGTCATGGTATTGGTCGCCGCATTCCACGTGCCGCTGATGTGTTGACTCGCACAGTCAATCAGTGGTCGCGCTATTTACGAGGCAGGAAGTTCTCGATCGACCACACCGCGGGATCGTCGCCGCCGGCAACCGCGAATGCGACTCGAGTCCCGCCGGGATTCATCGCCAGGTGGCGCACCATGCCGGGCATCGCGATGCCAGTCGGCTGCGCGGGCCCTCCGGCGAGGGGGATCTTCCAGATCGAACCACCCGGCAAGCCGCCGGTCCGGCCGAGTGCGTTCTCCCTCACGAAGAGAACGTGCCGCTGGTCGCGCGACCACGCCAGGCCGCTATACGCTGTCGGGCCGGTCGCGTTCTCCGAAAAAATCTCGCGTGCGGCACCACCCGCGATGGGCAGCACGTCAACGACCAGCCGGCGCGCCGATCCGTCGTAACGAATGGTGGCTATCTGACCTCCGTCAGGACTGATGGCGAATGACGTGAAGGCGTGGTTCCCGGTAACGGTCGCGACCTGAGTCGTCATTCCCGTATTGACCTCGAATCGCGCGACCACAGATTGCAGCGGGTCTTTCAGAATGCGATCCAGGAAGTAGACGGCCAGTCCGTCGGGCGAGACCTGCGGCCGCCGTCCGGGCAAGCCGGGTGCCTGCGTCGACGTCAGCAGGTGCTGCTGTCCGGTCACCGCATCAACGCGGTAATAATCGAATCGGCTTTGCCGTTGCGGGCGCACCGCGACGAGCAATGAACGGCTGTCTGGAAACCAACTCACGCTTTCAGCGTTGGCCAGCGCCGGCACGTCGCGGTCCTGATTCGTCTCGAGCGAATGGATGGCAATCACACCGCCGGAAGAACCGGCATGGGTGGCTCCCCGGCGCGATTGATAGGCCAGGAAACGGCCATCAGGCGAAAATGCGGGCACGCTATTGGCGTTGGTAAAGCGCTCGATCGCAAGACGGGGCAGGCCGCGTGCCGACGCGTGGTCGTCCAGATCCGCCGCGTAGATGTTCGTGCTCGGACCTCCGCTCCAGTAATACGCGGCTCCGCCGGCGCCGGTCCCGAGAAGAAGCGCATTGCCATTACCGGCAACTGCGGCGACGAGGCTAGGATTGCCGGCCGCCCGTCCGCTCGCAATGGGCAACCGCCACAACGACTCGGTACCGGTGCGATTGCTCAGGAACAGCAAGTGCGCACCGTCGCTGGTGAACATCGGCGAGTAATCATGCGCGGGGTGTTGAACGACGGTCGTTTCACGCTCATCGCTGACCGACACCAGCGTGATGTCGCGAGAGGGAGAGTCGGCGGATGCTTCGATATCGATCGCGACGAACCGGCCGTCCGGCGAGACGGCGATCCGCCGCGGTGGCTGCGCCCCGACCGTCTTGAGCACGCGAACGGCGCTGTTTCCGAACGTCAACAACGCCACCTCGTTGGTTCCAGGCGCGGCGCTTCGCACGAAAATGAGGCCTCTGCCATCGGGCATCCACGCGGCCGGCGCGACCCACGAGCGTGACGTGCCGCCGATCAGCACACGCGGCTTGACGCCCCGCGCGCCAGTAGTCGGCATGACGCGAAGTTCATAGCGGCAGGCGCAGCCGGCTGCCGGATCGCCGCCTTTGTCGATGAACCACGCGTACGCAACCTCGCTGGCGTCGGGAGACAACACCGAGAGCTCGGCGAAATCGCCGGAGGCTTCCCAGCCGCCGGTATTCGTCAGCATCCGCGCGCTGCCGGCGGCGACGTCGCGGATGGCAAGGTCGCCGGTCAGCCAGTTCGTGTACGACAGGAACCGGCCGTCGGCAGACGCGGTGCCCGTCGCATCGGCATCGCCACCGGACCAGATCTTCCGCGCCGCCTGGGCCGCTGGCGGCGCTTGTCCTTGCAGCGCTGACAGTCGTGCACGCGCGACGGCAGCGCTATCCGCCTGGTCGGCGAAGTCGCGCACGATCCGTTGATAGACCCCCGCCGCATCGCGCTGCCCGAGCTGTTCGTGACAGTCGGCGATGCGCAGCAGCGCGCGCGCGATCAGGGGCCGATCGGTGGCAAACTGTGCGACCACCCTCTCGTATAGTTGAATCGCCGTCCGAAGGTCGCCGTCGCCGCGCTCGGCGGCCAGCGCCTTTTGATAGAGGTCGTAGCCGCCCTGCGCGCTTGTGGTGTTGACGCTGATGATGACGGCGGCGGCAATCGCCGCGACGAACATGAACTTCATGCCGCTACCGTACGTCGTCTCAATCGCGCAGATGTCATGACGATGTCATTAATCTGTCTAATCGAGCCACTTGTAGCCGACGCCATGAATGGTGAGAAGGTGCACCGGCTGTGACGGCGACGCTTCGAGCTTGGCGCGCAGCGAAGCGATATGGTTGTCGACGGTGCGCGTCGTGGGATTGGCCTCGTAGCCCCATACTTCGTTCAGCAGCTCGTCGCGGGTCAGGACCTCGCCGGCGCGCGACGCAAGCAGGCGCAGTACGCCGAATTCCTTGCGCGTCATATCGAATGGCGCACCCGTCCGGCGCGCTTCGTAACGCCGGAAATCAACCACGACATCGTCAAAACGCAGCTCGTCGCGCATGGCACGCCAGCCGCGCGAGCGCCGGAGCATGGCGCGGACGCGCGCCATCAATTCGCTGATCGAAAACGGCTTGGTCACGTAATCGTCGGCGCCCAGATCGAGGCCGCGGACGCGGTCGACCTCCTGGCCGCACGCGGTCAACATGACAATAGGCGTCGTGATCCCTTGGCTGCGGATGTTGCGACAGAGGTCATGACCGCTGAGGCCCGGAAGCATCACGTCGAGGATGATCAGATCCGGCTGATGGTTGCGGATCATGAGGCAGGCCTGTTCGCCATCGCCGGCGGTCAGCACGTCGTGCGATTCAAACGTCAGATTGTCGACGAGCCCGCGCAGAATCGCGGGATCGTCTTCAACGACCAGGACCCGGCTCACGCGTGCCCCACGGGCGTGGGTGCTGCGACGAGCGGAATTTCCATGGCGAACCGGCTGCCTTCGCCGAGACGGCTACGCACCGTGACGCAGCCACCGTGCCCGCGGGCAATGTGCTCGACCAGCGTCAGGCCGAGTCCTGTCCCCGCGATGCGATCGGTGGAGCCGTCGCGCACGCGGTAATACTTTTCGAAAATACGCGCCTGCTCAGCCGCGGCGATGCCGAGCCCTCGATCGGTCACGGCGACCACCACGTGCTCGCGGGCGATCGCGACCTCCAATTCGACGATCCGGCTGTCGCCCGAGTACTTGGCCGCATTGCTCAACAGGTTGACGACCGCTTGCTGAATGGCGTCGGGGTCGATTGCCACCACGGGCAGGCCGTCGGCAATGGACACGCGCAGCTCGAAACCCTGCTGTGCCAACCCGTAGGTCATCGAGTTCGCGGCAGCGCGGACCACGTCGGCCAAGGACTGCGGCCGCAGGCGATACACCGTCTGTCGCGCTTCGATCGTCGAAAAATCCAGCAGATTGTTCAACAGCCGCGTCAAACGCTCGCTTTCGCTGACGATGATGCGGAGGTATTCGCGCTGCGCGTCTGGCGCGGCCCGTCCCATCAGGAGCGTATCTGCAAACATTTTGATCGCCGTCAGCGGCGTTCGCAGTTCATGCGACACGCTCGACACAAACAGCGCTCGCAACTGCGCAACTTGTAATTCGCGCCGGACATCACGCCACAGCAATACCGCGCTCAGTATCGAGACGCCGATGACGAGCAGCATGGCCGTCAGGTAGAACGACCGTCGCCGGCGGCTCTCTGCGGCGGCGCCGGCAAGCGCACCGGGTGACACCACTGCGCGGATGCCCGAAAAGCCCGGCGCGAGCGACTCGCCGTCTTCGGAGGCGGTCAGCGTAACCGCCGTGGCGGCGTGAACCGCCTCGAATAGCGGCGCCGCCCGCAACGCGATCACTTCCCGGTGCCCCGCCATCGCGGTCGTGCCGATCAACCACAGGTTGTCTGCCGGCCCGTACGGCACCCATGAGGAATGACGGTCCTCGGTCACCGCGACCCCGAGCGCGGCCAGATCCGCACGCAGGCTCACGGTCTGTTCCAGATCGCGAACGCGGGCGTCGATGGCACGCGCGAAGGGTGCGTCCACGAGTTCTCTCGCGATGTCGCGGACCATGTACGCTGCGGCCGCATTGAGGCGCGGCGACGCCATGACGTCGCCCAGCACCTGCACGACGCGCTGCCGATCGCGATCGGCGATCGCCGGGGATTGCAGCAAGAGTCGACTTGCGTACAGCACGAACGGAATGCCCTCATCGTCGGCGATCAGCGGCGATGTCTCGAGTGCAAGCCGAGCCGCAGCGGCGGCGTCAGCCGCGCGTGCGTCTGTCGAGAATGCGCGGGCGGCGCGCAGCATCGCCGCCGCCCGGTGATCAGGCGTCAGCGCATTCCGGCCGAAACGTAAATAAAATTCCGCCGCCGCCGACGGATTGTTCTGCACTGATTCCAGTTGCTCACCACGAAAAGTTGCGGCGCGAAATCGGCGTTCCGAGCGGCGCGCTGCTGCCCGGCCCTCAACGCTCTGGTCCTCCCATGGCAGCGCGAAATCCCGGCCACGAAGTTGCGCAACCATCGCCAGTTCTGGTGGCGGAGGGCCTGAGACGCGGGCATCCGCGGTCGCGATCACGCGCAAACGTTCGACGCTTCCGAGCAGGGCTTGCCGGGCGTCGCTGACGAATCGACGTTCCTCGGCGGCAAGCCGCGAGGCGGTGAGCTCGCGATCCTGAAGCAGCATGCGCGCCGCCAGGGCGGCAATCACCACGCATGGCAGGGCAATCACCACGGCGAAGAACGTCGCCTGGCGAAGCGGCAGCGAACGAGAGCCGGCCCATGACTTCACGCCACTGACATTGTATGGACCATACCGCGGCGTTTGTCATGAAACCATCACGCGAGCGACGACGCTGCGGCTCAGATCGCCGATGACTGCGGCAACTGGATGATGAAAGTGGTCCGCCCGGGCTCGCTGAGCACACGGATCGTGCCGCCGTGGCGCTCGACGATCGCCTTGGTGATCGACAGGCCAAGGCCGCTGCCGGTGCTTTCCGCCGCGCGTGACGCGTCGACTTTGTAAAAGCGCTCGAAGACGTGCAGCAGATGCTCACGCGGGATGCCGCCGCCGGTATCGCTGACGGACAGGGTGGCCATGCCGGCGGTGTGCGTCGCACTGAGCGTAACCGTCCCGCCCGAGGGCGTATGCCGTAGCGCATTCGCGACCAGATTTTCGATGGCCTGCTCGATCCGGTCGGGATCGCCCACGACTTGATCTGCCCCCGGTTCGACCTGAAGGCGAATCGCCACGGCCTTCGTCTCGGCTTCACGTTCGTGCCGGCCCGCGACGTTCTGGAAAAGCCGCTCGATATCAAACACTCGGCGCTGCAGCACCACCCCGCCGTGTTCATAACGTGCGAGATCGAGCAGGTCTTTCACGATGCGCTCGAGACGGCGGGTTTCGCGATCGATCGTCTCGAAGTAGCGATCGCGGCGTTCGGCGTCGAGGGCGACCTCGGGCATCCGCAGGGTTTCGATGTAGCCGCGCATCGCGGTCAGCGGCGTCTTCAATTCGTGCGAGACATCGGCCATCATCTGCCGGCGCAGCGCATCGGAAGTCCGCAGCGCCGCGTCGCGTGCCTCGAGCTCGCCGGCCATGCGGTTGAAGGCCGCCGCCACGCGAGCGATCTCGTCACCGCCGTCCTGCGGCGCTCTGGCGCCGAGATCGCCTTCACCCAGGCGGTGCGCGGCATCTTCGAGCGCTGACAGGCGTCGACGAGCGGGGTTGAACAGCACGACCGCGACGATCACGGTTGCGACCAGCAGCAACAGCGTACTTGGCAGCGACAGGAACCGAGCCAGGTCGCGGGGCACGCCGGCCAGCCGGGATGGCAGAATCAACACCAGCACGAGCGCTCTGAATTCACCGTCTACGAGCACGGGCGTGGTGGTGATAGAGGGCACCTCGTCGGCCGGGGTGAGGCGACGCTCGCCGAAGGACGACATCGCCGTCAGCCGGATGCTCTCGGGCACTGGCTCGGGCGTACTGGAATAAATCGTCCCGCCGCGGAAGGCCACGAACACGAGACGACCGGCCTGCTCGGGCGGATATCGAGTCCGGAGGTGAGTGCTGAGATCAACATCCTGCCCCCGCTTGAGAATCGATGCTACGTCGGCCGCGACCTCTGCGCCCAACACGGGTGCTCGATAGGGATCCTGCGCATTGGTGCGCGGGACGTAACTGAGGATGAGGCCTTGCGTGATGATGATGATCACCACGAAGGCCACGAAGGTGATGCCGATCCGCCAGTAAAAGCTGCGGTACCACGCAACGTTGGGCGACGCAGCCATTGCCGGTTACTTCATACCCATCATGTTGCAGAAGTGTTGCGCAGCTTTGAAAAGAACGTTGGACGCGCCGGTTACGCCGGATCGCCGGCGTCCACGAACTTGTAGCCAACGCCCCACGCCGTCAGAATCATCTCCGGATCGTCGGGATCCCGCTCGACTTTGCGGCGCAGCCGGCTGACGACCGAGTCCACGGTGCGCTCGGTGACGTAGGTATCTTCTCCCCAGACCTTGGCGATCAACGCCGCCCGGCTGAAGACGATGCCGCGCCGCGATGCGAGCAGGTAGAGGATATCGAATTCCTGCTTGGTCATGTCCACCAGCTGGCCGCGCACGCGAACCTGGCGCCGGTCCGGATCGAGCGTCACATCCGCGGCGGTCACGGTCCCCGTGTCCACGCGGGGCGCCTCACTGGTCCCGCCCGACGCGCGCCTGAGCACGGAGGTCACCCGCGCCATGAATTCACGGACCCCGAACGGCTTGGTCAGGTAATCGTCCGCGCCGCTTTCGAGCCCAAGCACCTTGTCCGGCTCGGTGTCACGTGCCGTCAACATCAGCACGCCGGAACGTTGATTTGGCCCGCCCGAGCGCATCGCGCGGCACAGGGTGACGCCGTCCACGCCGGGGAGCATGACGTCCAGGACGACCAGGTCGAACCGCTCGGCCCGCACGCGATCCAGCGCCGCGCGCCCGTCGGCCACCTCCTCGGTGTCGAACCCCGCCAGCGACAGATGGAAGCGGACGATCTCCCTGATCGACGCTTCGTCCTCGACGATTAGCGCGCGTCGCGACCGTTCTCTTGGTGCATCCATCCCGGCCCATTATCGGCCAACACAACTTCCATCGCCTTGCAAAGCTTTCCCAACATGTTGGTGTCAGCGTGCGCTCATGAAATTCGAATCTCTGGCTTCACTGATCGCAATTACGACGGCCTGCGCGCTGCTGTGGACGGGCTGCGGCGCGCGTTTCGCCCCCGGTGCCACCACGGCTGCTAACGGCGGCTCGCGCGTCACTACTGGCACGACCATCGATGGCGACGACATCGCCGGCGTGGTCATGGGGCCAGGCGGCGTCGAAGCGGGAGTGTGGGTCATCGCCGAGACATCTGACCTGCCGACGAAGTTCGCCAAGATCGTCGTGACCGACGAGCAGGGGCGCTACCTCCTGCCCGATCTGCCGAAGGCGCGCTACGACATCTGGGTGCGTGGCTACGGGCTCGTCGACTCGCCGAAGCAGTCGGCCCAGCCCGGCACGACGCTGAACCTGCAGGCCATCCCCGCGCCGAATCCGCGCGCCGCCGCGGAGTACTACCCGGCAGGGTACTGGTACTCGATGCTGCGGGTTCCGGGCGAGAGCGAATTCCCGGGTACGGGCGAGAAGGGCAACGGGCTCAACCCGATCTTCAAGAACCAGAGTGACTATGTTCGGATGCTCAAGAACAACTCGTGCCTCGGCTGCCATCAGATGGGAAGCAAGGGCACGCGCGAGCTGCACCCTGCGCTCGGCACGTTCGAGAACTCGGTGCAGGCGTGGGAGCAGCGGCTCAAGGCCGGACAGGCCGGAGGCGCGATGTTCGGGCAGGTGCAGCAATCGGGGTCGCGCACGATGCGGATCTTTGCCGACTGGACCGACCGCATCGCGGCGGGCGAAGTTCCACCGGCGCCGCCACGGCCACAAGGGATCGAGCGCAACGTGGTCATTACGATGTGGGACTGGGCCGATCCAAAGGTCTACCTGCACGACCTGGTGTCGACGGACCGTCGCAATCCCACCGTCAACGCGAATGGTCTGATCTACGGAGTGCTCGAGCAGAGCGCCGATTACATGCCGGTGCTCGACCCCAAGACCCATAGCGTGAGTCGCGTTCCCGTCACGCTTCGCGATCCGAACATCCCGCCCTCGTCGCCGCAAAAGGTGATGGGTCCATCGCCGTACTGGGGGACCGAGCCGATCTGGAACAGCAAGGCGAACGTGCACAACCCGATGTTCGACGAGACCGGGCGCGTCTGGATTACTTCGAAGGTGCGCGGGCCGAACAATCCTGACTTCTGCAAGTCGGGATCGAGCCATCCGTCCGCGCGGCTGTTTCCAATCAACGACTCGGGGCGGCACCTGGCGGTGTACGACCCGAAGACAAAAGAGATGAAGCACATCTCGACGTGCTTCGGCACGCACCACCTGATGTTCGCTGAGGACGCGAACCGCACGCTGTGGACGAGCGGCGGCGGTCCGGTCATAGGGTGGTTGAACACCAAGCTCTGGGATGAGACCGGCGATGAAGAGAAGGCGCAGGGATGGACGGCGCTGATCATGGATATCAACGGCAACGGCCGCCGCGACGCGTACGTCGAACCGAACGCGCCGACCGATCCAGCGAAGGACAAGCGCATTCAACCTGGGCAGTACGGCGGCGGTCCGTACGCCTTGTCGCCGGCGCCGGACGGATCGGTGTGGGGAACGATGTTCGGCTATCCGGGCGCGGTATTCCGGATGACTCCCGGGGCGAATCCGCCGGAAACGGCGCTCACGGAGGTCTTCGAGCTCCCGTTCAACAATCCGGCAGCCGCCAACGCAGGTTTCTCTCCGCGCGGCGGTGACGTTGACCGTAACGGCGTCTACTGGGCCGCATTGGCGAGCGGCCACCTCGCGAGCTTCGACCGGCGCAAGTGCAAGGGCCCGTTGAACGGGCCCGCGGCCACCGGCCAGCACTGTCCGGAGGGATGGAGTTTCTACGCGGAGCCCCTGCCGCAACTGGGCAACGTTACGAGTCCGGGCAGCGGCGAAGGGAGTTACTTCACCTGGGTCGACCAGTTCAACACGCTCGGCCTCGGGGCAAACGTACCGATTAACACGGGCAACCAGTCTGAAGGCCTGCTTGTGCTGAAAGACGGCAAATGGGTGGTGCTGCGCGTTCCGTATCCGATGGGTTTCTACACCAAGTGGCTGGACGGCCGCATCGATGATGCCAACGCCGGCTGGAAGGGGCGGAGTCTTTGGGCCACCATCAGCACCCGCGCCCCGTTCCACATGGAAGGCGGCAAGGGCACCACGAGCAAGGTCTACCGATTCCAGCTGCGGCCGGATGCGCTGAGCAAATAAACACGACACGCGAGGCGGCCAGCCAACACAAGTTCCATGGGCGTGCAAAGGTTTCTCAACATGCTGATGTCACCGTTGTTACATGAAATTCGCGACGCTGATCATCATCTTTGTTACCTGCATTTCAACCGCCGTCGGCGCACAAGCACAGCTACCGTCGACCGCTACCGCTTCACCGAAGAGCGACGAACGACGGACGGTGCGCGCGGTCCGGCTTCAATCCGGCGAGCGCATCGAGCTCGACGGCCGACTCGACGAAGCAGCCTGGAGTCGCGCGGTCCCGGCGCGCGATTTCATCCAGCAGGATCCGGACAACGGCAAGCCGGCAACCGAGCCGACCGAAGTGCGGATCCTGTTCACGAGCGACGCGCTTTACATGGGGGTGACGGCGTACGACTCTGAGCCCGAGAAGTGGCTGGGCTATAGCAGGCGGCGCGACGACTTCCTGCAGTCCGATGATCGCTTCATGTGGAACATCGACACCTTCAACAACCAGCAGACGGGGTATTTCTTCGAGATGAACCCGTCGGGGTTGATGGGGGATGCGGTCCGCGGCGCCAACTTCAACAACCGCCAGTGGGACGGCATCTGGACGGGCAAGGCGCATCGCAGCGAGATCGGCTGGACGCTGGAGATCGAAATTCCTTTCAGCACGCTCAACTTCGATCCGAACGCCGACGCGTGGGGCATTAACTTCCAGCGCACGGTGCGGCGCAAGAACGAGGAGAGCCTGTGGAACGGCTGGCTGCGCAACCAGGGTCTGAACCGGTTGTCAAACGCCGGCCTGCTCGTCGGCCTCGAAGGCATCGCGGAAGCGCGCGGGCTCGACGTGAAGCCGTACCTGCTCGGCAGCGCGGCGGCGGCGCCAGGCCGGGGCAACCCGCGCACCGTCAACGATCTCGACGTCGGCGCCGATGTCTTCTACAACCCGACGCCCGGCGTGCGCACCGTGCTCACCCTGAACACCGACTTCGCGCAGACCGAAGTCGATCAGCGGCTGACCAATCTCGAGCGCTTTCCCCAGTTCTTCCCCGAGAAGCGCGATTTCTTCCTGGACGGATCGACGTTCTTCGATTTCCAGAGCACAGCGGGCGATGACAATTCGCTGATGCCGTTCTTCACGCGCCGCATTGGCCTGAATCAGGGCGTGCCGCAGCCCATTGTCGCTGGCAGCAAGCTCGCCGGCCAGTTCGGCAGCAACGATGTCGGCGCGATGTACGTGCGCACCGGGCGCGACGAAGGCGCGATGGGCGAAGACTTCATGGTCCTGCGCGGCAAGCATCGGATGTTCCAGCAGTCCTACATCGGTGCGCTCTACACCGGCCGGAATGCGCGCGACACGGACGTCGATACACGCCACACGATTGGTGCCGACTTCCTGGTGGCCACATCCAGGTTCAGGGGCCGGCAGAACATAGCGCTCGGCGGTTTCTTCGTGCACACCACCACGGCACCCAACGATGCAAAGTCCGCATCGTTGGGGCCCGCCACGGCACCCAACGACGCAAAATCCGCATCGTCGGGACCCGCCCACACGGATACGCGCGCGACCGGCCGCAGCGACGCGTATGGCCTGCGCCTCGAGTTTCCAAACGATCCGTGGTACGGCAGCGTGCTGTATCGCGAGATTCAGTCGGAGTACGACGCCGCGGTCGGCTTCACGCCTCGCACCGGCATCCGGCGGCTCACTCCCGAGCTGTTCTACACAAAGCGGCCGCGAGGACATGCGTGGCTCCGGTCCATTCAGTCCGGCGCTAAGACCAATCTGCTGTTCAGCACGACGGACCGCGGGCTCCTCAATCGAGAGTTCGAGCTCCTGCTCGCGAGCGTCAGTTCACACCGGCAGGATACGTTTTCGGTTCGAGTGCTTCCGACATACGAGCGGCTCGAACGGCCATTCGCGATCAGCAAGGGCATCACGCTGCCGATGGGCCGCGACTACGACTGGACGCGCTATCGCGTGCAGGCTCAG
>Ga0196963_10002343_pt1 | contig 11445 bp, 8 predicted proteins | sample S1_5metaG_FD_148600 | JGI IMG/M metagenome (GOLD analysis project Ga0196963, IMG submission 148600) | Soil microbial communities from Anza Borrego desert, Southern California, United States - S1_5 | ecosystem: Environmental > Terrestrial > Soil > Desert | place: USA: California | collected... | reverse complement strand
GTCGGGGGCGGGGGTGCGCTTGTTCTTGTCCTCGTTCTTTTTGGGGAGCTCGCCGGCGGTGCCGCGGAAGCAGAGGTTTCCGCCCCACCCGCCGCGGTGGTACATGCGGACGCCGCTCGCGAAGACGAAGGTGAGGAGCTTTTGGGGGCTGAACTCGGGGGGGAGGATTTCGACGGGGCCGGTCTCGTGGAGGCCGCAGGCGAAGAGGGCGCCGCCGAAGTTGTGGGCGCCCCAGTCGGTCATGCCGCCGCCGGAGTAGTCGCGCCAGGGGCGGAAGCCGCCCTTGATGAGGGAGGGGTGGAAGGGGCGCCAGGGGGCGGGGCCGAGCCAGCGGTCCCAGTCGACGTCCTTGGGGGTTTCGACGGCGGGGAGGTAGCAGGTCTGGGGCGGCCCGCCGCAGTCGACGAAGACCTCGCGGACGTCGCCGATCGCGCCGGCCTTGATGGACTTGTGGAAGTAGTTGTAGTCGCCCCAGACGCGCTGGGAGCCGCCGGAGAAGACGCGGCCGTAGCGGGCGACGACGTCGGCCATCGCGCGGCCCTCGCGGACCGTGAGGGTCTCGGGCTTCTCGCAGTAGACGTCCTTGCCGGCCTTCATGGCCTCGATGGAGATCAGGGCGTGCCAGTGGTCGGGCGTGGCGATCAGGACGGCGTCGACGTCGGGCCGGGCGAGGACCTCGCGGTAGTCGGGCGTGACCTTGCAGTCGGCGTTCTTGTACTTCTTGTCGACCTGCTCCTTGGCCTTGGCGGCGTGGTCGCCGACGACGTCGCAGACCTGGACGACCCGGAGCTCGGTGAAGCCGAGGAGGCTGCCCATGTCGGCGCGGCCCTGACCGCCCATGCCGATGCAGGCGAGGGTGAACTTGTCGTTTGCGCCGAAGGCGCGCCTGGGGACGATCGTGGGGGCGAGGGCGGCAGTCGCGGCGGCGGCGAGGAGGCGGCGGCGGGAGAGTCGGGTGGGCATCGCGAAAGGCTCCTGTGCGGGGGACAGGAGTGGTATCGCGGATGGGGGGGAACGTTGGCGTCTGGTCCCCTCTCCCAGCCGCGCTAACGATGTGATGCGCGATGCTGCGCGTTCGCGGCGGGGAGAGGGATAGGGTGAGGGGCGAATGCCGGGGGGTGTACGTTTGCTGGACGTGGACGCTCGAGAGCGGTTGGTCGTTCGCCCCTCACCCCCGCCCTCTCCCCGCCGCGAATGCGCACTCTTGAAAGTGCGCAGCTGGCGCGGCCGGGAGAGGGAGGACGGGGCTGGGAGAGATTACTTCTTCGGCGCCTCAGTGCCCTCGAACTGGAATCCGCGCTTGGCGGCTTGTTCGTTGATGGATCGGCGGACGGCTTCGTCGAAGGCCTTGTTGGTGTCGAGGCCCTTCTTCGAGACTTCCTCTTTGACGTACGCGTCGCGCTTGGCGGAGATGTCCTGGATCTGCTTGGCGATGTCGGCGCGCTCCCTGGCCTTGGCGTCGACGTGGGCCTTGCGCTGGTCCGGGGTCATCTTGCGCATTTCCTCGGGGAGCTCCTCGTCCTTCAGCTTGGTGATGTCGAAGTCCTTGTTGCGCTGGGCGTCGACGAGGTCCCAGTGGGCGTTGTCGTACTGGCGGCTGGATTTGGAGACGGCGCGGTCGGCGGCGGAGGCGGCGCTGAACCCGCCGCTGGTCGCGTCGTTGGCGACCTGGGCGGCGGCCTTCTCCTCGCGCTGGCGGCCGTAGCCGACGTAGGTCGTGTTGAGCTTGCCCGAGAGGTCGGTGAGCTCCTTGTCGAACGGGCTGGCGACGACGACAGCGCCGCCCTGGCCGGCGATCTCCATGTAGGAGCCGTCGGCGAGCTTGGCGATCTCGCGCCAGGTGGGGGTGGCGGACGCGTGGTCGGTGTTGCCGCAGTAGATCGCGTTGACGACGATGCCCTTGGCGATCGCGCCGGGCGCGGTCTTGGCGTAGTCGAACTCGGCGGGGCCCTGGCGGGCGGTCTCGTTGCCGACGACGTAGATGACCTTGTAGACCTGCTTGCCGTCGGCCCACTTCATGTCGGTGGTGGCGCGGTGGACGGCGAGGCCGACGTACTCGTCGCCCCAGCCCTCGTCCTTGAAGGTGAGGAGGTTCTTGTAGACCTCGTCGAGGTCGGACGAGAGCGGGTAGGCGCGGAACGGGCCCATGGCGTTGCCGTAGGCGATCAGGCCGATGCGGAGCTCGGGGGCGGGCTTGGCGCGGGCGACCTCGTTGACGATGGCCCAGACCTTTTGCTTGGCGGTCTCGATGACGCCGCCCATGGAGCCGGAACAGTCGATGGCGAAGACGACGTCGATGCGGGGCTTGTCCTCGACGGCGGGCTTTGCGATCGGGACGACGGGCGGTGCGTCGGCGGCGAAGGCGCTGAGCGGGGCGACGAGACTGGCGGCGACAAGGGCGGCGGACGCGAGGAGCTTGTTCATGGCGGGCCTCCGGAAAAGTTCGGTGCGAGACGGCCTATGAGTAAGACGACGTGGGGTTGGACGCCAATGTATCTCGGGGGTTCCGGCGGGGGCGCAACGGGCGTGTAACGGCGCGGTACAATCGGGGGATGAGGCGAGCGGTCGGGTGGGGTTTGGTGGCGGTGGGTTTGGGGCTGGCCGGGTTCGGCTGGTGGGGGACGGCGACGGAGGCGGGCTGGCGGGCCTATCACGAGGTGGACGCGATCATCCCGCTCTACGCCGGATTCCTCGGGGTCGTGATGGTGTTCCTGGGGACGGTCCTCGTGGTGTCGACGCGGCGGGAATCGCGTGGAGTCCGCGGGTTTGACGTGATACGATCCGTTCGGCCGGATCGAGACCGGCGGAATCCGTGATGACGATCCTGGACCCCCCCATCCCCCGCACGTCGCTCCGCACGGTCGAAGACCTGTTGGACGACCTCGGCGTGCCGGCGTCGCGGGTGCTGCTGAACCCCGCGCCCGGGCAGGCGACGATCCAGGACGTGATCGACATCCACGCGCGGACCCGGCGACTCTGCGAACTCGTCGATGGCACCCTCATCGAGAAACCTGTGGGATTCAAAGAATCGATGATCGCCCTCGCGATCGCGTCGGCGATTCGCGCGTTCGTCCTGCCCCGTAACCTCGGCGTAGTCTCCGGGCCGGACGGCATGATGAACCTGTTCGCCGACCTCGTCCGCATGCCCGACGTCGCGTTCACGGCGTGGGCGCGATTTCCGGGCGGGAAGGTGCCCGAGAAACCCGTCCCGCGCTTGGCACCCGACCTCGCCGTCGAGGTCCTGAGCCCGTCGAACACGCGGCGGGAGATGGAACGGAAGCGGGGGGAGTATTTTCAGGCGGGGGCGCGGCTGGTGTGGATCGTTGATCTGGACGCGCGGACGGTGGACGTTTACACGCTTGGTGCGCCGGACGCGCCGTTGACGCGTCGCTCGAACGAGACGCTCGACGGGGGCGAGGTGCTGCCGGGGTTCTCCCTGCCGCTCACGGAACTGTTCGCGGAGCTCGATCGGACGGCGGGGGCGTAACCCGGGCTGTCGGCCCGACACGTTCGAACATGGCGACCCTCCCGACCACGACCCCGCGCTGTCTCGCCGGTTTTTCCACCCGCGCCGTCCCCGTGACGGCGGCGGCGTTGCCGGGGGGCCTGGCGTTCACCGCGTTCGCCCTCGCCTGTCCGTGCGGAGGGAACCAATGGACCATCGTCGGCCACCATTACTCGCCAGGCGGGAACGAGGCCGCGTTGGTCGGGCCGGTCGCGCTTCGGTGTGCGGCGTGCGCTCGTGAGCTCCCGCTGATCGATACGGACGTCCACGGATATGACGGCGAGCACGGTGACAGTTGCGCCACCTCCGGCGATGGCCCGCGCGGCGCGTGGGCTTGCCCGCGATGCGGGACGACCCCCGCCCCGGTCGTCGCCGCGTTCGGATATCAGTACGAAGACCCCGAACCGGGCACGGCGTGGGCGCACCGACTCCATGACCTGTTCGACGCGTTCGTGCTGGCCCACCGGTGTGCGGCCGGCGGCGGGCGGCCGGTCGTCGTCGCGACATTCAAATGCGCTTGAAGCTGTCGACCGTCACACCCATGAGCACCCATCCCGATCGTTTCGTGATCGTCGTCGACGGCAGGCGTGGGTACATCGACCGCGCTGGCAAAGTCGTGATCCCGCCGCGGTGGGATTTGGCGGGCGACTTTGTGGACGGGCGGGCGGTCGCGGTCGTGACGGAGCCGGGAAAGGCGGGGGCGGTCGTCTGGCGGTATCGGCTGATCGACGAGACGGGCCGGGAGGTCGCCGAGCTGCCGTACGACCTGGTGAGCGACGCGCACGACGGGCGGTACCTGGTGCGGCGGAAGAACCGGTCGGGTTACGTCGACCGGGGCGGGCGACTCGTCGTGCCGGTGGAGTACACGTACGGCGGCGATTTCTCAGACGGCCTCGCGCCGGTCGAGCTCGGGAAGCGCAAGTTCTTCATCGACCCCGACGGGCGGGTGGCGCTCGAGCCGGCGGTGAAGGCGCTGGGGTTCGCCGAGGGGCTGGGCGTGTTCGTCGAGAAGGGGAAGCACGGGTTTATCGACAAGGCCGGCACGGTCGTGATCCCGGCGACGTACTCGATGGCCGTGGGGTTCTCCGAGGGACTGGCCGAGGTGCGGTTGAAGGGGAAGTTCGGGTACGTCGACAAGTCGGGCACGCTCGTGATCCCCCTGCAGTTCGCGCACGCCGGGCCGTTCTCCGAGTCGCGCGCGGCCGTCCAGTTGCCCCCGATGAAGCGCAAGCGGGGCGATGACGACGACGACGACGACGACGAGTTGCCGTACGGTTACATCGACCCCGCCGGGCGGTGGGCCGTCCAGCCGCAGTTCGCGGAGGCTGGCCCGTTCAGCGAGGGCCTGGCGGCCGTGCAGTTGCCCGGGGAGGGTGGGTACGGGTACGTGGACCCGGACGGGGCGTGGGCGATCCCGCCGCTGGCGGATTTGAAGGACGCCGGCGAGTTCCGCGACGGGCTGGCGGGGATTCGGGTGTACAACCGAAACGGGTACATCGACCGCGCGGGGCGGGTGGTGTGGGAGCCGACGCGGTAGGGGTGGGGTGCGGGGGGTTCGGGATACGGGCGCGGCGGACGGTTGCGGAGCGCGGCGGAAGAATGTTCCGCGGGTCGCGCCGTCGAACTCCCTCCCGCGACAAGTCGCTGGGCTCCCCCTTTTTTGGAGTGCGTGGGGTCGTTACTCGACCTTCACTTTGATTTCGTTCTTCTCGCCGGGCTTGACGGTGAACTTGGCCTTGAGCTCGCGGCCGTCGAGTTTGGCGGTGAGCTCGTAGTCGCCGTGGTAGTAGCGGCCGGTGTAGGGGACGGCGCCGTCGGGGGCGGTCGTGGCGGTGAAGTTCGTCGACCAGGTTTCGGTGATCAGCTTTTTGAGGCGGAGGTAGGTCGGGCGGGGGGCGAAGTCGTTCTTGGGGTCGAGGAGGCCGGCCTGGCCGGTGGCGCCGACGCCCATGGCCATGGCGGCGCGGTTGGCGCGGACGACGGAGGCGCCCAGGTCCCAGTAGTTGAGGGCCTCGGCGGCGGGGTGGGCGAAGACGGTGGTGTAGTACTTTTCCCAGTAGTCGGCGGCCTTGTCGGCGTCCCAGTCGCCGGAGCGGCCGGGGCCGAGGATCTTCAGGCCCAGGTCCATGGTGGCCTCGGTAACCTGGACCTTGACGCCGTAGTGGGCGAAGCCGTCGAGGGCGGCGTGGATGCCGCGGAGGTCGGGGTAGGCGCCGTGCGGGGAGTGGCCGTGGGTGGCGTAGAAGTCGACGCGGTGGCCGGCGTCCTGGAGTTGTTCGATCTCGGCGGCGCCGCGGAGGACGCGCGAGTTGCGGAGCTCGGACTGTGTCGCCTTGCGGGGGTCGAAGCCGGGGTACCAGAACGTCGAGCAGTCGCTCAGGCCGAGCTTGAGGTGGGGGTACTTGGCGCGGATCAGCTTGAACGCGTCGGGGGCCCAGTCCTTGAGGTAGGCGTCGTTCATGACCTGCCAGTAGGCGATGCGGTCCTGGTAGCGGTCGGCGGCGTCCATGCAGAACTTGAGCCAGGCGGCCTTGGCGCCGTCGGGGTCGGTCTGGCGCTTGGCGCGGGCCCAGCGGGGCGTGAACCCGCTGAGGTAGTGGAATTCCATCACGATGCCGTTCTTGGTGCACCAGTCGACGTACTTGTCGAGCTCGTCCCACTGCCGCGCGCCCTCGGTGGGCTCGAGCACCTGCCACTTGGCGGAAAACGGGATGACCGAGAAGTTGAACACGCCCTTGACCGCGTCGAGCTGTTTGGGCGTGACGGGCGGGGCGACCCACTCGAAGTCGTCGGACGCGTCGTGGGCGGTGAACGGCGGGATCGACACGCCGAAGAGGAAGGCGTGGCGGACGTGCCGGACGGTGACGTCGGCGCCGGCGAGCGGTTTGCCGTCGGGGCCGACGACCTCGAGCTTCGCGTCGCTCGTGCGGTGCTTGGTGATGCGCTCGCGGGCCTCTTCGAGGAACTGGTCCTCGTCGTTGAGGACGACGGGGCGATAGACGGCCCACGCCTCGCGCTCGCCGGGGAGCAGGTCGGCGGTGTCGAAGAGTTTGCGGAAGCCGGGCCGGTCCTGGCCGGACGGGAGGACGGCGAGCGTCGCGCCGTACTGCCTGGCGACGGCCTCGACCTCGCCGTCGGTCATCTTCTCGATGCCCTTGCCGCGCGAGAGTTCCTTGCCCCTGGCGTCGTACACGGCGGGGCGGGTGGCCATCAGGCGGGCCCACCAGTCCTGGGCGAAGGCGGCGGTGAAGTAGAGCTGGGTCCCGTCGCGCCACTCGGCGACGACGGCGCGGTCGGAGTGGACGCGGAACCCGCCCTTGTCCGGGGGGACGAGGACGACGGCGTCGGCCGGGGTGTTGCGGGCGACCCACAGTTGGGCGACGACCCACGGGTCTTCCTTGGTCACGCCGGCGTAGGCGCGTTTGCGGTAGCCGTCGACGCCGAGGACGGTGACGCCGACGCACGCGGCGACGAGCGCGCAGAGCTTGGCGCGCGGGCCGACGCGCAGGCGCATGACCGCCCACACGGCCAGGGCGATTGCCGCGGCGAGCGCGAGCATCGGCCCGGCCTGGGTGACGGCGCGGATGACGCGGTCGGTCGACACGGTCGAATCGATGCCGGGGATGTGGAACTCGATGGTGCGGGCGGCCAGGACGGTCGCGAGCAGCGCCGCGCACGCGACGACCGCCTGGCCCCACCCGAGGCGGCCGTTGGCGATCGCGACGAGGACGGCGGCCAGCAGGACCCACGGCGCCAGCGTGAAGAGTCCTGGGATCGCGACGCACGCGAACGTGGCGACCGCGAGCAGAACTTCGAGCCAGCCGGTCGGGCCGACGCGCTGGCGCGCGATCGCCCACGTCGGGTCGGCCGGTGCGGGCCGGTCGCCGCTCCCGCGGTATCCGGCCTGCGCGGGCGGCGTCCGCCCGACGAACCACCGGCCCCACCCGCCGGCGCGAATGCCCGCGACGATGCCGCCGGCGACGTGCGCGAGCATCAGGACCATCGCCAGGCGGGATGCGCGGAAGAGCTGCGCGCGGATGACCGTGGCCTTGGGCCAGAGTTCGGTGAAGACGATGCCGACGACGAACAGGAAAGCCACGCCCGCGAGCATGAGCAGGCTCTTGCGGCGCACGCGGGGGTCGGGCGTCCACGACATGGCGACGGCGGCGAGACCGGCGAGGAGCAGGAACCGCGGGACGTCGCCGTCGCCCTGGACCCACCACACGCTGGGGAAGCTGTGGTCGGCCGAGCGGATCCGGGTCTTCTCGAGCCAGTCGGCGGTCCACTGCTGCTTGTTGGCGAGCATGTCGAGCGCGGTCGGCGCGGCGAGGAGGGTGAACACGCCGACGCACAGGGCCAGCCGCCACGCCCAGCCGGGTTGGCGGCGAATCTCCAGCGCGGCCCAGGCGCAGAACATGACCATGAGATATGCGGCGGTCAGGGCGTGCAGGTTGAACATGACGCCGACGAGCGCGAAGGCCCAGACGTACCGCCCGGCGTACAGCAGGGCGAGGGCGCCGATCGCCAGGGGGAAGACGGCCCAGGTGTGGGTGAACCCGATGGAGTAGAGCTCGTCGCCGGCCAGCGCCCGGTGGTGCCCGCACGCGAGCAGGAGGACGAGCGCGGCGCCGGCGGCGCGGCTGCCGTTGAACATGGCCCGGCCCAGCGCGTAGGCGCAGGCGAAGACGGCGGCAGCGGTCAGCACGTGGAGCCAGAAGTAGACGGACAGGAGGGGGTCGACCGGCCGGGCGCCCGCGGCGTCGGCGGCCGGCAGCCACCCGTCCACCACCCCGACGACCTTCGCCAGCCCCTTGAAGAACATGCTCGGGTAGTCGGCGAGCGTCTTGGTCACGACGGGGTCGGCGGCGAACAGCTGGGGGTCCATCCAGTGCTTGAGGAACGGGATCTGGATCGACTGGTTGCCCACTCCCACCCGGTACCCCGCGAACATCACCTGCGCCAGAGCGAGCACCAGAACGAGCTCGACCCCCAGCAGCACCTGCACGGCCCGGCCCCAGTCCCACCGGCGCGGGATCGCCAGCGCCGGCGCGAGGACGGACGGCCCCTTGCGCGGCGGCGTGGCGTTGGCGGCGGGAATCACGCGGTTCGAGATCGTTCTCACAACGTCCTTTGGGTCGATGCCTCGGTGGGTCACGCGGCGCGACCTGCCACGCTCTATACCCCGTCTGACGCGACGCCGTTAACGAATCCCGCGGTAATGACGAATGGCGAAACTCGAAGCTCGATTCAAATCCGAAGGTCGAATGTCGAACGTGGAAACGGGCACCGGTGTCCGGCACTGATCCGTTTCGTCATTCGGCCTTGGTCATTCGTCATTGAATCGAGCTTCGAGTTTCGACCTTCGTCATTCCCCGGCCTTACCCCGGCTCTGTGGGCTCGCTCACGGATTCTGTATCATTCGCCGCCATGCCCGGGCTGATCGCCGACATCCTGCTAACGGTGCTCGCGCCGATCCTATTGCTGGTCGGGATCGGGGTGTTGCTCCGGTGGCGGCTGCGGGTCGACGTGGCGACGCTGGGCAAGCTGAACATTTACCTGTTCGTTCCGGCGTTCATCTTCCAGAACGTCGCGACGAGCAAGCTGACGGTGGGGGAGATGGGCGGGATCTTCCTGATCACGGTGATCCAGGTCGTGACGCTCGGGCTGATCGTCTGGGGGATCGGGCGGGCGCTCAAGATCTCGCGCAAGACGCTGGCGGCGATCGCGCTGGCGGTCATGTTCTACAACAGCGGGAATTACGGGTTGCCGCTGGCGGATTTGGCGTATCCCAAACGGAACGTCGAGCTGCCGTTGGCGCAGGTGAGCGGGCAGGGCACGGCGGACGGGGCGAAGCCGCAAGCGGCCGGGCCCAAGGACGGGGCGGCGGTGCAGACGTTCGTCATGATGGCGATGAACTTGCTCACGTTCACGCTCGGGATGGGGATCGCGGCGGCGGCCCATACCGGGAGCGTCGGGAAGGGTTTTCTGACCCTCATCCGCCTGCCGATCATTCCGGGGCTGATCGCGGGCATCCTGGCGCAGTGGTGGGTTCGCAACGGCGGGACGCTGCCGATCTTGATTACCAAGACGACCGACTACATCGCGGGCGGGCTGGTGGCGGTGTCGCTGATCACGCTGGGGGCGCAGCTGGCGAGCAACCCGCGGTGGCCGCGGTGGAAGCCGGTGGGGCTGGTGCTCGTGCTGCGGTTACTGATCGGGCCGATCCAGATGGCGGGGATTTTGTACCTGTTCCACCGGACGGGCGTGGGCGTGTTGGACGTGTGGCCGTGGCCTGCGGAACTGCTGATCCTGACCGCGAGCGTGCCGACGGCGGTCAACACGCTGCTGCTGACGCTGGAGATCGGGGGGGATGCGGACCTGACCGCGGACTGCGTGTTTTGGACGACGGTGTTCAGCGTGGTGACGATCACGGGGTGGCTGGTGGTGCTGAGGACGATCGGGTGGTTCGGGTGACGTTGCGCGGGCGGCAGACGTGGTCACCAGAGGTGTCCAAGCCGCTTTCGGATCCGATCGGTCGGCGCACCACGAAGGCCGCGCGTCGGTGGTATTGATCATCGATGCGAACCTTTCCAACCCTCGCGATGTTCGTGCTCTCCCTCTCTACGTGTGCTGCGGATCTCCCCCAAGGGGTTACGCAACCCCTCAAGCTCGCGCCCGGCGCGAACAACCCACGTAATTCCGAGGGCGATTTCGCGCGGTTGTCCGACGGGCGCGTTTTGTTCGTCTACACGCACTTCACCGGTGGCACGGGTGACGCCGCCGCGGCGCACCTCGCGTCGCGGGTGTCGGCCGACGACGGGCGGACGTGGTCGGACAAGGACGTGGTGGTCGCCGAGCGGCCGGCGGACGCGCAGAACATCATGTCGGTCTCGCTCCTCAGCCTGGCCGACCGCGGCGGGCAGAAGAACCGCGTCGCGCTGTTCTATCTGCTCAAGAAGTCGAACAGCGACTGCCGGGCGGTCATGCGCGTCAGTACGGACGACGGCAAGACGTGGACTGAGCCGCGCCTGTGCATGCCGGAGGTCGGGTACTTCGTCGTCAACAACGCGCGGGCCGTGCAACTCAAGTCCGGGCGGATCATTTTGCCCGCCGCCCAGCACGACTGGACGAAAGACAAGACCCGCCCCGGCACCCACCGCGGGGTCGCCTGCACGTTCTACTCCGACGACGACGGCGTCACGTGGAAGCAGTCGGCGTCGGCGCTCGAGGCGCCGGAGGCGTCGCGCTCCGGGCTGCAGGAGCCGCTGGTAGCCGAGTTGTCCGATGGGCGGCTGATGATGCTCTGCCGCACGGACCAAGGGAGCCAGTTCCGCTCGTACTCGGCCGACGCGGGCCACACGTGGGAGCCCGCCAAGGCGACCGACCTGCTCTCGCCGCTGTCGCCGGCGTCGGTCACGCGCCTACCGAAGACCGGGCACCTGCTGATGGCCTGGAACGACCACACGGGCGTCGACCCGAAGCTCAAGGGCAAGCGCACGCCGTTTACCGTGGCGATCAGCAAGGACGAAGGCCAGACGTGGACGAGTCGCAAGACGCTCTACGCCGACCCGCTGGGGTGGTATTGCTACACCGCGATCCACGTGACGGCGGACGGGCACGTGTTGCTGGGGCATTGCGCGGGCCAACAGGCGAAGGGGTCGTCGGGCCTGGCGACGACGGTGGTGACGCGGTTTCCGGTGGAGTGGGCGTACAAATAACCGGCGCGCCGCTTTGGGTGCCATGCTCAGACCCGCCGGGAACAGACGCATTCGCGCATGGGTGACGCCGGCGGGGATGAGCATGCCGGGCCTCGATCTCCCCTCGGTATTCGGCACGCTCATCCCTGCCGAGCCGCGGTCGCCCGCGAACCACGCCAGATGCGGCCGGTCTGAGCATGGCACCCGGCAACCCGCGCCCCCCCCAGCGGTTAGACTTCCGCT
>Ga0196963_10002342_pt1 | contig 11446 bp, 11 predicted proteins | sample S1_5metaG_FD_148600 | JGI IMG/M metagenome (GOLD analysis project Ga0196963, IMG submission 148600) | Soil microbial communities from Anza Borrego desert, Southern California, United States - S1_5 | ecosystem: Environmental > Terrestrial > Soil > Desert | place: USA: California | collected... | reverse complement strand
CCCCGGCCCGGGCCGATGTCCTGGGGTAGACTTACTACCCCCCTCCAGCTCATTCCTCCCCCACTGACCCAACCAAACAACAGCAACCGCAAGGAGTCGTCATGGCTGATACAGCCGCCGCCGCCGAGACCATCTACCTGGGCATCGACCTTGGCACGTCTCGCACCTCGATCACCACGTCCAACGGCGTGCGCACCACGGTGTGGTCGTACGTCGGTTACCCCAAGGACCACGTGGCGAAGAAGAAGCTGGGTGGTCGCGAGATCATCTACGGCCAGGAAGCGCTCGAGAACCGCATGGCCCTGAACCTCTTCCGGCCGCTGGCGGGCGGTTCGATCAAGCACAAGGGCGCGAAGGACTCGTCCGAGACCAAGAAGGCGATCAAGGACCTGCTCGAGTACGTGGTCAGCCTCGCGAAGGCGCCGAAGGGCTCGACGATCTACGCCGTGATCGGCGCGCCGGCCGAAGCCTCGACCGAAGGCAAGGCGACCATCCTCGAAGCGGCGTCGAACTGCATCGACAGCGTGATCGTCTGCTCCGAGCCGTTCTCGGTGGCGTACGGCCTCGACTTCCTCGATGACACGCTCGTCATCGACATCGGCGCGGGCACGACCGACCTCTGCCGCGTGCACGGCACGATGCCGGGCGCGGACGACCAGCGCACGCACGAGATCGCCGGCGACTACATCGACCAGATGCTCGCCAACCTGATCAAGGAGAAGCACCCCGAGGCGCAGTTCTCGATCAACATGGTGCGCGCGATCAAGGAGCGCCACGCGTCGGTCAGCCCGAAGATGGAAGACGCGCAGGAGCTGCTGCCGGTGGCCGGCAAGCCGACCAAGTTCAACCTGACCGAGCTGGTCTACAAGGCGTGCTACGCCATCGTCCCGCCGACCGTGGCAGCCCTGCAGGACCTGATCGCGACGTACGATCCGGAATTCCAGGCGAAGATGCGCAACCACATCCTGCTCGGCGGCGGCGGAAGCCAGATCAAGGGCCTCGGCCTCGCCATCGAGAAGGCGCTGGAAGAGTACGGCGGCGGCAAGGTGAAGACCGTCGAGGAGCCGCAGTACGCCGGTTCGAACGGCGCGCTGAAGATCGCGCTCGATATGCCGGCCGAGTACTGGAAGGAGTTCCAGTCGAACAAGGAGAAGGGCATGACCGCGTTCGCGCCCGGCGCGACGAAGATGGAGTCCGCTCCGGTCAAGGCCGCGAAGTAATCGCAGCCGCACGCATCCGCTCGTCGGACGCGCGAATCCCCCGCCTCTTCGAGGCGGGGGATTCTTTTTGGTTCGGCAGGATCCGGAGGGTCAGCAGCGCGCAGCGCGAAGCTCGAAGCTCGAAGCTCGAAGCTCGAAGCGCGCAGCGCGAAGCTCGAAGTTCGAAGCGCGAAGCGCGAAGCTCGAAGCTCGAAGCTCGAAGCTCGAAGCTCGAAGCTCGAAGCTCGAGGCGCGAAGGTCGCAGCGCGAAGCTCGAAGCGCGAAGCTCGCAGCGCGAAGCCGCGAGCGTGGCCGCCTACTCCTTGGGAGTTTCCGCGGGCGCCGCCGCATCCGGCGTCGGCTGCGTCGCAGCCGGCTCGGCCGGAGCCGCCGCATCGGTGGCGGCCGGCGCGGCGGCGCCATCGGCAGCCGCACCCGCCGGCGGCGCCGTGACCAGCGCGTCCGGCGCGTTCGCCTGCTGGCGCTTGATCTGCCAGTACAGCCAGCGGCCGTACTGGACGAGCTGCCGCGCATCGCGATCGGTGTTGGCGATCAGCGGCTCGAGCTTCGCGAGCGCGCCGTCGAGGTCGCCGGCCTTCTGCAGCACGCGCGCGGCGCCGAGCGTCGCCGCCATGCGCTGCGCGGGGAACGTGCCGGCGGTGCCGCTCTCGACGTCCTGGTAGGCGGTCAGGGCGACATCGAGCTCGCCCGCGTCCTCGGCGACCGCGGCCTGGGCCAGGCGCGCCTCGAACTCGATCCCGGGATCCTCGCTGGTCCGGGCCAGGGCCATCGCGGCATCGGCGTGCTCGCGGGCGCCGGCCAGATCGGGGGCCAGCAGGTGGTGCTGGACCAGATCGAGGTGGGCGCGGGCGCGGAAGAAGTCGGTGTGGTCGTCCTCGTGGGCGACCGCGGTCAGCCGCTCGGTGCGCTTGACCTCGTCGCTCTCGTCGAGGGCGTCGAGATAGGCGAAGGCGCTGGTGGTCTCCGGATCGCTGGCGGCGATGTGACGCAGCACCAGGGCGATGCCGATGATCAGCAGCAGCGCCAGGAGCAGCAGCGGCCAGCGCTTGGCGACGCGCTGGGCGACGGTGTCGAGCCGATCGTAGATCGGGTCGGAATAGCTAGTGCTGGGACCCGTATCGCCGACGGCCATTGGGACATCCTGGAAAGTGGAACGGCGCAGCGTGCTGGACCGTCAGGCATGCGCAAGCCGGCGCGCTGCCGAGTCGGGATGCGCGGGCTGCGCGGACGGCCCCATCGCTGCCTGCGAGGCGGGTGCGGCGTCTCGTGCTCGGGCTTCGGGTCGACGGCCAGGCCAGCGCCCGCGGCCCGCTCAGTGCAGGACCGCCGGCGCCAAGGTCACGTGCACCACGGCGCGGGTGCCGCTGCGGCCGGTCTCGACCTGCAGCTCCTCGGTCTCGTCGGCGGCGGTCCGCCGGTGCCAGGTGCGCACCGACGCGTCGGGTTCGGCGGCCACGGCCCGCCAGCCGGAGGGCGGCAGGACGCGCGCGAACCACGCCATCGCCTCGCTCGGATCCTGATGGTCGTCGGGCTTGGCGATCAGCGAGACGTCGAGCCGGCGGACCGCGCCGCCGGCGTAGGTCACCGCCAGCTGGTCGCGGCCTTCGCGCAGGGCGAAGCCCGGCGGCATGCGGATGTCGGGGAAGCGTTCGGGATGGAAGCCCTGCGGCCGCGGCAGGATGCTGGCCTCGTCGCGCCCGTCGCAGCCGGCGAGCATCAGCGCCACGATCACGGCGGCGACGCCGGCGCGGATCGTCATGCCGGCTTGTAGGTCAGGTTCTGGCCGGCGATGGTGATGACGTCGCCGTTCTTCAGCTCGGCGTCGCTGACCTTCATGCCGTTGACGCGCACCGAACGCATGCCGCCGAACGCGACCAGGCGATGCCCCGACGCGCTCTTGACCAGCTTGGCCTGCACCGGCTTGACCAGGAACCCGCGCGCGGGCACGTCGGCCTGCTTGCCGATCGTGGTCTCGTCCTTGTTCAACGGCACGACGACCTCGCGGCCGCCCTGGCTGACCGACAACGCCATGCGCTTGGTCGGATCGTTCTTCGCCATCTTGGCGAGCTGCGCCTGATCGACGAACATCGTCATCTCGCCGCCCATCGCTCCGCCGGCGGCCTTCTTGTCGAGCTCGCTCTTGTCGCTGGCGTAGCCGTACGCGTCGAACACCAGGCTGTGCTTGCCGAGCACGACGCGGTCGAGGTGCTTGAAGGGATGGCGATCGACCTTCTGGCCGTTGATGAACGTCCCGTTGTTCGATCCCTTGTCGACCAGCGCCCAGTTCTCGCCGTCCTGGACGATCGAGCAGTGGTGGCGCGAGACGCCGAGGTTGTCGACGACGATATCGCAATCCATCGCCCGGCCGATGCGCAGCTCGGCCTTATCCAGCGTCCGTTCCGACTGCGGATCGTTGCCGAACAACACCGTTATCTTGGCCATGGCTGCACCTCGGGCAGTGGGACCGTACGCAGGCACGGTCGTGAAATCAACCGCAGCGCGTCTGCGCAACAGTCGCCACGAGTATAGCTTAGAACAACGGCTGCGCGCAAGCGGCGGCCTTCGTTGGCTCGGGCGCGAAGCCCTAACGCCTGTGCCGGAGGCCGGCGGGGACGCCTCGAGCTTCGAGCCTCGAGCTTCGAGCCTCGAGCCTCGAGCCTCGAGCCTCGAGCTTCGAGCTTCGAGCTTCGAGCCTCGAGCGCCGAGCCGCGAGCCGCGAACGCCGCCCCCCGACGATGGGAGCGCGCAACCTGGAGATCCGTCGCGCACAGCCGGTTCCCCGGAACCTTGTGGCATGCGCGCTCACGCCACGATGACGGAATGATCCCGCAACGGCAGCTCGCGGTGCAGCTCACCGGCCCCGACCGCCTCACGCTCAACCGCGACAAGCCGGTGCCGCGCCCCGGACCGACCCAGATCCTCGGCCGCGTCGAATGCGTCGGCCTGTGCTTCTCGGACATGAAACTCCTGCACCAGTTCGACCAGCACCCGCGCAAGACGCCGGTCCTGGCGCACCTGGCGCGCACCGTCCTGGCGGACATCCCCAGCTACGTCCCCGAGTCGCAGCCGACCGTGCCCGGGCACGAGGTCGTGCTGCGCGTCATCGAGGTCGGCAAGGACGTCACCAGCGTGCGCGCCGGGGGGCGCTACCTGGTCCAGGCCGACTTCCGCGATCTGAAGACCCACGACTCGAACGGCGCCTTCGGCTACAACTTCGAAGGCGGCCTGCAGCAGTACGTGCTGCTCGACGAGCGCGTGACGGTCGCCGCCAACGGCGACAGCTACCTGATGCCGGTGCCCGACGACCGCTCGGCGTCGCAGCTCGCGCTGGTCGAGCCGTGGTCGTGCGTCGAGGACGCGTTCCGGGTGCGCGAGCGCCGTGGCCTGAAGCCCGGCGGCACGCTGCTCATCGCCGGAGGCGGCACGGCCGAGCTCGGGCCGATCGACACCCTGACCAGCCGCGTCCGCCTGCGCATCGGCGCGCCGGTCGGCGGCGACGCGCTGATCGGCTTCACCGCGACGGAGGCGGCGACGGTCGCGCCGCAATCGGTCGACGACCTGCTCTACGCCGGCGCGGATCCCGCCGAGCTCGAGGCGCTGATGCCGCTCGTCGCCAAGGGCGGGCTCGTGCTGATCGCCGCCTGCGGCGGCCGCTTCGGCCGCCGCGTCGACCTGCCGATCGGGCGCGTCCACTACGGCAACGTTCGCTTCGCCGCGACGGCCGGCGCGCGCTTCATCGACGCGCTGGCGACGATCCCCGCCAGCGGCGAGCTGCGCGGCGGCGACCACGTCAACATCGTCGGCGCCGGCGGCCCGATGGGCGTCATGGCGATGGTGCGCGCGGTCGCGTCGTCCGCCTCCGGCGCGCTGGTCGAAGGCGGCGTGCGCAATCCCGAGCGCGCGCAGGCGCTGACCGAACGCGTGCGTCCGTTCGCCGAGGCGCGCGGCGTGCGCATCCGCCTGTTCAATCCGGAGACCGAGCGGCCCGAGGGCGCGGTCGGCTACTGCTTCCTGATGGCGCCGGTGCCGGCGCTCGTGCAGCAGGCGATCGCCGACGCGGCGGAGCGCGGCATCATCAACGTCTTCGCCGGCATCCCGGCCGACGCGCCGTGCTCGATCGACCTCGACGCGGTCGCGGCCAAGCGCCTGTACTTCATCGGCACCAGCGGCTCGACCCTCGACGACTACCGCGTGGTGCTGGGCAAGGTCGTCGGCGGCACGCTCGACACCAATCTCTCGGTCGGCGCGATCGCCGGCATGGGCGGCGCCATCGACGGGCTGAACGCGGTCAAGGCGCGCACCATCGCCGGCAAGATCGTGGTCTATCCGGCGTTGGGCGAATTCCCGCTCATGGAGCTGGACGCGCTCGCGCAGCGGTACCCGAGCGTCGGCGCCATGCTCTCCGCCGGCTGCTGGACCAAGGCCGCCGAGGACGAGCTCCTGCGCGTCGTCGCCCAGGCGCAGCCCGCCGCGCCCTGAGCACGGGCATCGGCGACCAGCGGAGCGCTACGCTTGCCTCCTGGGCCGGTTCGGCGACCATCCCGCCGTCCGCGCCTGCTCCCATCGTCTAGTGGCCTAGGACACCGGCCTTTCATGCCGGCGACACGGGTTCGACTCCCGTTGGGAGTGCTATCGTAGGCCGGGGTATGCAAATACCCCGGCTTTTTGCGTTAAATACGGCTCCGGTATGGCCCGGAATGGTACGCGTTGTTCCAACGCTGTTCCAATGGACGGGCACCCTCCGGGGATGCAGCCAGCAACACCCCCTCCCGCGGCGATTCTCGCGGTACCGGCCGACCGCCTGCCGGGCCGGTCCCTCGGCGGCCCGGTGAAGCCCGCCACAGCCCCGAGGAAGCGCCGGCGCCGGTCGCGCGCCCGTAACCGCGACGGCATCGTGATCGAGGATCTCTGGGCCGCCCGCGGCACCGAGGAAGGCATGCGGTGGCTGGTCCGGGTCCGCGACAAGGTCGCCCGGAAGTACCTGTCGAAGGCGTACGCCGACGAGGACCTGGCCAAGGGAGAGGAATGGGGGCGGCAGCAGCTGGCGCGCTTCACGCTCGGCCTCGACAGCGCGCGCTCGGCGGACCTGGCAGACGTCGGCGCCGAGTACCTAACGGCGTTGGAGAGCAGGACACCACGACCGCACCGGAACACGTTCGGTCGGACGCGCGTCCTGCTCGCCGAGCTCGCCGCCGCCGGCGTCGCAGACCTGAAGGCCAAGAATTTCCGGGCCCGCGTCGAGCGCTACTTCGCCGACCTCAAGACCGATCGCACCCGCGGCAGCACCGGCCTGATGGCGCCGGCGACCAAGTTCGCGCGGTTTCGTGTGTTGCGCACGCTGGTGAACTTCGCACTCGAGCGCGACCGCATCACGGTCAATCCGCTCAAGGGAGTTTCGCTCTTCTCGCCCGTCGATCAGCGGCGGCCGACGTTCGACATCAGCGAGGCCCGCCGCGTCGTCGCGCTCGACCGCCGCCAGGACGTCGCGTGGCTGTGGGTCGTGCTACTGCTCTACACCGGCATGCGGCGCGAAGAGAGCCTCGCGCTCGACTGGGAGGACCTCGACTGGTCGTCGCGCCTGATCCGCGTTCGCCGCGGCAAGGGCAACCGGTCGCGCGTTGTGCCGATGATGGACGAGTTCCAGGAGATCTTCGCGCCCCTCGGCGCACCTGACATCGGGCCTCGGCCGACTGGCCAGATATTCGCCGTGGGCGGTCTCGCAGATCGCACCTGGTGGACGTTCAGGCGCGTGCTCACGGACGCGGCAGTGACCATCCCCCGTGGCATCGACCCGATAAGCGGCGTTCCGCAGTGCCTGTCGCCGCACGCGTGCCGCCACACCTACGCCGCTCTGCGCCTGGCCACGGGCGACGACTCTCTCGCGCTAGCGCTGGCGCTGGGCCACTCGCAAAGCGACCAGACCAAGCACTACGCGCAGCAGGTCGCCACCTATCAGCGACAGGTCACCGCCGAGGCCTGGCCTCGTGGCCAATTCCGCTTGCTCCCGCAGCACATCCCCGGCGCCGCACCGTAGCGGCGCCATCACCGGATCGCCGCGCGGCTGAACCCCGCGCGGCGACCCTAACCGACCGCCCGCGCAGGGCAGGAGGACGGCTCAGATGACGATCACGAACGCTATCGACGACTCAACCCATCAGGATCCGATCACGCACGAGGATGACGCGACGGCGCTTCGCGAGGCCGTGCGGCTTCTCTCCGAAGCCGTCACCCTTGCGACGGCGAGTGGGATGGCTGGGCGCGGCGGCGAGCTGGTCGCGTACGCCGCCGACCAGCTCGCCCCTCTGATCGCCGGCGATCCGGCCATCGCTGGCGCGTACCGGTACCTGACGAATCTGACTGGCGAAACCGATCGCATGGCGGCGATCGGCATTCCTCCGAACGGCGGTGAGCCGGATTGGCTTCGCTGGGATGAGGCCGTTCGCGTGTTCTCCGAGCAGCACGCACGCTGAAGCAAGCAACGCCCCTCGTGCATGGCCGGAGCACGAGGGGCTAAATCGTGCTCAGTTTTTGATCGCTTCGGACCCGAGTCTGGCGTGACAGAACATGGCTGCGACGTCGGTGTGCCCCATGTCCACCATGTCCACGTTGGAGGACACTACATCGCGTTTGGGCGACGAGGCGTTCGTCGGCCCACGAGTCTGCAAATGGCGGGAACGCGTTTGCTAGGTTTTCCGACATGTATTTCGCGGTGCAGATTTTCCCAACGGGCCCATCGCTCATGGTCGGGTCTAGACCGCCAATCGAAAAGATATGATCGGACCCAGCCCATCGAGAGCATCATGCCCAAGACCACCAGTGATCCACAAGCTGCGTCGCAGCGCGCCCCCGCGCTGATCTCAGCGCGCGAAGCAGCGCAAGCACTCGGGCTCCCCGAGTCCACCGTGAAGCACTGGCTGGTGCGCGGGTACATCCGCGGTTGGCGCCCTGGGCCTCGCATGTCGTGGCGGATAACGCCGGCGGAGGTCGAGCGGATGCGCGCTGTGATTGCGGCCGGCGTGGCGCGGCCTGCCACACCGTCGGTGACGCAATGAGCAGCTGCCAGCCGCCCCGCTTCACCGCCGGATCGATCGAGCTGAATCGCGGCGCTGTTGCGCTCCTTCGCCAGTGCTTGCCAATGGCAGCGTGGCGGATCGAGCCCTGGGACCGGCACTGTGCGGACCAACTGCTCGCCGATCCTGCCTTCGCCCTTCCTGCGCTGCCGACGTGTCCAGCAGACGGGCAAGCGCCGATAGAGGCAGTGTGCGCTCACGCCAAGGCCATGGAGGAGTGGAAGCGAACGCCCGTCATTGTGGCCATGTCGGACAAGCAGTGGGCCGCGGCACGGCGAAGCGTGTCGTACTTCCACGCTGCTGGCGCAATGCCGAAGAGTGCCCACGGCGCGCTGCTGCTCTCCCGTCTCGGGCTCGCATGACCGCGCGCGCCCTCGGCTTTCTCGAGCTGCTCGAGACGCGCATCGCCGCGGTCGAACAGAGCAACCACGACCTCGCCGCCGAAGTGGCTGCACTGAAGCAGGAGCGCAAGGAAGTCGGCCGATGGCTGACGCCCGCCGAGGTCCGCGCGATGAAGCGCGTGGGCCAAGCGCGGCTGTGGAAGGCGATCGAGTCCGGCGAACTGCCGAGCCAGGTGCGACCCGGCCGCGGCGGCAAGATGTGCCATCTGATCCTCGCCGAGAACGCGCGCGCCTGGGATCCGCGCGCCAGCCACGATGAACGACGGTGCGGTTAGACATGCGCCCGACCTCGCGCCAACCACGTGACATACCGGTGCGGATGCTCTGGCCCAAGGTCACGAAGTGCCCGTACCCGGACTGCCTCGTTGCCGGCGCACACGTCGACCGCGGCCACGACCGTTCGAATAAGCTCCGAAAGCGCAACTGCAGGGGATGCGGCCGGTCGTTCCTCATAGGCCCGATCGGTGCCGAGTACGTCGACCTGGACGGCCTCACCTATGTCGTTCCAGCCCAGACCTGCAGCCTGCCGAGCCCCGACGCCATGCCGCTGCGGGCCCTCGCCACGCCACACGGGACCGTCCCGACTCGGGACAGTCGTTCTCCAAAGGCTGACGCCGCGGCACAGGATGTGCCCGCATGAACGACATCATCTCCATCAAACGCAGTGAACTCGACATCGCCCGCGGCACGCTCGCGGAGATCGAGCACCAGCAGAACTTCCACCGCGGGCAGGTCCAAGCGATCGAATCCAGCCACTCGCACAGCTGGTACGATCGTCAGCGCAAGGATGAGCACCGCGCTCGTGCCGACGCCATGACGGAATTGATCCGGTCAAAGCAGCTCGAAGTCGTGGCTCTCGAGGCTGCCGTTCGAGCTGCGGAGGACGAGGTCGATCGCCAGAACTCGGTGCGGATCGCGCGCAAGCCCGAGCACTTCGCACGGGCGCTGACCGACCCCGATACCCCGATCGCCGACATCGCACGGCGCACGGGGATGAACCCTTACGCGTTGCTCTCCTTCAAGGTCCACGACGCGCGTCAGCGCAAGGCGACGTTGTCGCAGCTCGCCGGCGGCGACGAGCTCGTCCAGACGTTCGCCGATCTCATGGCGAGCAGCTTCTATCGAGGCTTCGAAGAGGGGCAGGCCGCGGCGGCCTGGCAGAAGGTCGCTCGCAAGTTCCTGGTGACCCGCTGGGAAACCTTGCCTCCGGCGGGTCTAAGCGCGAGCCAGATGCCTGACGTGGCGGACGGGGCGGCGGCGGCGGCCCTGACCTACGTCGAGCAATCGTCGGATCAGATGGACACGTCGGGCAACCGTGGCGGCGTCATCGAGATCTCGCACCAGGACCTCTACGGCATGTCGCCGCAGGGCCTCGCCGACCGCTTCTATCGCGCAGGCTTGCTCGCGGCTCGCACGGTCGATCGCATGGTTGCTGCGGCGATCGTGGCGGCGACGTGGACGAATGCGACTTCGGCTCTCGCCTTCTCGGCCACGAACCTCGTCGCCGCGTTGACGGCACATGCAGGCTTGACGCTGGCCGACTCGGGTCCGGTTCCGCCGGCACGCCGCATCGTCGTGCCGTCGCCGCTGGTGCCCCTCGCGCGTGATTCGGTCAACTCGATTGAAGCAGCGGTCGACGGGGGCCCATCTGTCGTCGCGTACGGCGAGCTCTCCGACCTCAACGACTGGTACCTCGCGAGCGATCCGGCGAGCCTGTGCGCTTTCCACGTCCTCTACCCGAACTACCAGCCGGCGCCGATGCTCATCCCGATCGCCCCGGGCACGACGTCGAAAGCGTCGTGGCGCATCGAGCACTTCGTGAAGGTCGTCACCGCCTACAGCGCAGCCGGCAAGCCGGCTGGCTGGCATCGCTTCACCGCATGATCGTGGGCACTGCTCCTCGGCTGGTCTTGACGGAACTCCTCCAGCCGGGGGGCGGGGGCCCTTTCCCCTGCGCAAGGATTCTCGAATGAACGACAAGACGCTGAACCGGCTCGCGTGTCAGGACACGATCGCTCGCGATCGCAGCTCTCGACCTGGTGACCATCTCTGTCGCGGCTGCGGTCAGCCTCTGCAGTTCGCGACTGTCGACGGCAAGCGGCAGCTCAGTGCCGAGTGCTGCAGGATGACGTACACGAGAGCGCTAAAGCGACACGGCAACACGCCGTGAGCCCCGCGCTCGCCAGCGGGCGTCGCAGCGCGCCTGGATCCCAGATGACGGCACAAGCACAGGCATTTCAGCGATCGATGGGGAAGCACATCCTCGTCAGTTCGTCGCGAGGTTATGAGACCGCGTGCACTGCACTGCCTGCGCTTGTGCTGCCATCTAACGGATCCGACGGCACGGCCGTTCTCGTACTCGCCGAAGTGGCTGGTCGCAGTTATCCGCGCGCGAGGGTTTATCTCGCCCGCGCCAGCGGTGCTCGGCACTACTCAACTTATGCCGGTCCCACCCGGGCGCGGGTCCTCCCCACGGGGGGCACTGGTTCCGGCTGCGCCACACATCGAAGGGCATTTTTCCAAGCATTGAGGCCCAGACTTGGGGCCCACTTCGCGCCCAGCATGCAATTAGCGCATGGGGGGGCGGGGGCATGACGATCGACATCGCCGCCATCGCGCGGTCCGCGCTCGGCTACGCAGAGCGCCTCGTGCCGAGCTGGCTGCCGAACGGGCAGGCACGCGGCACCGAGTGGATCGCGGCGAACCCGAAGCGCCCGACCAGCGACGGCAGCGGCGCGTTCTCGATCAACCTGCA
>Ga0196963_10002340_pt1 | contig 11450 bp, 8 predicted proteins | sample S1_5metaG_FD_148600 | JGI IMG/M metagenome (GOLD analysis project Ga0196963, IMG submission 148600) | Soil microbial communities from Anza Borrego desert, Southern California, United States - S1_5 | ecosystem: Environmental > Terrestrial > Soil > Desert | place: USA: California | collected... | reverse complement strand
GAACCGCACTCGATCGACGTCGTCGAGTTCGCACGGCAGTTGATTGACATCGAGTCGACGACCGGCAATGAAGGCGAGGTCGCACGCTTCCTGGCGAACTACCTCCGCGACCGTGGATATTCAGTACTCGAACAACCGTTGGAGCTGCTTACCGCGGCCGGTTCCCGGCTGCCGGCTCCCAGCTCCCGGACCAACGTCATTGCGGCGGTCGGCGAGCCCGAAGTGGTTTTCTCGACCCACTTCGATTGCGTCCCACCGTTTTTCCGAAGCCGTATTGAAGACGGCCGGCTGTTCGGCCGTGGCGCTTGTGATGCGAAAGGCATTCTGGCAGCGCAGCTGGCGGCGGCGGAGCGGCTGCGCGCGAAGGGCGAAACCCGTGTGGGTCTATTGTTCGTGGCCGGCGAAGAGCGAGGCAGCGATGGCGCCAAGGCCGCCAACCGCATTGCCTCGAAGACGCGCTTCTTGATCAACGGCGAGCCGACGGACTTGCGATTGGGCGCGGCAACGCGAGGCTGCTTCCGCGTGCGATTGACGGCGGCGGGGAAAGCCGCGCATTCGGGGTACCCCGAGCTCGGTGAGTCCGCGATCGAAAAGCTGCTCGACTGCCTGATCGCGCTTCGACAGACGGCGTGGCCGTCCGATCCGTTGCTGGGCACGACGCACTACACGGTCGGGCTGATCAACGGTGGTGTCGCACCGAACGTCGTTCCCCCACATGCGGAAGCGGAGGTGTTTTTTCGCACCGTCGGCGATCACGACGCATTGCGCGAGCGATTGAAGAACGCGCTGGCCGGCCGGGTCGACGTCGAAGAGATCCTCGAATTGCCCGCCGTCCGCATGCATACCGTCGACGGCTTCGAGACGGCTGTCTTCTCGTATTTCAGCGATGTCCCGTTCCTGTCGAACTGGGGCACGCCGCTATTGTTGGGGCCGGGCTCGATCCACGTGGCGCACACCGATCGCGAGCACGTCGCGATCGACGAGTTGCTGCGGGCTGTCGATGCTTATGAGCAGCTGGCGGCCAGGTTGCTGACAGCCTGACGCTGAGCGGGCGGCTCGCTGAAAGCCGGTCCCGCACAAGTGTCGTGTTCCGCGTTTCTGCCGTCGGGACCGGCGGCGTCAGGCGGCCATGCGTCATCCGCGACAATGGCGTCGAGCGCGTCGACCAGCCGCGCCTCGTAATGGCAGTCACGCAGCTCGCGAAGCGTCGCCAGCGCGGCGACCAGCGGACGCGCCGGCCTGTACGGTCGATTGTTGGTCATCGCGTCGAACGCGTCGGCGACCGCGACGATGCGTCCGGCAATCGGAATATCGCTGCCGGCCAGACCCCGCGGGTAGCCGGTGCCGTCCCAGCGCTCGTGATGTGACATCGCCACCGCCTCGGCGAGCTGGAGCAGCGGAACGTGGCTGCCGCCGACGATGCGGGCGCCGATCGACGTGTGCGTGCGCATCACTCGCAGTTCCCCCTCGGTGAGCCCGCCGGGCTTGCGCAGCAACGCATCAGGAATGCCGATCTTGCCGATGTCATGCAGCGCCGCGGCGCGCCGCAGCAAATCGGCGTCCTCTGCCGTCCAGCCGATCGATTCCGCGAGGCGCGCCGACAACAAGCCGACGCGTTGGTTGTGATCGCTGGTCTGTTCGTCACGGCACTCAGCCGCCAGCGCCAGCCGTTCGATCATTTCGATACGCGTCGATTCGAGCTCGCGCGTGCGTCCTGACGCGGATTCGAGCAAGGTCCGGTTCTGCTTGCGCAGATCCTGGAACAGCATCCGGGTTTCGAGCAGATTGCGAACACGCAGCAGTACTTCGATTATGTCGAACGGCTTGGTCACGTAATCCTTGGCGCCGCGTGTCAGCGCCTGCTGCCGCGCATCGCGAGAGCTGTCGCCGGTGACGACCAGCACGGGGAGCCGTTCTTGGTTGATCAGCGGCGTCAGGACGTCGAGCACCGCAAAACCGTCGAGGTCCGGCATGTGCAGGTCGGTGATGACCAGGTCGGGCGGCGCCTGGACGACCAGCGCGTGCAGCTGCCTCGCATCGGTGAGACCGGTCACCGTGTGAAACCCAGCCGCCTCGAGCATGCGCTTGAGCATCCGCACGTTGGCCACTTCATCGTCGATGACGATGATGTGCGCAGCGAGGCTGAGGAGTGCAAGACGGTCCGGTTCGCCGAACAGCTCCGTTTGGCCGCGATCGGCGGGCGGAAAGGGGATCATTGGTTTTCATATCGATTAGCAAGGGCGATGCCCGGAGGGTGCGCGAATCAAGCGATGTGAACAAAGGACTTAGCCGTGGCCGACCGGTGTGCGGAAGTGTGCGCGGGTGTGCGGCTTTGGCGACCGCACACCTGCCAAACTGTGTCAAACTAGGAGGCGACCCGGAACCTCGGCAATCTCAGGGCGGCGAATCGCGTCAGGGCCGGAAGGCAGCAGCGCTAAGTCGCATCCGTGATGTGCTGAGGACCTCCGGGTCGTTCTTCACTCAACAGTCGCCGACTCCTTTCATGTATCAAGTCCTGGCGCGCAAGTGGCGCCCCCAGAAGTTCGAAGACGTCCTCGGCCAGCAAGCGGTGACGCGCACGTTGAAGAATGCGCTGAAGAGCAAGCGCATCGCGCAGGCGTTCGTGTTTTCCGGACCGCGCGGCTGCGGCAAGACGACCACCGCACGCATCCTGGCGCGTGCGTTGAGCTGCGCCAAGGGACCGACCGCCGAGCCCTGCGGGGTCTGCGACGCCTGCATCGAAATCGCCGAAGGCCGTGACATCGACGTGCTCGAAATCGACGCGGCCACCCACACCGGCGTCGACAACGTTCGTGAAGTGGTGATCGAAGGCCTGGCCATCGCGCCGGTCCGCAACCGCTACAAAGTGTTCATCATCGACGAGGTCCACATGCTGTCGGCCTCGTCGTTCAACGCGTTGCTGAAATCGATCGAGGAGCCGCCGCCGCATGTCATCTTCATGATGGCGACGACGGAGCAGCACAAGATTCCGGACACGGTGCTGTCACGCTCGCAGGTCTACGAGTTCAAGACGATTTCGCCAAAGGTCGTCGCCGATCGGCTGCGGCTGATTGCCGCCGAAGAACGCATCGACATCGCCGACGAGGGCGTGATGCTGCTGGCGCGGGCCGGCGAAGGCAGCATGCGCGATTCGCTGAGCGCATTCGATCAGGTCCGGGCGTTTGCCGGCGACACCATCGCCGTCGAAGACGTCGTGACCGTGCTGGGCCTCGTCGGCCGCGACCTGGTGTTCGACATGCTCGACGCGGTCGCCGGTGAAGACGCGCCGGCGGCGTTCGCGCTGGTCGAGCGCGCCATCGAGCGCGGCTACGATCTGCGGCTGTTATGCCGGGAATTGGCGCGGGCGACGCGCGACCTGTTGATCCTGTCGGTCGATCCCAAGCGCGCCGCCGATCCCGACGTGGCATCCGATGCCGAACGCGACCGTCTTGCCGCGATGTCGGGTCAGTGGTCGCGGGAAGATCTCCTGCGCGCGTTTGATCTGCTGACCAAGACCGAACAGGAAGTCCGCGTATCCGATCAGCCACGCTACAACCTTGAGATGGGGCTGCTGCGGCTGATGCATCTGCGCAAACTGGTCCCGCTCACGGAGTTGTTAGCGGGTGGTGCGCGACTGCAGGCTTCGGTGCCTGGGCCATCGCCGTCGCGTCCGGCGGCAATCTCGCCCCGTCCGGCGGCCGGTTTGGCCACCGGCGGCGCGTCGGTCACGGCGAAGAGCGTTTCGCCAGCGGCAACGGCCAAGACCCAGGCTCCGGTCACCAGTTCCGCAGACAACGGGTTCAAGGACAAGTTCCTCGCTGAAGTGAAGGCCGGCAAGTCGACCTTCTACAACCTCGTGGTCGCATCGGCGTTTCGCATCGACGCGACGCCCGCCGGCGTCACCTTCACGTTTCTGCCGAATCAGAAAAACGCCAAGGGGCAATGCGAAGAACAAAAGGCATGGCTCGCATCGATCGCGGAGAAGGTCGCCGGTAGGCCGGTACCCGTGTCGATCGCTGTGGCCGACTCGGGCTCGCAACCCGCCCCGGCGCGCGCAGACGCCGCCGAATCTCGCCGCGAGGCCGCGCCATCTCCGTCCAGCGCCGATCGCGGCCCGGCGAGTGACGACGTCAAAGCGGAGGCAATGGCCAACTCCACGGTGCAGGCCGTGCTGGAGATCTTCCCCGTCGAGAAAACGACGATCGAGGAGCGCTAGCCAAAACTGAATCGATAGCTGACAGCTGACGGCTGAAGACTGAAGGCCGAACACTGAAAGCTGATAGCCGATAGCTGATCGCTGAAAGCTGATTTATGGATATCCAGGGAATGATGCGTCAGGCGCAGGAAATGCAGGAGCGGCTGCAGCGCGAAATGTCCGAGCTCTCCGTGCAGGCTACCGCCGGCGGCGGCATGGTCACCGTCACGGTCAACGGCCACAAGCATCTGCAGAAGATCCTGATCGATCCCGAAGTCGTCTCGAAAGACGACGTGCCGATGCTGCAGGATTTGATCGTCGCCGCCGTCAACGACGCGCATCGCAAGATCGACGAGGCGATGAAGCAGAAGATGGGCGGCTTGCTCGGCGGCCTAAGGCTGCCCGGCATGTGATCGGCGTCCGCCATTCGGGCTGGCGGTCGCGAATCAGCTAAAATTTCTCAGTGTCACTTCCCGCCTCGCTGCAGGAGCTCGTCGAACAGTTCAAGAAGCTGCCTGGCATCGGCGCCAAGAGCGCGCAGCGCCTGGCGTTTCACGTGCTGCGGACGCCGCGCGAGGATGCGGAGCGCTTGTGCCAGGCGATCCGCGACGTCAAGGATCGCGTCACCTATTGCTCGACGTGCAACAACATCACCGATGTCGATCCATGCGATCTCTGCGGCGACTCGAGCCGTGACCACCGCATCATCTGTGTCGTCGAAGAGCCGCAGAACGTCAGCGTCGTCGATCGCACCGGCGGTTTTCGCGGGGTCTATCACGTGTTGATGGGCGCCATCTCGCCGCTGCAGGGCGTCGGGCCGGATGATTTGAAGATCAAAGGGCTGCTCGCGCGCATCGCGGGCGGCGGCGTCGAGGAAGTGATTCTCGCCACCAATCCGACCGTCGAGGGCGAGGCCACCGCGATCTATCTCGCGCGCCTGCTGAAGCCACTGGGATTGCGCGTCACGCGCATCGCCACCGGCATCCCGGTCGGTAGCGATCTGGACTATGCCGACGATCTCACGGTCGGCAAGGCGATGGACGGCCGCAGAGAAGTGTAAAATCGGGCCACCCCCGATGCTGCCAGCGTCCTATCAGGTCCCGGCCGCCGCCGTACTGCTGGTTGGCGGCTTCATTGCGTGCTTCATGGGCTACCGCCTGTTCAAGGTGGTGCTCGGCGTGTTCGGCTTCATCATCGGCGCGCTCGCCGCGAGCTCGGTGTTCGGCGCCACCGACACGACGCCCATGGTCGTCGCCGCGATCGTCGGCGGCGTCGCCGGCGCCGCATTGTTGCTGGCGGCGTACTTCGTCGGCGTGGCGCTGGTCGGCGCGGCGATCGGCGCGCTGCTGGTCAACGTGATTTGGACGCAGATCGAAGGCGATCCGCACCCGGCGGTCGTCATCCTGTTCTCGGTGGCCGGCGCGGTCGTGGCGACGTGGCTGCAGCGCTACGTGATCATTCTCGGCACCGCGTTCGCGGGCGCGTGGACGATGTTGCTCGGCGGCTTGTCGTTCATGGGCGACAGCGGCCCGTTGCGCGCAGCGGCGAGCGGCGACATCTGGGTAGCCTACCCCCTCAATCCGGCGCCGGACATGCAGTGGTTGCCGTGGGCGTGGTTTGGATTGGGCGCGTTCGGCACGCTCGTGCAGATGCGATGGACCGGCGGCGACCGCGGGCGCGTCGGAAAAGCCAAAGGCAATAAGAAGAAACCCGCCAAGGACGCGGAATAGATGCCACGAAGGACACGAGGAACACGAAGTATTTGGTCAATCGTGCTTCGTGTACTTCGTGTACTTCGTGTCCTTCGTGGCGACCTCCGCAGCTTCGATGCCGCTCACGTAGGCGTCCTCGATCCTCGAGCCGCGGCACCAGTCGCCGCACAGAATGACGCGGCCCTGATCGATCGCTCCGACCGCGAGCGGAGGGTCGGCGGTGGCGTACTTCCAGCGATGGACGGTCGCGTAAAAGGCCTTCGGCAAACCGGCGGCAATCAGATCATCGAACGCCTCCATCAGAAATGCTCCGACCTCGTCCGCGCGGTCGTCGAGATGCGCCTCGCTCCATGCCGTCGACGCATGCACGACCCACGTGTCGATCTTCCAGTTGCGTTTCGGCTTTGATGAGTTGCGGGCAATCCAGCTGACGGCGCTGCCGTTGACGAATGCCGCATCGAAGCGCGCCGCGACGCGCTCTTCGAAGGCGGCCATGACCGCCCAACACGGCTTCAGCAGCACCGAGGGAACCTGTGCCGCCAACGCCGATGCGCGATCGGGTGGGGTGGCGATGATCACGCGGTCGAAGGCGTCGAGCTGGGCCACCGAGTCGATGCGGCGTCCGTACTCGACATCGAGCCCGGCCGCCATTGCCGCGCCGATCGCGGCCATCCCGGGCGTACCGACGTAACGACTGGTCGCCTCGTCGACATCCTCCCAGCCTTCTCCGTCGAAGGATACGATACGGCCGGTCCATTTCGCGATGACGCGATCGCGCTCCCATTCGGCGGCGGCCATCGAAAAGCGATCGTCGCGGACGGTAAAGTATTGCGCGCCGTGATCGAACGCCACTTCGCCGGACAGGCCGCGCGGCAGTTCGATCGCCGTAATCGTCCTGGTCGCGACACGCCCGCCGGGGACGCGCGACTGCTCGAACACGCGAACGTCATGGCCGCGACCGGCAAGGGCGCGCGCCGCAGCCAGCCCCGAGATTCCCGCGCCAACGACTGCTATTCGCATCAGTGCCTCGAACCGGCCAGTCGACGAGTCCCGCTCCTAGTACCCCGACAACACCCTGCCCAGGCTGCCGAAATACCCTGTCATCTCGAGATAGCCGTGGCCCGTGACATGGCGGCCGCCTGCGGTTCCCGCGACATCAATGATGCCCTCCCAGTACGCCACGCCGGTCGACTTCACCAGCGACAGTTCCTGGTCGTCGAGCGGTGTCGTTATGGAGAGCTCGATACGTTGCGACGGAATCGACACAATCCACTCGGTGGGGTAGACCGCGCCGTTCGCGGACCTGAACGTCGATCGGCCTTTGGTGAGCGTGAAATCCTTTTCCGCCAGATGGGTGGTCTTGCCGGTGGCGTCGACCAACGTGCCGCTCGAATGCCGGTCGCGCGATCCATCGGCACGGCGCAGTTGGTAAAGCATCAGCTCACGTTTGTCGGACAGCTGGATCGCAAACCAGTCCCACCCGCGTTGCTCCGGCTCGAGGAAGCTGGTGCCGAACTCGTGATCCATCCAGCTCTCGCCGCTGACGGTGAATGTCTCACCGTCAATCGACAACGTCCCCGACGTCGGCATCCGCGTCAGCGAGTAATAGTGCGACGCGTTGCCTGGCTGCGAGCCTTTCTGGCTGATGCCGTTGACGCCGTTGATCGCGGGCGGCTTGCCTTCGTCGAGCACGAAATCGATTCCCGCCTGCGCGCTGCGAGCGCGCAACACGTGCTGCCCTGCGTTCCCGGCTCCCGGTTCCCCGTTCCCGGTGATCCTGGCCGACCAGTCATCATTCCAGACGTGATAGGTATCCGTTTTCGCGCCGGCAAGACCGGGGCCCCCACGTGACAGCTTCTCTGCGTAACGATAGCGCCGGCCTTGCGCGTCGCTGACCGCGAGATGCGTCATGTAGAGATCACGGACGGCCCACTTCGATGGGTTCGCCGGTGTGTGATGGACGCCGACGCGAAAGAAAGTAATTTGGTAGCCGAAGCGCCGGCCGTCGGCCGCGCGGACATTGCCGGTGTAATACCACCACTCGATCTTGTAATCGGGATGCGCGGCGTGATCGCGCGGAAATGAAAAGGTATAACCCGCCTGCGCCTGCCGCCACGCAGACTGAGGGCTGAGGCCCTGCTGATCGCGCGAGGACGCGACAGGCTGCGACGCCCAGGCCAACAGCGCCAGCACGAGCACGCTACTCTTCATGACTCAACACCAGTTGTGCCGCACGCGAAGCGGGGTAGACGCCGGCAATGGCCGTGGCGGCCACGACCGCCACCGATGCCTGCGCAAGAAATGCCAGCGGCACGTGAAACTGAATCGTCCAGCCGAAGCTCTGGACGTTGATGACGTAGATCAGCACCAGCGACAGGGCGAACCCCACGGCCAGGCCGATGCCCTGGCTGACCGCGCCGATCAATGCCGCTTCGATGATCACCATGCGGCGGACCTGCCGCCGGTCGGCGCCCGTGAGCCGCAGCAACGACAGCTCGCGGCGGCGCTCGAGCACTAGCGTCAGCAGGGTGCCGGCGACACCCAGCATCGCCACGACGATTGCGATCAGCTCCAGCGCGTAGGTGATCGCGAACGTGCTGTCGAACACCCGCATCACTTCTTCGCGAAGGACGCGGTTGCTGAAGATGAAAGCACGATGCCCTTCGTCGAGCCGCTCGAGTATCTCCATCCGAACCCGTTCGGGATCGGCGCCTGGCTTCAAGTACGCCGAAACCCCGCTCGGTGCCAGGTCGCCAAAGTGTTTGCGCAGCGTGTCGCGATCCATCACGACGACCCCGCGGTCGCTCGCGTAATCGAAATAGACGGCGGCAACGCGGAACGGACGCGTTCCCTGCGGCGTCGGGATGTCAACGATGTCGCCCTCGCGTTTGCGGTAGCGGGATGAAAACGGTTCGGAGACGATGACGGCATCCTGCCCGATCGCATCGCGAACCGCGTCGCGGGCGTTCGCCGGACTCTTGAACAACAGGCCGCCGCGGTCGAGAACGACTGCGTAGGACCCGCCGGCGAGGACGGCGAGGTTGCCTTCATAGACGAAATCCAGATTGCGAAAGCGATCGATCGCCACCACGTCAGGATGGGACGATACGGCGGCGATGACGTCTTCGGACAGCGTTTGCTCCGAGCCTACAGTCGGCCTGATGCCGGGACCGATGAACAGATCGGCCTTGATCGTCTGGCTGACCCAGTAGACCACAGTGTCGCGGAAGCTGCCGATCATCACCGCGATCGCCACCAGCATCGACAGGCTGACCGCGAGTGCGGCCACCGAGATCGACAGCCGCGGAATCGCCGAGACGAGGTTGGCGTGGGCCAGCAGGCCTTCGACGCCAAAGCGACGCAGTCCCGAGCGGCCGAGCCTCGCCAGCACATACATGATCGCCGGCACCAGGAACGCGGCGCCAATCACGATCGCGAACGACGACACGTAGCCGAAAATCGGACGCCGGTCGATCGGCGGCAGCTGCGCGAGCGCGTAGGCAAGCCCGAGGAACGCCGCCGCGATCAGCAGCGCAGCTGGCTTGAATCGCACGCGCATGTCGAGCTTGTCGTGGCCGCGCATCGCCGCCGTTGGCGGCACGCGGCTGGCCTCGAGCGCCGGGATCGCCGCGGCGATCAGCGACAACGGCAGACCGATGGCCACCGCCATCCACACGTGGCCGGCGTGCATGTCCGGAGGCGTGGCCACCGCCGCGATATACAGCGTGCTCACCGTACGCGATGTCATGGTCACCGCCGCATCGGCAAGCAGCCTGGCAAGGGCGAGGCCGGCGGCAATGCCGGCAACGGCCAGGACGCTTGCTTCGCCGAGGAAGAGCAGCAGCACCTTGCGGCGTGTCAGCCCGAGCGCGCGCAGCGTGCCGATCTCCTGCCGGCGCGCCACCACCGAAATCGTCACGGTGTTGTAGACCAGGAACAACCCGACGATCAGCGCGATCCACGACAGCGCCGTCAGGTTGGCATGAAACGCGGCGAGCATCGTCTCGACCTGCTCGCCGCGCCGGCTTGGCCGTTGCGCCGACAGGCCTGCCGGCAGGCGCGCGGCGATCGCCGCCAGCGTTCCCTCGAGGTCCGCGCCATCGGGCAGCCGCACGTCGAGCCGATCGACGCGTCCCAACCGCTCGAACGCCAGCTGCGCGGCAGCAATGTCCATCAGGATGAAATTGCCGTCGAGCACGCGCGCTGGCCCTTCATTCTCGAGAATGCCGCGCACGACCAGATCGACGATGCGATCGCCGACCATCAGCCGCAACGGTGCCCCCACGTAATAGTTGCGGCGCCTCGCCAGCTTTTCGGTGATGACGACCGATTGCGCGCTGGTCAGAATTTCGAGGAACTGTTGCGTGTTGAAGTCGTTCGCACCGTGGTTGGCGCCCTCCGCCTGCAGCAGCTGGTAGTCCCTGAACGGCTGGTCGCGAAGAATGTCGACGCCAAGGACCTTGACGGCTTCAAGCTGCCGTCGGGATACCAGTGTCTTCGGATCGCCGGCGACCAGCGCGGCGCTGCCCTCGATCACCGGGCTGACCATGCCGTATTCACCAAGCCACAACAGCTCGGGAATCAGGTTTTCCTCGATACCGGTGCCGGCACCAAGAATCTCGATCCCGGTCTTCCCGGCAACGGTCTCCAGCGCCGTCTCGAAACCGCGCACCGAGGCGGCGTTGGTCAGTTGAATGGCGATCACCACGGCAATGCCGAGCGAGACGCCTATCACCGTCGTGATGGTGCGGATCTTCTCCGCAAGCAGCGGCCGCAGGATGAACTGCCTAAACAGTCGCAAAGCGGCCGTCCCTCATCTTCAGCACTCGCGACGCGGCGGCGGCGACATCGGCTGCGTGCGTGGCGAGCAGCACGGTAACGCCGGTCTCGCGATTCAATTCGCTGATCAACGCCAGCACGTTGGCGCCATTTTCGCTGTCGAGGTTGCCGGTGGGTTCGTCGGCGACCAGCAACGACGGCTTGTGGATCAGCGCGCGGGCGATCGCCGCCCGCTGCATCTCGCCGCCGGAAATTTGCTGCGGATAATGATTCAGGCGGTGGGTGATGCCGACACGATCGGCCAGCTGGCGGGCGCGCTGCTCGGCGGCCGACGACTTCACGCCGGCGAGCAATGACGGCAGCGCGATGTTGTCGCTGACCGTCAGGGTTGGCAGCAGGTTGAAGAACTGAAACACGAAGCCGACCTGCTCGCGGCGCACCCGGGTCAGGTCGTCATCGCCGAGTGCCGCCAGATCGCGATCGTTCAGTCGGAGGGTGCCGCCGCTCGGCCGATCCATCGCGCCGCACAGATGCAGCAACGTCGACTTGCCGCAGCCCGACGGCCCCATCAGCGCGACGAACTCTCCGGCGGCCACTTCGAACGACACGCCGGCGAGCGCTGCGACGCGCGCGTCACCGGTCGTGTAGATTTTCTGGAGATTCGAAGCGGCCAACAGGGGCATGTCGTCCCATGTTAGTCCGCGATACGCGAGCCGCGGACTCACGGCAGCACGGAGCCCGAAAATCAGGCTCCGTGCTGCCGT
>Ga0196963_10002339_pt1 | contig 11455 bp, 9 predicted proteins | sample S1_5metaG_FD_148600 | JGI IMG/M metagenome (GOLD analysis project Ga0196963, IMG submission 148600) | Soil microbial communities from Anza Borrego desert, Southern California, United States - S1_5 | ecosystem: Environmental > Terrestrial > Soil > Desert | place: USA: California | collected... | reverse complement strand
TCTGCTGGGACTCGGCGGGGACGATGGGGTTCAAGGGCGCCCGCAAGAGCACCCCGTTCGCGGCCACCCGGGCCGGCGAGTCGGCCGGGCAGAAGGCCCGCAAGCTCGGCATGACCGAGTGCGAGGTGCACATCAAGGGCGTCGGCGCCGGGCGCGAGTCGGCGGTGAACGGGCTGGTCTCCACCGGCGTGCGCGTCACCGCCGTCGAGGATCACACCCCGGTCCCGCACAACGGCTGCCGCCCCACGAAGCGCCGGCGCGTCTAGCCGGGCACCGGGCGGGAGGCGCCCGGGGCGTTCGCCCTGTTTGAAATCGTGCGTCCGCTCGGAGAGAAGGAGGCCCGCCGGCGGCAGGCGGGTCATCCGAGAGCCGGGGCCCGGGACGCGGTCGGATGTCCGGTCAGGTGCCGCGCGAGGTGTCGAGCATGCGTATCCGCTGGCGGGGAATCGAGCTGCCGTCGAGGGTGGTGCAGGACCAGAAGTTCCGGTCCGAGGTCTTTGGGCGCTTCGTGGTCGAGCCGTTCGAGCGCGGCTTCGGCACGACCATCGGCAACTCGCTGCGCCGGATCCTGCTCTCCTCCCTGGAGGGGGCGGCGGTGACGGCGGTGAAGATCAAGGGGGCCTCTCACGAGTTCACCTCCCTCCCGGGCGTGATGGAGGACGTGACGGACATCGTCCTGAACGTCAAGGCCCTGGTGGTGAAGATGGACGCGGACCAGCCCACGGTGATGCGCCTGGCGGCGACCGGCCCCGGGGACGTGACCGCCGAGCTGATCGAGGCCGACCCCTCGGTGACCATCTTCAACAAGGACCTGGTGCTGGCGACGCTGACCGACAAGGTCGACTTCGAGATGGAGCTGCGCGTGAGCAAGGGCCGCGGGTACGTCCCGGCCAGCGAGCAGTACAACAGCAACGAGGACCAGGAGCTGGGGCTGATCCCGATCGACGCGATCTATTCGCCCGTGCAGCGGGTGCGGTACAAGGTCGAGGAGACCCGCGTCGGCCAGAAGACCAACTACGACCGGCTGCTGATGGACATCTGGACCAATGGGACGGTGGCGCCCGACATGGCCCTCGTGGAGGCGGCCAAGATTCTGCGCAAGCACCTCAACCCGTTCGTGCAGATGTACGACGTGGGGATGGAGCTGGTCTCGGAGGAGGCGGCCGCGGCGGCGAGCGTGGACGAGGAGCTGATCCGCAAGCTGAACATGCCGATCAGCGCCCTGGACCTCTCGGTGCGCGCGAGCAACTGCCTGGAGTCGGCCCGGATCAACACCGTGGCGGACCTGGTCAGCCGGAGCGAGGGCGACCTGCTCAAACTGCGGTCCTTCGGGCGCACGAGCCTGCGCGAGGTGAAGAAGAAGCTGATCGACATGGGGCTGGACCTGGGGGTCCCCCTGCCCGAGGGCGTGAACGTCACGCAGGGATGAGAGCCTTTTTAGCGCCGCGGCGCGGCGGAGCGGAGCTGGACGATGCGTCACATGCGGGCCGGTTACAGACTCGGGCGGACTACCGCCCACCGCCGCTCGACCCTGCGGAACCTGGCGGCGGGCCTCTTCGAGCACGGGCAGATCGTCACCACGATCCCCAAGGCCAAGGCCGTGCAGCCCATGGTCGAGAAGATCATCACCCTGGCCAAGCGCGGGGACGACCACGCCAAGCGGCTGGTGATCTCCAAGCTGGGGGGCGACCGCCGTGGCTTCGAGTGGCTCTGGGTTCCCAAGCGGGCGACCGACGAGGAGAAGGCGCACGCGGAGGAGCTGCGCTCCCGGGCGGCGGCGTTCTTCAACGTGCCGGAGTCCTCGGAGGTGGAGCGGAACCGCTACGGGGAGCTGCGCAAGGCCCCCAAGCTGGTCGACCACATCTTCACGAACGTGGCGCCGCGCTTCAAGGCCCGGAGCGGCGGGTACACGCGGGTCGTGCGGATCGGCCGCCGGCGGATCGGTGACGCCGCCGAGCTCTGCGTGATTCAGTTCGTCGGGGCCGAGGAAGGTCCGGAAATCGGGGGCCGGCCGAGCACGCGGCGGCGCCAGGCGGACGGACGGACGGCCTTCCTGGCGAAGCTGCGCAAGGAGGGGCCGGCCAAGGCGGCCCAGCCCGCCTGAATGTCCCGGGTCGATCGAACCCCGGGCCCGGGCGCCCGGTACACTCTGCGGGGTCGGGTCGGGGTCCAGAACACCGCTGAAGCGTTCAGCGGGCATGCACACCTTCTCTTGGAGAACGCGATGAAGAAGTTTGCCTTTGGCACGTTGTGCGTTGCCGCGCTGGCGCTCTCGCTGGGCGGCTGCGCGAAGGACAAGGCCACCACCTGCGAGGGCGGGGCCTGCTCGGGTGAGGCGGCTTGCTCGGACGCCTCGGCGGCGAGCTGCTCCAAGGCCAGCGAGTGCTGCAAGGCCAAGGCCGCGGGCGCCGCGAACGAGACGGCGCACTAAGCCGACCCGCTCAACCACGCTCACTCTGGCGGCCCGGGAACATCTCCCGGGCCGCTGCCTTTTTGTCCCTCTCCGGGCCGGGTCGCGCCGTCTCGCCAGGCGAGCCGGGCGCGTACCCTTGGCCGCGCCGGCCCATGCCTCGCCCGCCCCGGCTCACCCCCCGACCACCGCCGAGGACCGCCATGCCCGTCGAAGTGAAGATGCCCCGCCTGTCGGACACGATGGAGGTCGGCACGGTGGTGAAGTGGAACGTGCGGGAAGGCCAGAAGGTCCGCTCGGGGGACGTGATCGCCGACATCGAGACCGACAAGGCGACGATGGAACTGCAGAGCTTCGACGACGGCACCGTGGCCTCCCTGACGGTTCCCGAGGGCAAGGCGGTGAAGGTCGGAACGACGATCATGCTGCTCGCCGCGCAGGGCGAGGACGTGGCGGCGGTGGGCGGGGGGTCCCCGGGCGCGAAGCCGCCGGCGGAGGCCGCGGCGGCGCAAGCCGGGGTCGGCGCCGGACCGGCGCGCGGGCCCGAAGTGGCCCCGGCCCGCACCGTCCAGGAGGAGGACGAGAAGGGGGTTCCGACGCGGTTGGCCCCGTCGCCGGCCGCGGGCGTCGCGCCGGGCACGGATGGGGGCCAACGAGATCCCGGGGGTGTTCCGGACGCGCGCTCCGCTCCGCCGGTCCCCGGCGCCGGCAACGGTCATGCGGCCGGCGTCCGCGCGGGCGGGTCGGGCGCTGCGCCGACGGGCGAGGCGGGGCGGGTGTTCGCCTCGCCCCTGGCGCGGAAGGTCGCGCGCGAGCGGCGGGTGGACCTCGCCGGAATAGAAGGGACCGGGCCCTCGGGGCGGATCACCCGCCGGGACGTCGAGGCCGCCGCGGGGAGCGCCGGGGTGCAACCGCCCGGTGCCGGCGCGCGCGAGGCGGGAACCGGGCGGGCCGCCGTTCCGGCCCCGCCGGCGCTGCTCTCGGCGCCCGGGTCGGCGCTGCAGGCCCGCATGGTGCCGCTCTCTGGGGTGCGCCGGATCATCGCGGCGCGGCTGGTCGAGTCGAAGCGGACGGTCCCGCACTACCAGGTGACGGTGACGGCGCGCGTGGACGGCCTGCTTCAGCTCCGGGAGCAGCTCAACAGCCAGCTCGCCGGGCAGGGGGTAAAGCTCTCGGTCAACGATTTCCTGGTCCGCGCTTGCGCCCTGGCGATGCACCAGCACCCGCTGATCAATAGCCGCTGGTCCGGGGCCCCCGGGTCCGAGGAGATCGAGATCGTCGGTGTCGTGAACGTGGGCATCGCCATCGCACTGCCGGAGGAGCGGGGCGGCGGGCTGGTGGTGGCCACGGTGCGCGACGCCGACCGCAAGGGCCTGCGGCACATCTCCGCCGAGACGCGCGAGCTCTCGGAGCGGGCACGCTCGCGCGGGCTGACCATCCAGGAAATGTCCGACTCGACGTTCACGATCTCGAACCTTGGGATGTTCGGCGTCGACCACTTCACCGCGATCATCAACCCGCCGAACACGGCCATTCTCGCGGTGGGCGCCGCGGTCCAGAGGCCCGTCGTCGAGGGCGGGCCCGGCCCCGGGGCGCGCCTGGCCATCGGATGGGAGATGGCCCTGACCATGTCGAGCGACCACCGCGTGATCGACGGGGCGACGGCGGCGGCGTACCTCGCGACGGTCAAGGGCCTGCTGGAGCGGCCGGCGACGCTGCTGGTCTGACGCCGGCGCGCGGCGGCGGGCTGGTGCGCCCGCCCCCGGCGAAGAGCTCGTGCTCGACCGCCTCGATCACCGCGTGCAGGGCCAGCATGTGCAGCTCCTGCACGCGGTCGGCGACGTCGCCCGGGACGATCAGCTCGTGCGTGCAGACGCCGCGGAGGGCCCCGCCGCCCCGACCCAGCAGGGCCACCGTCACGAGCCCGCGCTCCGCCGCGGCACGGACGGCGCGCACGACGCTCGGTGAGTTCCCGCTCGTCGAGAGCGCGATGAGCACGTCGCCGGGGCGGCCCAGGGCCTTCACCCAGCGCGCGAAAACCTCGTCATAGCCGTAGTCATTGGCCGTGCAGGTGATGTGCCCGGGGTCGGTGCAGGCCAGCGCGGCCAGGGCGGGCCGGTCCGCGCGGAATCGGCCTGTGAGTTCCTCGGCAAAGTGCATGGCGTCGCAGGCCGACCCCCCGTTGCCGCATGCCAGAACCTTCTGGCCGGCGCGCAGGCACGCGGCCACGGCGCTCGAGATCGCCCCGAGCCGCTGCGCCGCGTCGCCGGCAAGGAGCTCGTCGAGCACGTCCCGGGCCTGGCGGAGCGAGGCGAGCACGGTGCCGCAAGCCGGCGCGGGATCGACGGCGTCGGTCATGGGGAGCGTCCAGAGCGCCGGAGCGACCCCGCGAGGGTGGCGCGGGGGCGCGGCCTCCGGGGGGTCAGGCGGTCGGCGTGGCGCCCGGCGCCGCGGCCTTCTTCTTGTCCTTGGCGAAGTAGTTGCCCTGGAACTTGCGCTGGAACTTCTCGACCCGCCCGGCGGCGTCGACGAAGGTCTGCTTGCCCGTGAAGAACGGGTGTGAGCCGGACCAGACTTCCACGTGCAGCTCGGGCACGGTGGCGCCGGTGACCATGACCACCTCCCCGTTGTGGAAGACCTTGCAGTTCGGGTAGTAGCGGGGGTGGATCTCTTTCTTCATGGCGCGACTCGAGGGGTGAGGTGGCAGGGCGAAGATGCGAAGCCGGACGCGGCCCAGGCACCGAGCGCCCGGTGAGTAATCGTCAGGGCCGACGCCGGCATTCCCGGCCGAATCGGGCTGACGGAGACGGCTGGAAGGATAGGCGGCGGACCGTTCCCGGCCAAGGCTGGCGGGGGCCCTGGGTGCCGAGTCTTGCGCCAACAACCGTGTGGGATGTGTGGGTACGTGCGGTAATACTTTGGAGGGGGCGCGGGGCGAACTGTCCGACCGCCGCACGGTGATGGACCCGGAGTGAATGGGCTGGGCTCCGGGCAGCGTGTCGGCGCGGTGTTCGACCGCCTCGGCGTTACCCCGGCGGGCCCTGCCGGGGCTGATGGCGACCGGCGGATTGACCGATGGAGCGGGCAGGATATGGTTTGGGCCCGGGCGGTCGGCCGGGGTGGAAGCCGGGGATCCGGACCGGCTTGGCGCGGCGAGCGTGGCCCCCGGCGCTGGTGGGGAGCAGTTTGTTTGTGACCCGCGGGCCCTCTATGACTCGCGAGCCTCGGGGCAAGCGAACCGGGCGCGAGGCGGAGGCGATGGCGGAGGACGCGGAGGACCGCGGTTAAAGTTCGTGAGAGCAGGGCCCGGGCACGGGCAGCGCGGCCAAACGAGGAAACGTTGAGGGCCGCGGTTGGAGATCGTGAAAGCGTGATAGTTCGTGAGAGCGTGAGAGTAGCTTTGTGTAGCGGGCCTGTGCACATTCCCCGATAGCTCAATGGTAGAGCGACCGGCTGTTAACCGGTAGGTTCTAGGTTCGAGTCCTAGTCGGGGAGTTTTAGGGGCCGCGTCCAAGCGACGCGGCCCTGTTCGTTTACGCCGACGACCAGAACGGCAGGGCCAGAACTCGCCACGATGCACGCAGGAATCCGCGAGTTCCGGGTGAGGGTAGACGGGGGCGGCATTCTCGGGTTCTTGGCTTCGGCCAACGCCGACAGCCGCAACGCCTCCCGTGGTGACGGCTTTCCGCGCCAAACTCTCTCGTCCGACAGAGAGCGAGCGGGTTGGTTTACAGACCGGTTGCCGATACCACCGGCACCCCCGCACCGGTTCGCAACCACTACATGGCCCGCCGGCCTCACGGGGCTGCGCGGGGATCGGTTGAACTCCCCTCGGCGAGTCGGCTCCCCAGGCCACCAGGGGCCCGCCCACACCCATCACCCGGTTCCGGCAGAATTTCGGTACAATCCAAGCCGGGGGATGTTGCGCGCGGCCCCGCCGCCGTCGCGCCAGAGATTGCCTGGGCGTCAGGCGGCGATGAGGGTTGCGACCGCATGCGAGTCGAGTCCGTCCAGTTTGGCGACACCTGGAAGGCGTATCGGCTTGCCAACGGGAAGCGGTTGAAACTCCAGCGGTTCTGCTGCCTCGGCCCGGGCGATGAAGTTGTTGTTCGCAGTTCCGACGAGATCGTCGTCAAGTGCGTCAACGGCGAGGCCCGCATCGCCAAACCATATCGGGCATCGGATCACGTCATTGTCGCTGGCAGACGAATCTCGTTGACCGTCAAGGAGATTGAGAACGCCGACGAGATGCGAGGATACGAGCAGCTGGCACAGTTCCACTACCGCGGCAAGCAGTTGCACGGACGCCGCGTACCTCTGGTCATAGTCGCCGACGATCCGCTCCTTCCTCGGATGCTTGGCTACATTGAACTCGCCACTGCATTCCTCATGAACCGCCGGCGCGCAGAGTTACTGGGAGCGCCATTCTCAGATCGCTCGTCGGGGATCAGTTGGGAGACCTGGCAAAAGGAAACGGTCCGCAAATACACGAATCTGGTCGTGCGGATCGCTCGCACGGTGGTTTCACCGGAGTTCCGTGGACTTGGCCTTGCCGCCGTGCTGGTGAAGCACGCGGCGCGCTTTGCCCGGAGTCACTGGAGTGTTGGCCGTCTCAAGCCCCTCTTCATGGAGATCACCGCGGACATGCTGCGGTACGTCCCGTTCGTTGAACGGGCAGGGATGCGCTATATCGGTGAGACAGAAGGCAACCTAGACCGGCTCAACAAGGACATGAACTACGTCCTGGCGAACCTTCGCCGGGTGCGTGGCGGTGAGATCCTCAACGAAACGACTGCAGGAATTGTCGACCTTCAGGTGTCGTACGCGACCACGCTGGCGCGGATTCAGCGACGACACAAGCTGACCCGTCAGGCGCTTCTAGATCTGCTCTTGAAGTCCCCGCATAGGCTGTCGGACGACGACTGGACGATGCTCCATCGGGTGTATCGGCTTCCCAAACCGACGTTCCTCATGGGCCTGACCCCCGCTGCCAGAGGATTCGTGGATCGTCGCCTGCGCGCGCTTGGGCTGCCTGAGAAGGCGCCGGTCGCCCGCCCCCCTTCGCGGAAGCCGCGCCTCGGATCACCGATCAGCGCAAAGAAGTGCAGCTTCGATGTGTCAGCGACTGTATCGAGGACGCCCTTCACGCGGAAGGTCCAACAGGCGTTCGGCGTGGATAAGGACATGCTCCAGGCCACGCTGTTCTCAGATCTCAGCTTCAAGATTGACCCCGGGTGCTTGGTCCTGATCTGTGGCCCGTCAGGGGCGGGAAAGACCACTCTCCTTTCGATCCTGCGGCATCGCCTTGAAGAGTCGTCGTATTCGCCCGACGGCTTCCGTGGGAGGCTCACGACCCCGAGGGAACCGTCCGTTTCTGTGCTTGCTCCGTTGTCGGGCACGCGTCCGCTCGTCAACTCCCTAGGCGGTGTGTCCTTCGAACAGGCCCTGTTCGCGTTGAATGTGTCGGGTCTCGCGGAGGCTCATCTCTACGTCAAGCGGTTTGCCGAGTTGAGCAATGGGCAGCGGTACCGAGCGATGATCGCGAGGCTGATTGCCTCCGATGCCGACGTATGGGTCGCGGACGAATTCTGCGCCAATCTTGACTCAATCACGGCAGCCATCGTCGCTCGCAACCTGAGACGGTGCGCCAAGTCCCTCGGCGTCACCGCTCTCCTGGCGGCTGCGAACTGGGGGGCTTTCATCGATGAACTTCAACCGGATGTCGTGATTCACTTGAGGGCTCCCTGGGACTACAGGGTGTTCGACTGGAAGAACTTTCGGGAATGCCTCGCTGAATCCATGCTCGCACCTGTTGTGATGGCTGATCGTCGCTAGACGGTCACTGAGTTGCGATGTCCCTTAACGTGTCAAAACTCCAGGCCGGGCTTGACGGTCTCGCGGTCACCCGCGACGAGGCCTTCGCCCGTGTGGTCGTGGGCCGGCGAATCAGGTTCAACGGCACGGAAGGTCATCCGGATCTGATTGATGATTGGAGTGCTCGACTGGTCTGTTCGGCCCTGACGGCGCGGAGCTCGCTCTTCTTGGTGCTGCCGGATACCGCTCCGAGGAGGGCGCCGCTACTGTTCGCCTCAGCGCTCGTCCTACATTCCGCGCAGCAACTCCGCGAACATCGAGCGGGGGGTCGGGTTCTGTATCTCTCGGCATCAAGTACGGTGCGGGAGCAGCTCTCAGAGGTGTCGGTTGGCTCCAAACCCCTCGCGGACATGTATGTTCAGGAATACGGAAGAGGCGCCGCCACATCGCTGAAATCGAGCGGCACGGCCAGCACTCTGCCCCGCGTCCTCTGCGTCGCGGCCCCTGCGGACCCCGGCGAGCTAGTGCGACGGTACGCTCCGACGTGGATTGCAGTTGACGGAGAGGATGCGGTCGAACTTCGATGGCTGGAGGTTCTTCTCGCTGCTGCCCGGAACGCGAGAATACCCATCGTGGGCTGGACCAACCGTGCGTTCGGGCGGTGCGCTGCTGCATGGTCTCTGTCGGGCGGTGCGGTATTTCGGTGGCCACGGACCTCTCGCAGCATCCCACGGATTGAGCGCCCCGCACAGCTCAACGGCAACTGCGCCACGGTCGAACTAGAGCCAGCCGTGCTTGAAGGCGATGAGCCGGCACAGCTGTCGGCACATTTTGCTCGCGCGGCACAGTATCTCGCCTTGGCCCACCACAACGCAAGCGGGCGGCTAAGCCGCGATGCCGTTCTGATTGGTTGGCGTTACCTTAGATCGATGGAGTCCCTCGCGGCGCCGCTGGGGGTTTATGAGGCCGAAGCAGCGTCCCTATGGGGTGTGACATGTTTGGCCCGGCTGCGTGGCGATCTCCGCCGGTTCATTGATGCAGTTAGCGGCACGCCGGCGGTCCAGGAGGCACTGCTCACTGCGTCTGCGTCCCTTGAGACAGCTCATGATGCTCTGGCATCCTTGGTCGATCCACCATTGTGGACTGCGGCCGCTCGAGCCTGTGTTGGCAATGGTTCCCCGCGACGCGTGGTGTTCGGCACCCGCTCGATGCGTGACATCTTCCGGTTCGCTCTCGCGAGCCGCTTCTCCGGTGACGACTCCGCGCCCCTACTCGCAGCGGACCTGACGTACCTCGGCGCCGAGGACGAGCGATTACTGACCGAAGAACCGCCACCGGAGCGGGTATTAGTCGGCCTTCCTTCACGATATGGCGAAGGCCGGATGGAACGACTCCTGGATGGGGGTCGGCTGCAAGTCCTGTTGTGGCCACACCAAGCCGACGTGCTGCGGTGGCGGATCGGAGAATGGAACAAGTGGTTCAGCGTAGCTTGTGAGGGACAATCTCCGGTCACTGTCGAATCCAACGGAACCAGTACAGGATCCGGCGCGGGCATTCGACTTGCCGCAAAGAGCAGCGTCCTGATCGAGGCGAAGCCACCTGCTATCGCACCCCAGCCTCTGTGGACCGCACCAGATGCTGCAGCAGCAATCCGCGATCTATTTGCATTCGACGTGAGTGGTGGTACGGGTGAACCGACGGAGGGAGATGCGGCCGCTGGATCAGACGGCGAAGTCGGCTCCGACTCCGGACACGAGGTGTTGGACCAGGCCCTTTGTCTGTGTTTCAACGATGGCCGGTCATGCCTGATCCCACCGAACGATCGCGTCAACCTTGTGATACGCGGAGCCACGGGAATGGAGGTACAGCGTAGAAGCGTCGCGGAGGTAGGGCCCGGGTCGATTATCCTGCTCGTGAATGGTGAACACCGGCACGGCCTTTATGAACTCTTGATTGGCCGCGTTCACAAGCACCCGGCGATCGCGCAGTTTGTCACTCTTGTTGCTCGTTGGCATGACGACCTCGCGGCTGCATACCGGGATGCTGCTCGGCGAGGGCTCACCCCTGAGCAGCTCCTGGGCCAGCTGCGAGCCAGGGGTAGCCGGATCAGTTGTTCGTTGACGGTGCGCAACTGGCTGGACCAGATCGTGCGCGCCCCCCACGACGTCGAAGACCTCCGGCGGTTGGCGGAAGTACTGTCGATGCCGTTCGTTGCCAAGTACTACAGGCAGGTGCATACAGCAGCACGCAAACTGTGGGGTCTCCACATCAGCCTGTCTGCTCGGCTGAATCGCTGGCTGGAAACGGAAACCGCGGGGCGAGCCGCCCTATCGGATGCTGAACACATGATCGACGAGCAGCTCGGACTCACGCTCGAGGACTTCAAGCACTCCTTGATGCCGCTTCGAGTGCGGGAAGTACGCCGCGAGCAAGGTCCGTTCCTTCGCTCTCAGCTCGGCCGCCTCGAGGGGAGTACGCGATGACAGTCAGCACAGCGCAACTGGAGACGGTCGAAGAGCCACTGCTCGCAGAGTTCTTGATCAATCGCGTCTGTGGTCGTGCTTCTGGGCGAGGCGAAGCCGAATGTATCCGCGATGCGCCAAAGGACCGCTACTTCATCGGCTCACTACGGCCCCGCCCGCCTGAACCCGAGGGTGAGGCACGACGTACTAGGCTCCCGGACGAGGTGTTCGCCCGCCTCGCGCCGATGGCGTTTGGCATCGAGGCTCGCATTGGGGCGGTCGAATGCGCGTTTACCGCGACTATCGCGCTGCGATGGAGCTGCTACTACCGGGTATTTCCAACGATCGCGGAGCAGCGCGCGTACCAGCAGACGCCCACCGGACCGCACGAACTCCCTCCAATCACGCACACGGAGGGAGGAGCATCCCTACCGGCAGGCCAGGAGAGCGATGCCCAAGGCGGCGGACACGATGGCCGGCGGAGGCGCCGAGAGCCGGGAGACGCACTGTTTCCAAAATGGCGAAAGATCACCTGCAGCGCAATTGGAGATATCCGTTGCAGCCGGTTGCCCAGCGGCGCTTGGGCCACTGACATCTCCGCGCTCGAGAGTGAGGTGACGCGCGAGCTGGCAAGGGCGCGCGGCGCCGTGCTTGCGGATGCGGACCACCTTCGTACCGCCGAGGACCGCAGCCGTATCCACGTCCCACTCGCCGCCCTGACTGACGATGAATCGTTCGCACGGTTTAAGGGCACCTTCCGACTTCCGGC
>Ga0196963_10002338_pt1 | contig 11455 bp, 11 predicted proteins | sample S1_5metaG_FD_148600 | JGI IMG/M metagenome (GOLD analysis project Ga0196963, IMG submission 148600) | Soil microbial communities from Anza Borrego desert, Southern California, United States - S1_5 | ecosystem: Environmental > Terrestrial > Soil > Desert | place: USA: California | collected... | reverse complement strand
CGGTCAAGGGGGCCGCCAGGTGGGCCGACAGCAGGCGGGCGCCGGCGCCGGTGACCGTGCGGTCCACCGCCGCCAGCAGGCTGCCCTTGCGGTCCCCCGTCAGGGTGCGGGCCAGCTCCAGGTTGCGGCGGCTGGCCGGGTCGATCTCCATGACCGCGCCCAGCGCCAGCCGGCGCGGCCGGTCCAGGCGCGGCAGCCGCCCCTTCTGGGTCAGCTCCACATAGTCCACCAGCGCGCCCGCCGCGGCCACCTCCGGCCGGGTGAAGCTGCCGAAGGCGTCCAGCGTGCCGACCTGGTAGAGGTCCAGCAGGCGGCGGCGCCCGTTCTCGCTGTCGAAGCGGGCGTTGGGCTGCACCGTCAGCCGGTCCCGCCACTCCGCCCACAGCTCGAACAGGTCGGGCTGCTGCGACAGCCGCTCCGGCACCAGCAGCTCGCCGGGCGCCAGACGCGCGAGGGCGGCGGCCAGGCCCGGCCGCTCCACCGGCTGCAGCGTCAGCTCGCCCGTCGACATGTCGAGCCAGGCGAGGCCCAGCCCGCCGGCGGCCTCCGCCAGCGCCGCCAGGTAGTTGTTGGACCGCGCGTCCAGCAGCGTGTCCTCGGTGATGGTGCCGGGGGTCACCACCCGGATGACCTCACGCCGGACCACCGACTTGGAGCCGCGCTTCTTCGCCTCCGCCGGGTCCTCCGTCTGCTCGCAGATGGCGACGCGGAAGCCCTGGCGGATCAGGCGCAGCAGGTAGCTCTCGTGGCTGTGCACCGGCACGCCGCACATGGGGATTTCCTCCCCCAGGTGCAGGCCGCGGCGGGTCAGCGTGATGTCGAGCGCCCGGGCCGCCTGGACGGCGTCCTCGAAGAACAGCTCGTAGAAGTCGCCCATCCGGTAGAACAGCAGCGCGTCGGGGTGCTGGCGCTTGATCTCCAGATACTGCGCCATCATCGGCGTGACGGCGGCGGAGGCGGTGGTCTCGGTGTGGTCGGGCATGGATGTCAGGGGGCGCCGGGCGATGCGGTCATATGGGCGATCCGGGCCCGAAACCTAGCACCCCGCCGCCGCCCCTCCAAACGGAAGGATGGGGATCATCCCAGCCGGCGCCGCACCTCGTCCAGCAGGGCGTCCGCCCCCGCCTCCACCATGTCCAACACCTCGGTGAAGTGCGGCTCCCCGCCGTAGTAGGGGTCGGGCACGTCGCGGCCGCGAAGGGGTGCCGGGGCGAAGTCGGTGAACAGGTGGATGCGGGACCGGGCGGCGGGCGTCGGCGCCAGCCGCTCCAGGATGCCTTTGTGGCCGCGGTCCATGGCGAGGACCAGGTCAAAGCGGATGAAGTCGTCCGCCCTCACCTTGCGGGCGCGCAGCGGGCTGAGGTCGTAGCCGCGGCGCCTGGCGCAGGCGACCGTGCGCGGGTCCGGCGGCTCGCCCACATGGTAGGCGTGGGTCCCGGCGCCGTCGACCAGCACGCGGGACCCCAGCCCCGCCGCCGCCACCTTGTGGCGGAACACGCCGTCGGCGGTGGGGGAGCGGCAGATGTTCCCGGTGCAGACGAACAGCACGCCGAAGTCCGACAGGAGGTCCGCCATCTCGCAGGTAGCCCTTGGGTTGCGGGGGAGGCCGCGACCATATCAGGCGGGCCGCCCGGCTTGAAGCGCCCGGACCCGGGTGGCAGGCTTCCCCATCCCTGGAAGCGCCTGAGGCCCGCATGCCGCTCTCCCCGACCGACCCCATCGTGATCCTGACCGGCGCCGGCATCAGCCGCGAATCGGGCCTGCACACCTTCCGCGACGCCGACGGCATCTGGGCCACGGTGAGGATTGAGGACGTCGCCACGCCGGAGGCGTTCCGGCGCGACCCCGGGCGGGTGCACGGCTTCTACAACGCCCGCCGGCGCGCGCTCCTGGACCCCGCCGTGCAGCCCAACGCGGCGCACCGGGCGCTCGCCCGGCTGGAGCGGGAGTGGCGGGGGCCGGTCCTGCTGGTCACCCAGAACGTGGACGATCTGCACGACCGCGCCGGCTCCTCCGGCCTCATCCACATGCATGGCGAGCTGCTGAAGGCGCGCTGTGCCGCCTGCGGGGCGGTGGCGGAGTGCCGGCGCGACCTCTCGGTCCAGGACGCCTGCGCCGCCTGCGGCCTGCCCGGCGGCCTGCGTCCGCATGTCGTCTGGTTCGGGGAGATGCCGCTGGAGATGGAGCGCATCTACGGGGCGCTCGGCGGCTGCGCGCTCTTCCTCTCCATCGGCACGTCCGGCAACGTCTACCCCGCCGCCGGCTTCGTGCAGGAGGCCCGCGCCGCCGGCGCCCGCACGGTGGAGCTGAACCTGGAGCCATCGGAGGGCGCCAGCCTGTTCCACCGCCGCATCCACGGCCCGGCGACGGAAGTGGTGCCGGCCTTCGTGGAGGATATCCTGGCCGGGCGGGAGTAGGGCGGCGGGGGCGTGCCGCAAGCTTCCGCCGAGACCGGAATGAGGGGCCGGGATGCCGGGCCCGGTGGACCGATCCGGAGCGGCGGCTTCCTCGGGGAGCCGCAATACGTCGCTCAGCCGGAGCTTGGCCGGAGGGCCGCACGACACCGGCGCTGTCCAGTGCGGCCCCCTCATCCTTATCCTTTCCCGCAAGGGGAGAGGGCGCATGCCGCCAAGCCGGCCTCCCCGTGGAGCATCTCAACGCCCCTCGGGCAGAGCCTGTCGAAGCCCGCACGCCCGGAGCCGCTGCCGGCCCCAGCTGCCCCCGCTATCCCAGCCGCTCCAGCGTCTCGCGCGTGCGCTCGTTGCGCAGGTTGCCGGTGTTCAGGGTGGTGGCGGGTTCCAGGAGGATGACCTCGCACTCCTCCTCGGCGACGGGCAGGTGCTCCACGCCGCGGGGGACGACCAGGAACTCGCCCGGGTCGAGCACCACGTCGCGGTCGCGGAACCGCATGGTGAGCCGGCCGCGCACGACCAGGAACAGCTCGTCCTCGTGCTCGTGGTGGTGCCAGACGAACTCGCCCTTCAGCTTGGCGAGCTTGACCTGCATGTCGTTGACGTCGCCGGCCACGCGCGGCGACCAGTGCTCGGAGAAGCTGGCGAAGGCCTGGGCGAGGTTCACCTTGGGCGGAACGGCGGTCATGCGGTCCTCGGGCGGTAGGGGCTGGGGGCGGCGGCCGCGCGGTACCGGCCGGGGGTGAGGCCGGTGGCGGCGCGGAAGCGCGCGGTGAGGTGGCTCTGGCTGCCGAAGCCGCAGGCCAGCGCCACCTCGGCGATGGGGAGGTCGCCCTCCAGCAGGGCGCGCGCCCGCTCGATCCGGCGGCGCAGTACGTAGGCGTGCGGGCTCTCGCCGGTGGCGCGCTTGAACATGCGGGCGAAGTGGAAGGGGCTGAGGCCGGCGGCGGCGGCGAGGTCGTCGATGGTCAGCGCCTCCTCAAGCCCGGCCTCCACCCGCTCGCGGACCCGGCGCAGCGCCGCCGGCGACAGGCCGCCGCGCAGCACCGGCTCGGTGCGCGTCAGGCGGCCGGCGAGGTGCGCCAGCAGGGCCTGGGCCGCCTGGCCCAGGGCGATCCGGTCGGCGGGCTCCGTCCAGTCCCGGGTCAGCACGCCGGTGCGGATGATCCGCTCCAGGAACGGGTCCTGGAAGTAGGTGTCGTCGCGCAGCGCCACCGAGGCGGCGGGCCGGTTCAGCGTCTCCGCCGCCACCCGCTCGAAGGCGGGGCGGGGGACGTACAGGTGGAACAGCCGCACCGGGCCGCTGACGTCCCATTCCGTGCTGACGCCCTGCGGCATCAGGGAGAGGCGCCCGGCACCCGGGTCGGCGGCGCGGCAGCCGCGGCGGCGGATGCCCTCGCCCCCCTCGACATAGAGGCTGAGCGTATGGTGCGTCGGCTCCTCGTAGGCGGTCAGCGCCGTCTCGTCGCGCTCCCACAGCGCCGCGGCGATGCCGTCGCCGAGCGGGACCGAGGCGGCGAGGGCCACCCCCTCCCGCCGGAGCTGCCGGTACACCGTGTAGCCGTCCAGGCCGGACATGGCCCTCCCATCCCCGGAAATCGAAGTCCGATGGCCTCATGAGACACAAGCCGGCACGGCCCCGCAACGGCGCCGCGCGGGGCGGGAGGCTGAAATGCGCAAGCTTGTGACAAGGGCCGCCGCCCCGCCATGGCATGGTGCGGGCCGACAGCAACCGCATCGACCGGCCCGCCGCCATGACCGCCCTGCTCTTCGCCGCCGTCGTCCTCGCCTGGGGCTTCACCTGGTACGCCATCAAGCTGCAGCTGGGCGTGGTCGCGCCGGAGGTGTCGATCCTCTGGCGCTTCGCCCTGGCGGCCGCGGTTATGTGGGCGGGGCTGGCGGCGACCGGGCGCCTGCGGCGGGGACGCTGGCGCGACCACCGCTGGTTCGCGGCGCTGGGGGCGTGCCTGTTCTGCTTCAACTTCATCTTCATCTACAAGTCGACCGGCTACATGGCGAGCGGCATCGTCTCGGTCGTCTTCACCACCGCGACCCTGTTCAACGCCTTGAACCAGTGGCTCTTCCTGGGCCGGCGGCCGCGCCCGCAGGTGGTCGGCGGCGCGGTCTGCGGCATCGCCGGCATCGCGCTCCTGTTCAGCGCCGACCTGGCCGGGCTGGGGGCGCCGGGGGCGGCGGTGGGGCTGCTGTTCGGGCTGGCCGGGACTTATGTCTTCTCGCTCGGCAACCTCGCCTCGATGAAGGCGGGCGGCCTGGGGCTGGACCTGCCCAACATCACCGCCCGCGGCATGAGCTGGGGCGTGCTGTTCCTGGCGCTGTGGTCGGCCCTGCGGGGGCACGCCTTCGTGATCGAGCCGACGCCGGCCTATCTCGGCAGCCTCGTCTACCTCTCCGTCGTCGGCTCCGTCGCCGGGTTCCTGGCTTACCTGGCGCTGGTGCGCCGGGCGGGTGCGGACCGGGCGGCCTATGCCACCGTGGCCTTCCCCGTGGTGGCGCTGACCGTCTCTACCGTGCTGGAGGGATACCACTGGTCGCCGCTGGCGGTGCTGGGGCTGCCGGCGATCCTGCTCGGCAACGTGCTGGTGTTCGCGCCTCCGCTCGGCCGCCGCAAACCGGCCTGACCTAGTTCCCTGCGCCGACCGCCCGCACCAGGGACTCCAGCGCCCGGTCGCGGATGCCGAGCTCGACCAGGTGCTCCACCGTGTTGACGAGGTAGTCGACGTTGCGCCCGCTCTCGCCCTCGCCCTGGCGGATCAGCCGGGCCAGCTCCTCCTGGGGCAAGCGGCCGCAATACTGCTCGTGGCCGCGCACGACGACGAAGGCGACGGCGCGGGCGGAGCCGCCGGGCCAGCGCACCGTGACCAGCTGCGGGCGGTAGACGCGGTTCATCATCTCCCGCTCCCACAGGTATTCCAGCGCCGGCCCGGCGTCCGCCGCGGCGATCCGGTAGGCCATGCCGCGGCAGGAGCCGCCGCGGTCCAGGCCCAGCACGGCGCCGGGACGGGCCCGGGTGCCGCGGTGGCGGAAGGAATAGACGCAGAAGGACCGGTGCAGGCCCCGCACGGTGGCGATGTGTCGCTCGGCATAGGGGAAGCCCGGCCGCCACATCAGGGAGCCGTAGGCGAAGACCCACGCGTCCTCGCCCGGGACGAGGCCGATCTCCTGGTATTGGGGCGGGATTGAGGGCAGGTCGGACATGAGGCGGCTGCGGCGCGGGGGCGGGACGCATCAGGTAGCACGGGCCGCCGCCCGCCCCAAGACCCGGCCGCGATCCGCCCGGCCCCGATCCGGCCTGCCCGATCCGCCCGGTCTTGATCCTGGGCGCCCGGCGTGGCTTGATCCGGCTCCCTTCCCGCCAGTCGGCAGCCCCGCCCATGCGCCTGCGCCCCGCCTCCGTCGCCCTGTCCCTGCTGCTGCTCCTGGTCCTCGCCTACACCGCCTGGTGGGTGTCGGCCTCCTGGACCGTGCGCCGGGCGCTGGACGACTTCGCCGCCCGCCAGCGTGCCGAGGGCGCCACGCTTGCCTACCAGGGCCCCGAGATCGGCGGCTTCCCCTTCGCGGTCGAGGCGACGGTGCGCGACCTCGACTATGTCAGGCCGGACGGGGTGCGCTGGCAGGCGCAGGCCCTGGCGCTGGCGGCACCCCCCTGGGACCCCTACGCCATCGCCGTGGCGCTGCCGGGCCGCCAGCGCGCGACCCTGCCGGCGGCGGGCGCCCGCCCCCTGCTCGACCTCGTGGCGGCGGGGGGCGAGGGGACGCTGTCGCTGCGCCCCGACGGCGGCCTCGCCGCGCTGGAGCTGGCGCTGGCCAAGGCGACCCTGTCGCCGGGGCCGGCGGCGGAGGGGGAAGCGGGCACCTGGCCCGAGATGCTGACCGCCGCCCGGCTGGTCCTGGGCCTGCGCCATCCCGACGTGCCGCCGGCCGACCACCGCGCGCCGGGCCTGACCCTGCGCCTCGCCGCTGAGGGGGCTTCCTTGCCGCCGGTGCCGGGCATGGCGGCGGTGCTGGACTGGGTGGAACTGACCGCCCGCGTGATGGGCCCACCACCGGCCGAGCTGTCCCCGGCCGCCCTGTCCGCCTGGAGCGGCGCCGGCGGCACGGTGGAGTTGGAGCTGGCGCGGCTGGACTGGGGCCGGCTGTCGGCGTCCGGCAGCGCCACCGTGGCGCTGGACGGCACGCTGCAGCCCATCGGCGCCGGCAGCGTGAAGGCGCGCGGGTTCGAGTCCGTGGTGGAGACGCTGACCGCCCAGGGCGGGCTCCGCCCCAACCAGGCGGCCATGGTGCAGACGGCGCTGTCGCTGCTGGCGCAGCGCGGCGAGGACGGGGTGCCGGTGCTGACCCTGCCGCTGACGCTGCAGGACCGCACCCTGTCCGCCGGGCCGCTGCCGCTGGCGAAGGTGCCGGAGATCCGGTGGGAGTAGAGGGAGCCTGAAACGACCCGGGCCGCGCACCATCTCTGGCGCGCGGCCCGGACGTGAGGGATGCCGTGCCTTGGGGGCTCCGACGTCCCGCCCCTCACGACGCCGATTATAGGCGCGGCGGGGGCAGGCGTCACCGGCGCACAAGGTGCGCGCGGTCGGATTAGAGTCACTTATGCAACGGGTGTGGCGCGGCGGACACCAAACGGCGCCGCCCGGCCGCTACTCGTTGCCCATCTTGAGGGCGGCGATGAAGGCGCTCTGCGGGATTTCGACCTCGCCGAACTGCCGCATGCGCTTCTTGCCCTCCTTCTGCTTCTCCAGCAGCTTGCGCTTGCGGCTGATGTCACCGCCGTAGCACTTGGCTAGCACGTCCTTGCGCAGGGCGGAGATGGTCTCGCGGGCGATGACGCGGCTGCCGATGGCGGCCTGCACCGCGATCTTGAACATCTGGCGCGGGATCAGCTCCTTCAGCCGCTCGCACAGCGCGCGGCCGCGGTGCTCGGCCTGGCTGCGGTGCACGATGGTCGCCAGCGCGTCCACCGGCTCGGCATTCACCAGGATGTTCAGCACCACCAGGTCGCCGGTCTCGTAGCCCTCCAGCTGGTAGTCGAAGCTGGCGTAGCCGCGGCTGATCGACTTCAGCCGGTCGTAGAAGTCGAACACCACCTCGTTCAGCGGCAGCTTGTAGACCAGCATGGCCCGGCCGCCGACATAGGTGAGGTCGAGCTGCTGCCCGCGCCGCTCGGTGCAGAGCGCCAGCACGCCGCCCAGATACTCGTCCGGCAGCATGATGGTCGCCCTGATCCAGGGCTCGTCGATATGGTCGATCTTCACCGGATCCGGCATGTCGGCCGGATTGTGCAGCTCCAGGATCTTCCCGTCGGTCTGGTGGACCTTGTAGATGACGCTGGGGGCCGTGGTGATGAGGTCCAGGTTGAACTCGCGCTCCAGCCGCTCCTGGATGATCTCCAGGTGCAGCAGGCCGAGGAACCCGCAGCGGAAGCCGAAGCCCAGCGCCGCCGACGTCTCCATCTCGAACTGGAAGCTGGCGTCGTTCAGGGCGAGCTTGCCGAGGCTCTCGCGCAGGTGCTCGAACTCGGCGGCGTCGGTCGGGAACAGGCCGCAGAACACCACGGGGATGCTGGGCTTGAAGCCGGCCAGCGGGGCCGCCGCCTGGCGCTTCTCCTCGGTGATGGTGTCGCCGACCTTGGTCTCGCGGATGTCCTTGATGCCGGCGGTGATGAAGCCCATCTCGCCGGGCCCGAGGCGCCCGCCCAGCACCGGCTTCGGCGTGAAGTGGCCGCAGCGGTCCACCTCCTTGGTGGCGCCGGTCGCCATCATGCGGATCTTCTGGCCGGTCTTCAGCTCGCCGTCGACCACGCGGACCAGGATGACGACGCCCAGGTAGGCGTCGTACCAGCTGTCCACCACCAGGGCCTTCAGCGGTGCCGCGGCGTCGCCCTTGGGCGGCGGCAGGCGGCCGACGATCGCTTCCAGCACGCCCTCGATGTTGAGGCCCGTCTTGGCGGAGATCTCCACCGCCTCCGACGCGTCCAGGCCGATCACGTCCTCGATCTGCTGCTTGACGCGGTCCACGTCGGCGGCCGGCAGGTCCACCTTGTTCAGGACCGGCACGATCTCGTGGTTGTTGTCGATGGCCTGGTAGACGTTCGCCAGCGTCTGCGCCTCCACCCCCTGGGAAGCGTCGACCACCAGCAGCGAGCCCTCGCACGCCGCCAGCGACCGGCTGACCTCGTAGGCGAAGTCGACGTGGCCGGGCGTGTCCATCAGGTTCAGCTGGTAGGTCTCGCCGTCCTTGGCCTTGTAGTTCAGGCGGACGGTCTGCGCCTTGATGGTGATGCCGCGCTCGCGCTCGATGTCCATGCTGTCGAGCACCTGCTCGCGCATCTCGCGCGCTTCCAGGCCGCCACAGAACTGGATCAGCCGGTCGGCGAGCGTCGACTTGCCGTGGTCGATGTGCGCGATGATGGAGAAGTTGCGGATCTTGGACAGGTCGGTCATGTCGGCGCGGATACCTCTGGAGTTGGCGGGAACATAAGCGCCCGCGCGGCGCGGGGCAACCGCGCCTTGCGCCGCGCGCCGTTGCGTTTTCAGGGCCGTCCGATTCCACGGGGCCCGGGCTGCGCCGCAGTTGCGCGGGGCCGGCGCCCGTGCCTAAGCTTGCAGCCAACAGGGGAGACCGCGTTGGGGGATCGGGTGGACAGGCGCGTGCCGGACCGGCGCGCGGTGTTGCGCGGCGCGCTGCTGGGCGGCGCGCTGGCGGCCGCCCCCTGGGTCCGCCGGGCCCGGGCCGAGGAGCCCGCGGTGCGCCTCGCCTGGTTCCACGACTTCCCGCCCTACAGCTGGGCCGAGGAGGACGGCGCCATCCGCGGCCTGTTCGTCGACGTGGTGGAGGAGGCTCTGGGCCGCCGCATGGGCCTGCGGGTGGAGCATGTCGGCCTGCCCTGGGCCCGGGCGCAGGCGCTGGTCCGCGCCGGCGAGGCGGACGCCCTGTGCACCCTCCCGACGGCCGAGCGCCGCACCTTCACCATCCCCAGCGCCGAACCGGTGCTGAAGGCGCCCGTCCGCATCTTCGCGGGCTTGCGCGGCGCCCGGCTGGGCGACCTGGAGCGGGTGGCGCGGCTGGAGGACCTCAGGGGATTCCGCATCGCCTACTATGTCGGCTCCGGCTGGGTGCGGGAGAACCTGGGCAACCGCGACCTGACTCTGGTGGAGGCGCCGGACGTGGCGGGGGCCCTGAAGCTGGTCGCCCGCGGCCGCGCCGACGCCACGGTGGAGACCGCACCCGTCCTGCGCCACCGGCTGCTGCAGCTGGGGCTGGAGGGGGAGCTGACGGAGCTGGCCCCGGTCCTGGACACGATCCCCTTCCATCTCTGCATCGCCAAGACCTCGCCCCACCTGGGCAAGCTGCCGGGCTTCGACGCGGCGCTGAAAGCGATGCACCGGGACGGCACCTACGCGAAACTGACACGCGCGTTGGGCTGACCCGCGCGCCGGGGTGACGCCCGACTTTCCGCGCACGTCATCATCCTGTCACGGTACCCCGCCCAGAATGGCCCTCCGCGGGACGGGAGGGGTTGCCGGGTGCGATCCACCCCCTTAGGATTTGCCGGACCGGGGTCGGCAGTCCTCTCGCGAGCGGGGTGGGGGCATGGACGGCGTGGCGGGCGGCATGGTCGGCTTCAGGATGGGCCGGCGCGCGTTCCTCGGCGGGGCGCTCGCCGGGATGCTGGCCGGCGGCGCCGCAGCACCCGCCCGCGCGCAGGGCGCCCCTTGCCGGCTGGTCTACTTCCACGACTACGCGCCCTTCAGCTGGTCAGATGCCGACGGCACCGTCCGCGGCCTGTTCGTCGACGTGCTGGCGGAGACGCTGGGCGCCCGCATGGGCATCCCCCTGGTCCACCAGGGCTGGCCCTGGAGCCGGGCCCAGGCCATGGTCCGCGCGGGCGAGGCGGACGGCTTCTGCTCCGTCGCCACGGCGGAGCGCCGCGCCTACGCCGCCGTCAGCACGGAGCCGCTGGTGCTGGGCCCGGTCAAGCTGTTCGTCCCGCGCGGCGCGGAGCAGCGGCCGGAGATCACCCGGGCGCGCCGGCTCGAGGACCTGAAGGGCCTGCGCCTCGCCATCTACATCGGCTCCAGCTGGGCGCACGAGCGGCTGGCAGACCTGGTCCCGGACATGGTGCAGGAGCCGGACATGGCCGGCGCGCTCCGGCTGGTGGCGGGCGGGCGGGTGGACGGGATCGTCGACATGGCCGACGTGCTGCGCCACCGGGTCAAGGCGCTGGGGCTCGGCCTGCGGATCGCGGAGACGGCCCCGGTGCTGGACACCGTGCCCTTCCATCTCTGCGTCTCCCGCACCTCGCCCCTGGCGCCGCGGATGGCAGAGTTCGACGCCGCCCTGCGCGCCATCCGCCGGGATGGCACCTATGCGGCGCTGACCCGGCGCATCGGTTAACCCTCGTAGCGGACCGCCAGCACCTCGACCTCGATGTCGCCGGCCGGGCGCGGCCAGGTGACCACGTCGCCCGCCACCGCCCCCAGCAGCGCCTGGGCCAGCGGGGAACGCAACGCGATGGCGTCCTCCACCAGGTCGGTCTCGTCGTCGCCGACGATGCGCACGCGCCGGCGGCGGCCGCCCTGCTCCCGCACGTCAAGCGTGGCGCCGAAGCCGGCGGCCTCGTCCGGCTTCACATCGACGGGGCTGGCGGCGCGGAGCCGGGCGGACAGCGCCTCCGCCAGGGCGGCGTCGCCGGCGGCCCCGGCGGCGGCCAGCCGCTCCCGCAGCCGGTCGTAGCCGCGCCGCGTCATCGCGCGCAGCAGGGTCGCGGTGTTCTGCTGGCGGCGCAGGGCCTCTGCCTGCGCCTCCTCGAAGGCGTCCTCGCGGACGAAGGCCCGGCTCATGGTGTCTCCGGCGGTTGCGGTCCACCCATGTAACGCAGGGACTGGGCAGGCGGGCAGGGGGTGGCGCGGAAGGGGGAGGCCGCGACGGCGTGGCGCGGAGCGCCGTCCCCTCTCCCAGGGGGAGAGGGTCAGGGTAAGGGGGTACGGGCTCGCGGAGCGATGCTCCGAGGTGGAGGAAAGGCG
>Ga0196963_10002337_pt1 | contig 11456 bp, 12 predicted proteins | sample S1_5metaG_FD_148600 | JGI IMG/M metagenome (GOLD analysis project Ga0196963, IMG submission 148600) | Soil microbial communities from Anza Borrego desert, Southern California, United States - S1_5 | ecosystem: Environmental > Terrestrial > Soil > Desert | place: USA: California | collected... | reverse complement strand
GGGGCGGTTGGGCCGCACCCGTTCCCGGCGATGGTGCGGGACTTCCAGTCAATCCTGGGGCGGGAGACCAAGGCGCAGTCGCTGCGGAACCTGACCAAGTTGCCGGACGTGATCGTGTCCTGCGTGGGCGTGGGGGCCGAGGCTGCGGGGCTGTTCTACCCGTTCGTGGATGACACGGGCGTGAAGCTGGTGGGGGTGGAGGCGGGTGGAAAGTCGGGCGCGCCGGGCGATCACGCGGCCCCGCTGAGCATGGGACGGCGTGAGACGGTGCTGGGCCAGACGACGTACGCCCTCTCGATGGAGGGCGGGATGACGCTGCCGGTATCGTCGATATCGAAGGCGATGGAGTACCACTTCGCCCCGCCGGAGCACGCGTACTGGAAGGACCTGGGGCGGGTGAAGTACACGGTGGCGGGCGACGACGAGGCGATCCACGCCCTCACCCTACTGGCCCGCACGGAGGGCATCATCGCGTCGATCGAGGCGGGGCACGGCCTGGCGGAGGCGCTCCGGCTCGCAGGCGAGATGAAGGCGGATCAGAACATCGTGGTCAATCTGATAGGGCGCGGCGACAAAGACGTTGAACTCGTGTCAAAGTTGTCGAATCGCGCGTAGGGTTTTTCTGAACCAGGTGTAGGATGTTGCGTGCGGGGGGCGCCCCGTGCGAGTGGCCGGAGTGTCGGCATGGTCGTGGGCATCAGCAAAAGGGTGCTGAGGGCTGGGACGTTGTGGCTCGCGCCCGCGGGCGCGGTGATTGCGTGCGCGGGGCTCGCTGTGCCGGCGCCTGCGGTGCAGCCGTTCCGGCCGATCCAGGCGGCCCCGGAGTTGCCGGGTGCGGCGCGTGCGGCAATGGCGGTGCTGGACGACCCGGAAGCGACCCCGGCGGCACGGCTGAGTGCCGGGCGCGAACTGATTGCATTCGCAGAGCATGCGGGCGTGCGGGCGGAGATTCAGCGGGTGGTGTCTGGGCCCGCTGGGCCGGCGTGGCGGGGCGTGCTGAGTGCCCTGTCGGAGATGGCGGATGCGCCGATGCGGCTGTTCCCCTGCGTGACGCAGCGGCTGGCTTCGGCGCCCTCGGATGAAGCCTTCGTTCTGATCGAGGTCATGGGATCGTACCGGACGCGGGACTCGGTGCGGATATTGGGGCGGTACCTGGCGGAGGGTGTCGAGCCCCGGCTTCAGCAGGCGGCCGTGGGGGCGCTGACGCGGCTTTCAGCGCGGGACGACATCCCAGCGGAAGCGAGGCGGTGGACCGCTTTCGTGGCCGAGCACGAGGCCCTGACAGACAGCCAGTGGCGGGCACGGCTGCTCGATGCACTCACGGCCAAGGAGCGGCGGACGGAGGCATCGCGACAGCTGGCGATCGGGCAGCTGGTGGAGGCGCTGCGGAAGCTGCATCTGGCGACGCCTGCGGAGGAGCGGCCGGCGTATCTGGCATCGCTGCTGCTGAATGACGCATCCGAGGTGCGGACGCTCGGGTTTGAACTGGTCAGCCGCGAGATGTCGGTGACGGGCCGGATGGACGGACCTGTCGGCGTGGCCGCGCTGCAGTTGCTCGAGCACGCGGACCCGCGGACGCGGGCGAGCGCCGCGGTGCTGGTGCGGCAGCTGGCGCCGGACGGCGCGGCCGAACCGATTGCGCGGGCCCTGGCGAGGGAGACGGACTCGGCGGCGGCGTCGGACCTGCTGCTGGCGGCGGCGCGTTGGCCGAGCGAGCAGGTGGTGGCTGCGGTGTTGCGATGGGTTGCACCGGGGAGCGGGGCGGGGGAGTCGGCCTTCGAGGCGGCGCGGTGGCTGTTCCGGGCGGGGTTGCTGCAGGGGGAGGCGGCCGCGGCGGTGTTGAGCGCGGCGCGGGCGGCGGGGGAGGAGGCGTTGACGCCCGCGGCGATTTCGCTGCTGTCGGCGCTGGGAACCGATGAGGACCGTGCGCGGATCGTGCCACTGCTGCGGTCTCTTCGTGCGGCCACGCGGCAGGCAGCGGGCGAGGCGCTGGTGTGGTACCCCGAGTTCAGCGAGGCGATCCTGGAGGCCGCTGCCTCGGACGCGGACCTGTTCGATGTCGCCTGCCGGAGCGTGCTGGCCGCGGAGCCGACGGAGGGGGCGGTGCGGTGGCTGCTGCTGCTGCCGCGACCTTCGGCGGAGTTGGCGATGCCGACGCTGCTGCGGACGGCGAATGCGCTGACGGCGCGGGAGCTGCTGGACATCTCGCGGTCGATCGATGATGCGGGGCTGCGGCGGGGGTTCCTGACGCTGCTGACGTCGCCAACGCGGCTGATGTTCGAGAAGGCCGACCCGGAGATGCTTCGGGCGATCGCCGAGGGGGTCGTGGAGTTGGCGGACCTGGAGCTGTCGGAGCGGCAGCCGGAGGCGGCGCTGGCGGCACTGGACAACGCGCCGTTCGCGGAGCTGCTGGTGGAGTCGGAGCGGCTGAGCTCGGTGCGGTGCGCGGCGCTGCTGGGGCTTGGGCAGGTGCAGCTGGCGCGGCCATTCCAGGTGCCGGCGGAGGCGTGGATCCGGGGGTTGCAGCTGGCGGCTTCGAAGGAGCAGGGCGGGGCGATCCTGGCGGAGATCGAGCAGCGGTTCGCGTCGGTGCTGACGATGGAGCAGCGGGCGACGCTGGACCTGCTGAGGGCGGAGATCAACGCGGCGGACGAAGCGAGACGTGCGGCGGAGAACCCGAAGCCGGGTGGGTGAGCGCGGCGTTTGCGGTGTGTTGCTAAAGGCTCAAGAGGGCGGCGCGGACGCGGCCGGCGGCGGTGCGGAGTGCGCCAGAAGCGCCCATGGACTTTGCGACGGCCTGGCCGGAGGGGAGCTCGCGGAGGGCTTCTTCGGCGGTGGTGAAGCCGTCGATGGGGTCGAGGCCGCGGCGGAGCCAGTGCTCCCAGCGGCGGTCGAGTGGGGCGCCGGGGCCGGTGCCGTGCTCGACGCCGGTGAGCATGCGGAAGGCCATGGCGGCGACGGAGCGGACGTCGTCACGGGCGACGACTTCGGCGACGTCGCCGCCGCGCCACATCTCGCGCCAGAGGCCCAGGAGCTCGATGTGGAGGGAGCCGCGGGGGTCGACGTGGACGCGGTCGAGCCAGAGGTTGCCGTCGGCGAGGCCGCAGCTGTGGGCCGCGGCGAGGGCCTCGAGCATGTGGGTGGCGGAGCGCTGGACCTCGAAGGGGTCCATGCGGCCGCCCTTAGCCTCGACGAGCTCGTCGAGGGTGACAACGCCGCCGGGGTCGCCGAGGTAGGGCGAGACCACGACGCCGCCCCATTGCTCGTCGAGGGCGTAGGTCTCGATGGGGAGGACGTGGGCGTGGCGGAGGACGGAGATCGCCTCGAGAGCGCTGGTGAAGCGGCGGGCGTTGAGGCGGTGCTTGGCGAGCTCGAGGGTGTAGACGAGGTGGCCGGAGGTCTCGCGCTCGTGCACGGCGGACCAGCGCAGCGCCTGGGGCGAGCGGACCGGGTTGCTCTCGCGCGGGCCCACGCGGGTGGGCTCGAGGGCGCGGACGAGGCGGTATGGGCCGAACCAGCGGGCCATGGGGGGAGTTTACGGCTTTGGGTGGTTGGTTTGTTGCGGAAGTTGCAGCGTGGAGGCGCCAACCACTCCGCGGCCCTCCCCCCACGGGGGAGGAAGCGTCAGATAACGCGGCGGTCGCCGCCGAGGGCCTCGTCAACGCTGGAGAGGTGCTTCTCGTAGCCCTTGCGGCCCATGAGACCGCAGGTGGCCTGCTTGCCGAGCTCGACGGCGGGCTGGTCGTAGGCGTCGACGTTGAGGAGGAGCCCCGCGTAGGCGGTGGCGATCTGCCAGAGGTTGATGAACTGGCCGACGTGGTAGGCGTCGATCCTGGGGAACTTGAGGGTGAAGTTGGGGCGTTGGCTCTCCAGCAGGGCGTACTCGGTGGCACGCTTCTCGGCGTTGAGGAGGGCGGACATCTTCTTGCCCTCGAGGTAGCCGATCGCCTCGACGTTGAGGCCGGTGGGGATGGTGACGTCGTGGTCGAACTGCCCGACTTCCATCAGGCCGATGACCTTGTCGTTGGGGCCCTCGCGGTAGAGCTGCACCTGCGAGTGCTGGTCGGTGGTGCCCAGGGCCTTGATGGGCGTGAAGCCGGCGAAGACGCGGTTGCCCTGGAGGTCGTGCTCCTTACCAAGGCTCTCGGCCCAGAGCTGGCGGTACCAGTCGGCGAGGAGGTAGAGGGCGTTGCTGTAGGGCATGAGGACGTGGTTGGTCTTGCCCTTGGAGGTGCCGAGCTCGACGAGGAGCGCGGCGAGCATGGCCGCGGGGTTGTGCTGGAGGTCGGGGTTGCCGCACGCCTTGTCCATGTCGGCGGCGCCGGTGAGGAGGGCGTCGCTGTCGATGCCGCACATGGCGGCGGAGAAGAGGCCGACGGGGGAGAGCACGCTGAAGCGGCCACCGACGCCGTCGGGGACGGGGAGGGTGGTGAAACCCTCGCGCTCGCAGATCTGCCGCATGGTGCCCTTGGCGGGGTCGGTGACGGCGACGATGTTCTGGGCGTAGTCCTTGCCGAGGGTGCGGCTGAGGAGGTCGCGGATGACCATGAACTGGGCGGCGGTTTCGGCGGTCTCGCCGGACTTGCTGATGACGTTGAAGAGGGTTCTCGAGAGCCCGCCGCTGTTGCCGGTGCTCTGCTGGCAGAAGTCGAGCACGCTGGCGAAGTAGGCGGGATCGACGTTGTCGACGACGAAGAGGCGGGGGGCGCCCTTGCGGACGGAGTCCGAGAGGTTCCACGTCGGTGGGTTCAGGGCGGACTGCAGGGCGATGTTGCCCAGGGCCGAGCCGCCGATGCCCAGCACGACCATGGTGTCGAAGCGGCCCCTGCACTGCTCGGCGATCGTCGTGACCGCGCTGACGTGCTGCGAGCGCATGGGCTCAAACGGCAGCTCGCGCCAGCGTTCCCAGCCCTTGCCGCGGCTGCCCGCGAGGCGCTTGGTGGCGGCGGCGATGGCGTTGTGGACCTCGGAGCCGGGGGCGAGCAGGTCGGGGTCCAGGCCGTGGGAGCCGACATGGGTCGCGAGGCAGTTGGTGAAGTCGAGGGTGAGCATGGGGCGGAAGGGTAGGGGAGGGAGAAAGTGCAAAGGGCAAATAGCAAAGGGCAAATGAGAAGGGGAGTTCGGTGGAGGAGTGGGTCAACGCTCGCCGGCATCGCTCAGGATGCGGTCACGAAGGGCGTGGGACATGCGAAAGTCGATGGTGGCGTGCAGCTTCTCGAGGAGGGGTGCAACCGCAGGGATCAAGCCCGCCGCTTTGGCATCCACGAGCATGGACAGGACGCCCGTCGTCGGGACGCCGAGCTTGCTGGCGACCCCGCGGCCGCGACGTTCATCGATCAGGAGCTTGTCGGCACGGAGTTCCAGCGCGAGGGCGATCGCCGCGGCCTCGCCGGGGCCCAGCTGCGCGTCCAAGGCGATGGCCGCTGGGATGGCACTCGGCGCCTGCACTCGAATGAACGGGAACGTTGCCGGATCGAATGGGCCTAGCCCGGCGACATCGACGCGCAGCTCCGTCATCACCGCAGGAGGGATCACCACCGACTGATAGAGCGCTTCCAAAACGTGCACGAGGCCGAGCGCCTGCAGTGAACGCAGGGGTGAGGTGTCGCTGACAACGAGCATCAGCCCGCCTTCTTCCCGGCGCGGTCGAGCTCGTAGTCCTCAAGCGAGGTGTGGTAGAGCGGCAGCCGCCGCTTGTGCAGCTCGTTCTCGAACGCGGGCCGGTCGAGGCCGCAGAGGCGGGCGGCATCGGCCTTGACGAGCTTCTCGGCGTCGAACAGGCGGCACGCGAGCTCGATCAGGAGGTCCCGCTCGGTCACCCCCGCCTGCTTCAGGATGTCGTCGGGGACGTTGATCGTCATGGCTGAAGTTTAGGGCCGCGCGTACTTCCTCGCCGTGACCGCGTCGCGGAGGCCGGGGAAGGCGGTGAGGGTGGCGAAGGCGAGGCGGACGGGGAGGCTGGTCCAGACCTCGCCGCGGGGCTTGCGGAGGCTCTTGACGATCGCGTTGGCGACGGTCTCGGGGGGCTGCATCATGAAGCGCGGCGTGCGGATCTCCGCCGGCTTCGGCCCGTCTGCGGCCCCCGCGGCCTTGTGCGAGCGGGCGGCGGACTGCTCGAAGAACTCGGTGGTCGTTCCGATGGGGTGCACCGTCGAGACCGCGATACCGCGTGGCTTGAGCTCCACCAGAAGCCCGCGGCCGATGTGGTCCTGGGCGGCCTTGGTGGCGGAGTACACCGTGTGCCACGGCAGGGCGAACTTGCTGAGACAGCTGGAGCAGATCAGCACGTGCCCGCGGCCCGCCTTCAGCATGTGCGGCAGGGCGGGGCGGATCGTGTTGAGCGTGCCGAAGAAGTTGGTCTCGAACATCGCGCGGATGTCGGCGTCGCTGGCGGCGTTGGGCGGGGCGATGGGTGTGTCGGCCCCGTAGCCGGCGTTGGCGAACACGCTGTAGATGGAGCCGAACTCCGCGATCGTCCGCTCCACGAGGGCCTCGCAGTCGGCGGGCGAGTCCACGTTCGTGCGCACGACGATCGCACGCCCGCCCTCGCGCCGGATCTGCTCAGCAACTCTCTCTAACTTGTCCTCGCGGCGAGCGCCGAGGGCGACGGGCATCCCCGCGCGGGCGCACGCCACGGCGGTAGCCATGCCGATGCCGCTGGAGGCGCCGGTGATGGCGATGGGGAGGTTGCGCAGGTCTTTGGGCATGAGGATTGAACCGCAGAGCACGCAGAGAATGCAGAGTCGGAGCCTTAGGAACAGGGTACGGAAGGGAAATAGTGGGGGATCGCGGGGTTGGATCTCATGACCCGCACCTTGCGGGCGGTCAGTCCTCCACGCCCTTCTCCGCGCGACTCCGCGTTATTCCCTCCGCATCCTCCGCGTTCAAGGCTTCCAGTCCCGAAGGCCTCGTCAGCGCTGCGGGACTGCTTACCGCGCGGCCTTCTCTTCGATCTTTTCGCCCAGCTTCTTCGTGTCCTTGCCCAGGCCCTCCATGGTGTTGCAGGCGGTGAGCAGGACGCAGGCGGCGACGGCGGTCAGGATCACAAGCAGGGCCTTCATCGGGCGACTCCTTTCGCGTTGTCCCGGGGCGTGTTGCGCCTTTCCGGGGGGCAGAATCCTACCACTACGCAGTGGTCTTGTGCACGGCGGGGAGGTGCGGGGATGGCGGCGCGGTCCCCAGCGAGGACGCTCGGGTACAAGGGCTCACGCCGCGAGCTTGGCCGGCCCCGCGTCCTCGTCGCCGGCACGCTTCGGGCTGCACGCACCGCCCCGCAGCCACGGCGCGATGTGGGCCGACGCCCCCTGGCTCCAGGGAGAAAGGTCGCCGCGGGTGCCGATCCAGGCGGCGAAGTAGGTGACGTGGGTGCCCGGTGCGGCGCGGGGGGCGTCGAGCGTGACGCGGTCGCGGGTGAGCACGGCGACAAACTCGGCCGACTCGCGGCCCGCGGCGGGGCCGTCGCTGATGACACGAACTAGCAGCAGGCCGACGGTGCCGTGAGGGCGGGCGCTGCGGGGGGAGGTGGGGTTGATGACGCGGAGCAGGTGCCGCTCGTGCGAGTCGTTGGTGATCTTGAGGCTGGGGCACTCGTGCGGCGCGGGGTTCAGCGGGAACCGGCGCGGCGGGGGCCGGATGCCGATGCCGACCTTGAGGGCGCTGCTCACCAGCGGGTTGACGCGGATGAGGGCGGCCACGCGGCGGATGACGCGCTCGGCGTCGGCGCGGCGCTGGTCCTTGGTGTGCACGGCGGGGGTGGTGCGGGTGGAGGGGTTACGCGTGGCGGCGAAGGCCGCGTGCCAGGCGGCGACGGCGGCGGCCACCTCGGCGGCGTCGGTTTCGGAGACGTGGAAGGCCGCGGGGTCGGCGGAGAGGCGCGTGCTGAAGGCGCGGGACATGTTGACGAAGGCGGCGTCGGCGCGGGGGATGAACGAGGTGCGCATCGGCGTGTCTCCGGGCGGGCGTGGCGCGTGGCGGGGCCGCGGCCTCATGTCTTCGGCTTGGGGGCCGCGGTCCTTGAGCGCCGGACCGCGGTCCGGTTGCGCGGCATCGGCGTGTGAGGGTTGGAGCGGGGCGCGCCCCGGAGTCGGGCCGCGGTCCGGGGGCGTGGGACCGTGGTCCGGGTGCGCGGGAGCGGTGTGTGCGGTGGTGAGCGGGGCGCGCCGGGCGGGCGGACCGCGGTCCGGGTGGGCGGGCGCGGTGGGAATGGCGGCGGTACGCGGGGGAGGGCGGTGGGCTTGGAGCCCCCGAGGGGCGGCACCATCGACGCGGGCCATGCAACGAGTGCCGCCCCGTCCGGGGCTCAAAGGCGAAGAGGAGGACGGGTTGGGCGCCACGCCGACCCGGGGCTCGCGCCCCGGGCTACCGGCTGCCCGCACCTCCGGTGCTCAGGAACGGAATCCCTCGGCCCAACTGGTGTCGGTCAGGTTGCACCGGGGCGCGGGTTGCGTCCTACCGACACCTGGGCGGAGCCTCCCCGGAGAGAAACCACCACGGCGCGGTAGGCTGTGGGTGTGCCCGTGACGCGTCCCCGCAACTCTTCACCCCTCCGCCGCTGGACGCTCAAGCTCACCCTCGCCCTGCTCGCGGGCGCGGTGGTCACGTGGGCGGTGGCGTGGGGGTGTGCGTATCCGGTACCGAAAGCGACCACCGGCGGTTCAGAGGTGGTCTTGGCAGTAAACCCTGATGATGGTTCCCTTGAGCCAGGATGGCTCAGTCGCCACGTGGGCCGTGAGTTTTGGCTACCGTCACGCGAGAACTGGCCCGACGGGTCGCCCACTATCACGCGACCGACCTGGTCGGGTGAAGTTTCCGATGCGGACTTTCAGCTTGGCGCTATGGCTGCTGGGCTTCCCTGGCGGTGCTTGGCTGTCAGGCTTGGTCTGAGGCACGGCAAGGTCGTTGCAGAACGTGGTTGGGTAATAAGGCCCTTGTCCGCCGGTCCTGCTCTACCCTTGGAAGTTCTCCCCCTCGGCTTCACCCTCAACACCCTGCTCGCGGCCGCGATCATCCTGACGCTCACCGAGGGCGCGGGGGCGTGGCGGCGGCGGGCGTGGCGGCGCAAGGGGAGGTGCCCGTGGTGCGGCTACGACCGCGCGGGGGTTGCGGTTGACGCGGCGTGCCCGGAGTGCGGGAGGGTGGCGTGAAGCGCTGGACGCTCAAGATCACACTCGCCCTGCTCGCGGGCGCGGTGGTCACGTGGGCGGTGGCGTGGGGGTGTGAGCTGTTGGCGCCTGGCGGCGAGGACATGGACGAGCAGGGATACATCGGCTCCTGGACCGTACCGCAATGGGGAGTCCCTATGCGCGAGTGGCCCGAGGCCACCTGGTACTCCGTGTACGCCGGGCACGCGACGACCCGCCGCACGTGGACCTCTGGGTACCAGCACTACCTGCACCGATACGAGAGCGGGTGGCCCGCGCGTGCGGTGAGCTACTACACCTCGAGCGATTCGATGGGGTACGCGTTCGATGATGCAATCGTCGGGAGCGGAGAATGGATAAGGCGGCCCGACGATGTTGTGCTGGGCGTCGGCATCCTCCCCCTCGGCTTCACCCTCAACACCCTGCTCGCGGCCGGTGTGATCCTGACGCTCACCGAGGGCGCGGGGGCGTGGCGGCGGCGGGCGCGGCGGCGCAAGGGCCGGTGCCCGTGGTGCGGCTACGACCGCGCGGGGGTTGCGGTTGGCGCGGCGTGCCCGGAGTGCGGGAGGGTGTGAAGTTGCACCGCTCGCATAGGGCGCGATGACTCACCAGCGGAGCCCCCGCTGCTTGAAGACGGCCAACATCCACTGCTCTTCCCCTTCCCACACGCCGGCCTCGAGCTCGACCCCGGGCGCTACTTCGGCTGAGCCCAGGCAGGAGCCGTTGTGCGCGATGTTGGACCTGATCCGCTCCGGGTAATCAGGGTTGCGGTAGAGATCGATCGATGGCTCCCCCGCGAACACGACGGGGGAATCAAGCCAGTGCCGATTCCGCAGGGTGTTCACGATGGACGATTCCACCGGACCGCTCAGAATCACTAAGTGTTCGATGGCGGCAACCCGCTTGTTTGCGACCACCGCCGCAAGTGGTGCAACCCCGGTCAGGATGCGGCAGGAGTGCGCGGCGAACCGCTCGCTGATGTCCTTCACGAAGAGCGCGGGCGGATCGGTGAACGGGATTCGGTGCCCGAGTACACGCGAGACCCAGTGGTCCAGCGTCTGCTGCTCCCCTGATGTGAGCTGCGAGAGGTTCACCAGAGCATGGTAACTAACGCCACCCTAGGGGTGCGTGGCCGCGGCCACGGAGGCGACCCGGATGGTCGAGCACGCGAAAGAGAGGCGCCCGTGCTCATAGTCGCTCACGCGGAACGCGATGCCCTCCATCTGCGCATCTGAGCAATCTTCGATATCGAACCCCCCGATCTGCACCGGCAGCCCGCCGGGGGCCAGGAGTGACAGGTCGCGGACACCGCCGAACTCCATTGTGACCTGATGGACAGGCAGATCCCGCGCGGGCCAGCCCTTGAGGGCATGATCCCGCCGCTGCATGAGGGCCGTGAGAACGAGTGTCGCATCCTCACGCAGGTGCACCGCCGAGACCCAGGCAACGTCCCCGGCGTGCCACCGGCCGACCGCCGCCTCAACGAGTTCCTTGTTCTGGATCGCCGGCATTGGAACACGGTAACAGGTGGGCGACACCCGCCCCGCTGGGGCGGCGTGGTTGCGCGGGCGGCGGGCCGGGGGTGGGGGGTGTCGCGGACGACACCCCCGGCGAGGGCCGTGCGCCGCGTCCGCGGCGGGAGCAAACGCGGGCTTGCGCGCTGCTTAGCGCGCGGGGGCGTAGTACCAGGCGAGGCCGCGCCAGCGGGGTTTTAAACGGGTGCCCTCGGTGGGGGCGGCGGTGGGGGCGGTGGTGATACCCCCGGGGGTGTCGGGGGGGAAGACGGTGACGACGGCGACGGAGGCGCCGGCGTCCTGGGCGGCGGCGGCGATGGCGGGGTCGGTGGGTTCGAGGGGCTTGTCGGAGGTGACCTCGGCGGTGCCCAGGAGCATGGTGGTGTCGGGGTCGTTGAGCAGGCCGAGGATGGGGAACTGGAGGCGCTGGAGGTCGCGCTGCTGGCGCGGCGAGATGTTGGCCCGCGTGCGCGAGTGGTCGGCGAGGAACTTCGTCTCCGCGTCGATCGCTTCGAGCATGCGCTCGGGCGGCACCACGCGCACGTCGGGGCGGATGAGGCCGGGGGCGGCGAGGGCGTCGGCGTGCAGGCGGTCGGGCTGGAAGGACTCGGACCAGCGGTTGCCGGAGCAGCCGGGGAGGGCGAGGAGCGTGAGGGCGAGGGCCGAGAGGACTTTCGCGTGCATGGCGCGTCTCCTTCCATTGGAGAGTACCTCATCAGGCGGGCCGTGCGCGGTGCGGGGGGGGCTGGTCGCTGCGTTGCAGGTCGAAGAAGAGGGCCTCCATCACGCGGTCCGTCAAACG
>Ga0196963_10002336_pt1 | contig 11462 bp, 7 predicted proteins | sample S1_5metaG_FD_148600 | JGI IMG/M metagenome (GOLD analysis project Ga0196963, IMG submission 148600) | Soil microbial communities from Anza Borrego desert, Southern California, United States - S1_5 | ecosystem: Environmental > Terrestrial > Soil > Desert | place: USA: California | collected... | reverse complement strand
GGTCAGGCGGGCCAGCAGGGCCACCTGCGCGTCGTTGACGGCCTGCACCCGCCGCTCCGCCTCGGCGGCCTGGCGGGCCAGCTCCTCCTTCTGGGCCTGCAGGGCGCCCGCCTCGGCGCGCAGGCCGGCGGCCTCGGCGCGGGCGGCGACCAGCGCCTGGCCCATGCCGTCCAGCACCTCGCCGGCGGCGCCCCCGTCCAGGCGCCCGGCGTCGACCTCGACGGCGGCGGCGGCGGCCTGGGCGCGGCGGGTGGCGAGCGTCACGCTGGTCGCCTCCACCTCGCGCATGGAGCTGGCGGCGGCCTCCAGCGTGCCGGTCAGGGCCCCCGCCTCGGCGGCGGCCAGTTCGTTGCGGGCGGCGGCGGCGGCCTGGCGCAGCGTGCGCCCCTCGGCGGTCTGCGCGGCGTCCAGCCGGTCGGCGGCGAGGGTGAGGCGGCGGCGCAGCTCCGCCTCCTGCGACAGCCCCTCCGCCAGGGCGGCCTGGGCGGCGCCCAGCTGGCCGGACAGGCCGGCCACGGTGGCGCGCGTCTCCTGCAGCTGGGAGGCCAGCATCTCAGCACCCTGGGCGACGGCGGCGGTCTCCTGCCGGGCGCCGTGCAGCTTCGCCAGCGTCACGATCCAGCCCAGCGAGGTGGCGGCCATGCCCATCAGGGCGAGGCCGGCGATGAAGGCGGGCTTGAGTCTTTGCCGGGGGCCGATGACGACGGAGCGAATCCTGTCGTCCTCGACGATGATCACGCGTTCGCTGCGGACTATCGACCTAAGCACCCGTACCCCCCGATCCGGTTTCCCAGACCGCCCCTTTAGAGTCAGGGGCTTGTTTATTTTCTTTAAAGCGGAAAACGAGGACTCTGCGGGAGCCGTGCTCGACTCTCCACCCGGGTCCCAGTTCTTGCGAAGACGGAGTAGACCTTATGGGATTCCCGCCGCGGTATCAAGCCCGGGAGTCCAATGCCGCCAGGACGATAGCGGGGCGACCGTCAACCCCGGCGGGCGGGCGCGCATGGGCCCCGCGCGCTACTCCAGGGAAGCCCGGAGCGCCGCCGCGACGGCCAGCGGGGCCAGCGGCAGGGCGCCGGCCAGCAGGCCCCCCAGCAGCAGCAGGTGCGGGCGCGGCGACAGGCCGGCCAGCCCGGCGTCGATGCCGCCGGCGGCGAAGATCAGCGCCGGCACGTAGAGCGGCAGCACCAGCAGCGGCAGCAGCGCGCCGCCGCGCCGCGCCCCCAGGGTCAGCGCCGCCCCCACGGCGCCGATCAGGCTCAGCAGCGGGGTGGCGAGGCAGAGCGTGCCGACCAGCACGCCGAAGCCCGCCGCCGGCATGTTCAGCAGCACGGCCAGCAGCGGCGCCGACAGGATCAGCGGCAGGCCCGTCACCAGCCAGTGCGCCAGCACCTTGGCCAGCGCCGCCACCTCCAGCGGGACCGGGGAAAGGGCGAGCAGTTCCAGGCTGCCGTCCTCGTGGTCGGCCTGGAACAGCCGGTCCATCGACAGCAGCGAGGCCAGCAGCGCCGCCACGAGCAGCACGCCCGGCGCGATGCGCGCCAGGATGTTGGGCTCCGGCCCCACCCCGAAGGGGAAGAGGACCACGCAGAGCACGAAGAACATCAGCGCCGCCGCCGCGTCCGAGCCCTGCCGCAGGGCCAGCCTGAGGTCGCGGGCGACCAGGGCCGAGAGCCGTCCCATGCCGCTACTCCTCTTCCCCGGGCGCCTCGGGCGCGAAGTCGGCGAGGTCGAGGCCCGCCGTCTCGCCCAGCCGCATATCCATGTGGGTGGAGAGCGCCACCGCCCCGCCGGCCGCCCGGTGGGCGGCGATCTCGCGCTCCAGCAGGGCGACCGCGGCGCGGTCCAGCGCCACCGTGGGCTCGTCCAGCAGCCAGAGCGGCGCCGGTGAGGCCAGGAGGCGCGCCAGGTTGGCCCGGCGCTTCTGCCCCGCCGAGAGGTAGCGCCCGGGAACCTCGGCCAGGTGCGCCACGCCCAGCCGCGCCAGCGCCCCCAGCGCCCGGCGGCGCGCCTCCGCGGGATCGCGCAGGCCGGTCCAGAAGGACAGCGTCTCCAGCACGGTGAAGGCGGGCTTCACCGCATCCAGGTGGCCGACATAGTGCAGGCGCGACCGGTGCGCGTCCGGGTCGTCCGCCAGCGGCACGCCGGTCCAGGCGAGCGTGCCGGAGAAGGGCTTCAGCAGCCCCGCCATGATGCGCAGCAGGCTGGACTTGCCGCTGCCGTTCGGCCCGGTCAGCACCAGGCAGCCGCCGGCCGGCAGGGCGAAGTCCAGGCCGGCGAAGACCACGCGCTCGCCGCGCAGGCACGTCAGGTCGCTTCCGGTGAAGAGGGTCATGGGGGCGGGGGGCGCGTCGGGGCGGTTGCGGGCCGCACGATGCCACACGGGGCCCGGAAAAAGGAACGGCCACCGCGGGGGGCTGGGTGCGGTGGCCGTCAATTTTCAGCCGGCCGGGGCATTGGCCGGCGGGGGGCCCCCGGAACCTGGGGCCTTGGGACTGGGGGGTCCCAGACGCAAGAACGGCGTCCCCTGCGCGTCATGGGGCCATCGCCGTGTGACAGGATTGGCCCCGAAATGCGGCAGAATTTTGATTTCTGCGCCCATGCCGGAAATCCATGACCCACGCGCGCGGGGGCCATGCCGGCGCGACCGGCGAGACCCGAAAAAACCGCTGTATCTCCCGGGGCTTTGGCCCTATATAGCGCGGCAGTCGCAGCGCACGTGCCTATGGCCCCCACGGCCCCGAGCCAGGGTTATGCAACGACGCAACGCGTACCCCCGACCGTCCCTTAAGCAAGGCGGCGAATTGGAGGTTACGATGGTTGATGTTGTTGTCGGTGGGCCGGCGCCCACCTATCCGCGTCATATCGGTCGGCAGTCCAGCAGTACCGGCGCCCGTTCGGGCAGGCCGGCACTCCGGCACGCCTGAGCGGTCCCCGGGCAACCGCCCGGCTCCGAACCCTCCGAACCAAACCCCGATCCACACTTCCACTCGGAGTCGACCGATGACCGAGAAGATCGTCCGTTTCCTCGACGAGGTCCGTCCCGCCACCCCGTGCTTGGTCGTCGACCTCGACGTCGTGGGCGAGAACTACGACCGCCTGACCGAGGCGCTGCCGGATTCCCGCGTGTTCTACGCCGTCAAGGCGAACCCCGCGCCGGAGATCCTGCGCCTGCTGGTCGCGCGCGGTTCCTGCTTCGACACCGCCAGCGTCCCGGAGATCCAGGCCTGCCTGGACGCCGGCGCCACGCCGGACCGGATCAGCTACGGCAACACCATCAAGAAGGCCGCCGACGTGCGCCGCGCCTTCGAGCTGGGCGTGCGCCTCTACGCCTTCGACAGCGAGGCGGAGCTGGACAAGATCGCCCTGAACGCGCCGGGCTCCCGCGTGTTCTGCCGCATCCTGACCAGCGGCGAGGGCGCCGACTGGCCGCTGTCGCGCAAGTTCGGCTGCGACGTCGCCATGGCGCGCGAGCTGCTGCTGGCGGCCGCGAAGAAGGACGTGGTGCCCTACGGCGTGTCCTTCCACGTCGGCTCGCAGCAGCGCGACGTCGGCCAGTGGGACCTGGCGCTGGCCCAGACCGCGACGCTGTTCCGCGAGCTGGAGGAGCAGGGCGTGGTGCTGCGCATGGTCAACCTGGGCGGCGGCTTCCCGACGCGCTACCGCAAGGACGTGCCGACCTCCGCCCAGTACGGCGAGGCGATCGACGCGGCCCTGCGCCGGCACTTCGGCAACCGCATCCCGGAGACCATCGTGGAGCCGGGCCGCGGCATGGTCGGCAACGCCGGCATCATCCGCTCCGAGGTGGTGCTGATCTCGCGCAAGTCGGCCAACGACGACCGGCGCTGGGTCTTCCTCGACATCGGCAAGTTCGGCGGGCTGGCCGAGACGATGGACGAGGCGATCCAGTACCCGATCGTGACCGAGCGCGGCGGCGACGCCGAGCCGGTCATCCTGGCCGGCCCGACCTGCGACAGCGCCGACGTGCTGTACGAGAAGTCGGACTACCGCCTGCCGGTGGACCTGCGGATCGGCGACAAGGTCGACATCCTGGCGACCGGCGCCTACACCACCACCTACTCGGCGGTGAACTTCAACGGCTTCGCGCCGCTGGCCGCCTACTACATCTAACCCCGGCCGGGTCGGGGACGGGCGGAGGGCCCGCGCGGGAGACCGCGCGGGCCCTTTTCGCATCTGCGAGCAGGCGGTGCCCGGCGCGCTGCCTAATCGGGATGCAACTGCGTTCTTTTTTTGCAACACCGCGAACAAAACTACCCATTCCGAGATAGGGACGAAGACATCCGCCTTGAATTGCCAGGGTCTGTGGTTCCTCATCAGCGTTGAGCGCAGTTGGCACCCTTCTTGCTGCACTGCGGAACGAAGAAGAACCTCTGAGCCTCAATAAGGAGCGGATCCATGCGTTTGCCTCGCTACCTGGTCGGTGCCTCCGTCGCCGCGCTGATGATGGGCGCCGCCACCGTCGGCCATGCCGAGGAGGCCGAGGGGCCCCTGTCCGTGACCGGCCTGGTGTCGCTGACGAGCGACTACACCTTCCGCGGCGTGTCGCAGACCGACGAGAACCCGGCGATCCAGGGCGGCCTGACCCTCGGCCATGAGTCCGGCCTGTTCGTCGGCACCTGGGCCTCCAGCGTCGACTTCGACGACGCCGACGGCGCCTCCACCGAGATCGACCTGATCGTCGGCTTCTCCAACGAGGTCGGGGCGATGACCTACACGGTCCAGGCCCTGTACTACGTCTACCCCGACGCCAGCGAGTTCGAGTACGAGGAGTTCAACGTCGGCCTCAGCTTCGACACCGGCACCCAGTTCACGCCGACCGTCAACGTCTGGTACGCGCCGGACCTGCCGGGCAACCTGTCGAGCTTCTACCTGACCGCCGGCGGCAGCTTCGCCGTGACCGACACCGTCAGCGTCTTCGGCAATGTCGGCCGCACCTGGCTGGAGGGTCCGGGCGACTTCTACGACTGGAACGCCGGCATCGCCGTCACCGCCCTGGGCCTGACCTGGGACGTGCGCTACGTCGACACCGACATCAACGGCAACGACCTCGCGGACGAGCGCATCGTCGCCTCCGTCACCAAGTCGTTCTGATCCGGTTCCGCCCCCCGCGGGCGGCATGGGGCCGGCGCTCCCCCGGGGCGCCGGCCCCTGTTTTTTCAGGCCCCCTCCGCGTCCCCGCGCAACGCCGTCAGCCGGTCCCAGAGCCAGCGCGCGGCCGGCCCCGGCGGGCGGTCGCGGCGGCGGATGGCGCGCAGCGGCAGCCGGTCGCCCTCCACCGCCAGGTGCGCCACCCTGAGGCGGGCCAGCCGGCCGGCGGCGATCTCCGGGTCGGTCAGGTGCGCCGGCAGCGTGCCCCAGCCGAGGCCGGCGCGGATCAGCGCGTGCTTGGCGCCGAGGTCGGCGACCCGCCAGTTGCGGGCGGAGACCACGTTGAAGTCCTTGCCTTCCGTCAGGCTGCTGCGGTCGGTCAGCACGATCTGCACCGCGTCGCGCAACGCCTCGTAGGGGACCGTGCCCCGGTGGGCGGCCAGCGGGTGGCCGGGGGCGGCCACCGGCACCATCACGAGCGGCCGCAGCACGTGGCTTTCCAGGGCGGGCGGCGTCTCCGGGAAGGTGCCCTGGATGCCGACCGCGCAGGTGTCCTCCAGCACCAGCTGGGTCACCCGGCCCAGCGTCTCCACGTACAGCCGCGCCGTCACCGTGGGGAAGGCCGCCTGGAAGTCGGCCAGGATCGCCGCCAGCTCCTCCACCGGGAACATGACGTCGACGACCAGCCCCACCTCGGCCTCCAGCCCGGCCGCCAGCGCCCGCGCCCGTGCCGTCAGCGCGTCCGCCCGCCCGGCCAGCGCCTCCGCGTCGACCAGCAGGGCCCGGCCCGCCTCCGTCAGGATGGGCCGAGGGCCGGAGCGGTCGAACAGCGCCAGCCCCAGCTGCTGCTCCAGCATGGCGATGGCGTAGGACACCGCGGACTGGGCGCGCCGCACCCGACGGGCGGCGCCGGTGAAGCTGCCCTCCGCCACGACGGCCAGGAAGACGCGCAGCTGGTCCAGCGAAAGGGGCTCGATGTTCATGACTGTACCATCGAAAATTTGGATCGAACCAATCAAAAGATCATAGCTTTTTTCGATGATGCGGCCAGCGCATCCTTCACCCACGCCGAGGACGGGATGGACCCGCCGGCGAATAGGGAGTGAAAGCGATGAACGAGGACCGCCTGGCGCCGTACGGCGCCTTCCTTCTCCGGGTCTCCATGGGCGTGATGCTGCTGGCGCACGGCCTGGTGCTGAAGGTCATGACTTACACCCCGGCCGGCACCGCGCAGTATTTCGAGTCGATCGGCTATCCCGGCTTCTTCGCCTATCTGGTCATCGCCGCGGAGATCCTGGGCGGCCTGGCCCTGATCGCCGGCCTGTTCACCCGCCTGGTGTCGCTGGCCCTGGTGCCGGTCATGATCGGCGCCACGCTGGAGCACGCCGGCAACAACTGGGTCTTCTCCGCCGAGGGCGGCGGCTGGGAGTTCCCGGTGTTCTGGACCGCGACCCTGCTGGCCCAGGCCCTGCTGGGCGACGGCGCCTACGGCCTGACCCGCAAGGTGGCGGGCGGCCTTGGCGGCGGCGCGCTGGCCCGGACGGCCTGATCCCCCACGGGCGGCGATGCGCAGGGCCGGCCTTCCCCGGGAAGGCCGGCCCGCGGCGTTTTCAGTCCCGCCCCGCCAGGGCGGCGATGGCCAGGACCGGGTCGACCGGGCGCTGCCCGCGCCCCTCGCTGGCGACCACCCGGGCGGCCGGCAGCACCAGCGTGGCGGTGGTCCCCTGCCCCACCGTGCTGTCGATCACCAGCGTCCCCCCGTGCAGCTCCGCCAGCCCCTTCGACAGCGAGAGCCCCAGGCCGGTGCCCGGCGTCACCCGGGCATAGATGTTGTCGACCTGGTGGAAGGGGATGAAGACCTTCGGGATGTCCTCCGCCCGGATGCCGATGCCGGTGTCCGTCACCGACAGGGCCATGCCGCCGTCCCCGGTCAGCTTGGCCGACATGCGGACGCTGCCGCCGGGGGCGGTGAACTTGATCGCGTTGGACAGCAGGTTGAGGACGATCTGCTTGACCTTGACGTCGTCCACCAGGACCGGCGGCAGGGCGGGCGGCAGCTCCATCGACAGCTCCAGCCGCCGCTCCATGGCGCGGGCGCGGATGATCCGCTCGCAGCCCACCAGCAGCTCCGACACGTCGCAGACCCGCTCGCGCAGCTCCACCTTGCCGGCCTCCATCTTGGAGACGTCCAGGATGTCGTTGATGAGGGTCAGCAGGTGCCGGCCGCTGGCGATGATGTCGCCGGCGTAGCCCGCGCTGGCGATGGGGCTGCGCTGCTGCTGCAGCTCGCCCTCCAGCACCTCGGCGAAGCCGATGATGGCGTTCAGCGGGGTGCGCAGCTCGTGGCTCATGTTGGCCAGGAACTCGCTCTTGGTGCGGCTGCCCAGCTCGGCGGCGGCCTTGGCCTGCTCCAGCTGCTCCTCCGCCCGGCGCGAGGAGATGGCGATGGCGGCCAGGTGCCCGGCGCGGCGGGTCAGCGCCAGCTCCCGGTCCGGCGGCGCCTCGGGCGCCGGGTGGTAGATCGCAAAGGTGCCGAGCGCCGTGCCGTCGCCGGTCAGGATCGGCTCCGACCAGCAGGCGCGCAGGCCCAGCTCGCGGGCGAGCCCGTGGAAACGGTCCAGCCGCGGGTCCGCCGTCACGTCGGCGACGACGACCGTCTCCCGCCGGCTGACCGCCATGCTGCACACCGTGTCCTGCGCCTCGATGGCGACCTCGCCCACGGTCCGGCCGAAGCTCTCGGGCATGGAAGGGGCGGCGGCCAGGTGCAGCTTGCGTCCCGTCGGGTCGACCAGCAGCACCGCGCAGCGGCTGCCCTCCACCTGCTCCTCGATGCCGCGGCACAGCGTCTCCAGCGCCTCCCCCAGGGGGCGGCGGGCGGCGGTCATCTCCAGCACGCCACGCTCCACCCGCAGCAGCCGCTCCGCCAGCTCGTGGCGGGCGTTGTCCTCGGCCAGTTGGTTGGCGTTGCGCTTGAACACCTCCACCGTCCGGGCCATGGCGCCGACCTCGCCGCGGGCGCCGGTGTCCGGCACGGCCACGTCGAGGCGCCCGTCCGCCAGCTCCCGCATGGCGCGGGTGAGGGCGACCAGCGGGCGGACCACCCGGGTCTGGACGATCAGCAGCGCCGCAGCACAGGCCACCAGCGACAGTGCCAGCGCCGCGGCCGAACCGGTCAGGTCCGACAGCGCCGCCGCCCGCCGCGTCTCGGCCTCCAGCCGGCCGCGGGCCACCGTGGCGGAGACCACGTCCGACAGGGCGTTGATGCCGCGCACGGCGGCGTCGGTGAAGCGCGCGCGGTCGGCCGGGCCGGGGACGGGCGCGCCGGGGGCCAGCAGCCCGTCGCGCACCTCCCGGAAGGCCGCGAAGTAGGCGGCGTCGGCCGCGGCGACGGCGGCATCGATCCCGGGGTCGCGCAGTTGCGCCGCGACGTCGCGGGCGAGGCGCCAGTACACGTCGATGCGGGCGCGGGAGAGGCGCAGCTCCTCCAGCTCGGCCGCCGACGGGGGGGTGCCGGCGATGACGAGGGTGTTGGAGCGCAGCCCGTCGCGCCCCGCCTCGTCCCGCAGCCGCAGCCCGACGACGGAAAGCTGCTCCAGCGGGGCCGCCAGGCGCCCGCCGGCCACGCGGGAGGGATCGTTGACGGCGAGCAGCACGTTCAGCATGCCGGGAAGGATGCCGCTGGCCGCCTCGGTCCAGACGCCGGCGAGGGCGGGGTCGCGCGCCGCCGGGGGCAGCGCCAGGGCGGCGTCGATGCGGGTCCGGAGCGCGCGCACCTCGGCCAGCCTGGCGGCCAGCGCCGCGGCCGGGCCGGCCCATTCCTCCCGCCCCTCCAGACGGTCCAGCCGCGCCATCCCCTCGCCCGAGGCCGCGTCGGCCTTGGCCCGGGCCTCCTGGAGCACGGCCAGCTGGCGGTCGCCCGGCTGCGCGTCGCGGGCCAGCAGCACGGTGGCGACGCCGCGCTCCACCGCGAACTGGTGGGCGGCCTCCAGCAGGGCGGCGCTGGCGAGCTTGGTCTCCACCGCCCGGTCCGCGGACAGGTAGGCCGCGCGGTCTTGCCGCATCTCGTTCGCGGCGCCGACGAGCTGGACCAGCACCAGCACGATCAGGACACCGAACAATGCCGCGCGCATCGGCCCCTTCCCCTCCCGTCTTCCCTGCCCGGGAGTTCTGCCCGTCAGCCGCGCAATCTAGGCCGATTCGCGGGGACCGGCAAACCCTACCTCCATCGGCGGGTCCTATCCCGGAACGGCGGGAGCACCCCTTTTTAACTATTCCTTAGGCATGAACGGCGGGGCTAAGCATGCGGCCCTCGCGACATCCCGACCATCGGAGACACCCCCGACGATGAGGTTCCTTGACCGGATGCGCCGGCGGCTGGCGGTCCGGGCGGTGAAGATACCGGCCCGCGCCTGGCTGCTGCTGGGCCTGTCGCTCTGCCTGACCCTGGCGGCCTGGCGGGGCGCCGACGAGCTTGCCCGCAGCGCCGCCGCCCAGGAGTTCCAGTTCCGCCACGCCGAGGTGCTGACCTCGCTGCGCACCCGCCTGGCGGCCTACCGGCAGATCCTGCACGGGGGGCTGGGGCTGCTGCAGGTGACGCGGGAGGTGGGGCCGGAGGACTGGCACCGCTACGTCGCCAGCCTGGCCCTGGCGGAGGAGTTCCCCGGCATCCAGGGCGTCGGCTATGCCGACTGGATCAGGCGCGGGGACGCGCCGGAGCAGGCAGTCATCACCCGGCTGGAGCCGATGGACGAGCGCAACCGGCGCGCCGTGGGCTTCGACATGGCCTCCGAGGAGGTCCGCCGCGCCGCGATGGAGCGGGCCCGCGACACCGGCCAGGCCACGGTCAGCGGCGTCGTCACCCTGATCCAGGAGGGAGCGCGGAAAGGGGGGCCCGCCCAGCCGGGCTTCCTGATGTACGTGCCCCACTATGCCGGCATGCACGGCGCCGACGACGGGACCCCGGCCACGGCGGAGGAGCGTCGGGCGGCGCTGCGCGGCTTCGTCTACGCGCCCTTCCGCATGGGCGACTTCATGCGGGCGATCGAGGCGGACGAGCTGAAGGACCTGCGCCTCCAGCTCCTGTCCACCGGCGCCGGCGGCACCCCCGCCTTGCTCTACGACAGCCGGCCCGGGGAGCCCTGGCCGGAGGAGCCCTACCGGGGCCTCGCCGCCACTGCCGCGGTCGCCTTCCCCGGGGTGGACTGGACGGCCCGCTTCGCCGCCCTGCCGCCCGCCGCGGCGGCGACGGAGCGGGTGATGCCGCCCGCGATCCTGGCCGGCGGCATCGTGGCGAGCCTGCTGGCCTTCGCCGCCGTCGCGACCGCCCTGGGCCTGCGCCGGATGGAGGACGAGAACGCCAGCCTGGGCCGCGTCATCGAGCGCGCCTCGGCCGAGATCTACATCCTGGACGCCCGCACGCTCTGCATCCGCCGCGCCAACCGCGGCGCCCGCGCCAGCCTGGGCTACAGCTCCGCCGACCTGCGCCGGCAGAGCCTGCCGGACCTGCAGCCCGGCATGGACGCGGGCGCGGTCGAGGCGCTGCTGGCCCCCTTGCGGGCCGGCGAGCGGGCGCAGGTGACTTACCGCACCGTCCAGCGCCGCCGCGACGGCAGCGAGTACCCGGTGGAGGTCAGCCTGCAGCTGCACGGCACCGCCCGCCCGCCGGTCGTGCTGGCCCTGGTGCAGGACCTGACCGAGCGCCGCCGCGCCGAGGAGGCGCTGGAGCGGGCGCTGGCCGACACGCGCGAGCTGCTGGCCGAGAAGGACACGCTGCTGCGGGAGATCCATCACCGGGTCAAGAACAACCTCCAGGTCATCTGGAGCCTGATCCGGCTGGAGGCGGCGGAGATATCCGATCCCGCCATCCGTCACCGGATCGAGACGGTGGCCCGGCGCATCAGCGTGCTGGGCCAGATCCACCAGCAGCTCTACGGCACCGACAACCTGGCCCGGGTCGACATCGGGGAGTATCTGCGCCAGCTCTCCGCCAGCCTGGAGCGGCTGCACGAGCACCAGGGGATCGCGCTGGAGGTGGCGGCGGAGCCGCTGACCTGCGACATTGAGCACGCCATCCCCATCGGCCTGATCGCCAACGAGCTGATCTCCAACAGCCTGGAGCATGCCTTCCCCACCGACCGCCGCGGGCGGGTGGTGGTGCGGCTGCACCGGCGCGGCCAGGGGGCGGAGCTGACGGTGGCCGACGACGGCGTCGGGGCCGGCCCGCAGGCGCCGGCGGGCCTCGGCCTGCGGCTGGTGGAGGCGCTCGCCGGCCAGCTCGGCACCGAGCCGGTGGTGGAGCGCGCCCGCGGCACCCGCACCACCCTGGCCCTGCCCGCCTCGCTGTTTGCTGCCTA
>Ga0196963_10002335_pt1 | contig 11467 bp, 11 predicted proteins | sample S1_5metaG_FD_148600 | JGI IMG/M metagenome (GOLD analysis project Ga0196963, IMG submission 148600) | Soil microbial communities from Anza Borrego desert, Southern California, United States - S1_5 | ecosystem: Environmental > Terrestrial > Soil > Desert | place: USA: California | collected... | reverse complement strand
CGTCGTTCCCGCCGCATCGACGCAGAACAGGGAGATGCGCGCCCCGGCGAAGGTGATGCGGCCGGCCTCCGGATCGCACAGGCAGAGTCCGATATCGAAGCCGTTGTCGAAGCCGCGCTCGGCATTGCGGTGGAGCGTGGCCCGCATTACCCGGTTGGCCGCCATCAGCATGCTTGCGGGATCCGCGTTCTCGGGATCGGAGGCGGTCCGATCCAGGATCGCTTTGGCCGCCATGGTCATGAAGGCGCCGGGAACGCCGTGGCCGGAGCAGTCGATGATTCCCACCAGGAAGCGCCCGCCCCTGCGGCGGTAGAAGTAGAAATCGCCGCCCACCGTCTCGCGAGGCTGCCACATCACGCAGAACGCCGAGATCCCCGATGCAACGCCGTCGGTCGGCGGCAGGATCGCCTTCTGGATCAATCGGGCATAGTTGATGCTGTCGGTGATGCGGCGGTTGGCTTCGGCCAGGGTTGCGTTGATCTGGTTGAGCGCGACCGTGCGGCTGACGACCCGCTCCTCCAGGGTGGCGGTGTGGCGCTCCACGGTGCGAGCCATCCGGTTGAAGGCCCCGGTCAGCAGCCCGATCTCGTCCGCACGGCTCTCCGAAAGGCGGACCGTGTAGTCCCCGCCCGCGATTCGGGCCGCACCCTGAGTCAGCCGCCCGAGCGGCGCCAGAACGAGGCGGTGGATGAGCCCGCTGATCACGAGCAAGGTGACCGTCAGCGTCAGCAGCACGATGACCAGCATGGGCACCAGGGCGCGCCAGGCCATGCGGTCCGCCTCGTTGAAGGAATAGACCATGCGCAGCTCTCCGATCCGCCCGGCCGTGCGGTGTTCGACGGGCCGCGTCACCACGACGACGTCCTTCGAGCGGGCGATCCCCAGATCGGCGAGGCGGGTTTCGGTCGTGGGGCTGCGGGCCCAGACCTCAAGGCGGAGGACGGCCGGATCCATCTCCATCAGGGCCTCGGCCATCTCGGTCGCGGCCCGGGCATCGAGTTCGGCGACCGCCACCGCCAGCGCGCTCGCCTCGACCGAGGCCAGCATTTCCGCATGCCGGGTCAATGTGGCCCGCTGCTGCTGCCCCACCACTTCCGCCGAAGCCAGGGCGGCCAGGACGCCGACCAGGAGGCAGGCGACGGCGAGGGCCGAATTGACCTTGACGAGCAGGGAGCGCCGCCACCATCGCGGGGGTCTGTCCGCTTCGGGGCCGGTGCCGCCCCGCCCGGAGCCGGCGGTAAGGCCTTCGGAATGATCGTCGGTCTCGATCGCGGTCATTCGTTCCCTCATGCCCGGGCGCGGCCATGCCGCCGGAACGGCTGTAGGGTATCGGATCGTCCCTCGCCGCGTGGAACCCATCACAGCCCCACCAGCCGCTCGCGCTGTCGACAAGCGGGAGGGGGTCCGCCAGATCAGCACAGTCCGCGCCAGAGGCGATAGGATAATCCTCAGGCTTCAAATGTGCCCGACTCGATGCGCTTTCGTACCAGCCGCTATCGATACCTGTCGCCCCGATTCGGGCGGCGAAGCGACCGCCCCATTCTGGGGTCCGAAGCCCAGTCTGCAGCGCTCCGGGTCGGGATTGCCGTTACGCGCGAGCCGAGGGCTATCGGACCGCACCGATCAGTGCTGGCGCAAGGCGGATGGGCCGGAGCCGGTTGCCGACCGGGAGCCTATGGGATGACCGGTACGCCGGTCGTGGCTGCGGCAACCGGAGTTTCGTTCCGGCAGAGATACCCAGCAGCAATATGGACTTGAAGCGGGCGGGGGCGCTTTTGGCAGCGGAAACGACGCCAACGGGCATGTCCCACGTTACAACGCTGCAATGCGAACTGACGGGCAACGGGGCGTCAGTAGCAAACCCTTGGGGCACCTGGCACTCGGCATGCATCCGCGCCGCCCCGCTGCCTGGAGCAGAACGGGCGAACCGGAGACGGTTCAAAAGGCCAGCCGCCAATCTGCGGACGGCTGCGGCGGGCAGCCCCGACTTTGGACGGCAAAGGCTAGCCGCCTCGCCGCCTTTCGGTCAGGCGAAGACGTCGACCCGCTGGCCGCGGCCGGTCTCCGGCGGCGGCGGGGCGGGCTTGCGCGTCTCGGCCACTGCATCCTGACGGGCACCGGCGGCTTCGGCCTGGGCGCGCGACGCCTCGGCATCGGCCTGGCGGGCCGTGCGCTGCGCCCCGTCCGCCTCCTGCGACGGCTGGACCGGCTGGCGGTTGATCGGCAGCGGCTGGAGCTGATTGGCCTGGGAGAAACCGTCGATGACAGCCATGACACACCACTCTCGCCGAATTCGATTGCTGGCAAGATAGCGCGAACTTGACTGTAAGGCGAGTCCATTCTGGGCGACGAGGGCGCCAGGACAGCCACAGAATAGCTGGCATTTGAGCGAATTTGAAGCGCGAACTTTGCCAAGAACGGCCGATTTTGGATCGGATCGGTGTTGTAATGATACAACTTACAAGCCGGTTGCCATAACAATGATGAAGCTGTTGTCATAATATTTTATCGAGACAATGTATAGACCGACGTAACCCAAAAGAATCAAAGCCCCATGGAGGCTGTTCTGGTATAGGCACAGGTTCCGGGACGCTCCCGGCACCGGCCTAGCCTGGGCCGGAGACTTGCCAATCCGGATGATGCCCATGCGCCGTGCGCTCCTCGCGCTCTGCTGTTCCGCCATGATCGCCGCGCCGGCCGCCGACGCCGCCGAAAAGGCCGGCGTTGCCGCCGCCGTGAATCCCGATGCCAAGGGGACGCCGCCGGCCGCGGCGCCGCGCATCCTGGAGGTCGGGCTCGACGTCTTCCGCGACGAGCTGGTGGAGACCGGCGACGCCGGCCAGGCGCAGATGCTGTTCCTCGACGGATCCAGCCTCACCGTCGGCCCCGGCGCGAGCCTCGCCATCGACGAATTCGCCTACGACCCTTCGGCCGCCGGCGGCAATCTGGCGATGAGCGTGGCCAAGGGCACGCTGCGCTTCGTCGGCGGCCGCATCAGCAAGGGCGAGGCCGTCGAGATCAAGACGCCCCAGGCGGTGATCGGCATCCGCGGCGGCGTGGTGCTGGTCGAGGTGGACCCGGTGTCGGGCACGACGACGGCGAGCTTCGTGTTCGGCGACAGCATGACCGTCACCCGGCCCGGCCGCGCGCCCGTCACCGTCACCCGGCCGGGCTTCGCCGTGACCCTGGGCGGGCGCGACGAGGCGGTGGAGCCGGTGCGGGCCACGCCGGCCCTGCTGGCGCGGCTGCTGGTGCAGCTCGAGGGGCGGCGCGGATCGGATGGCGGGGCGCCGAAGCCCCCCACGGACCGTCAGGTGGCCGAGGCCGCGGTGACCGGCTCCGCCCCGGCCGACAACCCGCCGCCAACCCCCGCCGCCGCCCCGCCCGTCCGTGAGGCCGAGGTGGTCCGGGACGTGCGAAGCGACTCCGTGCCGACCGAAGAGCCGGGCACCACTCCCCCGTCGGGGGAGCCGCCTCCGCCTCCTCCGCCACCGCCGCCGCCACCGCCGCCGCCGCCTCCTCCTCCTCCTCCTCCTCCGCCGCCGCCACCGCCACCGCCACCTCCGCCACCGCCGCCGAGCTTCGCGGCCTATACGCTGTCGCCCCAGTCGGGTTCGAACCTGCCGCTGGTCCAGAGCGGCCATGGCGGCAATTCCAGCTCGACCGTCACCGGGCCGCTGCTGCTGGTGGCGCCGGGCACGGCGCCGGAAGCGGGCGAGACGCCGTTCATGCACGCCTCCTACGGCTCGACCAGCTTCGACATCGGGCAGGAGAGCGTCCTGACGGTGATGATCGGCGTGCATTCCGGCGGCACGACCACGGCCAATTTCCTCTCCACCCGCCGGGTGGCGGCGGGGGATGTGTTCAGCACGGCGCCGGTGGTGCCGAATCCGGTCAGCACCGCCTCGGGCGAGTTGGCCGGCAGCGGCACCTTCGGCACGGGGACCGCCTTCTTCCCCGGCAGCCTGCAGTTCGACAGCCCGCTCACCAGCCCGGCCAGCGACAGCAACGGCAGCTACACCGCCGGCACCACCGGCGCCCCCGACTCGACCTACGATGTCAGCAGCCTCGCGACCAACCGGTCGAGCCACACCCTCCGCGGCTATGCCACGGGCCTGAACGACCCCATCGCGCGGCCGGACGGCGCGCCGTCCAGCAATGCGGCGCAATTCGTGAACACGGGCGCCGACCGGGCGGGTTTCCAGATCGTCACGGATGCGGCGAACAGCCGGGTCGGCGCGACCATGGTGCTGGACAGCGACGACACGCAGTACGGCACGGCGGACGGCCTGCCCACGGTCGTGCTGCGGTTCGGCGCCCAGGGCTCGACCGATCCGAATGTCGGCCGTAGCGCCTATTTCAACGACCGGACCTTCGCCGCCTTCGACAGCCGCGACACCGGCGGCAACGCCCTGTCCACCATCGGCGGCGATGTCGCGGACCGCACCAGCCTCTACCTGCTCGCCCAGTTCGAGCCGCCGCCACCCGGCGGTGTCGCCTACTGCGCCTGCGAGTTCCTGACCTGGGGCTGGTGGGGCGGCACCTTCGGCAAGAGCGACCCCTTCGATCCGCTCACGCCCAGCGCCGCCGACGAGGTGCATCTGGGCACCTGGGTGGCGGGGCGGGAAATGGCGGCGGGCGACATGCCGCTATCCGGCACCGCGACCTTCGACGGCCATGCCATCGGCAGCGTGATCCGGGCCGACGGCGCCCGCTTCACCGCCATAGGCGCCTTCGGGGCCAGCTACGATTTCGGCGCCGGCACCGGCAGCATGACGCTCGGCAACTTCGCCGAGGCCGACTACACCTTCTCGCTCGCCCGCAGCGGGGCCATCGGCGTGCAGGGCAGCCTCACGAGCGCGACGCCCGTCGGCACCACCCCGATCACCGGTGTGCTGGGCGATGCCGGAACGGTGGTCGGCGCCTTCTACGGCGATGCCGCCCACGCGGCGGCCGAATTGGGCGGGCGCTTCACCATCACCAACAGCGTGGGGGACGGCGGCGCCACCGGCGTCTTCCTCGGCCGGCGCGGGCCGATCGCGCCCTGAGGCGGGAAAACGGAAGGGGCGGCCTCGCGGCCGCCCCTTCTTCACCCCGTCCGGCCGGGCCTCAGCCCAGCACTTCGATCTGGTAGCCCTCGGTGACCGGGTTCGCCAGCAGCTCCCGGCACATCGCCTCGGCTTGGCTCTTCGCCTCCTCGGCGGAGGCGGCCGACAGGTCGAGTTCGATCAGCTTGCCCTGGCGGACGTCGTTGACGCCCTTGAAGCCCAGGCCCTGCAGCGCATGGGCCACGGCCTGGCCCTGGGGATCGAGGATGCCACGCTTCAGCGTGACGTGGACGCGCACCTTCACTGCATCACCTTCGGGCCGGGGATGTCGGTCGGGCCGCCCTCGGGGAAGATCCCCAGGCGGCGGGCCACCTCCTGATAGGCCTCGGCGACGCGGCCGAGGTCCTGGCGGAAGCGGTCCTTGTCCAGCTTGTCGTTGGTCTTGATGTCCCACAGACGGCAATTGTCGGGGCTGATCTCGTCGGCGAGCACGATTCGCAGCTCGTCGTTCTGCCACAGCCGGCCGAACTCGACCTTGAAGTCCACCAGCTTCAGGCCGATGCCGAGGAACAGGCCGCTGAGGAAGTCGTTGATCCGCAGCGCCATCGACAGCACCTCGTCGATCTCCTGCGGGGTCGCCCAGCCGAAGGCCGTGATGTGCTCCTCGGTGATCATGGGATCGCCCAGCTCGTCGGACTTGTAATAATACTCGACGATGGAGCGGGGGAGCTGCGTCCCCTCCTGGATGCCGAATCGCTTGGTCAGCGAGCCGGCGGCGATATTGCGGATCACCACCTCGATCGGGATGATCTCCACCTCGCGCACCAGCTGCTCGCGCATGTTCAGGCGGCGCAGGAAATGCGTCGGCACGCCGATCTGTTCCAGCCGCATCATCAGGTATTCCGAGATGCGGTTGTTCAGGACGCCCTTGCCGGTGATGACACCGTGCTTCTGGTTGTTGAACGCCGTGGCGTCGTCCTTGAAGTACTGCACGAGGGTGCCAGGCTCCGGCCCTTCGAAGAGGACCTTGGCCTTGCCCTCGTAGATCCGCCTGCGTCTTGTCATGGGTGGTCGTCCGATGGCTGGGGCGCCGGGCACGGCTCCGCAAGGCGGCAGCCCCGGCCGGCGCTGGGGTCCGGTATAGCAAGCATGGTCGCTCCTTACAATCGTCGCGCCCTCATGCCGGCCCCGCGCCGCCGGCGGCGACGGGGCGGTATTCCGCCGCGTCCGGCGATCCGGCGGCGAAGAGCCAGACCGGCGCGGCCTCCGTCCGCTCGGCCGAGGGCAGGGCGATCAGGCTCGACGAGGTGGTGGCGAAGCCGAAATCGGTGGCGATGCACAGCGCCCCCTCCGGCCCGCCGTCGCTTTCGCGCGAGCCCAGGAGCGCCTGCCAGGCCGCCCAGTCGCCGCCATCCGGATCGGGCGGGGCCGCCGCCTCGAAGAGCGGCAGGTAGCGGCGGGTGCGGGCCGACCGCGCCGCGTCGTTGCGGTCGTGCGCCGTGATCATCGACACGCCGGGCGGCAGCTTCTCCAGCGCCATGGCGCCGTCGCCGCGATGCGCCAGCCAATAGGCGTTGCGGTTGTCCGCCACCACCAGGTTAAATTCGCGATAGGCCCGCGGGTCGAGATCCATCAGCGCCTTGGCGGCCTGGAAGGCGTCGGCGTGGTCGAGGGCCTCCAGCACCAGCTCGCCGCGGCTGCGCTTGTCCGGCGCCGGGCCCAGGCTGCCGGCGCGGTTCAGCACCGCCGCCATCACCCCCCAATCGTTGAGCCCCAGCCAGGAGCCGCCGGCCAGCTCGTCGAGCCCGGCCACCGCCTCCGGCCGGTCGGGCCAGTGCCGGCCGGGCGGGCGCCAGGGGCGGCCGGCCATCTCGTCGCGGTTGGCCGCCGCCAGCAGCGGCCAGGCGTGGCCGGGGCGGCGAAGAAGGACGAGCGTGCACATGAGGCCTCCGGCTTGCGGTCTGGCTGGCGATTCCGGTCTGCGGGCCGCGGCCGAGGGGTGACGCGCCGCACGCGACCACTTATAACACTATCCAAGGGGCCGGCGCGGCCAACCGCCCCCGGCCGGGCGGGCGCCCGGAACAGCCGAGGCCAAGGCCAAGGGAGCTTTCACCAGATGACCACGTTCGACGACCGTACCGGCGGCTTCGAGGGCAAGTTCGCGCATGACGAGGAGCTGCGCTTCCGCGCGCTGCATCGGCGCAACAAGCTGCTCGGCCAGTGGGCCGCCCGCCGCATGGGGATGTCCGACGGCGAGGTCGACAGCTACGCCCAGGCCCTGGTGATGGCCGATTTCGAGCACAAGACCGAAGCGGACGTGATCGATCAGGTCTACCGCGACCTCACCGCCAAGAACCTCGGCATCAGCCGCCACCGCGTCCAGCGCCAGATGGAGCACAGCTACGACGTGGCGCGCCAACAGATCATGACCGAATAGCCGGCGGCCCGGCCCTTCACGATCCTGTTTCCCAACGAGGGCGGCCACCGGCCGCCCTTGCGCTTTCGGCTTACGCGGCGCCCCGGCCTTTGCCATAATCGGCCCGAACGCGGGGAGGACGGCATGCGGAAGCCCATCGGCATCGCCCTGGCGGGAGGATTGGCCGCCGCCGCCCTGCCGGCCCTGGCCTATAGCGACGGCGAGATCGCCCGCTTCCTCCAGGGCACCGCCTGGTGCGCCTTCTCCTACAACCAGACCACCGGCTATTCCCATTCGCGCCGGGCGGTGTTCGGCGGCGACGGCCGCCTGTCCGTCGCCACCGATGCCGAGGGCGGCAGCTCCGGCCCGGCGGGCAGCGTCTACGGCCAGGGCCGCGGCGGCGACGTCTATGCCTGGCAGGTGCGCGGCGGCCTCCTCATGCTGTCCGAGGACGGCCAGGGCTGGCAGAGCCTGGAGCTGGACGCCCGGCAGACCGCCGGCGGTGGCACCATCCTGCTGGTCGATGGCGAGGAATGGGCGGCCTGCGACTGAGCCCCGGCGCGACGCCTGAGATTTCCGCGACGGATCGGGCACGGCTCGTCCGTAACAGCCAGGACAGATCGATCTGCCCCTGAGCCTGTTTCCGAACCAATCCCGAGGACCCATCATGCGCATCTTCGGCAAGTCGCGGCTCCTGGCCGCGTGCCTCGTCACATCGCTCTCGGCCCTGGCGCTGCCGGCCTTCGCCCAGTCGGCGCCGCCGCCGGCCGCCCCGGCCCAGCCCGACCGCCAGCGCCCGCCCTTCGACGACCGGATCGACGGCCGGCTCGCCTTCCTGCGCGCCGAGCTGAAGATCACCCCGGCCCAGGAGCCGCTGTGGCAGGCGGTGGAGGCCGTGCTGCGCGCCCAGAGCCAAGCCCGCGAGCAGGCGGTGAACAGCATGCGCGCCGAGGGGCGCGGCGAGCGGCCGAACACCATCGAGCGCCTGACCCGCGCCGAGGAGATGGCGAACCAGCGGGCGCGCGACATTGCCGCGCTGCGCGCCGCCGTCACGCCGCTCTATGCCGCCTTCACCGATGAGCAGAAGGCCACGGCCGACCACCTTCTGGCCCGCTTCGGCGGGCCGGGGCGCGGCCATGGCCATCACGGCCGCCACGGCCGCCGCCACGGCTAGGTCCGGCCGCGGCCCCGCGGGGTCGCGCCGTCCCGCCGAGGAACCCGCCCCCAGGCGCCGGCCCGGGGGCGGGGCCGCCATCAGGCCTCGCCGAAGACCCGGCGGAAGATCGTGTCGACGTTCTTGGTGTGGTAGCCGAGGTCGAACAGGGCGGCCAGCGCCTCGGGCGCGATCGCCTTGGTGACCTCGGCATCGGCCTGCAGCAGCTCCAGGAAATTGGCGCCGCGGTCCCAGACCGGCATGGCGTTGCGCTGGACGAGGCGGTAGGCGTCCTCGCGGCTCACGCCCGCCTGGGTGAGGGCGAGCAGCACGCGCTGGCTGAACACCAGCCCGCCCAGGCTCTCCAGATTGGCCCGCATCCGCTCCGGATAGACCACCAGCTTGTCCACCACCCCGGCCAGCCGGTTGAGGGCGAAGTCGAGGGCGATGGTGGCGTCCGGCCCGAAGACCCGCTCGACCGAGCTGTGGGAGATGTCGCGCTCGTGCCACAGCGCCACGTTCTCCAGCGCCGGCACCACCGCGGCGCGGACGATGCGGGCGAGGCCGGTCAGGTTCTCGGTCAGCACCGGGTTGCGCTTGTGCGGCATCGCCGAGGAGCCCTTCTGCCCCGGCGAGAAATACTCCTCCGCCTCCCGCACCTCCGAGCGCTGGAGGTGGCGGATCTCCGTCGCCAGATTCTCGACGCAGCCGGCGATCACGCCCAGCACGGCGAAGAACTGGGCGTGGCGGTCGCGCGGGATCACCTGGGTCGAGACCGGCTCCGGCGTCAGCCCCAGCTTCTCCGCCACATGCACCTCGACCCGCGGATCGATGTTGGCGAAGGTGCCGACGGCGCCGGAGATGGCGCAGGTCGCGACATCGGCGCGGGCGGCCTCCAGGCGGGCGCGGCAGCGCTGGAAGGCGGCGTAGTGGCCGGCCAGTTTCACGCCGAAGGTCGTCGGCTCGGCATGGATGCCATGGCTGCGGCCGATGGTGACGGTGTCCTTGTGCTCCAGCGCCCGGCGCCTGAGCGCCGCCAGCACCCGGTCCAGATCGTCGAGCAGCAGGTCGGAGGCCTGCTTGAGCTGCACGGCGAGGCAGGTGTCCAGCACGTCGGACGAGGTCATGCCCTGGTGGACGAAGCGCGCCTCCGGCCCGACATGCTCCGACAGGCTGGTGAGGAAGGCGATGACGTCGTGCTTCACCTCGCGCTCGATCTCGTCGATGCGGTCGATGTCCCACTTGCCGCGCGCCCACACCGCCTCGGCCGCCGCCTTCGGGATCAGCCCCAGCTCGGCCTGGGCGTCGCAGGCATGCGCCTCGATCTCGAACCAGATGCGGAAGCGGTTCTCCGGCTCCCAGATGCGGGCCATCTCGGGGCGGCTGTAGCGCGGGATCATCGGCGGGCTCGTCGGGTGGGGGTGAAGTCGCGCGCACCATAACGACCGCGCGCCGTTTGCCAAGGGCACGGATGCCGCAAGCGGGGCGGCCTCACGCCATCTGCCGCGCCGCCTGGGCCATCAGGCCGCGCAGCCAGGCATGGGCCGGATCGTGGTGGCGGCGGGCATGCCAGGCCTGGGCCAGGGCGGTGGTGCCGACGTCGAGCGGCGGCTCCAGCAGGGCGAGCCCGGCCTGCGGCGCGGCCCACTGGCCGAGGCGGCGGGGCAAGGTGAGGATCAGGTCGCTGGCGGCGATCAGCCAGGGCGCGGCCAGGAAGTGCTGGATGCGCAGCGCCACGCGGCGTCGGCGCCCGATCCGCTCCAGCGCCGAATCGACCGGGCCGAGGCCGCGGCCGGTGGTGGAGATCAGGGCGTGGTCGAGCGCCACGAAGCGGTCCAGGGTCAAGGGCTCCGCCGCCGCCGGGTGCCCCGCGCGCAGGAGGCAGACATAGCCGTCCTCGTAGAGGCGCTGGGTGTAGAAGCCGGACGGCGCTTCCGCCCCCAGGGCCGTGATGATGATGTCGACCGCATTGGCCGCCGCCAGCTCGACGGCCTCCACGCCCATGCCGCGCAGGCTCAGATCGATCCCCGGCGCCTCCCGGCGCAGGCGGGTCAAGACGGCCGGCATCAGCGTCACGGCGGTGTAGTCGGTGGTCATCACCGTGAAGCGCCCGGTCGCCGTCGCCGGATCGAAGCGGGGCGCCTGGATCAGGCCCTCGATCTCCGCCAGGGCGCGCAGCAGGGGCTCGTGCAGCGCCTGGGCGCGCGGCGTCGGCACCAGCCCCTCGGGGCCGCGCACCAGCAGGGGATCGTCGAGCAGCGCCCGCAGCCGCCCCAGCGCCCGGCTCATCGCCGGCTGGCTGAGGCCGGCGCGCTCGGCGGCGCGGGTGACGTTGCGGGCCTCCAGCAGGGCGCGCAGCGCCGTCAGCAGATTGAGGTCGATGCCATGCAAATTCACTTGGTGCATGGTGACGATCATAACCGTGCATTTCACGCATGACCAGCGGGCGCCTAGCTTCGGTCCCGACAGGCCGCATCGCGCGGCCGGAAACCAGGAGGCGGCGATGTACGTGGTGACGGGCGTGACCGGCAATACCGGCCGGGCGGTGGCGGAGACCCTGCTGGCGCGGGGCGCCAAGCTGCGCGTGGTGGTGCGCGATGCCGCCAAGGGCACCCCCTGGGCCGAGCGCGGCGCCGAGGTGGCGGTGGCAGAGTTCACCGACATCGCGGCGCTGGTCCGGGCCTTCGCCGGGGCCGAGGGCGTCTACGCCATGACGCCGCCGGAGGCGACGGCGCCGGACATGCTGGCGGCGCGCGACCCGATGAACCGGGCCCTCGCCCAGGCGGCGCGGCAGGCGGGCGTGCCGCATGTCGTGCTGCTGTCCAGCATCGGCGCCCAGCATGCCGCGGG
>Ga0196963_10002334_pt1 | contig 11467 bp, 8 predicted proteins | sample S1_5metaG_FD_148600 | JGI IMG/M metagenome (GOLD analysis project Ga0196963, IMG submission 148600) | Soil microbial communities from Anza Borrego desert, Southern California, United States - S1_5 | ecosystem: Environmental > Terrestrial > Soil > Desert | place: USA: California | collected... | reverse complement strand
AGCTTCAGCTTCGCCGTTTGCCCACGTGGGCTTCCCAAGCTGATTTCGTAGGATCCGCGTGGGAGATCGTTTTCCGCGCGCGCTTCAATCGACACGCTCTGCTCTGTGCGGCCATCCTCAACCAGCGTCACCTTCAGCTTGTCATGGTTGGAAATCGCGTTGGTCACGGCCCCCAGATTTTTCCCGCTGATCTTCACCGTCGCCGAAATGCCGGTTTGAATTCCGCGCGGCTTCAGAGAAAGGGCCTCGGGCATGGGAAGCGGAAGAGGCTGGCCGCTCTCAACGGAATAGAGTTCGAGCCCACCATCGATCCTGCCAACGGCGAGCGCCTTAGCTTTCCCTACGTAAGCCAGCGCTGCCGGCCAATCGTTTTGCTTCTCGAACGATAGTTTTGGCTTCAGCTCTTCGCCTTCCCAAAGCTTCACAGTCTTGTCGTCAGCCGAGGAGGTGAGGAGCTGCCCATCATCCGAAAAGGCGAGTCGGAGAATCGCTCCTTCATGCGCAAACGTGGAGAGCAGCAGTGGATTGGTCGTCTCGGTGGCCTTTTCGCTGATGGACCATATGCGTATGCGATTATCGACCCCACCAGCAGCCAGGCGCTTGCCATCGGGTGAAAACGCCAGCGCGAAGACTTCCTTCAACGGTTGGGAAAGCGTGTCGCGGCGTTCGCCCGTTTGCACATCCCAGAGCTTAACCGTGCGATCCGCGCTCGCGCTCGCCAGGATCTTGCCATCCTGCCGAAAGGCCACCGCATAAACACAGCCATTGTGCCCGGACAAAGTGCGCACTTCGGCTCCGGTCTCCGTATTCCAGATCTTGATCGTTTGATCGTAGCTCCCGCTCGCGAGCAACTTCCCATCCGGCGAAACGGCCAGTGAATAGACGGTGTCGCCATGTGACTGAATCGTGCGCGTGAGCTTCCCGTCGTTCACGTTGTAAAACCGAATCTCCCCGCCAACACCTCCAAGCCCGCCGCCGACATAGAGCTGCGACCCATCCATCCCAAACGCGACTGCCAATGTGTTCCCTTCGGCTGCCGGCAGCTTGCGCACCACTGCGCGTGTTTCCGGCGAGCGCAGTTCGACCGCATCTGGACGGGCTAACGCGAGCAGGTTTTTGGAAGCATGATACGCAATGGCATTAATGGAGGAGGCGGGCTTCACCCGCGGCTCGATCTTCGGAATGGCCACGCCCACGGGGACATCATTCGTGGGTGCCGGCGCACCTGCATCGATCCAGGCGCGGATGACGGCGATCTGCTCCGGCTTCAGTTTCTCCCGCTTCCCGGGAGGCATGATCTTCTTCTTCCCCTCCACTTCGAAGCCTTCGATGAACTTCACCAGCAAACTCTCGCTCGCTTTGCCAGGGGCCAGCGCTGGGCCGCTGTCGCCCCCCTTCATCAATGCCGCGTGGCTCTCCAGGATCAGCCCCCCTTCAGTGTCGGCCGAAGAATGGCAATCGACGCAATGCTCCCGCAGGAGAGCGTTCACCGGCGTGTAATCTTTAGGGTCGGCAGCGCCCGCTGAAATGGCCGCGCCGAGAAGCAGTGGGAGAAGCAGGCCTTTCATGGATCAATGATTGAAGATAAATTCTTTGCTGCTCAGCGCCGCCCAAAGCACATCCTCGACGAGCGGTCGCTTCTCCTCCGGCTTCGCTTCCGCAAGCGCTGCCAGCAACTTCGACTTTTCCGATTCCGTTGGTGTGCGTGCCAGCGAGTTGAGGAACAATTCCTCCAACAGCGTCTCTGGGGCCATGTTCGCCGCCAAAAGTTTGTCGATTCGATTTCCTTTGGCGCCGAGTTTCTTGTTCACCGTGTCCCCATTCGCCAGGTGCAGCACCTGCGTGACATTTGGCTCTTCGGTGCGTTCGCATTCACAAACGACGGTGCGCTCAGGTCGGCCGAATGTTTTCAGGAAGTAGGAATCAATGCTCGCGTCCGGCAACTGCATCGCCCGCCAACCCTCGGGATATCCGGCAAATTGCGTCGGAGCGCCGGTCGCCTGTGAGACAGCGTCCAGCAGCGTCTCCGCCATCAACCGCCGCGGGTAATAGCGCGCGTAGAAACGGTCATCTGCGGCGTTCTCCGGCAACGCCTGGCTCGACCGCTGGTAGGTCTCCGATTGCAGGATCGCTCGCATCAATGCCTTCAGGTCATACTTGTTCTGCACCAGAAATTCTGTCGCGGCATTGAACAGCGCTTCGTTGCTGGATGGATTCGTGACGCGCAGATCATCCACCGCCTCAACCAGGCCGACGCCCATGAAGTTCGCCCACACGCGATTGACCACCGCGCGCGTGAAGTATGGGTTTTTTGGCGAGACCAGCCATTCGGCCATGCGCGCGCGTCTATCAGCCGGATCCTCCAGTGAAAGCTCTTCCCCGTCCAAAGGCGCTGGCGCCTGCGGTTTCCCACGCAGCGGCTGCACTAGATCTCCACGCGCAGCGGCAAAGATAATGCGCTCATCGTCTGTCCCCCCGTTCTTGATTCGGACGCGCGAGAAGAGGTTCGCCATCTTGTAATATTGGTCGTTGGTCCACTTCTCCATCGGATGGTTGTGGCACTTCGCGCAATTGATCGACATGCCGAGGAACGCCTGGGAAGTCATCTCCGCCACATCGCGTGGATCCTCACGGAGCGTGTAGTAATTTGCGGCCCCGTTCTCAAGCGTGCTGCCGCTCGCCGTCACCAAGGACTTTGCGAATTCATCCCACGGTGTGTTCGCCGCCACGTTGTCGCGAATCCAATTGTAATACGCCCACATCGACTGTGGCTTGAGCTTCTTGCTGGAAACCAGCAGCAGGTCCGACCATTTGTACGTCCAGTAATCCACAAACTCCGGCCGCTGCAGCAACCGCTCAATCAACTCGTCCCGTTTGCTCTCTGAGCTGTCCGCTAAAAACGCTCTGACCTCATCCGCCGTCGGGAGAACGCCGATTGTGTCGAGAAAGGCGCGCCGGATGAACACCGAATCGCTTGCGCGAGGTGATGGCGGCAGGTTCAGGGCCTTGAGCTTTGTGTGAACCTCGTCATCAATGAAATTGCGCGACCGCAAGTTCGCGAAGACGGCGGGATCGACCTTGTTCGTGTACGGCGATGACACCGTGGCAATGGCAATCCGGCTCAAATACCAGGCGGTCACCGCGCCTTCGCCCGAAGCCACCACCTTCACTTTTCCATTTTCACTGATCTGCGCGACAGACTCGTTTGCCGAGGTATATTTGGCCCAGCGTGTGACATCTTCCTGCCGCCCATCGCTGAACGTCGCGCGGACTGTCAGTTGCTTCTCTTCGCCCAGCCCCAACTCGGAACGCGCCTCCGCAATCTCGATCTTCTCGATCCTTGGGTCTGTTGCTTTCGGGCCGGGAGCGCCGGAGGCAATCCATTCGGAAAGAATCTTGTAATCGAGTGAGTTCGTGTCGAAGCGCTTGCCACCTTTGTGCGGAACAGCGCCAGTGGCTTTGAGCAAAAGCAAACTCGCGCCTGGCTCGTGCAGGTTCACGCGCCGCCCAGCGGCATGGCGAGTGAGCGCGATCAAATCGCCATCATCATCGTAGCCGCGCAACGAAAGCCTAAATCCACCCTGTCCCGCCGCCGCGCCATGGCACGCGCCGGCGCTGCACCCATTCTTGGCCAGCACGGGCTGCACGTGATTGCGGAAGCTCCATTCCGTTGGCGCGCTTTTCTCGGCGCCCGCAGCGGCCAGACCCTGCAGCAGAACGGCCAAAACAAGGACAAGGGAACGCAGCATAATCAAAAGAGTTCTGAAATTGGCTTCGTGCCAAAATCAACCAGCGGGAACGGACGCGAGCTTGGCCCTGGCAGATGCGTTTCGAGGTCGAGGCCCAGGCTGTGGTAAATCGTCGCCACCACTTCCGATGGGTTCACTGGGCGTTCCACTGGATACGCGCCAATGTCATCGCTCTTCCCAACAATCCGGCCACCTTTGACGCCGCCGCCCGCGAAGTAAACCGTCCAGCACTGCGGCCAATGATCCCGGCCTCCCGCAGGGTTAATCTTCGGCGTGCGCCCGAACTCGGCGAGGTTCGCAACCAAAGTGCTGTCGAGCATCCCCCTCTGGTGCAGGTCTTCGATCAAAGCGCTGTATCCCTGATCATACATCGGCGCGACGATGTCTTTCATCCCTTGAATCGACGTGAAGGGCTTTGAGCCGTGGATGTCCCAGGTGATTTCGTCGAACACGGTGATGAACGTGTTGATCGTGACGAAGCGCACCCCTGCTTCCACCAGGCGCCGCGCCAGCAGGCAGCATTGACCGAAGCGCGTCATCCCATACCGCTCGCGGACCTTCTGCGGCTCCTTGGTCAGGTCGAACGCTTCACGCGCTTTGGAACTGGTCATCAGCCGATAGGCCGAAGCGAAATTGGCGTCCATCAACTGCGCGCTGGGGCTCGCCTCAAAAGTCTTCACCGTCTGGTCGATCACCTCGCGCAGATCCTTCCGGCGCAGCAACCGCGCCTCGCCGACCTCTGTGGGAGGGAGCAGGTCCGGCACTTTGAAATCCGGCTTGGAAGGATCCGAGTTCAAGGCAAACGGATCGTACGCCTTGCCCAGAAAACCAGCGTCCTGCCCATGCGGCATGTTGCCACCGGTGGAGCCCATCGGCTCGGGCAACACCACATGCGCAGGCAGCTCATTGCGGCGGCCCTTCAGAAATTCATAAGCGCAACCCGCGTGGGGCGTGTTGATGCCGCCGGTGAAGAGCCGCCCGGTCTGCATCATTTGATGCCCGGTGTCGTGAACGGCGGCGGCGTTATGAAAACAACTCCGCACCAGCGAAAACTTGTCAGCCAGTTTTGCGTGGAGCGGCAGGATTTCTGAAACCTGGATGTCTGGGTTGTTCGTGCGGATCGGCTTGAATGGTCCGCGGATTTCTCGAGGCGCATCCGGCTTCATGTCGAACGTGTCGAGCTGGCTCGGCGCGCCCAGGTTGAAGATCATGATCGCGGAGCGATCGCCTTTGCTTGAGTCGACTGCGCCAAGCGATTGAAGCGCGGCGTATTTAGACATCGTGAAGCCCAATGCTCCCAGCGTGCCGACCTGGAGAAAGTCGCGGCGGGTGATTCCGTCGCAAGTCGTGATGGACCCTTTGCCACTGACCTTAAGCATACGTGCGCTCCGTTAATGGGGATTGTTGAACCGGAATCGTAAGCGAAGCGACGCCGCTATGCAAACGACCATTCAGGGCAGGAAGAGGACGATCCGCAGATTTCTCAGATTTCCGCAGATTAAGAAAAGAAAGGGGACTAAAACGTTTAGCCCAAGGCTCCGATGAAGGGATCCAGTGCTGATCCTCAGCTCTGCTATTTTTATCTTAGCGAAGGCCTTTCTCCTTTTGTTTCCTCTTTTTAATCTGCGTTAATCTGCGAAATCTGCGGATCGTTTTTCTTCTTATCGCGCGGACTGCGCGGCGCGGCGGACACGTGCCATCCCGGAAATGGCTGGCGGAAATTGGGGGGCGATCTGCAATGCGGCTTGGAACTGCTCTGCGGCTTCCTGCAAACGCTTCTGGCTCAGATAGGCATTACCCAGGTTGCAGCGAGCCTCCACATACTGCGGGTTCAGCCGCACGGCCTCGGCAAATTCCAGCGTCGCTGTGGCTGAATCGCCTTGCTTCATCAATGCCGTCCCCAGGTTGTTATGGGCGCTCGCCGAATCCGGGTTGGACCTCAGCGCCTCTTTGAAGTGGTGAATGGCCTGGGCCAGGTTCGCTGTCTCCATGTGGAGATTGCCCAGGTTGTTGTGCGCTTCGGGATAATCGGGATAAATCTCGATGGCCTTCTCATACGCTTTAAAGGCCTCTGGTTTGCGACCGCTTCTCGCCAGGGCTATGCCCAGGTTAAAATAGAGCGTTTCATCTTCAGGAGTCGCCTTGATGGCTTGCTCGATCAGCGGGAGTGCATCCTGAGGCCGACCTTCGGCCAGCAGGTTGTTCGCTTTTTCCACGAGGTCCACATGCTCCGCATTGGGATCGGCTGGGTCATTCGTCGAGGATGGCGCAATGGCCGTGCTGACAATGTTTGTGGGCTGCGCGACCATCCGCAGGGGAGCGGGCGTGCGTTTGCCCAGGAGCAGGAACCCGAACAGCGCCACTCCCACTGCAATCGCGAGAGCAGCCAGCAACGAGGCAGCGGAGGAGCCGGAGTTGTTCTGAGCCATACCCGCAAAGAACAGGTCGCCCGCAGGAGTGTCAACTCCGTTTCATCTGGGGACTGCCTCGACCGCCGGGAACGCAGGCGAACTCACCCGATCGATCGACCCGCCATTCTCAATCATCATCAGATGCGGGAAGCGAAAGCTGGCAGCTTTCTGGGGCCCCAGGACGAAGTAGGCTGTCGCCCATGCATCCGATTCAATGCAGGTGGGCGCAATGACGGTGCAACTCACCACACCCTCAATGGGCCAACCGGTGCGCGGATCCAGGATGTGGCTATAACGCTTTCCTTCGTGCATGAAGTAGTTCTCGTAGCTGCCGGAAGTCGAGAGAGCCCCTTCGCGCAAAACCAGGCTAAGCCGGTTCTTGGCTTTGCCGGGATCTTCGATTTGAACTTCCCAACCCCGTTGGCCGGGAGGTGTCCCGAAAACGCGGAGGTCGCCACCGGCCTTCACCATCGCCGCCTTGATGCCCGAGCGTTGCAGCTCCTCGATAGCGCGATCGACGGCATAGCCTTTGCCAATCCCACCCAGGTCAAGGCTCACACCAGGCGCGGTGAACCGCACGGTCGAAGCGTCCGCATCGAGCTGGACAAATTGTGCCCCGACTTTCGCCCTTGCGGCCTGAATCTCTGTTTCGTTTGGGAACCGGTGCTGCTTCCAAACAAAGCCCCAGAGCTGCGTCAGCGGCGCAATGGTTATATCAAACGCTCCGTGGGAATGACGCCAGATGAGGATGGATTCCTCTAACGCTCCGAACAGTTCGGCTGAGATCTTGACCGGGGCCGAGCCGGCCTGCTGGTTTACCTTCGCGAGTTCGGAATCTACGCGGTGAATGCTCATCAAGGCATCCACTTTTCGAAATTGGTCGAAGGCGCGCTGGACAGCTTCGCCCGCCGCGGCTTCGCTCGGGCCGTAGGCTGTGATGGTGACGAAGGTTCCGAGAAGCGGCTGGCTGCGGCGAACCAGCGCGAGGGGCTCACTTGCCGGCGGCCTGTGCGCGCAGCTTGCGAGCAGCAAGATGCTCACGCACCAGCTTGCCTTCATAAAGGCTGAGAACATGCTTCACCCCTTCTGTGACATGCCGGCAGGACATCGTCGCCCCGCTAATGTTGTAAATATCGGAGTTGAGCCTGAGAGTGGAATCCGCGCGTTTCCCTTTGAATTGCGCGCGCCACCTTTTTCCGCGGACCTCGCTCCCATGGCTCTCGCGGTATTCGAGAATTTCCACCTGGCCAACGTGACCCTCGGGCAGAATGGAAACGGCGTAATCAATTAGCTCATGCTTTCCGACGACGGAATCCAAAGCGAGCGTTCCCAAAAGGCGCTCACCTTCGAAAAGAAATATGAATTCAACGTGAGTGGCGCGAGCTTTGCCGCTGCCGCCGACATTCACGGGGACTCTGATCGATTCGGTTCTATCCGCGGAGGGGAAGGTCAGTTTCCGCAGCTCTTCAAAAGAAAGATACTTTTCCGCCCGAATGCCTGGGGCGGTGAAGAGCAGCCCAGCGATAAACAGGGCAAGCGCGCACAGAGAGCGCGCCTGCCCTGACACTTGCAGGAGGAAAACGAAGAAAGAGCTGGCGCGCCCCGGTAAATCGGCGCGACTTAAATGCGATATCTGATCCAGCTCCTTGCGCATACGCCTTAAAAGAACACGCCCGCGCCCAACTGGAAGTAATCCTGGTCGGAGCCGCGGCGCTCGGTGACAGTGCTGCCGTTGAGGTTCTTCCGGTAATCGCCCTTCACAACAAAGTTGGAGTTCAGGAAGTAGGCCAAACCAATGGTGAGGAAGTCTTTGTTGGCCGTGCCATCATCAATCTCCACGGAGCCTGGCATGAGGCCGGATTGCGTGGTGATCTGGCTGTATCGAACGAATGGAACCAAATCCATTTCAGCGCTGCGGCCTTCCTTCCAGTTCTCCGGCCAGAAATGGTAAGCGGCCTCGGTGTACCAGCCATACATTTGGTCGCCCACATCGTCGTTGAGAGCGGCGTTGTTGTTGACGAGCAGGTTCTGCGGATCGCCGATGTGCCAGTAGGCGAAATCGCCTCGAAGCTCGAGGCCGGTGTTTGCCACCTTGTAAATGGCTTCAATGTCGAACAGCGCCAGGTCCGATCGGCTGTTGTTCAGGCCGCGCGTGGTGGTGTAGTAGAAGGATGTGCTCGCATCCAACCCTGGCAAACCGTTGTAGGAAAGGCGGCCGGAGTAAGCCAGGTTGTTCTCGTCTGACGCGCGAATGCGTGGGCGCGCGCCGCGCATGCCGCCGCGAGCGGTCACGCCAGGGGCTGTCGGATCGCTGCCGGAGTAATCTTCCAGGCCTGTTGAGACCATCAGTTGGTAATTGAGGCCTTCAACGATGGAGCCCCAGACGCCCATGCTTGGCTCAAACCAGGTGCTCGGGATGATCTCGCGATACAGCTCCGGGCGCTCCGTGGAGTAGAACACCGTGGGCTCATGGAACTTGTTGATGCGGCCAACGGGAACGAGGTCGATGCCGAGTGAGCGGATGTTGAAATGCTCGTTCAGCAGAATGTCCACATAGAACTGCTCCAGCTCGAGTTCCCCATCAAAACGGCTGCGGCCGGTGAGGCCGGCGACTTCGTCCATGGCGCCATGCTCGAGTTCCAGCTCGGAGTTGAACACCAGCCAGTCGTTGATCTGGTAGCTTGGGGTGAGCACGAACCGGTGCGGGTCGAACGTGTTCGCCCCTGCTTGCGGGAAGCGGTACTTGGCCTCGCCGTAAAAGCCGAACTTCAAGCCGCCGCTTTTGAAGAGCGAATCGCCCATCAGGCTCTTGGTTTCGGGATCGACTTTAGGGCCTTCTTTAATCGTCTCCAGCTCTTCCTGGAGCTTTTTGACGGTTTTCTGCAGCTCGGCCAATTGGGCGGCCTGGTCCTGCCCAGACGCTCCGAGCGCTAAAGCGCTAGCTGCCAGAGATGAGAGAACAAGATGTTTCATTAGGTTTTAATGGTGAGACTGAGTCTCAGGTTCAATAGAGATATTGAGACCGAGTCTCACGCGCAACGCTTATTTTGCCCACTTCTGACCCGCTATGATATGCCACCCCAAGACAAATGGGAGCAGGAAGCCGGTGGTGATATGTATGCTGGCGTGCAGGTGCTGGGCATTGGAGTAGTAAAGGCCAATGGCCGTGACGAACAGCAGCACGAATCCGAGCACCATCAGAGCCCCCGAAAGCCGGTTGGCCTTCATCCTCCAACCGCCAGGGATATGCAGGGCGCAAAGATAGCCGAATTGCGCGGCTAAAACGGGGGTCAGCGCACCGTGCAAGGCACGAACCATGCCGTTCCATTGGGGCGGCTCGATGCCGTCTTCCCGTAGTTCGTGAACGCGCCAGAGGCCGATGCCAGTCGCAAGCTCCACGGCAAAGACGATGCCGAAGAATATGAGAAACCCCCTGCGCAGCCTTGTGGGCCGCGTGCTCCCGTTGGCAGCCATTAGCAGGTCCGCTTTTTGCAGGCGCCGAGTTTTTTAAGCTCGTCGCAGGAAGCGGTGATTTGCAGGCGCTGGGTCTTGATGGAAAAGCCGAGCTTGTTGGTGATCTCGTTTTCGATCTGCTCGATCTTATCGCTTTCGAATTCCACGATCTTCTCGCAGTCGTTGCAGATGATGTGGTTGTGATTCGGGTGATCGCAATAATTTGGATCGTAGTATTTGAAATCCTTCCCGAAATCCATTTCACGCACGAGGCCGCTCTCGGTGAGGAGGGGCAAGGTGCGGTAAACGGTGGCGCGGGAGATCGTCTGGTCGCGTTGGCGCGACCAATCGAGCAGTTCCTCGGCAGTGAAATGCTTCTCAGTGCCAAAGACAACATCCACGATCGTCTCGCGTTGGGCGGTGATGCGGAGGTTTTTGTGAGCGAGAAAAGCCATGAACTTTTCTTTAGCGTTCTCGCGGGCGCTGACCGGCATATCACCAAGTATATTTCTGAAGAACCCCAAGTCAACGAAAGGCGGAGGAAGCGGGCTGGCTTATTTTTGCCGTTATCATATCTTTCGGCAACCGGCATATGAGACTCGTCCCGCGTTTCGGCTGCTTTTTGGCAACCATCGGTTGCGTTTTCGCCCTTTCGGCTGCTGACCCAGTCCTGATCTCGCCACCTCCCGCTCTTGCGCCAGCCGCGGCGGGGCCGACTTTCGGGATGCAAATCTCCCCGGACGGTCGTTTCGTGCTGTTCACCAGCGCGGATCCCACCCTGACCACGAATCGCACGAGTGGAAAGCATCTCGACCTGTACCTTCAAGATCGTCTGACGGGGGATGTGGAGTTGATCAGCACGAGCAGCTCGGGAACTGGCGGGGCCAATTCGAGCATTGAGCAGGCCTTCATGAGCGATGATGGACGGTTCATTGTTTTCGAGACGACTGCCACGAATATCACGGGGGTTGAAGCGATGAACTTTCCCACTCTCGATGTGTTCCTGCGCGACCGGGTCGACGGAGCCACGATGCTGGTGAGCAAAGGGACGGACGGGAAAACGGCCCGTGGCAACTCCAGGGAATCGCGGATTTCGCGGGACGGGGCTGTCATTGTGTTCAATTCGGATGCCTCTGGCTTGGTCGCTGGAGATAACAACACCGCGCCAGACATCTATGCGTATCACACCGCGACCAAGCAATTGGAGCGCGTCACCGTCCCGATCAAGGGCTTGCCCACGAGCATCAACGGCGTCGCGCTGAGCGCCAATGGCCGGATGGTGGCGTTCTCCGGGAGCGGAACGAACATGTTCACGGGCCAATCCACCTTTAGCGCGGAAATTTATGCGCGCGATCTGGTGGATAAAAAAACATATTTGGTGAGCACAAATGCGCGGGCTGTTTTGGGCAGCAGCCCGACCGAGACGCTGACAACCGACTCGGCCGTCGTCTCCGAAGATGGGGCACGAATCTATTTCCGCGCCCAGACCACCACGAAGAAGCCGCAGATCTTGTTGTGGGAGAGGGACACGGGAATAGCGCGCCGTGTTGGCGACGTTGATGCATCGGAAACTCTGCGGATTGCGTGCATCCGCAACCCACAGGACGGGAGTGAGACGCTGGCGTATGTGGCCACGAATCGTTTGCTTGTGCACAAGATCGGGGCCGAGCCGATCGTCTTGACTACATGGACCAACACGGGTGTGGCCGCCAACGTGGCGCGGGTGTTCAATCCGATCCTGAGCGCGAATGGAGATGTGGTCACTTTCCTCAGCAATTACGCGCACCGGGAAGGCACCAATGGGCCTGCTGGTTTTCATATCAGCCATTGGGATGTCAGCGGGAAGAAAAGGTT
>Ga0196963_10002333_pt1 | contig 11471 bp, 11 predicted proteins | sample S1_5metaG_FD_148600 | JGI IMG/M metagenome (GOLD analysis project Ga0196963, IMG submission 148600) | Soil microbial communities from Anza Borrego desert, Southern California, United States - S1_5 | ecosystem: Environmental > Terrestrial > Soil > Desert | place: USA: California | collected... | reverse complement strand
AACATCCAGGTGTGGGTGGAATCAGGCGCAGGCGACAATGCCGCCTGTGGCATGTCCGAATACGAAAAGGCCGGCGCAAAGATCAGCTCTGCCGCAGACATCATAGCGCAGGCAGATATCATCCTGGGCATTCATCCTCCCGAGGCGTCTGTACTGCAGAGCAGAAAAAACGCCGTGTTCATTGGCGTTTACCAGCCGCTGTACAATAAGGACCTCGTTCAAAGCTTTGCATCGAACCAGCACACGGTTTTCAGCCTCGACATGCTTCCGCGGACAACACGTGCACAAAGCATGGATGTGCTGAGCTCGCAGGCAAACATCGCAGGTTATAAAGCCATATTGCTTGCCGCTAATATTTATCCCAAATACTTTCCCATGTTCATGACCGCTGCGGGCAGCATTGCTCCTGCAAAGGTGCTGATACTGGGCGCCGGCGTTGCAGGACTGCAGGCCATTGCCACGGCCAAGAGGCTGGGTGCGGTGGTAGAGGTTTTTGATACACGCCCTGCAGTAAAGGAAGAGGTGATGAGCCTTGGTGCAAAGTTCGTGGAGGTGGAAGGTGCGGCCGATGCGTCCAAGGCCGGCGGTTATGCCGTTGAGCAAAGCGAAGAATACAAACAAAAGCAGCAGCAGCGAATTGCTGAAGCAATAGCAAAGGCGGACATTGTTATTACCACTGCGCAGATTCCCGGAAGGAAAGCACCTATACTGGTGACGGAGCAAATGCTGGGTACCATGCGCCGCGGCTCGGTGATCATCGATATTGCGGCGGCCACCGGTGGTAATACGCCCTTCACAAAAAACAATGAGACCATTATTCATAACGGGGTGACCATTGTAGGCAACAGCAATCTGCCCGCTACCATGCCTTCGGATGCGAGTAAGCTGTATGGAAAGAACGTACTGAACTTTTTGCAGCTTATTACCAGCAAGGAAGGTGCGCTTAACCTGAACTGGGACGATGACCTGGTGAAGGGATGCTGTATCACGCATGGCGGCGAGATCGTGCACGAGCGGCTGATGCCTGCCAAACCTGTAACGCAATAAAAAAAATAACATGGGCATACTTGACTGGATCTCTGCGCATGAGCAAATGATCTACATAGTTATACTGATGATCTTTGTGGGCATCGAGGTGATAGGCCGGGTGCCGAGCGTACTGCATACGCCGTTGATGAGCGGTGCCAACGCCATTCACGGTGTGGTGATCATCGGAGCTATCATTGTAATGGGCAAAGCGGAAGAAGATAACTACGTTGCCCTGGTGCTGGGATTTTTGGCAGTGGTAGTGGGAACACTTAACGTGGTTGGTGGTTTTGTAGTTACCGACAGGATGCTGGAAATGTTCAAGAAAAAGAAATAAAGGCAGATGCAATTAAGCTTACTAACCATTTGTTACCTCATTGGCAGTGTCACCTTCATTATTGGTTTGAAGATGTTGTCGAACCCTGCTGCAGCAAGAAAGGGAAATCTTATTGCGGCTGGGGGAATGGCCATTGCGATCATAGCTACTATTTTTTTGTATCGCGATGAAACGGGCAGCAGGCTGCACAACTACGGATGGATCTTTGGCGGTATCATCATTGGTGCTATTGTGGGTACCATGGCTGCAAGGAAGGTGAAGATGACAGCCATGCCTGAGATGGTAAGCCTGTTCAATGGAATGGGTGGGTTGTGCGCTGCGCTGATATCGATCGTGGAGTTTGATCATTTGATGCCGAAAGGGTGGACCATGTATCCTCCGCTCAGCCGTCTGGACGAAATAACGCCCGGTGTTCCTGCAGGACAATTGCTCATCATTTTGTTAGGACTTATCATCGGCAGCGTATCGTTTGCAGGAAGTATCATTGCCTGGGGTAAGCTGAATGGTAAGATCAAAGATTTTTCTTTTAAGGGACAGCACATCGTAAACATACTTATGCTTGGCGTGATCGTGGTGCTGGCTGCTATGTTGGTTTGGCGTGCAGAGGACCAGTTTGATCAAGCATTTTTCAACATAAGCTTCTACGCCATATTCGTTCTTTCGCTTTTATATGGCGTATTCTTTGTAATGCCGATCGGCGGTGCAGACATGCCCGTGGTTATTTCACTGCTCAACTCATTTACCGGCGTGGCTGCGGCTTGCGGCGGATTCCTGTACGACAATAAAGTAATGCTCACTGGTGGTATCCTGGTAGGTGCTGCCGGAACGCTGCTCACGATACTGATGTGTAAGGCCATGAACCGTTCTCTAAAGAACGTATTGATCGGCTCATTCGGCGGCGGTGCTGCAGCAGGCCCCGCAGGGGCCAAACAACAGGGCCATTACAAAGAGATCAGTCTGAGCGATGCTGCAGTGATCATGAGCTATGCAAACAAGGTAATGATAGTGCCGGGTTACGGCCTGGCCGTGGCACAGGCGCAGCATGCCTGTCACGAGCTGGAAAAACTGCTTGAATCCAAAGGCGTATCAGTAAAATATGCCATCCATCCGGTGGCCGGACGTATGCCGGGACACATGAACGTATTACTTGCGGAGGCAGATGTCAGCTACGAGAAGCTGCAGGAAATGGAACAGGCCAATGAAGAATTCAGCACCACCGACGTGGTGCTGGTGCTGGGAGCCAATGACGTAGTAAATCCAGCCGCCAAGACCGATCCTGCTTCACCGATCTATGGAATGCCTATTCTGGACGTAGAGCTGGCAAAGAACATTATTGTCAACAAACGAAGCATGAAGCCCGGTTATGCCGGTATTGAAAACGATCTCTTCTTCCGTCCTAAAACCTCTATGCTGTTTGGCGATGCCAAGAAAGTGCTGCAGGACCTCATTGCTGAAATAAAGAACCTTTAATTGAAAAAAGCTTACAAAGCACCGTTCTGGAGCCTGATCATTTTAATAATGGCCGTGACGGCGCTTTTTGCTTATTTGTTCTTTCAAAGCGGCGGCATCGAGGGCGCATACTGGAGCCAGATCTTTTTAACCTGGCTGATCATTGTGGCCGTGCTTACAGGCGAAGCATTGTTTTACTGGTTTAACAGGTGGCGGATAACCAGGCGGTCCTGGGCAACGGTTCACATTTCATTACTTTATCTTGGATTGTTGGTTGTACCCGTTGTTTATGTAGCCACTATTTTTTATCTCAGATACAATGAGAACAGCACAGCTTATTATGAACTGGCAATTCAGTTGGCAAAGATCCAGGGCTACGTTATACTTGTATCGCTTGTTGCTGCACATCTATTTTTTATTGCCACTATTATAAGAACTTTGCTGACCAGGAAACAGCAGCCATCTCATGCAGCAGACTCTCCCAACATCCTTGATGACTTCGATCGCTGATGCGCCCGGCTTTGACGCTGCCAGCTTTCAGCAGGTGCATCAATCAGGAGAGCAGGTGACCTCTGTAAGATTGAACCCTCTTAAACCTGTAACGCTGCGGCCGGAGCTTGTGCAATCAAAAATTCCCTGGAGCACGCATGGCCGCTATCTTACCCATCGCCCCTCGTTTACACTGGATCCGTTATTTCATGCAGGCTGTTACTATGTGCAGGAAGCTTCCAGCATGTTCCTTGAACAGGCCATACAGCAAACCATCGATACATCGCAAACATTAAAGCTGCTGGACCTTTGTGCAGCGCCGGGTGGTAAATCAACTTTACTGCAATCCATCATCACACCCGATAGCCTGCTGGTGAGCAATGAAGTGATCCGCAACCGCAGCTCCGTATTGCAGGAGAACATCACAAAATGGGGTGGCAGCAATGTGGTGGTCACCAGCAATGACCCCAAAGATTTTTCGAGGCTGGAACACTACTTTGATGTGCTGGTAATAGATGCACCGTGCAGCGGGAGCGGCTTGTTCCGCCGCGACCCTTCCGCCATTGAAGAATGGAGTCCCGCCAATGTGATGCTGTGCAGCCAGCGCCAGCAGAGGATCGTAGCCGATGCGCTGCCATCGCTTAAAAATGAAGGTGTATTGGTTTATTGTACCTGTTCGTACTCTGTTGAAGAAGATGAGCAGGTAGTGGACTGGCTGGTGGATGAATTTGAAATGGAAAGCATAACATTGAATGTTGATCCGGCCTGGGGCATCGTGCAGTCGGCCTCGCAAAAAAATAACGCGGCTTGTTATCGTTTCTATCCCGATAAACTGAAAGGTGAAGGATTTTTTCTTGCCTGCCTGCGTAAGCATCAAGGGGAAAGTGGTAAGTGGCACCCTTCAAAACACCGGACCGAAAAATTAAGCAGGCAGGAACAGCAGGCGGTGGCATCGTGGATAGATCCCGGCGCGGACCTGCATTTGTTCCGGCACAAGGAAGATGTGATAGCCGTGCCCCGCAGTTTTGAACAGGTAATACCTTACCTGCAGGAACGGTTGTACATGCGGCAGGCTGGTACGCTGGTGGGTAAACTGGCCAGGAACGAGTTGGTGCCCGACCATGCACTGGCCATGAGCACTATTTTTAACAATGCGATCACAAGAATCCCGTTAAATCTTGATGATGCGCTACAATATTTGCGCAAGGCGGAAGTTTTTCCAGTGAGTGATCACAAGGGCTGGGCGCTTGCAGTATACGAAGGATTCAACCTGGGTTGGATGAAGATGCTGGGCAACCGGCTCAATAACTATTATCCAAAAGAATGGCGTATTTTGCATTACCCAAAGAATCCATGAATATGAAGATCAGATCCATCATTGCGGTACTCTTTCTTACATGCTCCATTTTTGTCAAAGCCCAGGATGCTGAGCTGGTGGTTCAGGGTACATCTCCCAAACTTTACCTGGTTCATACCGTTGCTGCCAAGGAAACCTGGTACAGCGTAGGCAGGTTATATAATATCAGTCCCAAAGAACTGGCCCCTTTCAATGGCCTGAAGATGGACGCGCCGCTCAACATCGGCCAAACGCTGAAGATACCGCTGGTGACTTCCAATTTTTCACAAACAGGCGGAAAAGCCTCCGGTGAAGTGCTGGTACCTGTGTACCACGTGGTGCAGGAAAAAGAATGGATGTACCGCATCAGCCAGAACCATAATAAAGTGCCGGTTGAAAAACTGGAACAATGGAACCGCATCACCAATGATGAACTGAAAGCCGGAATGAAACTGGTGATCGGCTATCTCAAAGTAAAAGAAGGACAATCCACCCTTGCAAGCAGGAAAATCTCTGTAACCTCGCAACCCCCGGTTGCTGTGAATAAACCCGAGAACAAGCCGGTTCCTCCCGCCGTGAAGGAAGACAATACAGAAACCGTCAACAGGACCGAACCTGTAGCAAGAACAGATAATAAACCTCAACAAACAGAGAACAGGCCTGTAGTGAACAGGAGCCTCGATTATAACGGTGGATACTTCCGTTCCCAGTTCAGCAATCTCGGAAAATCTACTGCGGGTACTGCAGGTGTATTTAAAAGCACCAGCGGCTGGCAGGATGGAAAATACTATGCCCTCATGAACAATGTTCCCGTAGGCACCATCATTAAGGTAGATCATCCGGTGACGAGGAAATCTGTTTACGCCAAAGTACTGGGACAGCTACCTGAAATGAAAGAAAGCAGCGGGCTTGCGATCCGCCTGAGCGATGCGGCCGCCGCCGAACTGGGCGCAGGAGCATACAAGTTCAACGTAAGCTGTGAATGGTAGGGGAATTTTGAATTGCGGATTGCGGATTGCTATTGGCCATTGACTCACCTCCTCCAGCCACGTAAAAAATCTTCTGTTTTCATGCGCTTCTTGCCTTCGGGCTGAACCTCTTCTGCATAAATGTATCCATCAGTGGAAGCAAAACGCAGATGCTGGCCTCTCACTTCATATTGGCCGGGTTCAATTCCGGGACTGGCCTGCTCTTTCGAAGCTTTGAATATCTTAAGCAACTTGCCATCAAGGTAGGTGAAGGCCGCAGGGTAGGGCGATAAGCCACGGATAAGATTGAAGATCTGGTCCGCAGGTTTATTCCAGTCGATCCTGCATGTTTCAGTAAATATCTTGGGTGCGTGTTTGAGCGCGGAAGGGTCCTGCGCAAGCTGGTCCTGGGGAATTGGTTCCAGCATGCCAACAGCCAATGCTTCCACGGTTTTCACCAATAGTTTCGAGCCAATGATCTTCATGCGGTCGTGCAGTTCGCCGGCGGTCTCGTTTTCACCGATGGTGATCTTTTCCTGCAACAGGATGTTACCGGTATCTATTTCGTGCTGCAGCTTGAATGTGGTTACGCCCGTTTCTTTTTCTCCGTTGATAACTGCCCAGTTGATGGGCGCTGCGCCGCGATATTGCGGTAATAAAGAAGCGTGGAGATTGATGGTTCCGAGGCGGGGCATGTTCCAAACCACTTCGGGCAGCATACGAAATGCAACCACCACTTGCAGGTCGGCCTGCAAGTTTTTCAATTCTTCGAGGAAAGCCGGGTTCTTCAGTTTTTCGGGTTGAAGTATGTGCAGTCCTTTTTCAACTGCGTATTTTTTTACTGCGCTTTGCTGCAGTTGCATGCCACGTCCTGCGGGCCTATCCGGTGCTGTTATTACGCCAACAATATTGCATCCTGCGTTCACCAGCGCATCGAGCGATGCAACGGCAAATTCAGGAGTACCCATGAATATAATGCGGGGGTTGATGGATTGGCTGGTTGACAAGGTGATAGGTTGATAGGTTGATAGGTTGATAGGTTGATAGGTTGATAGGTTGATAGGTTGATAGGTTGATAAGTTGATAAGGTGATAAGGTGGGTTGCAGTTTTTTACAATATGATAACAATGCACTAAAATATACCTTATAAACATATTAACCCGCCAGCTTACCAACCTCACTCAAAATCTTCATACAGCAAATACTTCTTTCTGATTTTTTTGAACGCGGTTATGCCAGGCTCCCAACTTCTGCGAATTTCATCTTCTGATTTTCCTTCGCGTATCTGCTGCATCAATGTGGCGTTCCCTGCAAGCTTGTTGAAGAAATAATCCTCAGGTTTGGGATCTTTTTTAGAAGTAAGAAAGAACTCAGATTTATCGGGAAACAGTTTGTATGCGTTCAGCAGGTAACTGAGCTGGATGCGGTTGTTGATCTTTTTCAGCACCTCTTTTTCACTGCCCGACACATTCCATCCGTAACATTGTTTATTGAGCAGCTTGGGCGATTTTGCTCCTTCGCGCGACGTAGGTGTGAATGCATATAGATCCTGCGGCAGATCAGGATGGCCAAACACCTGGAAAGGCTTGTCGGTGCCGCGTCCTTCGCTCAGCACTGTTCCTTCAAAAAAGCAGGTAGAGGGATACCAGTAAATAGACTGTATTTCGGGCAGGTTGGGAGAGGGCTTTACCGGAAGTTCATACAAAGTTTTGTGCGTATAATTGGCGCAGGGGATCACGGTGATGTTGGGTTGCGATTTCAGTCCCGCTATCCATCTTTCGCCTACTATCATCTTTGCGTATTCGCCGATGGTCATCCCGTACACAACGGGAACCGGTTGCATGCCTACAAACGACCTGAAAGCGGGCTCGAGCACGGGACCATCTATATAAAACCCGTTAGGATTGGGTCTGTCCAGTATGATCAATGGCTTGTTGTGCTCGCTTGCTGCTTCAATATATTCTTCCAGTGAGGAAATATAGGTGTAGAAGCGCACCCCTACGTCCTGGATGTCGAACAGCATGATGTCTACATCTTTGAGGTCATCTGCCGAGGGCTTTCTTTTTTTTCCGTAGAGCGATACTACCGGAATGCCAGTTGCGGCATCGGTGTTGTTATCGATCTTTTCTCCGGCATCTGCCGTTCCGCGGAAACCGTGTTCGGGTCCGAATATCACCTTGATGCTTATCCCCAACCTGGACAATGTGTCTACAAGATGTGATCTGCCGGCAATGGACGTTTGATTTGCAAAAATGGCAACCCTTTTGCCTTGCAGTAAAGGAAGGTATTGATCGAGGCGTTCGGCACCGGTAATGACGCCGGGTGCAGGCCTGTTATTTGCAGCGTAACCGGCAGAGGCCTGGTTTTGTTGTGCGTTGCAGGCCGATGCGTGAAAGATGAGGCTGGCCAGCAATGCGATGTGAAATTTGTGCAGCATGGTCAAAGATCAGCAAAAATATTTTACGCAAAATCTTAAATAATACTACCTTTCGCGCTTACGGTGTTGAAGCCTAATTTTTAACTAAAATTCTTTTTTTACAATGGAACAAGTGAAAAACGGCGATAATGTAAAGGTGCATTATCATGGCCGCCTCGAGGACGGAACAACATTTGACAGTTCAGAAGGCCGCAGTCCGCTCGAGTTTGAAGTGGGATCAGGCCTGGTCATAAAAGGCTTCGACGAAGGTGTGCTGGGAATGTCTGTGGGTGAAAAGAAGACCATCCATATTCCTGCAGAAGAGGCTTATGGTCCTTCTGTTCCCGAAAACATCATTGAATTTCCCAGGGCTCAGTTCCCTCCCGATATGGCTCCCGAAGTAGGCATGCAGCTCAACCTGCGCAGCCAGGACGGACAGAATTTTACCGTGGTGGTTTCAGAGGTAAAGGATGATGTGGTAGTGCTGGATGCCAACCACCCGCTTGCAGGCAAAGCGCTGATATTTGATGTGGAAGTAGTGGAGATCAATTAAGCTGATTTGCGGATTTGCGAATGTGCGAATTTTTAAAGCCGATATTTTCCTCAATGGCAAGGTGCAATCTAACAGCCTTTGCCGGAGAAGCATCCGCACATCCGCACATTCGCAAATCCGCACATTAATATTCTTCCAATGTTTTACTCATTTTCCGTAGCAGAGCGGTTTATACGCTATGTGCAGGTAGACACGCAAAGCGATCCCAACTCCACTACACAGCCCTCCACTGAAAAACAAAAAGACCTCAGCAGGATCCTGGTACAGGAACTGCAGCAGATGGGCATTGCGGACGCTCACCTCGACGAACACGGGTATGTGTACGCCACCATTCCATCCAACACCAGCAAAAAAGTTCCCGTCATTTGCTTTTGCGCACACGTAGATACTTCGGCAGATTGCAGCGGCACCAACGTAAAACCTATCATTCACAGGAACTATGACGGCAGCGACATCATTCTGCCCGACGATCCCGCACAAGTGATCACTACCACCGAACATCCCTATCTCAAAAAGAAGATCGGCGACGATATCATCACGGCATCGGGCACCACTTTACTGGGCGCAGATGATAAGGCCGGCGTAGCCGTCATCATGGACATGGCCGCTTATTTCACTTCAAATCCGCAGATCAGGCACGGTGATATCAAAATACTGTTCACGCCCGACGAAGAGATCGGCCGCGGCGTGGACAAGGTGGATCTCAAAAAATTAGGGGCAGACGTAGCCTATACGCTCGATGCAGGAGAATTAGGCGCATACGAGGACGAGACCTTTTCCGCTGATGGTGCAACCGTAACTTTTTACGGCGTCAGCGCCCATCCGGGTTACGCAAAGGATAAACTGGTGAACGCCATCAAGGTGGCTGCAGCATTTGTTGACCTGCTGCCGAGATCGGGCTTTTCACCCGAAACAACAGACGGACGTGAAGGATTTGTTCATCCTGTTGCCATCAATGGCATTGCAGAAAAAGCTACGGTCAGCTTCATCGTGCGTGATTTCCATACCGAGAAACTGAAAGAGTATGAAGATTTCCTGCTGGAAAAAATGAAGGAAGCGGTGGAGATGTTCCCCGGCTCGCGCGGCGAGTTCACTGTAAAGGAACAATACCGCAATATGAAAGAGGTGCTGGACAAGCATCCTGAAATATCGGTATATGCCAAAGAAGCAATTGAACGTGCAGGCATACCCGTAGTGCAGATGAGCGCCCGCGGTGGTACAGACGGCTCGCGGCTATCCTTCATGGGACTTCCGTGCCCTAACCTGTTCACGGGCGAAATGGCCTTTCATGGCAAGCACGAATATGTAAGCATCCAGGATATGCAGAAAAGTGTGGAAACCATCATTCACCTGGCTATGATCTGGGAAGAGAAGAGTTAATTTTAGCTGGTTTCCAGCCTGAACACTACCGGCAATGCGGTTTTACGCTACTTCTCTGGTTTCCTGGCTACGCCTGTAAAGTAAGGCAAAGAAAGACGGCCATGGCGGCGAGCTTTTTCATATTACAATGATAGTGGAGATAGCTTATATTGCTGCCTGAAACCTGAGCTACTAACAAAAAAACACAACCCTTATGGACCTCTCCTGGCTTCAAAGTAACTGGTGGATCATCGTACTCGCGTTGGTGGTATTGATGGGTCTTAAGACCATCAACCAGGGCACTATTGGCGTGGTGACCATCTTTGGTAAGTACCGCCGCGTACTCAAACCGGGTCTTAACCTGGTCATACCTTTCATTGAGCAGATCTATCGCCGTATCAGTATTCAGAACCGCTCGGTAGAAATGGAATTCCAGGCTGTAACCGCAGACCAGGCCAACGTATATTTTAAAAGCATGCTGCTGTACGCGGTGCAGAACGATGATGAGCACACGATCAAGAAAGTGGCGTTCAAATTCATTTCGGAGCGCGACCTGATGCAGGCGCTTACACGTACTATTGAAGGTACCATCCGTTCATTTGTTGCAACCAAGCGGCAGGCGGAGATACTGGCGCTGCGCAGGGAGATCGTGGAATATGTTAAAGAACAGATAGACCAGTTGCTGGAAGAATGGGGATATCATTTGCTTGACCTGCAGATCAACGATATTACTTTTGACCAGGCTATCATGGATTCCATGAGCAAGGTGGTAGCAAGCAATAACCTGAAAGCTGCCGCCGAGAACGAAGGCCAGGCCCTGCTGATCACCAAGACCAAGTCTGCAGAGGCGGAAGGTAATGCTATCAAGATAGCTGCGGAAGCGGAAAGGCAGGCGGCACAATTGCGTGGTCAGGGCGTTGCCCTGTTCCGCGAGGAAGTTGCAAGGGGTATGAGTCAGGCGGCAGAGCAGATGAAGCAAGCCAACCTGGATACGAACGTGATCCTGTTCAGCATGTGGACGGAAGCCGTGAAGAACTTTGCCGAGTACGGAAAAGGCAATATAATATTCCTCGACGGAAGCGCAGAAGGGATGGAGAAGACCATGAAGCAGATCCAGGCTCTGATGGTGAAGCAGGCGGGCACGTAGCAGCGGGCAGTTTGCAATAGGCAGTAGTGATTTGGCAAACATTTAAGAAATATTAAACGCCGGCAGACGTTTTAGGCACATTTATTTACATTTACACGTCATAAAATTCATCCTTAATGAATTATTGGTTCCTGCTCCAGATAGGTAATGCGGCCACAAATTCAGCAGTTGACTCCACTAACACAGCTAACAACCCCCAGGCTACAACAGCGCCTTCCATGAACGTCATGGAAATGCTGGCCAATGGCGGTCCGCTGATGATACCACTGGCACTGCTGCTGGTCCTGGCGATATTTTTCTTTTTTGAAAGGCTGATAGCCATCCGCAAGGCAAGCAAGATCGAAGGCAATTTCATGAACATCATCCGTGATCACGTGTTCAGCGGCAACGT
>Ga0196963_10002332_pt1 | contig 11474 bp, 12 predicted proteins | sample S1_5metaG_FD_148600 | JGI IMG/M metagenome (GOLD analysis project Ga0196963, IMG submission 148600) | Soil microbial communities from Anza Borrego desert, Southern California, United States - S1_5 | ecosystem: Environmental > Terrestrial > Soil > Desert | place: USA: California | collected... | reverse complement strand
TCAACCTAAGAATAGGAAGCAGGTCCCGGATTAGCGCCTGCTGACTCTGGTCCCACCCGATAACGTGCGCCATCAAAATGCAGAATGGAACCGCCTCCAGCGGCAACAGTATAGATTGCCATCATCGGCGTTCGCAATCGCACACCAGCGACTTCTGTTTCAAAGGCGCGTTCATATTCCCCTGCATAATGGGCAACATCGGTAGAGGTGCCCCCCATATCAAAGCTGATAATTTTGTTAAATCCAGCCATCAAGCTGGTTTGGACTGCGCCGACAATTCCTCCCGCAGGGCCAGACAAGATGCTATCTTTGCCTTGAAAGATTTGAGCATCGGTCAGTCCCCCATTAGACTGCATAAACATCAGTTGAACTGGGTTTTTAACGAGTTCAGCACCTGCTAATTGTTGGGCAACTTGGTCAACATAACGCCGCAAAATGGGGGATAAATAGGCATCGACAACCGTAGTATCCCCGCGACTGACTAACTTCATTAAGGGGCTAACTAGGTGAGAGACTGAAACTTGAGTAAAGCCAATCTTTTTCGCTAAACTGGCTACCTGTTGCTCGTGATCTGAATAGCGATAGCCATGCATAAAGACAATGGCACAGGAACGAATGCCAGTATCATAAGCAGCTTGCAATTCTGGGTGAATCGCATCAACATTCACCGGGATTAATACTTCACCTTGGGCACTGTAACGTTCTTCGACCTCAATCACCCGCTCGTACAGCATTTCTGGCAAGATAATGTGACGAGCAAAGATATCTGGGCGATTTTGATAGCCAATTCTCAAAGCATCTCGAAAGCCTTTGGTAATTAATAGTAGAGTGCGATCGCCTTTCCGTTCTAGTAAGGCATTGGTTGCTACCGTGGTTCCCATCTTGATCACCTCTATTTGATCAGCAGGGATAGGCGTATTTGCGGGAATTGCCAAAATGTCTCGAATTCCCTGTACAGGTGCATCCGCGTAGCGTTCGGGATTCTCTGAGAGCAACTTATGAATGACTAACTCTCCATCGGGACGCCGTGCCACAATATCAGTAAATGTGCCCCCGCGATCAATCCAAAATTGCCAACGGCTATTAGTCGTCATCACAAGTTCCTCAATAGAGGTCTTGCCTATTGTGCCATTGATAGTTAGGCAATTGCGCTACGCACAATCGCTTCGACTGGTTCAGCAACCCAGTAGTCTGATTGGGTAAAACCCTAACTTTATACTTTTTAACTTTTCTAATTGTGTAAGTCCTGTCCTAAAAAGTAGAAACCCGTTGCTAACGCCTCATAGTTAGCAACAGGAAAAAGTCAATTTTTGATGGATTAAGGAGAGTATAACTCCCCTTAATGGCAAACTTAGTTCATTAACAGGCTATGGCTTGGTAGTTGCAGGCTCCTTCTTAGTAGCGTCACCTTTAGCACCTGCATCTGGCTTTTCAGTCTTGGTAGCGTCACCTTTAGCACCTGCATCTGTACCAGCTTTGGTGTCGTCTTTTTTGGTGGCTGCTGCATCTGTTTTAGCAGTCTTGGCAGCATCTTTTTTGGTAGCCGCTGCATCTGTACCACCTTTGGCATCGTCTTTCTTGGTAGCTGCTGCATCTGTCTTGGTGGTTTGAGTTTTGCCAGCTTCAGGAGATGCACCAGGAACAGCTGGATCGCTGCTAGAGGTGGAATCTGAACAAGCAGCTAAACCACTGGTTAGAACCAGGCTAGCGATTAAACAAACTACTTTCCAATTCATTACTTTCCTCACACTTTGTTAAGTAGTTAACAGTTTGTGTAAAGTATTGTATCACTCAGAGTAAGTATTTATTCCAAACATTTCTTTTTTGGAAACAGCCGAACAAGATTGCTTGTGGCTTTCTCAAGAGTGCCTTTAGCGCAGGATGTAGGGTAAGCCTTAGCAGCAATTTTAAACCCTGTACGCCTTTACCTATCAGAGTAGGTTGTATTTACGGCAATTAATATTCATTATTTTGGACGCTTGCACTCATAACAAATGACACCAGGATTCATGATTTCTAACAAAGCCAGCCTATATAAGATCTAAGGTCTCTATAGCAGTTAAAAATAATTTTTGAAAGCAAGCTTCAAGATCTCACCATTCAAACAAGCTTGCTATAGATTTAATTTGACACAACTACTTTATGAGTTTGAAGCCAAGAATACATTTCTGAACATTTTCTGGATCTAAAGACAGGGAAATTTTAAAAGGAGTTACAAAGATGGTACCTATTACTAACTCTTTTAAAACATCTTTTAACGCAAGATACCTAGTTTTTGATAAACCGGAACTACTAAACGCTTTAGATAGGGAAGTTGCCGGCTAAAAATCAAAGATCCTAAAATACAAAAGACGCCGGAAATGATTAACGTATTTGTAGCCCCAATTAAATCGGCTAAGCCGCCTGCAAATAAGTTACCTAAAGGCAACATCCCAAAAAATGCCATTGTGTAGATACTCATGACTCGGCTACGTTTATCATCTTCAACAATGGTTTGGATAAAGGTATTGCTAGAGGTAAATTGCAGAATAAAGCCTAAGCCTACTAAAAACATCATCAGCAATGAGAGGGGCAAAATTCGGGATACCGAGAAACCAATCAAGCCAATTCCCATCAAAATGGGAGAATAGCAAATAAACTTCCCTAATCCCAGTACGCTTTTTCGCGTACTCAAATAAATCGCTCCTACTAAAGAGCCAACGCCTGCCGCTGCCATCAAAAAGCCTAATGTTTCAGAACCGCCCTGTAAAATTTTGGTAGCAAAAATGGGAACGAGAACGGTATATTGCATTCCCATAAAGCTAACTAAAGCCAGCAAAAGAATGATGGCTCGAATTGGAGGAAAACTAAAGGTATAACTAAAGCCTTCTTTGAAGCTTTGCCAAGGATGGGCATGAACAGCAACTACTTTTTTACCTCCTTTCAGATTCATAGCTAATAAAGCGGCAATCACCGCAATATAGCTAAGTCCATCGATTAGAAAGCAGAGACCAGAACCCACCTTAGCAATCAGTAAACCTGCGATCGCAGGGCCAATTAATCGCGCCCCATTAAACATTGAAGAATTTAACGCGATCGCATTGGGTAGATCTTCTCTGCGTTCGACGATTTCAGTTACAAAAACTTGACGAGCTGTAGCATCAAAAGGACTAATAATTCCTTGGAATAAGCTGAGAGCAATAATATGCCAAATATTAACGCTACCCGTTAGCGCTAAAAAGGCTAGCGCTAAGGATTGAATCATTGACAGAATTTGGGTAGCAATTAAAACTCGATGACGATTCAATCGCTCGACAAAAACTCCGGCAACAGGCAATAAAACTAAATTGGGAATTTGGCTAGTAAATCCTACCAAACCTAACAGCCAAGCGGAATTACTTAAACTATAAACTAACCAAATAGTAGCTACTTGGGTCATCCAAGTGCCAATCAGGGAAAGACCTTGACCGCCAAAAAACAGACGATAGTTTCTTGATCTTAAAGCGGGAATATTAGGGAAGAGTTTAATACGATTTAAATTCATTACCTATTTCACTTCCACGCTTACTTTTGCAGACATAGCAGGACTAATCTGCCATTCATAACCTTGAATTCCATTTAGGACAGCGCTCTTTGAGCATTCCATACGTTTTCTCTGAATAATGTCAATAGGGTTGCGATCTAGAGGTTTTAATAAGCAGACTTTTAGTGAGATTTCTTACTATTTACCAAAACGACAGGTTTAAGTATTTACTTAGCACTCGTAATATTTAACAAAACTTAAACTAGAAAGTTGTCTGCCTGGGGAGATAAGGGAGTGTCTATCTGAGGAAAGGAAGTTTAATAAGACTCAGCTCACTTCGGCAAGCTTAGCGACCAAGTGACCGGACTGTAGATTGAGTAAATCCCTAGCTTTATCAACAATTCTTTTGTTTTTAACGGTGTAAGTCCTGTTTAAGACAGATTGGCGATCACCTGATCTATCAGTGCTGAAAGCTGCTCACGATCAGCAGGTGTAAAGCCTTGCATCGCCTGTTCTCGCAGTTCAAAGGCAATTGGTGGTAATTCTGTTTGTAAGCTTCTTCCTGCTTCGGTTAACCAGATGCGCCAGATGCGGCGATCACGGGTATCCCGTTCCCGATAAATTACGCCTCGTTGCTCCATGCGATCTAAAACCCCTGTTAAGGTTCCGCCCACCTGTTGCAACTTTTCCCCCAAGCTAGAGGTGGGTAGACCATCTTCTTCCCACAAACAGCACAACACGACCCAGTGGAAGGGTGTTAAGTCAAAGGGTTCTAATCGTTCTTGAAACTTACGACCCATCAGCTGAGACAGCAATTTAATCCGGTAGCCCAGACCATGAGGTGCTAGAACTTCCTGCCATCCTTGGGGCAACTTTTGCTTGGCAGAGGGAGAAATCATCTGAGTAATTAATAAAATTACTTCGTATGCTAAATATCAGTATACTCTATAAATTTGTGAATAGAACGGTACCAATGCTTAGACACGTTAGGACATAGAGACGTTTCCCTGGAACGTCTCTATCAATAAATATCCTTGTCTGCAAAAAGGGGAGCTTGAAAAGATTCCCTCTGCTAATTTCCCTAGCTAATGACGCTTTTAGCGATCGCCTGTAGCGGTAAGCCAGCAGGATAATGACCTTCAGTTTTGACTTGTTTGATTTCTGCTTCAGAAATTGCCAGATTCAACTTAGAAGCAACTGTACGCACAATATCGCCTCGATCGATCACACCTGAAACTGTTCCTGCTGGTGAAAGAACAGTTAACCGCTTCATTTGCTTGTCTTCCAAAGATTGAATTACTTCAACCAGTGGGGTCTTTTCTTGCACGGTAATGATTTCTGTTAGCGGACGCACGATACTGTGTACCTGCTGAATCTCCCAGCGGCTACGCTCGATAAAGTGTAGATCTTCAACAGAAACTAAGCCACGATACCGTCCATCAGAAGCGGCATAGTAAGGATACCCCTGAGATTTGCCTTCCGATGTCAAAGTGTCTGCCAAGATGTAATCGTCTGCAAACTGGCGCAGAGTCATGTCTGCATCTACAACTCGAAACTCACGGGTCATGGCGTGAGATGCTACGAGTTGTAATAAAGCTTCTTGAAAATTGGTAATGCGGTTGTAATTACTAGCATTCCGTAGGACGAATGAGCCGATGAAAGCGATCCAAAGACCATTCCACCAGGAATGAGTGAATAACACTAAGGTAAATCCAAAGGCGATCGCCACCCCACCCAGTACCTGACCTGTTTTCGCTGCCCACCGTACACCCTGAAAGCGGTTACCCGTTAGTTTCCATACGGCTGACTTTAAAATTTGTCCGCCATCTAATGGCAAGCCCGGAATCAGGTTAAACAAGGCTAAAACTAAGTTAATATGCGCCAAATCTGAGATTAAATCTTGCATCATTTTAGATGCAGGCAACGTCTGCGCTAGCAGCGCAAACAGTGCAAATAGAACTAGGCTAACGGCTGGTCCAGCAACGGCAACTTGAAAAGCTTGACCAGGAGTTTTAGATTCCTGCTCAATGGAAGCAACACCTCCAAAGAGAAACAAGGTAATGGAGTTAACTGTAATGCCTTGCGATCGCGCTACCAAACTGTGACCCAGTTCATGCAACAACACTGAGCCGAACAGAAGTAGGGTAATCAACAAACCACTCCCCCAAACTATCATCGAGTTTGCTTGGGGGTAACTTTGTTGTAAACCAAGCCCATTCCAATAAGTGAACAGCGCTAAGATATACAGCCACGATGGGTCAATATACAACGGAATTTTGAATAAAGAACCAACTCGCCAACCTGCTTGCATTACAGATGCCTTCAATGATGCCTCTGATTACTAGCATAGACAATGCAAAGATTAAGACGCCCAGCAAAGAGGTTAACGAACTCCTCACTAGGCGTCTGCAAATTGACTTAATAAGGTTTTGTTTCTACATCAAACCTGCGTTGTTCAGCCCTAAAATGGCACCCGCGCCCAAGATATGACCAAAGCTAATGCCAGCTAAAAATTGAGCCAAACTATAGTTCTTCCCAGTAATGCCAGGAATAGGGAAAGGTACGCTAGGACCAACTCCTGGTTTCTGAACCCCAATTTTGGCAATCAGTAAGCCAATAATATTGAAAAAAGTCATGACCAGAGCTACACCGGGTGTCCACGCTTGGGTCATGGAACTGATGGGTGAAGCGGCTAGAAAGATTAAGTCAATCAATTTCTTTTCTCCTGCATTGATATACGTAGGGATTATAGAACCTTGTGACAACCGCTAATTCTGCCTTGTGGATGAGCTAGCTTTTCACAAGCAAGGAGGGCATTTACAGAACACCCGCATTAGTCAGTCCTAGAATAGCTCCCGCCCCCAGAATATGACCGAAACTCATCGTTGCCAGTAATTCCGGAAGGTTAAAATTCCGCAACAAAGCGGGCTTAGGCAGGGGTAAATCTGGACCAACACCAGGCTTTTGGATGGCATAGCGACCAATGACAATCGCCAGTAAATTGCAGAGAATCATCACCAGTCCTACAGTAGGTGTCCAACCGGGCGTTGAAGGGACTGTTGACTGTACAGCAGCTAAAAGAGTTAAGTGAATCAAGTACTATCTCCTGCTTTAATGAATATTTACGAACAAGATGGATTATAAAAAGCACTTTGCAGCCAGCCACAATTTGTTTTAAGAGTTAACAATTTTATAAAGTTTTGATACAAATCCTAGAAACTCAATGCGAATCAAAATCTGTGGAATTAGGAAACCGGAACAGGGGGAAGCGATCGCTCAACTAGGAGCCACGGCGCTAGGATTCATTTGCGTTACCGTCTCTCCCCGTTATGTCACTGCCGCTCAAATTCGCCTAGTCGTAGAACAGTTATCGCTCAGCGTTGATAGGATTGGAGTCTTCGCCAATTCCACCCGTGAGGAAATTTGTCAAACCGTAGTAGAGGCTAATTTGACGGGGGTGCAACTGCATGGCAACGAATCTCCAGAATTTTGCCAACAACTACGTCAATCTCTGCCGAATACAGAATTGATTAAAGCGCTAAGAGTGAGGACACCTGATGATTTAAAGCAGGCAGATACCTATGCAGATGCGGTGGATACCCTGTTACTCGATGCCTACCACCCTCAGCAGTTAGGTGGAACTGGCAAAACCTTAGATTGGGATCAGCTGCAACAATTTAAACCCCGATGTCCTTGGTTTCTGGCTGGGGGTTTAACACCTGAGAATATATTGAACGCTTTAAGCCAATTGCAGCCTGACGGAATCGATTTGTCGAGCGGCGTCGAGCGATCGCCTGGAGATAAGGATATGCACAAAGTCGCTCAGCTATTTGATCAACTGCGATCGCCTTGTGAAGTAGTCGGTTATAGGAATTAGCAAAACCGTTTCGCCTAAGCTGTATCCCTGGCAGCTGATAAAAATCCTAAAAAGTTAAGCTTTTGTATCCTATCTAACAATTAGCCCCTAGATCCTGGCTCTAATATCACAGCTTGACGATGTATGTGCCTATCATTGGGCAGGTTAAGGAGTAGAGGAACGGCATGGCAAGACGATTAGGTCGGCGTAAATTTATTCTCTATGGTTCTGCGACTCTAGGAACCAGTTTCTTGCTAAAAGCTTGCAGCACCCCTCCAGCAGAGACAACTACAAATTCTAGTCCAGCAAGCTCTACTACAGCTTCCACGAGTTCTACTACCTCAACAGCGACAGGTAATACCATCAAAGTGGGAATTCTCCACTCTCTCAGCGGTACAATGGCAATTAGCGAAAAGAGCGTTGTGGATGCTGAAAAGCTAGCGATAGAGGAAATTAATGCGGCTGGCGGAGTGCTAGGCAAGAAAATCGAAGCCGTTGTCGAAGATGGTGCCTCTGATTGGCCTACCTTTGCTGAAAAAGCCAAAAAGCTGATCGATCAAGATAAAGTAGTCACCGTCTTTGGTTGTTGGACATCTGCCAGCCGCAAAGCCGTACTGCCCATCTTTGAGCAAAAAAAACATATGCTCTGGTATCCAGTGCAGTATGAAGGGCAAGAATGTTCTCAGAACATTTTCTATACAGGTGCAGCGCCTAACCAACAAATTGAGCCAGCCGTCGATTGGCTTCTGCAAAATAAGGGAAAAGATTTTTTCCTCGTTGGGTCAGATTATGTGTTTCCTCGAACTGCCAACACAATTATTACAGCGCAGTTACAAGCCAAAGGTGGCAAAGTCGTCGGTGAAGATTACTTACCCTTAGGCAACACAGAAGTTACCCCGATTATTTCTAAAATTCAAGCTGCCTTGCCCAATGGAGGAGTGATCTTTAACACCCTCAACGGTGACAGTAACGTTGCTTTCTTCAAGCAGCTGCAAGGGGCAGGCTTAACCCCTGAGAAATATCCCACGATGTCTGTCAGTATTGCCGAAGAAGAAGTTAAAGCAATCGGTACAGAGTATCTTAAAGGTCATTATGCCGCTTGGAATTATTTCCAAACTGTAGATACACCTTCTAATAAAAAATTCGTTGAAGCCTTTAGGAAAAAGTACGGGGAAAATCGGGTAACCAATGACCCCATGGAAGCCGCGTACATTATGGTGTACCTCTGGAAGCAAGCGGTGGAAAAAGCGAAAACGACTGAGTTAGAAGCTGTACGCAAAGCAGCAGCGGGTCAAACTTTTGAGGCTCCAGAAGGGAAAGTGACCTTAGATAGCAACCATCACTTATCTAAGTTTGTTCGGATTGGTGAAGTTGGAGATGACGGATTGTTTAAAATTGTTTATGCATCCAAGGAAGCCGTGAAGCCAGTTCCCTGGAATCAATATGTAGCGGAAACAAAAGGTTTAGCTTGTGATTGGTCTGATCCGAAAAAAGGTGGAAAGTACAAAACAACGTAGTTAGCTTTCCTAAGCAGTCAGACGTTTTAAAGGCAAAGTCTAGAACAACAGAAAACCCAGTCAGCTATTAGGGGTAACACCAACTGGGGTAGAGAATTCTTGCTTTTGCTAGTTAAATGTGGTGATAACTAATAGATGGCGTCAATAGTATTTTTCACCAATCTGTTGACGCCTCTTAGGCTTTACCGTTTAACTATTTAGCAAGCTCACTCGCTTTGCCTAAGGTTTCCTTAGTATTTTTGATGTCGCTGCTAACTTTAGATTTGACTGCATCAGGAACTTTGTCAGCAGACTGTTGAGCGCCTTCTACAGCGTCTTGAGTATTCTCTTTGAGGTTTTTAGTTCCTTTTTGAGTACCCTTGGTTACCCCTTTAGTTAATTCTTTTGTGGACTCACTAACATCTTCACCAATATTTTGAACTCTTTCACCTAAAGGGGTTCCTGATTTATAATTCCGAGCATATTGCTCAGGACTATCGATACCCTTCTCATTAATATTGGTTTCAACGCGATCTCGAAGGGCTTTAGCCTTGGCATCTGCTTTAGAGGTATTTTTTCTGGGATCAGTGTCACTATACTGATTCATACCGCCTTCATAGGGAGAAGTTACAGCTCCTTTAGGAACTTCTTCTCTGACTTGATCAGCGGTCTTTGCCATTACACCTGTTGTACCGCAAGCAGTGCTAACAAATAGTAGAACTGCTGAGAGGAAAACAGTGATAACTCTGCCTAATTGAAGATTTTTCAACCAAGAAATTACTTTGTTCATAGAAAAACTCCTTTTTTTTGTGTGATCTAGATTTAATGGCTGTTATCAGCCTGGTTGTGGTTAAAAACTATCCACTATCAACGGCTGAAGGGCATAAGACTCGCCCTACTTGCTGTCCTTACTTGTGTAAAGCTGGGTTAGATTGCATTTCTGGTCTTTGACCTGCCTCTTCTCCCTTGTCGTTAATGAAGCCTGCGGCGTCGGTAAAGGCTTCTCCAACTCTCTCTAAAAGGTTGGAATCGGGATCGTTGCGATCAACTATGGGTTGGCGTTCGGCAGGAATCTTGTCACCTTCGAGCACTTTCTCGGAACCTGGTGCAATTGGCGCGAATTTATGAGCATTCGTGCCAGAGCCTGGGTAGATGATGTCAGATTGGCTGCTGGTAGCAATGAGTCGATCGGTCGTTAACTGCAAGTCTGCGCGATCGCGCTTGTTAGCTGTTTGGTTAACACGCGGATCAGTAGAAGCCTTGTATTCCGTGTAGCCATCGCCACTCATCTTATGGGGGTTGTTTGCTCCACCTACTTGCACAGGAGGATTCTCTGGACGCGCACCTCGTACATCACCACTATTACAAGCGGTGGTAATAAATAGTACAGTGCCTGCTAAAAAGATCGTCAGGATTCGTCCTAGTTGCAGTTTTTTGAAGAAACTCGTTAATTTTTTCACAAAAAACTCCTTTTTGCTTTCCAAGTTCAAAGCATACGCAAGATAGAAAGCTTAATCCCTCTAGCGCAAGTCACATTCTGATTGCTACTCAGCCAAATTTTTTCTCTAACTCTGGAGAGAGAAGTGGGATTTAAAGAGCTTTACGAGGAATTAAGCCATAAATGAGCGTGTAGACACACCCCGCAATCCGTTTTCCTAAGAGAAGACCTTATATAAACAAACAGAGGGCTTTAGGAAACCTAAAGCCCTCTCGGAGGAGGTATTGAGATTAAAATTAGTCGGTTGAGCTTTTAGTAGCGGGTGCTAGAACGACTAACTTCATCAGGTTCGCGGTAGGTTGTGTGGGTTTCTTGCTTGCGACCAGCCAAACCGGCTAAACCTAACAGACCTAACAAACCTAACCAACCCCAATCAAAGTCGCGATCGCCTTGGGTGGTTGTATCAGTACCACGGTTAGTGTTGTCTACAGTAGTTCCAGTAGTACCTGTGCTAGAACCTGCGTCGCTTTGTGCAGAAGCGGGCATCGTTAAGGGCAAAGTGGACAGGCTCAGAGCTAGGACACCAGCACCAACAGCTTTAGATAAATTCAAACGTTTCATGATTAAAGTTTCTCCTTCTCTTCTAAATCTTTAGAGAGTCTTACGAACTGCTAAATTTCTTTAGTGGTTTGCGATGAGTGAGCTAAGCAAACAACTCTACAAACAAAGTTATTAATTTTTTACTTATTTAGAATCATCCTAGGGCTATAAACCTAAGATTGTTTTGAATCTAACTGAAGGTATAGACAAGGTTTTCTAGAATACAATCCGGCTACAAAGTTCAAGGAATGCACTCGTCGTTTGGGGATGAAATAGAAGAAAATCGGATGAAATGATGGGATATGCGAATTCTAGCGACTAATGAGAGCTAAAAGGATTTTTTTGCCTTAAAATCTCGCAAATTGTTAACTAATTCCCCTTTGATACTGGGTTGCACGTTTTTTTGATTCAAATGAGAAACCTTTGACCTATCGATAGATGTGGGAAGATTATCGTTAATGCTTGTCAAGCATAGAGATAAAAAAGTGATGATGCTCTGAGCCTGACGGGGTGACAACCCCGTTAAAAGCCTAATACGAGCGCACCTTGAGCCAACTTAGGGTAAAAAAAGATGGGGTCACT
>Ga0196963_10002330_pt1 | contig 11476 bp, 10 predicted proteins | sample S1_5metaG_FD_148600 | JGI IMG/M metagenome (GOLD analysis project Ga0196963, IMG submission 148600) | Soil microbial communities from Anza Borrego desert, Southern California, United States - S1_5 | ecosystem: Environmental > Terrestrial > Soil > Desert | place: USA: California | collected... | reverse complement strand
GGCACCGATCGCGAGCGCGGTCTCCCTGGTGCGCCTCAGCGGCGAGTGCACCCAGACCGCGTCCTTGGGCAGCAGCTCGGCCCAGCCTTTGAAATGGCTCTCGGCCGAGGTGTCGCAGGGATGGTCGGTCTGGCCGTAGCAGGTGCCTTTGTTCACGGTCACCGGGGCGTGGCGGATCCACCACCAGCGGGTGATCTGGCCGAAATCGAATTTGGTGCTCATCAATCGGGCTTCAGAGAAGAGTGGTCAAAGCAAGCAGGGCCCCGATTTCCGCCGCCTGCTCGGCGGCGCCCAGGGTGTCGCCGGTATAGCCGCCGAGGCGCTGTCGCGCCAGCGCCGCGACGCCAAGCGCGCAGGCGGCCGATACCGCCGCGGCCAGCAGCGCCGGCCCGATCCCGATCGCGATCATCGCCACCACCAGACCGAGGCCAACGGCCCACAATACGGCATCGCCTTCCGGCTTGCCGGCGGCGACAGCAAGGCCATCGGCCCTCGCCAGGCTTCCGTTGCGCATCAGCCAGGGAAGCCAGGCGCGCGACATTGCGTGAACCGCGACCAGCGCGGCGGCACCGTCGACCAGCACCGACAGGGCCGATGCCCGGAGTCCGAGCGAAAGGATCAGCGCGAGCGCACCGAAGGTGCCGATGCGGGAATCCCGCATGATCTCGAGCACGCGCCCACGGCTCGCGCTTGAGAACAGACCGTCCGCCGAATCGGCGAGCCCGTCTTCGTGCAGAGCGCCTGTCGCCGCAATGCCCGTCCCGATCGCCAGGAGCGCAGCGGGCAAGGCCGGTATACCCAACCAGGAAGCGAGAGCGAGCGCCGCGGCCGCGATGCCGCCGATCAGGGCCCCGGCAAGCGGAAAGCCGCGCGAGGCGGCAGCCAGCGGCAAGGGCATCTCGACACGAATCGGCAGTCGCGTCAGGAAGGCGAGCGAGGTGGTGAGCTCGTGGCGGAGGCCGGCGATCCAGTCCATTCCCGTTTTTCGCTTGGCCGGCGCCGGAAATCCAGCGATGAAGGCGCCCCTCAAGGAAGTCAGCCATGGCCGAGCCGATCGTCACCCTGGACGAGATCCGCAAGATCCTGCGCGAGCTGCCGGGACCGGACCTCGACGCCGCGACTGCCGTCGCCACGCGCGAAGCGCAGTTGACCAAGCCGCCGGGCGCGCTCGGCCGGCTCGAGGAGATCTCGGCCTGGCTTGCGACATGGCAGGGCCGCGCGGTACCTCGGATTGACCATCCGCGCGTGGCCGTCTTTGCCGGCAATCACGGCGTCGCCGCGCTCGGCGTCTCCGCCTTCCCGGCGACGGTCACCCAGCAGATGGTGCAGAACTTCATCAATGGCGGGGCGGCGATCAACCAGCTCTGCAAGAGCTTCGACGCCGATCTCCGCGTCTACGAGATGGCGCTGGAGACGCCGACCCACGACTTCACGCAAGGCCCGGCGATGGACGAGGAGGAGGCCGGTCGCTCACTCGCCTACGGGATGATGTCGGTCGAGCCGGGTCTCGATGTGCTCTGCCTCGGCGAGATGGGTATCGCCAACACGACCTCAGCCTCGGCGCTTGCCTGCGCGCTGTTCGGCGGCGATGCCGCCTATTGGGCGGGCCCCGGCACCGGCGTCGTCGGAGAGCAACTCAAGCGCAAGACCGAGGTCATCGCCGCTGGCGTCCAGCGCCACAAGGATGCAAAGGATCCGCTCGACATTCTGACGCGGCTCGGCGGCTTCGAGCTCGCCGCCATCACCGGGGCGGTGATCGCCGCCCGGCGCGCGCGCACGCCGGTGGTGCTCGATGGCTTCGCCTGCACGGTTGCGGCCTCGGTGCTGCATCGCCTCGACCCGCGCCTGCTCGACCATTGCCTCGTCAGCCATGTCTCGGCCGAGCCTGGGCATCGCCGGCTCCTTCAGGAGATCGGCAAGTCGGCGCTGTTCGATTTCGGCATGCGGCTCGGCGAGGCATCCGGCGCGGCGCTGGCGCTCGGCGTGCTCAAGGCGGCCGTCGCCTGCCATACCGGCATGGCGACCTTCGCCGAGGCCGGCGTCAGCGGGAAGAGCTGAGACTCACTCGCCCTGCTGAAGCAGCTTTCCGTGGCGGCGGGCCCAACGGAAGGCAACGAAGAAGAGCGCGATGCCGATGCCGATATAGACGGCATCGACAATGAGCGCGCCGGCCAATAGGTCCCAGCGGAAAACGCCTTCGTACATGACCGCGCGCATGCCCTCGAAGACATAGGCGGCTGGCGTCATCCAGGCGACGGGCTGCAGCCACCACGGCAAGGTCGAGACCGGATAATAGATGCCGCTGATCGGCGCGAAGCCGAAGACGGTCGCCCAGGCGAAGCTTTCGGCGCCGGCGCCGAAGCGGAGGATCAGGCCGCAGACAGCGAGCCCGATGCCCCAGCCCATGATCATCAGGCAGGTGAAGAACGGAATCAGCGGCAGCCCGAGCTCGAAGATCGAGAAATGATAGAGCGGGATCGCCAGCAATACCGCCGGCCCGACGCCGATCACGGTCCGGATGACACTCATGACCATGAGGCCGAGCGCGAACTCGGTCGCCTTGAGCGGCGTCACGAACAGATTGGCGAGGTTGCGCGACCACTGCTCCTCGAGGAAGGAGACGGTGATGCCGAGCTGGGCGCGGAAGACGATGTCCCAGAGCAGCACGGCGGCGAGCAGCACGCCGGTCGCGCGCGCGACCCAGCTCGAATGGCTGATGAAGAACTGGGTGGTGAAGCCCCAGATGATCATCTGCATCGCCGGCCAGTAAGCGAGCTCGAGGATGCGCGTCCACGATCCCTTCAGCAGGTAGTAATGGCGAAGGACGATGGCGTTGACGCGGCCGAAGGAGAGCCCGACCGGAGAATTCTGGCGAACGCTGCTCGTCATTCGGCGGCGAGTCCCTGCTGGCGCGCGATATCGAGAAAGACCTGCTCGAGGTTGTCGCGGCCGTAGCGGCCGATGAGCTCCTGCGGCGAGCCGCGGTCGACGATCCGCCCTTGGCGCATCATCAGCACATGGCTGCACAGGCGCTCGACCTCGCCCATATTGTGCGAGGCGAGCAGGATCGTGGCGCGAAGGCGGCGCTGATAGGTCTCGAGATACGAGCGCACCCAGTCGCCGGTATCGGGATCGAGCGAAGCGGTCGGCTCATCGAGCAGCAGCAGCTCGGGCTCGTTGATCAACGCCTTGGCCAACGCCACGCGCGTCTTCTGCCCGGCCGACAGGCTGCCCACCGGGCGGTCGGCGAAGGCGCCCAGATCCAGATCCGCGACCAGCGCACCGATGCGCGCGTCCATGTCGCGGAGTCCGTAGAGGTGACCGTAGATCTTGAGGTTCTGCCGTGTCGAGAGCCGGTGCGGCAGGTCGACATAGGGTGAGGAGAAGTTCATGCGCGGCAGCACATGCGCGCGTTCGCGGCGCATATCATGGCCGAGCACGCGCACCTCGCCCGATGTCGGCTCGAGCAGGCCGAGCAGCATGGCGAGCGTCGTCGTCTTGCCGGCGCCGTTGCCGCCGAGGAGCGCGACAGTGGTACCGATCTCGACCCTGAAGGACAGATCCTCGACCGCCGTCACCTTCTCGAAGCGCTTGGTGAGGCCGTCGACCTCGATTGCCGGGGATGCCATCGACGGAATATAGGAAGGGATCGATGACAAGGCCAACAGCGTGACCGCCCGCGCAGAAGCGACCCGGCCCGCAACCAATCGCGCGCTGCCGCGTTCGGTGCCGTCAGGCCCGGTGCGGTTCCGCACGCTGATGCTGATCCGCTGGATCGGCGTGATCGGCCAGGCTGTTGCCCTCTTCGTCGTCCATATCGGCTTCGGCCTCGACCTGCCGATGGTGCTGGCGCTCGCCATCGTCGGCGTATCGGCGATCCTGAACCTGGTCCTGCAGCTGAGTCCGCCGACCGGCGGCCGCATCGACCACCGCCAGGCGACGCTGTTCCTCACCTACGACCTTCTCCAGCTCGCCGCCCTGCTGTTCCTGACCGGCGGGCTCTACAACCCCTTCGCCGTGCTGATCCTGGCGCCGGTGACGATCTCGGCGACGGTGCTGTCGCGCACGACGACGATCGCGCTCTCGGTACTGGCGATCTCCCTCGTCTCGGTGCTGACCTTCTGGCACCTGCCGCTGCCCTCGCCCTTTCTCTGGGTCGAGCCGTCGCGGACCATGGCGCTCGGCCTCTGGGTCGCGCTCGTCTGCGCCATCGTCTTCATGGCGAGCTACACTTTCGCGGTCGCCGAGGAGTCGCGGCGGATGTCGGCAGCGCTGTCGGCGACGCAGATGGCACTGGCACGCGAGCAGCGCGTCTCGGCCCTTGGCGGGCTCGCCGCCGCCGCCGCGCATGAGCTCGGTTCGCCGCTCTCCACCATCGCCGTCGCCGCGAAGGAGCTGGCGCGCGAGGTGCCGGCGGACTCGCCCTTCGCCGAGGATGTCCGCCTGCTGGTAAGCCAGAGCCAGCGCTGCAGCGAGATCCTGGCGCAGCTTTCGCACCTGCCCGAGGACGTCGATCCGGCGACGCCTTTCGAGCGGCTGCCGCTCTCGGCTTTGGTCGAGCTGGCGGCCCTGCCCTATGAACGCGTCGAAGTCGAGATCGACTTCGTCCAGCGGGGCGAGGAAGGCACCGCCGAGCCGGTCGTGTCCAGGACCTCCGAACTGCAGCACGGCCTCGGCACTCTGATTCAGAACGCGGTGCAATTCGCCAGGACCCAGGTAGTGGTCGAGACCGCCTGGGATCAGGACGAAGTACGAGTCGAGATCCTCGACGATGGTCCCGGCTTCTCGCCGATGGTGCTGGCCGAGCTCGGCGAGCCTTATGTCTCCAGCCGCTCGGGCGGCGGCGGCCATATGGGGCTCGGCGTCTTCATCGCGCTGTCGCTGCTCGACCGCGGCGGCGCCGATGTCGCCTTCGACAACCGGCCGGAAGGCGGCGCCAGGGTTGTGGTCCGCTGGGATCGCGCCATATTGGAGGGAGTTCGTACTCCGTGAGCGCCATGACGGATGACCAGACGCTACTGATCGTCGACGATGACGAGCCGCTGCGTACGCGGCTGGCCCGCGCGCTGGAGAAGCGCGGCTTTGTCGTCACCACTGCCGATTCTGTCGCCAGCGGCAGGTCCTACGCCTCCTCGTCACCGCCGGCCTATGCCGTGGTCGATCTTCGTCTCGGGGATGGCAGCGGTCTCGATGTCGTTCAAGCGCTCAGGAGCGCCCGGCCCGACGTGCGCGTGGTCGTGCTGACGGGATACGGCAATATCGCGACCGCGGTCGCCGCGGTGAAAGCCGGCGCCGTCGACTACCTGCCGAAGCCGGCGGATGCGGATGCGATCGAGGCCGCGCTCAAGGCCCGCGCCCAGGTAATGGCGCCGCCGCCCGAGAATCCGATGTCCGCCGACCGCGTGCGTTGGGAACACATCCAGCGCGTCTTCGAGCAATGCGACCGCAACGTCTCGGAGACGGCGCGGCGGCTGCGCATGCATCGCCGCACGCTGCAGCGCATCCTCGCGAAGCACGCTCCGAAGGATTGAAGACCGGCGAAAGCCGGATCAGATGCGGCGTTCCGATTGCAGCATCTTGTCGATGATGCGGCCCTGGAACATCGTGATGCCCATCGACTGGCCGAAGCGGATCGCCTCTTCGGAATCGCAGCGGCAGAGGATGATGCGGGCGCGGCCGGAGCGGTCGATATGCTCCTTGATCTCGGTCTGGCGGCGGCCAGTGGCGTCGTCGTTCATGTCCGGCGACCACACCAGCTTGATCAAGTCGAGGCCGAGGCGCTCGCGGTCGATGAACTGCAGGGTCAGGTGGTTCATGCCGTCAAGGCAGATGCGGTAGCCGCGCTCGCGCATGAAGTCGCGCGCGAACATGAACGCCCCCATGTCGCCGAAGATGTCGATCTTCTGCAGCTCGATGACCACGGTGCCGCGCGCGACCGCTTTCAGCGAGGAATCGAAGTTGAGGAAGGCCGGCGACAGGATCGTGCTGACATTCATGTTGATCGAGAAGGAGCTCGCGATCGTCGTGTCGTCGTTGCGCATCAGCAGCGCCAGCATGCGCTCGTCGAGCACATGAGTCAGGTGCTGGAAGAGCCAGATATTCCCGGCGAGGTCATATTCCGGCATCACCGTCGCCTGCAGGTCGGCGATCGAGATGTGGAGCTCGCGGAACACGGGCTGAGGCGTGGTCGAGCCCGGCGCGATGGCGCAGACCGCCTGCCGGCGCATCAGGTTCGAAAGGTCGGCACGCTTCAGGAAGCCTTCGAGCTTGCCGAGCTGCTCGGGATCGATCGGCTTCCGCTGCTGCTTGCCCTTGAGTTCGGCCGCCGCTTCGGCGGCAACGGAGAGCCTCGACTTCCGCTCCCGCTCCCGGTGCGCCTGCTGCACCATCTGGAAGACTTCGTCGTATTGGAGCTCGAGGTTGTACCAGGTGCAGAAGCGGGCCAGGTCCTCCTCGTCCTCGCCTTGGGAAAGCGGATCCTCGCTGAAGAGGAAGCGGACCTTCATCACCGCGGTGTCGATGTCGGTGACCGATGCGCCCTTGCAGACGAAGAAGATGTCGGAATTCGACAGGATGAAGGTCTGGCCTTCGAAGTTCTGCACGATGCCTTCGAAGGTCGCCGCCGCGATCTTGATGTGGTAGTCGCGCCGGTTCTGGGGCCGCAGGCGCGAGAGATGGATATGGACCGCGCGACGCCCTTCCAGATTCCGGCCGAGCCGCTGGAGGTAGTCCAGCAGCATGTACTCCTGGCTCGGTGCGCGCGACCCTGCCACCTGCGTCTTGGCCAACGTCATGGCGTCGCCGCCTCCATCAAAACGGCCACCCCTTCATCCCTGAGATCCATGGCGGACCTTAGCGCCCTGTCGAGGCTCCGTCCATGCAGCCGCCGCGGGACCTAAGGCCATGCAAGGATTGGATAACAAAACCCTACAATTTGTCTATAACAATCCGGGACTTGGCCATGGCCCGGCCATTATTCGACACCTAACTTGGCGGCGGCCCAGGCTTCGGCTAAAGCCTGCGCGGTCGGCGCCTTAGGGAGATTCGGACGATATGCAGCTCAGGAAACGGGTTCTGGTCACCGGCGGCGCCGGCTTTCTCGGCTCGCATCTCTGCGAGCGGCTGATTGCCGCGGGAAACGACGTCCTTTGCGTGGACAACTATTTCACCGGGACCAAGGACAATATCGGCGGGCTCCTGACCAATCCGCATTTCGAAGCGATGCGCCAGGACGTCACCTTCCCGCTCTACGTAGAAGTCGACGAGATATTCAACCTCGCCTGCCCCGCCTCGCCGATCCACTACCAGTTCGACCCGGTGGCGACGACCAAGACCTCGGTCCACGGCGCCATCAACATGCTGGGACTCGCCAAGCGGGTGAAGGCCAAGATCATGCAGGCCTCCACCAGCGAGGTGTATGGCGACCCGATCGAGCATCCGCAGACCGAGTCGTACCGCGGCAACGTCAATCCGATCGGCCCGCGCGCCTGTTACGACGAAGGCAAGCGCTGCGCCGAGACGCTGTTCTTCGACTATCACCGCCAGCATCGCGTGCGCATCAAGGTGGCACGCATCTTCAATACCTACGGCCCCCGCATGCACCCGAACGACGGCCGGGTGGTGTCGAACTTCGTGCTCCAGGCGCTGCGCGGCCAGCCGATCACGCTCTATGGGTCCGGCAGCCAGACGCGCGCCTTCTGCTATGTCGACGATCTGATCGAGGGCTTCCTTAGGCTGATGGGAACCGGTGACGACTTCACCGGACCGGTCAATCTCGGCAATCCGGTCGAGATCCCAGTCAAGGAGCTGGCCGAGCGCATCATCAAGCTGACCGGCTCCTCCTCGACCCTGGTCTACAAGCCGCTGCCGCAGGACGACCCGACCCAGCGCTGCCCCGACATCACGCTCGCCAAGCAGAAGCTCGGATGGGAACCGACGGTGCCGCTGGAGACCGGCTTGAAGCGGACCATCGACTACTTCCGCTCCTTCGTCTAAGCCGGCCGGCATGACCGAGCGCTCAGACCTTGCCCAGCAGGTCGCCGACTTCGCCCGTGTGCGCGTGCTCTGCGTCGGCGACGTCATGCTGGACCGCTATATCTACGGCACGGTCGAACGCATCTCGCCCGAGGCACCGATCCCGATCCTCGCGGTGACGCGCGAGATGGCGATGCTCGGAGGCGCCGGCAACGTCGTGCGCAATCTCGCGGCGCTCAAGGCCAATTCCTGCTTCGTCTCGCTGATCGGCGAGGATCCGGCCGGCCGCGAGGTGACGCAGCTGATCGCGGCCGAGCCGCTGGTCGAGCCGAATCTTCTGCCCGAGCCCGATCGCGTCACCACGATCAAGGTCCGCTATGTCGCGGGGTCGCAGCAGCTGCTCCGCGCCGATCGCGAGTCGATCAAGCCGGCGCGGCCGACGACCGAAGCCGACCTCGTCCGCCGCGCCAGCGACGACCTCAAGGACTGCCAGGCGGTCATCCTCTCCGACTACGGCAAGGGCGTGCTGTCCGACGAGGTGATCGGCCGCATCATTGCGGCGGCACGCGCCCACAAGCGGCCCGTCGTCGTCGATCCGCGCGGCAGCGATGCGAAACGCTACCGCGGCGCGACCATCATCACGCCGAACCGGCGCGAGCTCGGCGAGCTCGCAGGACGGCGCATCGGCACGCCGGAACAGATCCGCGACGCCGCGCATGAAGTCATGCGCCAGGGCGAGATCGAAGCGGTGCTGGTGACGCTGAGCCAGGATGGCATGGCGCTTTTCACCGCCAAGGGTGAGGAGCATCACCTGCGCGCAGAAGCGCTCGAGGTCTATGACGTCTCCGGCGCCGGCGACACGGTGGTGGCGCTGATGGCCTGCGCACTCGCCGCCGGGCTGCCGCTGACCGATGCCGCGCACCTTGCCTCGGTCGCCGCCGGCATCGTCGTCGGCAAGATCGGCACGGCGGTCGTGCATCCGGAGGAACTGGTCTTTGCGCTGCGCGCCGAGGACAGGAAATTCAGGGAGGCCAAAGCGGCGAGCCTCGAGCAGGCGCTCGAGCGCGTCTCAGGCTGGCGCCGCCAGGGCTTCCGCATCGGCTTCACCAACGGCTGCTTCGACCTGCTGCATCCGGGCCATGTCTCGCTGCTCAACCAGGCGCGGACACGCTGCGACAAGCTGATCGTCGGTCTCAATTCCGATGCCTCGGTCTCGCGCCTGAAGGGGCCGGATCGTCCGGTGCAGCCGGAAGGCAACCGTGCCGCCGTGCTCGGCTCGCTCGCTTCCGTCGACCTCGTCGTCATCTTCGGCGAGGACACGCCGCTCGAGCTGATCCGCACGCTCAAGCCCGACCTCCTGGTCAAGGGCGCGGACTACACCGTCGACACCGTGGTCGGCGCGGATGTCGTTCAGGGTTATGGCGGACAGGTCTATCTCGCCGAGCTCGCCGAGGGCCATTCGACCACCGACGTCATCCGCCGGATGGCGAAGGTTTAGATCAGGGTTCCCTGCTCCGCCGGCGTCTTGGCCGGCTTGCGCTTCTGCGCCTCCCCATCCGTCGTCGCCGATCGCTCGCCATCGGCGAAGCGAAGGCTGATCTTCTCGCCCGGCTTGAGCGCCGCCGCCTCGGTCACCGGCGCACCCGACTTGTCACGCACCAGCACGAAGCCGCGCTCAAGCACACGCTCATAGGAATAGCTGTCGAGCAGCTTCCCGACGCGGACTAGGTCGGCTTCGGCCCTGACCGTCACCTCGCTGCCGATGCGCTCTAGGCGGCGACCGAGATCGGCCGTGCGCCGGCCGCACTCCTCGACCTTCAGCAATATCGGTTGGGGCCGAAGATGCGCCGAGGCCCGGTCGAGCCGCCTTTCGCGTTCGGCGCGATCCTTCGCCTCCACAGTGACTAGCCGGCGAAGCAGGATCTCCAGCTTGTGGCAGGCGCCCTGCACCATCTCGCGCGGGCTCAGCAGGCGTGCACCAAGACTGTTCACCTGCCCGGAGCGCTCGGCGAGAAAACGCGGCAGCGCCAAGCGCAGCCGCTCGGCGCGATCATCGAGGCGCTGGCTCGCCGCGCCGATGAGTTGGGAGGGATCGCCGAGCGCGCGGCCCAGGCTCTTCACCTGCTTGGCGTGATCGTCGAGCCCACGCTGCATGGCGCCGGCAAGCCGAGCACCCAGATCGGCGAGGCGCACCGAGAGCTCGGCCCGCACCGGTACGGCACGCTCGGCGGCCGCTGTCGGCGTCGGCGCGCGCCAGTCGGAAGCGAAGTCGATCAGCGTCGTATCGGTCTCGTGGCCGACGGCCGAGATCAGCGGGATCTCGGAGGAGGCGGCGGCACGCACCACTGATTCCTCGTTGAAGGCCATCAGGTCTTCCAGCGAGCCGCCGCCGCGGGCGACGATCAGAAGATCCGGCCGCGGAATCGGGCCGCCGGGCTCGATCCGGTTGAAGCCCTGGATCGCCGCCGTCACCTGCTGCGCCGCGCCCTCGCCCTGGACCAGCACCGGCCAGACCAGTACATGACGCGGAAACCGATCGGCGAGCCGATGCAGGATGTCGCGAATCACCGCGCCGGTCGGCGAGGTGACGACGCCGATCACGGTCGGCAGCGTCGGAAGCGGCCGCTTGCGCCCGGCATCGAACAGCCCCTCGGCGGCAAGCCGCTTGCGCCGGTCCTCGATGAGCTTGAGCAGCGCGCCTTCGCCGGCGAGCTCCATCTGCTCGATGATCATCTGGTACTTCGAGCGGCCGGGATATGTGGTCAGCTTGCCGAGGCAGACGACCTCCATGCCGTCCTCGGGCTTGATCCCGAGGCGCATCGCCGTGCCTTTCCAGACGACCGCGTCGAGGCAGGCATCGGCATCCTTGAGCATCAGATAGAGATGGCCCGAGGCGGCGCGCTTGAAGCCCGAGATCTCGCCGCGCACGCGAACGCGGTCGAAGGCCTGCTCGACCGTGCGCTTCAGCGCGAAGGAGAGCTCGGAAACCGAGAATTCCGGAAGGTTATGAGTCGTCTCCGACATGCCCCAATGATATAGGACGCGCACCTCGGGCGGGAGGGAGTGAGGCATGCGCATCCTGGTGGTCGGCAGCGGCGGGCGTGAGCATGCGCTGTGCTGGAAACTGGCCGCCTCTCCGCTCTGCGAGGCGCTCTTCTGCGCTCCCGGTAACGCCGGAATCGCCGCCGAAGCGACCTGCGTGCCGGTAGCCGCCAACGACCTCGACGGCATCGTCGCGCTGGCCAGGAAGGAGCGAATCGACTTCGTCGTCGTCGGACCCGAGGATCCGCTCTGCCTCGGCATGGTCGACCGGCTCGAGGCCGAAGGCATCCGCGCCTTCGGCCCGACCAAGGCCGCAGCGGAACTCGAAGGCTCGAAGGGCTTCATGAAGGACCTCATGCGCAAGGCCGGCGTGCCGACGGCGGCCTATCAGCGCTTCACCGAGGCCGAGGCGGCGCGCGCCTATGTCCGCAAACTCGGCGCACCGATCGTGGTCAAGGCC
>Ga0196963_10002329_pt1 | contig 11476 bp, 13 predicted proteins | sample S1_5metaG_FD_148600 | JGI IMG/M metagenome (GOLD analysis project Ga0196963, IMG submission 148600) | Soil microbial communities from Anza Borrego desert, Southern California, United States - S1_5 | ecosystem: Environmental > Terrestrial > Soil > Desert | place: USA: California | collected... | reverse complement strand
CGATGCACGCGCCGGTGGGATACGACCAGCTCGCCTTCGAGGACGCCTTCATCGCCGCGGTGAAGGAGGCGACGGCCAAGGGCTACCTGCGCCAGAACAGCGTCGACAGCGTCACCGGGAAGAACTCGGGCGACAACGTCGGCCCCGGCACGCCCGACATCCACTTCCACCAGTGGCGGCGCGACCACGTGGAGGTGAAGCTGATGCTCAAGGGCGGCGGCTGCGAGAACGTCGGCGCGCAGTACAGCCTGCCTGATGCGCGCTTCGGCGGCCGCGATCTGAAGGGCGTCGAGAACGCGATCCTCGACTGCGTGCTGCAGGCGCAGGGCCAGGGCTGCGGGCCGGGCATCCTCGGCGTGTGCATCGGCGGCGACCGCTCGTCCGGCTACGCGGCGAGCAAGCTCGAGCTGCTGCGCCTGATGGACGACAGCAACGCCGACCCGGTGCTCGGCGAGCTCGAGGAGCGCATCGTCGCCAAGGCCAACCAGTCCGGCATCGGCCCGATGGGCTTCGGCGGGAAGACCACGCTGATGGGTTGCAAGATCGGCAAGCGCAACCGCGTGCCGGCGAGCTTCTACGTGACGATCTCCTACATGTGCTGGGCGTTCCGCCGGCAGGGCGTGAATCTGACGACGGGTGGGGAGATCGGCGAATGGCTGTATTGAGGCACGCGGCGCGAGTGGCGCCGTGGTGAACGGAGGATCCCGCCGATGACCGTCGTCCGCCTGACCACGCCCATCACCGAGGAGCAGACGCGCTCGCTGAAGGTCGGCGACACCGTCGAGCTCAGCGGCCGCCTCTACACCGGCCGCGATGCGGTGCACCATCGCCTGCACGAAGGCGTCACGCCGCCGGTCGACCTGCGCGGCCACGTCATCTACCACTGCGGCCCGGTGATGGTGAAGGAAGGCGAGCGCTGGTCGTGCCGCGGCGCCGGCCCGACGACGTCGAGCCGCGAGGAGCCGTACCAGTGGGAGGTCATCCGCGACCACGGCATCCGCGGCGTCATCGGCAAGGGCGGCATGGGCGCGAAGACGCTCGACGCCTGCCGGCAGTACGGCTGCGTGTACCTGCACGCGATCGGCGGCGCGGCGCAGGTCTGCGCCGAACGCATCACGCGCGTGGACGGCGTCGACTGGATGGACCTCGGCAGCCCCGAAGCGATCTGGCACCTGTGGGTCGACGCGTTCCCGGTGATCGTCACCATCGACAGCCACGGCAACTCGCTGCACAAGCAGGTCTACGAGGCGTCGAAGAAGACCATGGACGGCCTGAAGGCGTAGGGCGCGTCGATGAGCTTCGCGCTTCGCGCTTCGACCTGGGAGCCGCGAGCTGCGAGCTTCGCGCTGCGAGCTACGAGCTACGAGCTACGAGTCAGTTCCGCTCGACCGGCACCACGGCGACCTCGCGCGACTCGACCCCGCGCAGCAGCCGCACGTTGACCTCGGTGCCGATCGACTCCTCGCCCAGCGCGCGGAACAGGTCGTCGGCGTCGTCGACCGCCGCTCCCGCCACGGTGACGATCAGGTCCCCGGTCTCGATGCCCGCGGTACCCGCGGGTCCGCCGTCCTCGACCATCGTGACGCGCACCGCGCCGCGGTTGGCGAGCGCGAAGTGGCGCACGCGCCGGCGATCGAGCGGCACCGACTGCACGCCGATGCCGAGCCGCCCGCGGCGCACGCGCCCGCGGCTGAGCAGATGCCCGACCAGGGTCGTCGCCAGGTTGATCGGGATCGCGAAGCACAGCCCGTGCGCGCCGGCGATCATGGCGGTGTTGACGCCGACCACGCGGCCGCGGCCGTCGACCAGCGGCCCGCCCGAGTTGCCGGGATTCAGCGGCGCGTCGGTCTGCACGACCTGGTCGATCAGCCGCCCGCCGACCGAGCGCAGGCTGCGCCCGACCGCCGAGACCACGCCGTGGGTGACGGTGTGGTCGAAGCCGATCGGATTGCCGATGGCCAGGACCAGCTGACCGGGCTTGAGGCGCGACGAATCGCCGAGCTCGACCACGGGCAGCGCGTCCGCGCCGTCGATCTTGATGACCGCGAGGTCGGTGTCGGGATCCGCGCCGATCAGGCGCGCGCTCCAGCGGCGGCCATCGGCCAACGTCGCGCGGAGCACGCCGCCCGGCGCGATGACGTGCTGGTTGGTGAGGATCAGGCCCTCGCCGCTGAAGATGAAGCCCGAGCCGGCGCCGCCACGATGGCGATCGCTGCCGTTGGCATCGATGCGCACCACCGCCGGCGCGGCTCGTTCGGTCGCGGTGACCACGGTCGTCGACCAGGGGTCTAGGATCTCATCGGCTTCGTCCATGACGCCTCCGTGACCGGGTCGGCGCGACGCGGTCGCCCGATCACGAGCACAGGCCGTGCCCATATCGATGGCGGTCGATATGTTCCTTCGACTCAGCCCGCGTAGGGGGTCGCGGCGAGGCCGGTGACCCCGGGACGCGCGCGGAACACGCCGCCGGCGTGCGGTTCCTTCGTCGCGTCGGCGCCGGCGCCGCGCGCCGCGGTGGTGATCCACAGCTCGTCCAGGCGCTCGCCGCCGAAGCAGCACGAGGTCACCGCCGTCGCCGGCACGGCGACCGTCGCCAGCTTGCGGCCGGTGCGCGGATCCCAGCGGTGGACGGCCCAGCCGCCCCAGTGGCCGCACCACAGCATGCCCTCGGCGTCGATGCACATGCCGTCGGGCCAGCCATCCTTCGATCCGTCGATGGGGACGGCGACGCGTCGGCGGCTGATGGTCGGCGCGGCGGCATCGTAGCTGAACGCGTCGATGCGCTGCGTCGGCGTGTCGATGTAGTAGAAGGTGCCGGCGCCATCCCAGGCCAGACCGTTGGCGATCGACAGGCCGTCGACCAGGCGCGTGACGCGCTTGTCGGCGTGCAGGCACCACAGCGAGCCCTTGCCCTTCGCATCCGCATCGCCCTCGCGGATCTGCATCGTCCCGCACCAGAAGCGGCCCTGGGGATCGACCTTGCCGTCGTTGAAGCGGTTGGTCGGGATGGTCGCCTCGGGATGGGTCCAGCGTTCGAGCGCGCCAGTGGCGAAATCGAGGGCGGCGAAGCCGGCCTGGTCGGCGATGACCAGGCCGCCCGACGCGCGCTCGACCACCGCGCCGATCATGCTGGGGAGGGTGACGTGCGCCGTCGCCCGCGTCGCCGGATCGTAGCGGTGCACGCGGTTCGATTCGATGTCGATCCAATACAGGCAGCGTTCGCGCACGCTCCACAACGGCCCCTCGCCGAGGCGGCAGCGCGAGTCGACGATCAGTTCGGCGGCGATCGGGGTCATGGCCGGGATGCTCGAGGTCCTCCCGGGGACGCAACGCGCCGCATGCGCCGCGGCGCCGTGCCCGCTGCCGCGGCGCTTGCGTCCGCGGATGCCAGCGACGACAAAGCGGCGTGGACATCGCCATCATCGGCGCCGGCGGCACCATCGGCCGGCAGATCGCCATCGCCCTGGTCCAGGAGCGCGTGCTGCCGCCGACCTCGCGCCTGCAGCTGATCGGCCACGCCGGCGGCGACAGCGCGCGCACCCTGCACGGGTTCGCCGCCGACCTCGCCGACGCCTACGCCGAGGTCCTGCCCGAGATCGACGTCGCCTTCTCGCCCGACGAGCTGCTCGCCGACATCGTCATCGTCGCCGCCGGGGCCACGGTCGGGACCGATCCGCGCCGCCTGCAGTCGCGCGCCGAGCTCGCGCGCACCAACCTGCCGCTGATGCGCTCGTATGCCGCGGCGCTCGCCAGGCACGGCCACGGCGAGGAGCTGGTGCTGGTGGTGACCAATCCGGTCGAGCTCGGCGTGCACGTCTTCGCGCGCACGCACCCGCGCGCGCGCGTCATCGGCATGGGCGCGTACCTCGACACCCTGCGCTTCCGCCGCGAGATCGCCGCCGAGCTGGGCGTCCGCCGCCAGGGCGTGCAGGGGCTGGTGCTCGGCGAGCACGGACCGGGCATGGTGCCCTGCTGGAGCACGGTGAGCGCGTACGGCTTCGACAGCGAGGAAGGCCGCGCGCGGCTGGCGAGCCTGCGCCGACGCGGCGGGCCGACGCCCGAGCAGTCGGCGCGCGCCGTCGTGGACACCGTGCTCAGCGATGGTCCGGCCGCCGCCTATCGCCTGGTCGCCGGCTACGGCGCCGACGTGCGCACCATGGCCAAGCCCTACGTCACGCAGCTCTCCGGCGCGAAGACGCCGGTCGGATCGGCGGAGATGATCGCGCGCCTGGTCGAGACCATCGTCGACGGGCATCAGGCGCTGGCGGCCGCGCAGGTGGTGCTCGCCGGCGAATTCCTCGGCATCCGCGGCATCACCGGCGCGCCGGTGGTGCTGTCGCATCGCGGCATCGAACGCGTTGAGCCGCTGGCGCTGTGGGACGACGAGGCGACGCGCGTGCGCGCCGCCGCCGACGCGTGCGCCCGCAGCGTGCAGGAGCTGGGCGCATGAACGCGACGCGTTGGCTGTGCCGTCTGACGCTGCGCACCTCGTCCCGGCCCGGCACGCTGGCGCGCGTCACCCAGGTCTTCTCCGAGCGCGGCATCTCGCTCGATCAGGTGCTGGCGGCCGAGGTGCTCGGCCGGCCGGCGATCGTGCTGACCTACGCCAGCTCGCCGCGCCTGCGCGACTACCTCGCGCGGCGGCTCGGGCGCATGCCCGAGGTCGAAGCGGTCGCGATCGAGGACGCTGCCGGTCGCGGCATCTGGGATCTGGCCCCCAAGCCGGAGACGCGCAGCGGCTGGTGAGCGGGCGCCGCGCCAGGTGACGACGCCGCAGGCGTGCAGCGATCGGCACGCTCGCTCCGCTCACGCGCCTGTCGGCAGCGAACGCCCTGCGCGACTGTTCAACGTTTCGCCGAGCGCGCGTGCCCGGCTGCCGCGCGCATCCACCTTGCGCTCATCCACCGCCGGCATCCAGCGACGCTCCCCGCTGTGAAGGAATCCCTCATGCACGATCGCGCCCTCGGCGTCGTCGCCGACGTCCTGACCGATGGCTCGCCGCACCTGCGCGCCCACGTCACCGACTCCATCGCCGCCGCGTGCGGATGCGCGCCGGACGCGGCGAAACAGGCGGTGCGCGATCTGCTCGAGTCGCGGGTGATCGATCCGGTGACGGTGTGCTACTACCGCGTCAGCGATGCGCGGGTGGTGATGGAGGCGGGCCTCGTGCGCGGCCCCGCCTTCCCCGCCCTGCATCCGAGCGGCGCCTGAGCGCGGAGGCGACCGCGTGACGCGGCCGATCCACTTCTCGGCTCGCTCGGGCGACGACCTCTACACCGGCTTCCTGTACCCCGACAGCGGCCGATTCAGCCTGGACTGCAACGGGTCGTTCATCGGCACCGGGCACTATTTCAGCGGCGGCGAGGTGCATGGCCTCGATGGCCGCCACCGCGCCGCCTGCTCGGTGATCGCGGCGGCGCTGTCGGCGCATGATCCGGCGCTGCGCGCCACCGTCGGCGAGGGGCCACGCCCGCCCGCCTGAGCTGCTGCGACCGGGACTCGCCCGAGCGGCGGCGCCATTGTGGAGAACTCGTGTCGAAAACGCGTCGAGAGCGGCGGAATGTCGCCATTGCCCTCGAGCGGCGTCTCTAGGATCGCGGGTCCCTCGTGCAGTCCCCGCGAGACCTGGACCCATAGCATGCGCTACCGCTACACCGGCCACGTCCGCGACATCACCGCGACGGATTCGTTCTCGCTCGAGATCGATCCGAACGGGCGCCTGATCTCGTCCGCCGCGGTCCCGTCGAACCTCTGCGTGCGCATCGCCGACGACAGCCCGATCCGCGACACGCGCGGCCTCGCCGACGCCCGCGTGACGTGCATCATCCTCGCGCACGACGGCGGGACCATGCTGGCGCGCGTCCACCGCAGCGACGAACCGGCGCTCGCCGCGGTCTGAGCGCCGCTCAGCCCCAGGTGAACCAGCCCTCGTCGCCACCCGGCGGGCGGATGTGGCGGTTCAGCGGGTAGGGCACGGCGGCTTCCGCGGACGGTGGCGGCAGCTGCGTCGCCGCCGCGCGCCACGCGCTCGGCGGGACGCCGAAACCGCGGCGGAAGGCGCGGGCGAACGCGCTGGTGTCGGTGAAGCCGAAGCGCGCGGCGGCCTCCTTCACCGCCACCGTGGCATCGGCGAGCGCGGCGGCGGCCGCGCGCAGGCGCGCGCGACCGCGGTGCGCCATCGGACTGACGCCGAAGCGGCGACGGAAGCCGCGGATGAAATGATCCTCGCCGACTCCCGCCTCGGCCGCGGCCTCGGCGAGGCGCAGCGGGCGGTGCAGGTCGTTCTCGAGGACGGCGCGGGCGCGCAGCCACGGATCCTCGTGGCGGACCACCGGCGCCGAGCCGGCGAGGGCGGCGGCGATCGCCGCGAGCAGCGCATGCACGCTGGCCTGGCTGCGCAGCGCCGCCGCGTCGCCGGCGGCGCCGACGTCGAGGCACAGGGCGGTGAACGCCGCCGTCGCCGCGCCGCGGTGCTCGCCGAGACGGACGAGCGGCGGGATCGGCCGGCCGTGCAGCCAGAGCGCGATCGCCCGTCGCGGCGGCGGCGCGAAGGCGAGGTGCATCTCGAAGTAGGCGACCCGCCCGCGCCGCCCGTACTCGTTGCGCGGCTGCGGCCGCAGGCAGAGCAGGTCGCCGGGGCCGGCCTCGATCAGGTCGCCATCGACGCGCGCGCGCAGTTCGCCGTCCTCGACCAGCAGGAACTGGTGCGATGGCACGCGGTACGAGAACCAGTCGCTGCGATCCTCGAGCCGCCAGCGGCAGACGAAGTCGATCCGCGGCTGGATATCGGCGGGGTCGAGGTGCGGGGTCGATTCCGGCATGGGCGATCCGGTCCGGGCAGGAGGTTTCCGGCCGTCGTCCGGCGCGCCGAGCGTACCGTCGCGGCAGGCCCTCGGACAGGGGGCCGGGAGAACGCCATGAGCACCGTCGCCGCCAGCCAAACCACCGCGATCGGCCAGGCCACCGCGATCGCCGGCCGCGTTCCGAGCCCGGCGCAGATCGCCGCCTGGGTCGACGCGTTCCATCGCGACGGCTACGTCTTCATCCACGACGTCCTGCCGGCCGAGCGCTGCGCCGAGCTGCGCGCCGATATCGATGCGGCGCTGGGACCCGTGCCGTCCAACCCGACCGAATGCCAGGTGCGCATGTTCGAGCGCAGCCGCGCCAACCTCGACCTCTTCGATCTCGATCCGGTGGTGACGCTGGCGGAGGCGATCATCGGCGAGGACGACCGCTACGGCGCCGAGGGCTGCCACGTCGTGCACAACAACTCGTTCCGCACCAGCGCCGGCGGCGGTTGGAGCGACTGGCACCAGGACGACGCGCCGCACTTCAAGGTCACCCACGGCGAAGCGCCGACCAACATCCACCTGCCGTGCCTGCTGCTGACCGCGAACTACTACCTGACCGATCAGCCGGACGCGCGGTACGGACCGGGGCAGGTCGTTCCCGGCTCGCACACCATCGGCCGCGCGCTGCCCGCCGACCTCGCCGGTACGGCGTGGGAGTCGCGCATCGTCACCTGCGGCGGTCGCGCCGGTTCGGTGATGGTGTTCAACAACCAGGTCTGGCACCGCGGCGCGCCCAACCGCAGCGAGCGCACGCGCTACGTCACGCAGGTCAGCTACGGCCGCAAGCTGGTCGGCCACTTCTACGAGCCGTTCATGAACTATCGGATGCCCGAGCACGTCCTCGCCGGCGCCGACCCGCGTCGGCGCCGGCTGCTCGGATTCCTGCCGAACGGCGCCTATGGCTGAGTCCGCCAGGTGCCCCGGCGCGCGAGCTCAGCCGGCGGCGTCAGCCGTCGGCCGTGCCTCCACCGCTCCGAAGAGCGGCGGCAGGCCCTGCCAGACAGTCCGGAAGCGGTTCGCGCGCAGCCGGGCCTGGCCGCTCGCGCGGACCTGGCCGACCCGCGCCAGGCGCATCAGGGCATGCTTGATCGCGCAGGGATTCAGCCCGGTGCACGCCAGCAGGTGCTCGTGGGTGAAATCCTCGAACGGCTTGAGCTTCGCGGCGATCGCCGTGGCGACGACCTGGTCGATCGACGCCGGATCGCGCCGGGCGGACTCGATCTCCATCAGGCGGGCGTCGCGGGCTTCGCTCGAGGTCTCGTAGCGCTCACGATCCGAGGGCTGACGGCCCGCATTCAGCGCCGAGCCACACCAGAAGCACGACGTCCGCAGCTTTCGTAAGCTGAGGCTGCATCCGGCGCAGGGCGTCGCACTCGTCGACATGTGTGGTTCCTTTGCTCTCACTTGGGCTGGCGGTGGCTTAATTACGAGGCCTGCTCGCAGCGTCAAGGCACGGGTTGCAGCACTGGACCCCGTTGCATCAATTCCTGGCATTTTCCTCCCTCGTTTGCATCGACAGCGATGCGGTGGTGATCGCGGACAACAGGAGAGTCGATTCTGACCCACCCAGACCACGTATGCGCGGCCTTGGCGCGAACCGGAAATCGCGTGGCGCTGTGGCCGGGCACCGCCGTCGGCGAAGCCGACGTTGAACGTATACAAATACTGTTTCGTTAGATATTTATGACAAAATGTCCGAGGGGATTGGTTGACCTCGTCCCGCCGGCGCTAGCGTCCGCCGATCCCCATGAGCACGCTCGCAGCACTGAGTCCCGATAGCACCAGCCGCGATCGTGAGATCGCACGGCTCTACGAGGCGGGGTTCTCCTACGCCGAGATCGGGCGCCGCTTCGACCTGACGCGCGAGCGGGTGCGCCAGATCCTGATGAAGGCCGGCGAGCCCGCCTATTACCAGGCCCTGTCAGCCGAGCGCCGGCGTCTCGCCGAGGGCGCCGGGCCGCTCTTCCGCGCCCGTATGACCCGTGCGCAGGTCGCATCCCGGCTGGCGGTGTCGATGAACGATCTGCACGGCTGCATCGTCCATGCCCGCCGGGTGGTCGAGGAAGGGCGCGGCGAGCCATGGGAGCGCGAGCTGGTCGCCGCGATCGGCGACGGCCGTCGCGAGCGCGCCGAACGCCGGCGCGAGCTGCTGCAATCCTCGTCGATCATGCAGACCATCGCCGAGCAGATCAGCGCCAGCGGCTATCCGCTGCGCGCGATCGCCGATCTCACCGGCGTCAGCTATGCGACCGTCGCCGAGCTCAGCCATGGCGCGAAGTACCTGCCCCGCCCGTCGACGCTCGAACGCCTGGCGACGCTGATCCCCGGCCTGCGCCGCCTGGACCTCTCCCTGGCGTGAGCTCAGCGCGTCGCTGACGCCGCCGCGTCGCCGAGCGCCGCCGCGATCGCCTGGTCGAGCTTGGTCGCCACGACGCGTCCGCGTCCGCCGCCCGCGCCGGGGCCGATCAGGCGCTGGAATCCGAGCCGGCGCGCTTCGGCCGCGCGCGCGTCGTAGCGGCTGGCGGGCCGCAGCTCGCCGCCGAGCCCGACCTCGCCGATCGCGCACAGGTCGGCCGGCACCGGCTGCTCGCGCCAGGCGCTGGCGACGGCCATCGCGATCGCCAGATCGGCGGCCGGTTCGAGGATGCGCGCGCCGCCGGTGACGTTGACGAACACGTCGCAGGTGCCGAGCGGGTAGCGCAACCGCCGCGACAGCACCGCCAGCACCATCGCCACGCGGTTCGGATCGAGCCCGGAGACCCGGCGCACCGGCTGCGGGTACTCGGTCGCGTTGACCAGCGCCTGGACCTCGACCAGCACGCAACGGTTGCCTTCGAGCGCCGGCGCGACGCAGCTGCCGCTGACCGACGCGTCGCGATCGGCGAGGAACAGCCCCGACGCGTCCGGCACCTCCGCCAGGCCGTCGCCGCCCATGCGGAACAGGCCGATCTCGTTGGTCGAGCCGTAGCGGTTCTTCAGCGCGCGCAGCACGCGCAGGTCCTGGTAACGATCGCCTTCGAACGCGAGGACGGTATCGACCAGGTGCTCGAGCAGGCGTGGACCGGCGAGGCCGCCCTCCTTGGTGACGTGGCCGACGATCACCAGCGTCGTCGCGCGTCCGGAGCCGGCGGCGCGTTTCACCGCTTCGACCAGCGCCTGGGCGCACGCCTTGACCTGCGACACCGAGCCGGGCTCGCCGTCGCAGCCGGCGCGGCTCATCAGCTGGATCGAGTCGACCACGACCAGCGCGTAGGAACCGGTCTCGATCGCGCCGGCGATCGCGTCGGCGTCGTTCGAGGCGGCGAGCTTCAGCGCGACGTCGCCCAGCCCGAGCCGACGCAGGCGGGCGCGCACCTGATCGAGCGCCTCCTCGGCGGTGGCGTAGAGCGCCGGCGCGTGGCGCGCGACGTTGCCGGCGGCCTGGGCGAGCAGCGTGCTCTTGCCGATCCCGGGCTCGCCGCCGAGCACGATCGCCGCGCCGGCCGGCAGGCCGCCGCCGAGCACGCGGTCGAGCTCCTTGAGGCCGGTCGAGCGCCGCGCCACCGCCGGCGTCGCCGGGTCGCCGAGATCCTCGAGCGGCAGATGCGGCGCCACCGGCCGCGCCGGCGTGCGATCCTGGGCCGCGGCGGCGGTCTCGTGCGCGGTCAGCTCGACCACCGTGTTCATCGCCCCGCAGGCGGCGCAGCGGCCCGCCCAGCGCGGGAAGGTCGCGCCGCACGAGCTGCATCCGAACGCCGGTCCGCGTTTCGCCATGCGCCCACTGTGGAGCGCGGGCGCTCGCCGCCAAGGCGGTCAGAGCGTCGCGCGTAGCTTCGCGGCGATGTCCTCCGCGACGATCGGATCGTCCCACGCGGTGATCACGCGATCCTGGGCGCGGTCGATCAGCGCCGCGATCGGCGTGCGTCCGGTGGGCGAGAAGGCGTGGATGCGGCGCTGATCGAGCGCGAGCACGTGATCGATCGCCGCGGCGTGCTCGGCCAGCGCCCGCTCGATCGCGGCCATGTCGACCAGCTCCTGCGCGCGCGCCTTCAGTTCCCCCGCTGCCGCGCCGCGGCGCGAGCCGAGCATGGCCGCGAGGAACAGGCGGTGCTGCGTCGCGTCGATCGCCGCCGCGGCGAGCGCCCAGCGCACCAGGTCGCCGCTGGCGGCCTCGGAGCGGCGCGTGAGATGCCGCGTCACGACCTGCAGGCGTCCGGCGGCGATCTCGCCGTCGAGGACCGCGGTCAGCCGGTCGTGCAGCTCGGCGCAGGCCGGGCACTGGAGGTCGATGCCGACTTCGAGGATGCGCGGCGACTGGTCCGAGCCGCGCCGGCGGTTGCGGTCGATGCGCGCGACGGCGGCCTGGTCGGCGGCGGCCAGCGGAGTGGCGCTCGCGTCGGCCGCATCGCGGCGCAGCTCGTGGTGATAGCCGGCGTGCAGCGCCAGCGCGCCGAGCGCCGCCAGGACGAAGCGCCAGCGCCAGCCCAGGCGACCGCGGATCGCCACCGCCACCGCGGCCAGCAGGGCGGTGTGCACGGCGAAGCAGTGCCCGCAGCGCAGGTCGAGGCGCGCCGCCAGCAGCAGGTAGTACGCGGCGACCCCGGCGAGCATCCACAGCCGCGCCTGGTCGCCGGCCGCGGCGCGCG
>Ga0196963_10002328_pt1 | contig 11479 bp, 11 predicted proteins | sample S1_5metaG_FD_148600 | JGI IMG/M metagenome (GOLD analysis project Ga0196963, IMG submission 148600) | Soil microbial communities from Anza Borrego desert, Southern California, United States - S1_5 | ecosystem: Environmental > Terrestrial > Soil > Desert | place: USA: California | collected... | reverse complement strand
CATTTGTATAAAAACGAACTTTCAAAGAACTTTTTCAAAAAAGTTCAATCAAAAACGAACTTTTTCAAAGAACTTTTTCAAAGAACTTTTTCAAAAAAAGTTCAATCAAAAACGAACTTTTCCAAAGAACTTTTTCAAAAAAAGTTCAATCAAAAACGAACTTTTTCAAAAAAAGTTCAATCAAAAACGAAATATTTTGTTTTGAGGGAAATTCAGAGCTCTGCTTGACAAACTGCTTGATGACAGTCCCGCTACGCCTTGAGGAGTGTCTGGCGCAGCATTTCGGTGCTATTAGCCGATTTTGTCCGTGGTCCGTGGTCCGTCAGTGGTCCGTGGTCCGTGGTCCATGATCCATGGTCCGTATTGGTCCGTGGACGGACCTTTGCCGTCGGTAATTGTAATGTGTGACTATCACTGACGGAAACTCTGAATTCCCCTCTCGATCTTCTCTATCCAATAATATACCTTCCGCAAGACGTCTGGCACTATTTGATGATAGGGAGGCAGAGGAACGGTTTTCAATTGTTGTATCACCTCCTTGTGCCATAGATCATACTCCTCGTCATCCACCGGTGCAATCAGGCGCTTCAGCCTGTCGACCAACAGGAAATTTATGGTGCCGATCAGCATCTCTCCGTTGAAGACCTGATGGCTGAAGAGGTGCTCGAAGTAGGGTATGTCGATCGCTTCGTCCATCTCCTTGTGCATCTTGATGTTATTGGGGGTCAAACAGTTGATCCGCTGTTTCACCTCCTGCAACAGGGTCAATAGATGATCGGTCTTGGGAGGGACCTGTTGCAGGTCTTCGGTCAACAAATCCCAGAATGCCTTGTGGAACTGATCAATTATCCTCTTGTGGAGGCTGTTTTCCACCAGTTCCTCGTATGCCTCCCTGATTGCACCCAAAACGACAAATTTGATTTTGTCGAACTCTTCCTCCGATTGGTGATCCGGATCGGTGCCCATACGTTTCAGGACGGAAAACGTCTCGTTTTTAAGCAGGTTGAAAATCACCTCCTCCACTCTTTCCTCATCAAACAGGTCGCACAGGGACAGTGCTTGTTTGGCCCTCATTTTGATCGCCTTAACGTCCATATAAAATTGTAGGAAAAAATTGATCGAATTCCGATACGATACGGATATACCATGTCGGCCCAAGATGATTATGTAAGGAATGCCACCGACAAGCTCCGGAATTCCATCGGTGAATCGCCCGTCCAGTCGGACGTGGTCCCGATCTTGGAGGGGATCCTCCACTCCATGGAAAAGGAGTACCCACATCCCCAGACGAAGGGGAACAAGAAACCTCCCAAGACCGAAAAAAGAGACGCACCTGAGACGCTCAGACGTTCCAATTGGCAAGCCATTTGGACGTCGAACGAATACGGATGTAAAGCCTACGAACCGTTCGGCGACAAGTTGAAAACCCTATCCGATGAACACAAGGAATTGCCGCGTTTTGGAATCAACAAGATGTTGCGGGAGTGGGCCATGAGCAACGGACGGTATGTCGAATGGCAGAATTGGGCACGAGAGAGAATGGAGGCCAACAACAAACAGGCCCCTCCATTGCTTCCGGAGAAATCCAATTCCCGGCGAAGCGGCAAATCAGGACAACATCACCAGACGGCTTCAAAAGCGGAAGTGCCTGCTCAACCCGTTCACCAAGATGGTCCGGAGCAACAGTCAAAATCAGAACTTGCACTACCCAAGGAAGTGACCATCAACAGGGCGAGGGGTAACAGGGCTTCAGTTCACACCTCTTAAACGATTAAACGAGATTGGAGGAGTTCAGAGAGGAATGATCATACCGGTAATCGCGATGTTCGTAAGGCATGAAGTCTCTTTTTGGTGTCGGACCGCTCCTCCTGCCGGGTACGGGATTCATGCTGTCAAATTCGACGGTCAGTGGGTTCGTGTATTCCGTGAGTTTGTCCCTGGGTAACACCCTCTTGGAAGGAGGTACGCGCGATTCTGGCAGCATGTCCATCGGAAATGGACCACCGTGTTCCTTCCACACCTTGTAGTTGACGTCGTATTTGTCTATCCAATACGTGAACAATTGGAAATCGGTATCAAACATCCAAGGTTTTGCCGTATTGGGCATGTAATGCCGGTAATAGGGATTCACCCTATTGAAACACTTGGCGATCCGGGCCCGGTAACAGGCGTGACGCTGAGCGGGTTGGATGAAGTTCGGATCGTACGGTTGGTTCTCCTTGTATGCAAAGGGATGGTGGAAATCGTGCGGAATGCTGCCCGTCTTGTCGAACAGTTGCGCCTTTGGATAGACTATGTTTCCCTTTGTGACTTGGAGCGGCAACTCCCTTTTGATCTGCTTTTCCAATTCCTCATCCGGCAACAGACTTTTGAGGTTATTGAGTCGATCCGTGGTTTCGTATGCCATCGGCTATATCAATCGGTAAATTCGGACAAGTAAAATTTACCGATTTATATATGCACCCTGCATTATTCATCCTTTTGGTCGCGATCATGATCATGCTAGCGTTTACCGTGCCAGGGGGGGAACCGTTCCATGCGGGTCTCTTGGACGACGACATAAGCCGGGGCAACCCGTTATCGTGGTCCGGATACGACAATCCGAGGTATCCCACAGTGCCATCGCCGGAGGTGGACCTGACGCGGTTTCCCAAAATCTCCATGTTGCAAATCATCACACCAGATCAATCCTTCCCCCTCAGTTACGGACGACAATGCAGCCCACCGAGTGACGGATCCATGTTTCACGTCAATCGTCGCCGCTCACCTCCCGATTGCTGTCCCTCCTCTTGTGCCACCAAGGTGGATTGCGTCTGCAAATAAACATCTCGTCCTGCATTCTTTCCCTCTTGGCAAACGCCATGTCGCCGTGGAAAGTTGCACCGTTTTCCATCTTGGCGCCGCTGTTTCTTTCATGCAGCCTACAGCGCAACGGGGCACCTCCGTGCCAATTAGGTCGAGTATAGATTCGCTCTTATGTCAACACCGCGGGCACCCAGGTTCCTCCAACATAAAATGTGTCCCTTATTTATACGGATGTATACGCTTGATCTGTTCCTGGAATTTGCCAATGAAAATAAAATGGCCATATTCCTGAACCTTATCTTGATATTGATAAACTACCCATTGGAGATCATCGTCCTCTCCTCACTGACGTCGCGGATCCTGGCCAGTTCCACTGATATCGAAAGGCGTTGGAAATCGTTGATCGTCCTATTGATGGCTTTGATTGGTTGTTACGTCATCCTGGAGTTTTCTTCCAGTTTGAAGGACTACAACGACAGCAGAATAGTTCCAAAATTCGAGTCTTTCGTGAGAAACAGGATAATCGAACGCGTCTTCAAACAGAACGAGATCAATTGTCACAATGTCAACATGGGCGAATTGATCCAGAGATTAATGAAAGTCCCCATTTCGCTGAGTACGGTGTACGACAGGGCAAATAAATACCTGATTCCGTTTTTCCTGACTGTCACCATCGTCACCGCATACCTCTTTTACATCCACCCGCCATTGGGCCTCATTTCGGCCGTGTCCTTCACCATCTACATCACGGTGTTCGCATTGGTCAGCAGAAACCAATTGGAGGTTTCCAAAAAACGTGAAGCGGATGAGACGAATCTTTACGAAGACATCGATGATACGTTGAGCAACGTCTTCACTGTGTTCAGCTTGAACCAATTGGGTTACGAAAACGATAGGCTCAACAACAACACCAGGAAATTCGATTCGACCTATACGAAGGAACTCCGGGACAGCGCCAGGACAAAATTCGTCACCGGCATGATGAGCATCGCGATATTTGTGATACTGATATCATCCACACTTTACTTTTACAGGAAGGACGAAATCGATACGGCGACCACGATCAGTCTGATGGCTATGGTGATCTTCCTGGTCAAACACGTCAACGACACCATCCGGAAGGCATCCGAAGCGGTGATTTTCATGGGTACCGTAACAGAAAACGAGGACTACCTCAAAATCCTCAACAGCAAAACATTGCAAGACGGTTACATGGTCGGATTCTTCAGGGGCGGTGCCATTGAATTCAAGGGGGTGCATTTCAGGTACGAGAATTCCAACATCGATGCCCTGAAAAACGTCTCTTTCTCGTTGCGCCCCATGGAGAGCGTGGCCATCATCGGGCACAGCGGCAGTGGCAAATCCAGCATCCTCAAGTTGATAGCCGGATTTTACAAGCCACAAAAGGGTTGCATCAGCATCGATGGGATTGATCTGAACCTGGCGAAACGCTCTTATCTCCGTTCCCACATCACGTACCTCAGTCAACACAACCGACTGTTCAACCGACCAATCATTGATAACATCATCTATGGCACGAAGTACAACCGCGATCAAGCCATCCGGATAATACGAAAGTTGAACATCAGCAAGGTGCTCTCCGCCAAGGACCTGCATCAACACGCCGGAAAGCACGGCGACAACCTGTCGGGCGGTCAGAAACAGATAGTCCAATTGTTGCGATGCTACCTCCTGGACAACAGGATAGTGTTATTGGACGAACCCACATCGGCCATAGACCCGCACTACAAGCGCTACGTCATTGCACTGATCCGACACATCATGAAGACCCGACAGGTGATCATGGTCACCCACGACTGGTCCATTGCAAATACTTTCAAAAGGGTCATATTGATAGAAAACGGTGAAATCAAGCGGGGGAATTAGAAGCCTCCAACGCTGGAAGACGGAAGCGCGCAGTCCGTCCCTAAACTGTGACACACACGTCTCTCCACATGGCGTGGCGGTACTGCGTTCGCCAAGAAGTGGACAGTTTCTCAACCATTGCAAATGGACTTTTTAGAAAAAAGTTCAATCAAAAATCGCGCATCACAGGATGGTTCACTGATGATAGGTTCTTGTGTATTGGGACATGTTGATCTTCCATTTGATTGGAATGAACGAACTTTTATATGAAAGTTCGTTCATTCCAAACAAAAAGTCAAAATCGCATAAAATTTGAACGATTAACATGACATGACATAAAATGGAAGGATACTTGCAGCAATTGTTCGATCGATCTGTGACAGAAATTCTTCACGATCTTGGTATCAGTGGCTATGATGAGGTTCATCGCGTCGGTCGAGCCTCGGTGCCTGAAGCGGATTATCAATATCCGGGCCTGATGAAATTGGCAAAACACCTCAAAAGTAAAGACCGGAACTTCCAACTCGCGGAATTATTCGAAATGCTCAGGGGATGCGTCCTGTCCAAAGACGACCAAAATGCGATAGAATCATTGGATTTGGTCAAGATATTCCTCAATATGAGGATCAAGACGGAATACATCGTTGAAAAATTCCGGCTGGTGGGGCCGGGAACCGTAGGTACAGCGTGCCGTGCCGTAGCTGTAACAAGAGCGGCCCCCAGTTGCGGCGCTTACAGCTCCGCAACAAGCCCTCCGGTGGTAGTGGATTATTCCAGTCCCAATGTGGCCAAGAGTCTCCATGTGGGGCACCTCCGATCCACGATCATTGGTGAGGCGTTGGTCCGGTTCCTGAAATTCAGGGGACACAACGTGTTGGGGGTGAATCACATAGGAGATTGGGGAACGCAATTTGGGATGATGCTCCACCTGCTCAAATCCACCCATCCCCGGGAAAACATCGTGGACAACATACCCGGCACTTCCGACGGCCTCCTCCAGCTGTATCGCGAAGCCAAACGCAGGTTTGACCAATCGAGGGAATTCGCCGATGGTTCACGTCGGGAGACTCATCTTTTGCAGCAGGGGGACGAGTTGTGCGGTAACATTTGGAAGGCGATTTGTGCGACTTCCAACCGGGAATATCGGGAGATTTACGAAAGGTTGAACGTCTTGCACCTGGAAGAGAAGGGGGAGAGTTTCTACCAGAGCCTGATACCCACAGTCATCGAATTGTTGGCTGCGGAAGGGTTCATCTCCGAGAGTGACGGTGCCAGGATAATCAAACTGGACGGATTCCAGTGCCCGTTAATCATGGTCAAATCCGATGGTGGGTACACCTACGACACGACCGATATGGCAGCCCTGTACTACAGACTCGTGATTCTTGGCGCCAAGAGGGCTATCTACATCACGGACGTGGGTCAGAGAGGACATTTCTCCATGTGTTTTGCCTTGGCTCGAAAAATGGGTTGGGCCGATACCGACGATCAGTTGGTGCACATCGGTTTCGGCCTCATCCTGGGAAAAGACGGCAAGAAATTGAAGAGCCGCTCCGGTGATACGGTGAGGCTCGTCGACGTGATGGAGGAGGTAACGGAACTGGCGGACAAGACCATGAGGGACAAAATTGCCAAAAGCACGGACGGGGACTCGCACTACAGGGACATGACCGCGGATGAAGTCAGCCGGACTAGCATCCGGGTTGGCATGAACACGCTCAAGTATTTCATACTCAAATATGCATACGAGACCAATTTCAAGTACGATCCATCGGTCATGTTCCAATTCAACGGTGATACGGGCGTGTACCTGATGTACGTCTACGCCAGGATCAACGGAATCTTGGAGAAATCGAAATGTGGTACCTGTGCCGATGACTCCCAAGGGGAAGACGTATTCCTTGGAGTGACTCCAACACGAGAAGAGAGGGAGTTGATGTTGCACATCTGCAGTTTGCCCGACGTCCTTGAGAAGACGGACGAGGATCTGTCCATCAGCAACCTGGCCGATTTCCTCTACCGATTGTGCGTGTTGTTCAACACCTTCAATTCCCAAAGGGACGGAAAGATAATCGGCTCGGATCTGGAACAATACCGGACACGCATATGTTTGAAGGTGTCGCGGGTCATGAAAGTACTGTTCGACATACTGAACATCCAGGAGATGAGACACATTTAAACAAACTTTTTTGGGGGGCCGCTACCGCTGTACCAAGGTAACGGAGTTCCACTACTGCGCGCCGTGAAACAAGAGCGGCCACAGGTACGACCCAGACCCCCTCCTTTTTTCAAAGAAGTTAAACAAAAACGACTTTTTTAAATGGTTCATTGTGTATATGCTATTCATCTTACCAAGCATAGCGGTGATGGCCTTGATACTGACTTTGGGTTTGGCCATGTACCCCGAAAAAATGAGAAATTTGGACGGGTCCGGTGGTCACCCGTGATCGCACTCCACCAGTGAGCAGGACCAGTTATTTTAATGCGGGGTGAAACTTTATTTGCTGGTGAAATCTCTCTGCATTTTTGGATAACGGAATCGTTACTTTTCCAACAATTTAAAATGTGAGTTGTATTATATGCTGAAATATTTGAAATATAAATACAAATACTTAACATTGAAAAAAATGCAGGAAAGGTCTACCGCCAGATACGCACAAAAAGGTGGAGCCCTGACGTTAACCGGAACATCGTCACCCGATATTAGCAATTTTATTGCAGCATTCAATGAAATTATTACGACGCATCCAAAATGGCGTGCGCCTGTGAGAAATTACGATCAGATCATTCGAACTCGGGATAGTAATGCTCTGTTCAACAATATCCGAGCACTGGAACATTTTGGTCATTCGACGATCTTGCGGGTCATTCCTGTAACGGAAAAATGGCAATTGGAAGAACCAGCCCTGACAAATTACAATACCGCATTGCATAAGGAAACACCCGGTAAAGGCGCGGCCGCTGCTGCCGATGCCGCTGCAGCAGTTGCCGAATGTGCACCAGGAGATGCAGGTAAATGTGCGGAAAAAGATGGTGAGAGGGAGGAATTGCCGGCATGCAAATACGGTGAAGGATGTTATCAAACAAATCCGAAACACGCGATCGAATATGCACATCCATCCGGTTGGAATCCTATTCACATTCGCCATCAACTCATGGGAGATACCATGTCGAGATCCGTACCTCTATGTAGATACGGCGTCAGCTGTTACGATAAATCCCTTAAACATGCCAATACCTACAAACACCCAGCCAGGCCCAAATTGTTTGAACAACACGGTGGTGCCCCCAAAATCTTGATACGCAACGCTACCACCACTTTCGCCATAAGCAGGTGCATCAATGGGGGGCCGGTTTGTGTGCTGAATTTCGGAAATGCAATATTGCCAGGTGGAAAGGCCATTACGGGCAAAAACAGTCCCCAAGAAGAATCACTGATGAACAATTTCTTCCCGCTGTATGTCAGTTTGTTGTCGGCAAAATCGACTTTATACAGAGATGAGACACTGGAGGGCTATCCCGGATTCAAGGATTCTGTCCACATATTATCAACCCCAAACATCAGAAACAGGAATTCAATAACCCCAAATAACCCAGCGATGCCAGATTTGACCAAAGCACGACCGTCCGACATTTGGCCGTTTTTGCCGAATGATTTGCACGTCATCACAGCCGCCGCTCCCAGATGGGAACGTGATGTGCGATATCGCGATTATTCCAAGAAGACGATTGATGCGGCATTGGAACAACACGTCCGACCAATTTTAACCGCCGTATTTGAGAAGGCCATTACAAACAAGGATCGGAGCATCGTGTTGGGAGCTTTTGGCTGTGGAGCCTATGCGCCACGCGTGGAACCCGCCAGAACCCAATACGTAGAAGGAGTGGCCAATATTTTTGCCGATTTGTGCAAATCATCGCCGTTCGAAATCATCGTGTTTGCCATTAAAGAAACCGATGAGGACGAATACAGCCTCGGGAATCTCGGAAGAACATTCCAATCCGTTTTTGCTGCACAAGGGTTGATCTAATCAACCAATGTTGACCCCTGTCGATTATATTACCGCGCCGATTAACCAAAGCCGATTACGAAGCTTCGCCGTTGAACAAACTGTGGGTAGGATACTTCGGAAACAGACCGTCGATCAGATCAACAATTCTCTGATAATAGATCTGGTCGACAATGCTGGAACTTTGTTAATCACAAACAGAGTAGTTTTGGCATCGCTAACGAAGAAAGCAAAGATGATAATGACGAGGCACAAGATAACGAAGAGAAGAAAAGAAATCACCCAAAATGCCTATTATGAGACCTTTTAAAAGAAATCAATATTTGGCCCAACAATTGAAAGTGAATGCCCATGCCCTTCAGTCAATTGCCAATTGGGCAGCAACGTCATTCTAGTGATAGGAACAATTCTCTCAATCGTTTTCGCGGAATTGAGGACCAGTAGCTCTGGTATCCTCCTGCGACTTTGTCGGGTTTCAGAGCCATCACGACGTATATGGGTACCAATTGTTTCAGGTCTATCTCAGTGGGAACGGTGGTGAATTGCTTGACGTAGACTGAGGCTTCGTTTGGATTGGGATGACCGATCACATAAATGAATCCGTGGGTCAAATTGCGCGACAGAAGAAAATACCTTCTAACGGAACGAGGCAATTCCAGGGCCCTGACTCCAGAGAGGAAAACCTCTCGAAAATGTTCGATCGGCCCGTCCAGTTCCCCCAAACGTTCGTAGGGATGAGTAACGACTGCTTTGGAAACAGGCGCTTCTGGTCCGATACCCGTAAATTGTGGCTGTGTCGGAGTGGATTTGTCGGTCGTCATTTTCCAATGATATAAATCACGTCATTTTTTTTTTTGCATTTGCCCTCCTGAGAGTTTGTTGTGTTTATAAGTGGTCAAGCAGTTTTTAGTTAGTCAAGCATAAGTCTGGACCACTATTATACCATATAGCTGTTGTAACTTTTATTGAAAAATCTTTGCCATCACGGGCCTTGGAGCACTTGGAACCGATAAAGAAGAATTCGACATCAACTACAATGATTTTTTTTCTGAGAAGAAAAGGTGAATAATGATGCTTCTTACGACAGTCTTTACATAATTATTGAAGTTAATTATATGGCTACCGTCACACTACACTCTTTCGGTTACAGTTCATCAGTACCACCAAAAACCGATAATCACATGATACTGTCTGTCAAACATTTTCCGGCTCCACCCAAAAATCTCAGGCAAATGAATGGCACTCATCAGCAATTTTATGATGGTTATTGGAATGAAGCTACTGATGATTTATACCAAAGTTTACTGAGAGATATCGAAACCAATTTTACACGCAAAATAACTGATATTTATATCGGTTGTCATCAAGGGTGTCATCGATCAGTTGCTTGTGTTGAAAGATTGAAAAGGGACCTGACGCTTCCCAATATCGATAAAATGGAAGTTGTACATGATGATCTTATTATTAAGAACGGCAAAATAGTCAGATCTAAAAATCGGTCAAAGGATAGAGATCGTAAAAGAGAAAACCAATGGTTTTCGGAACACAATTAGTGTTCATAAAACATTTTTGCTGCACACATGTTATTGGTCAATGTATCATAAATACAAGTGAAAAGAGGAATATCCTCCTCATCTGCACCATCATCATCTTTTAAATCTTTTACATCTGTATCATGTTCTTTGACCATAGTGCCATCTTCGTCTTCCTCATAATCACTATCATGAGCTGGTTTTTGACAACTTTTATTTTTTGTCACGACAACAATCTACACAAATGATATATTTCAACAATAATTAAGCAATTGAATATTTAATTCATTCTTTTAATAGTGGCATATTATTAAAAATATAAATGAATTGTAACACAGTTCATATTTTGGCAAATCTGATCAAAAGATATAAGATGAGATGGCAAAATGTTTACTTTCTACTGTTACTATAGTTTATTTACACTGCTACCATTATCTATTGTTTATCATCAATATTGTCTGAATATTAAACCTGATGTTCATATTTTTTAAATTCATCAGCGAACCATTGCAAACTTGGATCATCAAAAAAATTATATCCATTTTTTGACAATTTGGATATAATTCGTTTTAACTGTTGAAATGATCCTGTGCATGATTCTAATAAATTAAAGCCGCGATGTTGCTCATTATAAGAATTGTTAACAACAACAATAAAGTCTTTCATGAAACTCTTCAATTTGTTGGGTGACATCTGATATATGCCATACATCAACATATCTTGAGCATCACAAATGTAAGCTATTTTCATTAATTTCAGTATTAATTCGGTACAATTTTCTAATAATGGATAAAATACATATAGCCACCAAGTGTAATATAATATTCCCGTAAATTTGAACATCGTTTTATCATAGTAACTATTATGAACCATTTCATCATATTGATGCTTGTCCATATTGGCTACAGTAGTTAAATGATTAGTGATCTTTTGGATCCAATATTTTACTTGTTCAGGACAGTTTTCATTGTGCCAAATGGCAAATAAATATTTAACTATTTCTATTTGTGAACATGTACCAATATTATAAAAGGTATAGTATCTTTCGATCAATTTGAGAATAATATTCAACGGAAAATGTTCAATAAAATTAATAGATCTATCGAAATAGATTTCTTTATCCATCTCAAAATATCCAAAATTTTCACTATGGTTTTTAAAATATTTAGGCTCTAGAAAAGCTTCAAGATAGTAAAGATCAGCGTCATCAATATTATATTCATCACAATATTTATTTTCTATTACGTGACGATCTTTATTTAGGTC
>Ga0196963_10002327_pt1 | contig 11484 bp, 8 predicted proteins | sample S1_5metaG_FD_148600 | JGI IMG/M metagenome (GOLD analysis project Ga0196963, IMG submission 148600) | Soil microbial communities from Anza Borrego desert, Southern California, United States - S1_5 | ecosystem: Environmental > Terrestrial > Soil > Desert | place: USA: California | collected... | reverse complement strand
ATGGAAAAGACTGTCGGCTGATCGGCAGCGGGCGACGATGCGCGCGATGCCAGGGAACGCCGCGCTCCGCACCGTCGCCGGCCTGGCCCTGGGCTGGGCGCTCGCCTGGGCGCCGGCCGGATGCGCGTCGGCGGGCGAGGTCGAGGGCGCGATCAGCCTCGCCGCCGACGACCTGGTCGTCGGCGGCGCGCTCGCCGCGCTGACCGATCTCGCCGAGGCCGATCACGAGCTGGATCAGTCGACGCTGCCCGCCGACACGCTGATGCGGCCGGCCGCGCTCACGCTCGTCGACGCCACCGCGGCGACCGCGCGCCAGGCGCTGGCGCACGCGCTCGGCGCCGAGTGGTGGCACGACGGCGCGCGCATCCGCTTCGGGCGGGGCGGGCGTCCGTCGGGAACCCCGGCGGTGCGCCTGCATCCGAGCAGCCTGCAGGACGACGTCGGCGCCGAGCTGCTGGTCCGCCAGGTGCTCGCGCCCTGGCTGGACGTGCCCGGCGCCGGCCTGGCCTATCTCGCCGAGGAGGGCCGCTGGTACGCGACGCTGCCGCCGCGCGGCCACGAACGCCTCATCGAGGTGCTCGCGTTGATCGAGCACGGCGTCGCCCAGTGCCCATCGCTGCTCGCCGATGCCGACGCGCCCGATCCGCGGCGCGCCCTCGCGCACGGCGTCGACGCGCGCGGCTGGCGCGCCTTCGCGCGACGCGTCGCCGACGCGGCCCGGATCAGCGTCGCGGTCGCCCCGGCGCTCGCCGACGGCAACGCCGATCTCGCGCTGCCGGCGGGCACGACGCTCGCCGAGCTGCCGGCGCGCGTCGCCGCGCTCGGCGCGCGCTGCGCGTTCGTGCGCGGCGCGCTCTGCCTCGACGTCGTCGCGCCGATCGATCGCGAAGGCGCGTGGCAGCGCGTCCGCCCGGCGCTGATCCCGATCGGCCACCTCGCGCGCACCGCCGGCGACGGCGAGCTGCTGGCGGCGACCATCGCGGTGAAGGTGCGGCCGCAGGCCTGGACGCGCGCCGGCTACGCGCTGGCGCATCGTCCGGCGCAGTCGGCGCTCGTGGTGGTCGCCGACGACGATGCGCTCGGCGCGGTGCTCGACGCGCTGTCGCGCATCGACCTGCTCGGACTCGACGACGGCTTGGCGTCGCTCGGCGCGGGGGCGCCGTGATCGGGGACCGCATCACCACGCGCGCCGCGCTCGCGGCGACCGCGCTGCACGCCGCGCTGGTCGGCGTCGCCTTGTGGCACACCGCCTCCGATCCGGCCATGGACCCGCCGCCGCCGGCCGAGCCCGTCGCCGTCGATCCCCCGCCCGCCGCGGGCGAGCTCGTGCTCGCGCCGGAAGCTGCCGACGCCGGCGCGCCCGTCGTCCCCCTGCCGGCGCTGGGCTCGGCGGATCTGCCGCCCCTGCCGCTGATCCGGCCCGGGCGCACCGACGCCGCGCCGGGCGCGACCAGCGCCCCCGGCGAGGGCGTGGCGCGCGCCCTCGCCGATCTGCCGCTGGCGGCGGCGGTCGATGACGCGCTGGCGCAGGAGCTGCGTGGCCGTCGCGCAGGCCCAGCGGTCGAGGGCGAGGAGGAGCTGCGCCTCGATGCCGGCAACCACCTCGAATTCCTCCTCAAGGCGAAGTACCGCTCGACCTGGCGCAAACGCTTCGACCGCGACGTCACCGCGAGCTCGCTGATCATCGACGTGCGCGTGGACGCGAACCGCGTCATCACCGCCGCGGAGATCGCCGCGCCCGGCACCGGCGTCGACGAGCTCGACCGCCTGATCGAACGCTGGCTCGTCGAGGACGGCGTCGGCCTCCCGCCGATCCCGACCGACCGCCTCGCCATCTTCCAGGTGCGCCTGCGATGAACCCGCTCGACTGGTCGATGAAGCTCTTCCGCGTCGCCGGCATCGAGGTGCGCGCGCACTGGTCGCTCTTCCTGATGGCGCTGATCGAGGCCATGCTCGGCGCGCAGCACGGCGGCGCGCTGATCGCCCTGGCGTTCGGCGGGCTGCTGTTCCTCTCCGTCCTGCTGCACGAGTTCGGCCACGCCTTCGGCGCGCGCGCCGTCGGCGGCGATTGCCGCACGATCGTGCTCTGGGCGTTGGGTGGCCTCGCGCACGCCGACGCGCCGATGCGCCCGTTGCCGCAGTTCGTCGTCGCCGCCGCGGGTCCGCTGGTGTCGGGCGTGATCGCCGCGGCCGCCTTCGCGACGCTGGCGATCCACGACTCGACCGGGGTGCTCATCGGCCTGCCGACGACCGCCGTGGTCATCGAACGCCTCGCCTGGATGAACGTCGTCCTGCTGGTCTTCAACCTGATCCCCGTGCACCCGTTCGACGGCGGCCACATCTTCCGCGCCGCGCTCTGGCCGTGGATCGGCCTGCGCCGCGCGACGCTGACCGCGCTCTTCCTCGGCTATCCCGCCGCGTTCGCGCTGATGTTCTGGGGCGGCTGGCACCGCCAGTGGATGGTGCTGCTGATCGGCGCCTGGGTGCTGCTGCGCGTCGTCCAGGAGCACACGCTGGTCAAGCTCGGCCAGGTCGTCGAGCAGGAGCACTGGACCGGCGGCGGCCCGTCGCGCGAGGGCTGGTTCGGCCGCTGGCGCCGCGAGCGCGCGCGCAAGGCGCAGGCGCGGCGCGACCGCGAGGAGCAGGACGAGCAGGAGATCATCGACCGCCTGCTCGCCAAGGTCGGCTCGGACGGCCTCGCCGCGCTGACCAAGCAGGAGCGCGCGACGCTCGAGGCGTACTCGCGCAAGCAGCGCGAAAAGCAGGAGATCGGGCGCTGAGCCCGCGCTGGCCGCCGACGGGCCTGAGCGCGCGGCGCATCACCTGCAACGCCCCAGCAGGTCCGCGTCGCCGACGCTTGGACGCCCCGGACCGGACCTAGCCTGTCGTCAATGAGTCCTGTCGCCCGTTACGCCTACGCCCGTCGTCCCAGCCGCGTCGTGATCATCGGCGGCGCCCTGCCGATCGGCGGCGCGCACCCGATCGCCGTGCAGAGCATGTGCACGACGCCGACCCAGGACGTGGGCGCGACCGTCGCGCAGTGCATCGCGCTCGCCGAAGTCGGCTGCCAGCTGGTGCGCATCACCGCGCCCGGGGTCAAGGACGCGCAGGCGCTGAAGGAGATCCGGCGCGGCTTCTCGGCCGCGGGTTTCGCGCGCATCCCGCTGGTCGCCGACATCCACTTCATGCCGGCGGCGGCGATGGAGGCGATCGAGCACGTCGAGAAGGTGCGCGTCAATCCGGGCAACTTCGCCGACAAGAAGCGTTTCGCCGCGAAGGAGTATTCGGACGCGGAGTACGCCGAGGAGCTCGCGCGCGTCGCCGAACGCTTCGCCCCGCTGGCGCGGCGCGCGCGCGAGCTCGGGCGCACGCTGCGCATCGGCACCAACCACGGCTCGCTGTCCGACCGCATCATGAACCGCTTCGGCGACTCGGCGCTGGGCATGGTCGAATCGGCGCTCGAGTTCGTGCGCATCGCCGAAGCGGAATCGCTGCGCGACCTGGTCATCTCGATGAAGTCGTCGAACCCGAAGGTGATGGTCCAGGCCTACCGGATGCTCGCGGCGCGCCTCGCCGAGGGCGGCGAGCAGTATCCGCTGCACCTCGGCGTGACCGAGGCCGGCGATGGCGAGGACGGCCGCACCAAGAGCGCCGCCGGCATCGGCGCGCTGCTCGAGGACGGCCTGGGCGACACCATCCGCGTCAGCCTGACCGAGCCCCCCGAGGCGGAGATCCCGGTCGCGCTCGCGTTGGCGCGGCGCTACGACGCGCGCCGCGCGCATCGCGCTCCGCCGGCGTGCCCGCCCGAGCCGATCGATCCGACGACGTTCCAGCGCCGCATCGCCGAGATCGTGCGCGTCGGCGCCGACGTCCCACTCGGCGGCGGGCTGCTGCCGCGCGTGCTGGCGCCGGCGACCGCGCCGGCCGCGCCGCCGAAGGAGCCGCCGGCCGACCTCGTCATCGACGACCAGGTGCTGTGGTTCGCGCGCGCGCACGCCATCCCGGGCGCCGAGGGCTGCGAGAAGCGCTCGCGCTCGCTGGTCGCCGCCACCGGCGGCGCCGGCCTGCCGCTCGCGCACCTCAAGGCGGGCCAGGACGGCGCCGCGGTCGCGCCCGGCTCGCTGGTGCTGCTGCGCCTCGAGGACCAGGATCCCGCCGGCGCGCTGCGCCGCACCATCGCGGCGCTGCCCGATGGCTGCGTGCTCGGCATCGCCGAGCCCGGCATCATCGGCGAGCTGCGCGCGTACCGCCTGCTCAACGCGGTCGTCGAGGAGCTGTTCCGCGCCGCCGAGGCGAGGCGCGTCGGCGACGGCCGCCGGCAGCCGATCTGCATCGCGTTGCCGTTCCAGCAGGACGACCTCGCCATCGCCGCGATCGCCGGCGCGCTGCTGATCGACGGCGTCGGCGACGCGGTGTACTTCCCGGGCGCCAAGGATCCGCGCCGCCTCGGCTTCACCCTGCTGCAGGCGGTCAAGGCGCGCGTCACCCGCGCCGACTACGTCGCCTGCCCGAGCTGCGGCCGGACCCAGTTCGACCTGATGGAGGTCACCGCGCACATCAAGGCGGTGACCGCCCACCTCGACGGCGTGACCATCGCGATCATGGGCTGCATCGTGAACGGGCCCGGGGAGATGGCGGACGCCGACTTCGGTTACGTCGGCTCGGGCGTGGGCAAGATCGACCTCTACCGCGGCCGCACCGTGGTGCGCCGCAACCTGACCTCCGACCGCGCGCGCGACGAGCTGATCGCGCTGATCAAGGAATCGGGCAAGTGGAAGGATCCGAGCTGACGCTCGGCCGGCGTCGCGGTCACCACACCGGCGGCGGTTCGCGCAGCACCATGATGAAGGCGAAGCCGCCCATCATCGACCGCGAGTTGGGCTGATCGTCGGCGGTCGCGATCGGCAGGTTCGGCGTCGCGAACGGATTGAGGACGAAGCTGCCCTGCTCGCGATAATGCATGTGCGCGTTGCCGGCGACGGCGGGCGACCAGCGCACGCGCGCGTGCAGCAGCCGCTCGTGCGCGCGCAGGTGGTCGAACGCCGCCTTCGACCCGAACGCCGCGGCGAAGCCCTGGGCATCCGCCTCGGCGAAATCGCGGAAGGCGAGCGTGACGCCGGAACCGCAGGTGATCAGGAAGGTGTCGATGTCCTCGCGCCGGACGCGGAACCAGGCCTGCCCGGACGCGCCACCGACCGGTCGGCGATCGCCCGCGGCGAAGTCGGCGTAGACATCGCTCGATCGCTGCGGCGTCGGCACCGTGTGGTTGACCAGCTCGGCCCACGATCGTCCCGGGTCGAGCGCGATCGGATTCGGGACGAGGTCCTGACGGATCGCGTAGGGCGGGCGGATCAGGCGCTGCACCGGGCAGCGCGCGACGCCACCGACGGCCGGGAACGCGCCGCCGATGCCGGTCAGGTCGTCGCCGACGTAGAGCTTGCGGCCGAAGAGGTCGCGCGGACCCGGCAGGCCGCTGCGCACATCGCGCCAGCCGAAGGCCTCCTCGCCATGGCCGAGGCGGCCGCTCTCGTTGACGTACTGCAACGCGGCGGCCAGCATCAGCCGCGCCTGGACCTCGCGCACCAGCACCGCCGAATCGTCGGCGTCGGCGCGCATGCGCGCGAGGAACGCGAGCGCCATCGCCGCGATCACCGCGGCCAATCCAGCGACCACGATCAGCACGGCGCCGTGGCGTGGGCTCATGGCGGGTCTCCCGGCTCGCCGATGCCGGGCCGCATCCGCCGCGCGCCGCGCAGGGTCGTCGTGGTGGTGGCGACGAACAGCTTCGACTGCGCGCCGGTCAGCGGATCGGCGAGCACGACCGTGCCGGTCTGCCAGCGCCGGTAGCCGAGGATGAAGCGCCTGGTCGTCACCGATAGCGCCGGCCAGTGCGCGGCGCGCAGCGGCAGGAGCGCGAGACGTTGCCCGGCCCGCCGGAACGCGTCCTGGCTGAAGGGCACCGTGCCGGTGACCGGGTAGTCCCAGAAGCGGTAGTACCGCCGATGGACGCCGTCGGCGACGAACGCCGGTTCGGCGCTCACCGTGTACATCGTGCCGCGGGTGATCCCGACGAAGTCGCGCGGGTTGGTGTTGTCGGCGTGGTTCGGGCTGTAGAACGCGCCGGGGCTCGCCGCCCAGCAGTCGAAGAATTCGGGATCGGGCGCGCCGGTCTCGTCGCGGCGGGCGAAGATCATGTTGGCCGGCGCGTAGTCGATCAGCGCGTAGTAGCCGAGCTGGCTGGCCACGCGCTGGAGGAGGACGTGGCGCCAGCTCCGCCCCGGTTCGGCCGCCGTGCCGAGCAGCGCGAAATCGCCGCCGTCCTGCGAGTTCCCGTGGTTCGGATCGCCGTTGAACCAGGAGTCCTGGCGCGCCTGGTCCGGGTCGACGGGCAGCCCGTCGAGCGACAACGGAGCGAACGGCGAGCCCGCGCCGCGCAGCGGCCGCAGCGCCGCGTCGGCGGGATGGTCGAGGCTGCCCCAGGTGTCGAGGTCGTCGAGCGCCGCCAGGACGCCGTCGCGCAGCAGCGCGTTCTCGAGCGACATCCGCGTCGTCACGGTCACCGCCTGCGCCGAGCTGCGGACGCCGGCGTACGCGGTCAGGCACAGGACCATGCCGAGCGACACCGCGATCAGCAGCTCGATCAGGGTGAAGCCGGTGCGGGAAGCGTCAGTCGCCGCCATGGTCAGTTCCTGATCCCGCCGGGCAGCCGGCGATCGTAGTACAGCCAGCGTCCGACCGTCACCGCCCGCTGACGCACCGTCGCCGGCAGCGGTCCGCGGTCGTGCACGCCGTTGCCGTTGCGGTCGGCGCCGAAGACCCCGAGCTGCATCCGCTTGTACTCGACCGAGGCGATGCGCGCGGCGTCCGGCTCGCCGTCCTTGCCGGGCGCGATCCAGAGCCCGTTGCGCGCCTCGTCCAGCCAGTACAGGTGCGCGTCGGTCGGCGCCTTCGAACGCTCGGCGAGGACCACGACGCCGGCGGAATCGAGATACGACGTCGACGCGTCGAGCGGCCCGGTCGGGACCTCCTCGAAATCCTCGTAGGCGCGCCAGTCGACGGCCCAGCAGACGATCTCGCGCGCGCGTTCATCGGCCGTGAACGGCGCGGTCAGGTTGAAGTGCGCGGGGTCGCCCCAGGTATCGTTGGCGATGTGCGCGTGGTCGTCGCCGAAACGACCCTGATAACCCCGCTCGCCACGGCCCCGGCCGAACATCCGCGGAAGGCGCGCCGCCGTCACGCGCCACGACTGGTCGTAGCCATCGGGGAGGACGTAGGGCGTGCCGGCCGGATGCAGATCGAACTGGAGCAGCGGCGCGTCGAACGCCACCTGGCGGTTGAACGGACGCGGCGCGCCCCAGTCGTACGGGTTGGCCACCGCGTAGCGCATCGCCCACTGCAGCGCCACGTCGCACGCCCGCCGCGCGTAGTCGCGCTGATCCGCCGTCGCCGGATCGCCGGCGAAACGCGAGCCGGTGCGCACGATGGCGGCGTGCGCGAGGTAGCGCATCGCGAGGATCTTCCACGGCCGCGGGAAGGCGTCCTCCTCGGCCGGGGTGACGGTCCATGGATCGAGCGCCGCGCAGTACGGCACCGGCAGCGTCGCCGCGTCGCCCGGCGCCACCGGCAGCGGGCCACCCACGTGCGCCGTGGTCACGACGCCGGCGGCCGTCACCAGCGCCTGGGCCGCGGCGAGATAGCGCTCGAGCCGCGCGCGCTCGACCACCGGATCGGGATCCGCCGGATCGAAGGTCGTGGCGTTGACCACGTCGAAGACCGCGCGGAACTCGCCGTACGCGGGCCACGCCGCGCTGTTCAGCGACCACGATTCGTCCTCCCACGGCTGCGGCGGCGCCGGCCACCATTCCTGGTACGGCCACGCCAGGCACGGGTGGTTGGGCAGCGCGTTCTGCTGCGCCATGCCGAGGACGCCGATGAGCAGCGTCTGCGCCTCGGTCGGCGGCTCGCTGCCGGTCGCCGCCTGCACCAGCAGCTCGGCGCCGCCCTCGTAGGCGCGCGGCGTCGCGTAGAACAGCCGGCCGCCATCGTCGACGAGCCGCTGGATCTCGTCGCCATCCGAATCGATCCGCCGCGCCAGCGCGTTGGGCAGCGGCAGCAGGCCGATCATGTGGCTGGTCATCATCATGCGGTCGAGATCGACCGGGACCTGGTCGGCGAACAGCGATTGGCCGAGGATCTCGGCTTCGACCTGATGGCTGAAATAGATGTGCTCGTGCTGGACGAAGTGGTCCATCATCTCGAGCACCTTGGTCCCGGCGTAGAGCTGGAAGCGCGCCAGGCGCTGGGCCCTGATCCCGACCGGGAAGACCGTCGCGACGGTGGTGATCGCCACCGCGACCAGGCCGAGGGCGATGGCGATCTCGAACAGGGTGAAGCCGCGGTGCGGTGCGCGCATGCCTGCTGACGCGCGCGCCGAGGTCCGGTCCTGACAGCCAGGCGCGGCGGCATGGACGAAGGCGTGCCCCCTTTGTACTATCGTAAGCCATGTCGCTCCGCATCGGCGCCCTCGACCTGCTCGCCAGCCCGCCCCGCATCCTGCTCGCCAACAGCTACGCGTGGCGCGCCGGCGAGACCACCGGACCGCACTACGACGAGAGCGTCCTGATCACGGTGGTCGATTCCGGACGGGGCCGCATCGCCATCGGCACCAGGTCGTTCGCATGCCAGCGCGGGCAGGTCCTGCACGCCCCGTGGGCCTCGCCGATGCACTACGCATCCGACGCGCACGAGCCGTTGGCGATGACCAGCCTCCATCTCGCCTTCCGGCCATGGAGCGAACCGACGCCGCCGACCATGCCGATCACCAGGCCCGCGCAGGCGTCGCGGCGGTGCATGACCGGCCGCCCCGGCGCCCAGCCGTGGGACGACGCGTTCGCGGTGCAGGACCGCGGCGATCTGCGCGAGCTGGCGCGGCGCGCGGTGAGCGCCTGGTCGGCGCGCTCGCGCCGCCACCTGCTGCTGCGCGGGATCGCCGCCGAGATCGTCGATGCGCTGGCCGCGGCCCGCGACAGCGCGATCCCCGCCGACACGCATCCGCACGCCGCCGCGGTGCGCCGCATCGCGACGTGGATGGAGGTCCACATCTCGCGCCACGTCTCGCGCGCCGAGCTGGTCGCCCGATCCGGCCTCGACGCGACGACCCTGACGCAGGCGTTCCGCGCCGTGTTCGGCCGGTCGCCCACCGACTGGCTGATCGATGCGCGGCTGCGCGAGGCGCGCGCGCTGCTGCGCACGACCGAGGAACCGATCGGCCGGGTCGGCCTGCGCGTCGGCATCGCGGATCCCTTCTACTTCTCGAAGCTGTTCAAACGCCGGGTCGGCGTCTCACCGCAGCGCTATCGCGCCGGCGAGGGCTAGGTCCGCTTCGGGCCGCGAGCCGCGCGCGCCGGCGCCTGGCGACGGGCTCGGGCCTGGATGGCCTACCGGCCAGCCCTACAACTCGGCCCGTGATGGATGCGCCTGCCTGCCGAGCCGGAACCCCGCGGTGGCGCTGAACGCGCAACGCCCGTGGCGCTGTCGCCAGGCGCCCGCCGACGTGGTCGGCGAGCTCGAGCACGAGCTGGCGCTGTCGCCGCTCGCCGCCCGGCTGCTGGCGCTGCGCGGCGTCCAGGGCGCGGGCGCCGCCCAGACCTTCCTCGCCAAGCGACTGCAGGACCTGCACCGGCCCGAGTGCATGCGCGACATGGCCGTCGCCGCGGCCCGCCTGGCCAAGGCGATCAACGAGCGCCAGCGCATCGTCATCCACGGCGACTACGACGTCGACGGGTCGACCTCGACCGCGCTGCTCAAGCTGTTCGTGCGCACCTGCGGCCACGACGCCGTCGCCTGGATCCCGCATCGGCGCATCGATGGCTACGGCCTGGGCGAGGCCAGCCTGCAGGCGGCGGTGGAGCACCGCGCGCAGCTCATGGTCACGGTCGATTGCGGGATCGCCGACCACGGCTTCGCCCGACGCATCGAGGCCGAGACCGGCTGCCACGTCATCATCACCGACCACCACCTCCCCGGCCGCTCGCTGCCGGAATGCACGGCGGTGTGCAATCCCAACCACCCGCTCTGCCCGTATCCGGACAAGACCCTCGCCGGCGTCGGCGTGGCGTGGAAGCTGGCCTGGGCGACGGCGGTGGTGCTGTCGGGCAGCGAGCGCATCACCGACCGCCTGCGCGCGTTCCTGCTCGACGCGCTGGCGCTGGTCGCCGTCGGCACCGTCGCCGACTGCGCGTCGCTCGCCGGCGAGAACCGCATCCTCGTCCACCACGGGCTGAAGGCGCTGGTGCGCACCGCCAATCCCGGGCTGCGCGCGCTGCTCGACCATTGCCGGCTCGAGGAGACGCCGACCGCGACCGACGTCGGTTGGAAGCTCGGCCCGCTGCTCAACGCGTCCGGCCGCCTGGGCAGCGCGATGGCCAACATCGACCTGCTGACCGCGGTCGACCAGCTCGCGGCGATGGAGGTGCTCAACCGCATCGTCATCGAGAACGAGGAGCGCAAGCGCCTGACGCAGTTCCTGACCAAGGAGCTGATCGCGCGCGCCGAGGCCGATCCGCTGCTGCCGCAGCGCGCCTCGCTGGTCTTCGCCGGCGAGGGCTGGCACCAGGGCGTTGTCGGGATCGTCGCCAGCCGGCTGGTCGACCACTTCGCCAAGCCCAGCGCGGTGATCGCGCTCGCCGACGGCGTCGGCAAGGGCAGCCTGCGCTCGGTGGCGGACGTGCACCTCGGCGACGTGCTCGACGCCTGCCGGCCGCTGCTGATCAAGGGCGGCGGCCACGCCATGGCGGCGGGCCTGTCGATCGAGGCGGGCCGCGTCCCGGAGTTCGCCGAGGCCTTCGAGCGCCACGTCGCCAGCCGCGTCATGCCGGGCAACGGCGCGCCGCGGACCGACTACGACGCCGACGCGGCGGTGGCCGAGCTCGACGCCGACTTCTTCACCGCGCTGGACGCCATGGCGCCGTACGGGATCGCCAACCCCGAGCCCGTGCTCCTGCTGTCCGGCGCGTCCTTCATCGCCAAGCCGCGGCTGTTCGGCGCCAACGGCGACCACGTGCGCGCGGCGATCACCGACGTCGGCGGCGGCATGCGCGAGTTCCTCGCCTGGCGCGCCAAGGACCAGTTCGCCGCGTTCAGCGCGCCGGCGCAGCGCTTCGACCTGCTGGTGCGGCCGCAGGCCAGCCGCTTCCGCGGCGAGGCGCAGCAGCGCCTGGTGTTCGTCGACGGGCGGAGCGCCTCGTGAGGGACATGCTCGAGGGCAGCCCGGCCCAGCGCCGCGCGCTGTATCGCGCGTGCTTCGCGCTCGCCAGCGTCATCCCGCCCGGGCTCGGCCGCGTGCTCGCCTACATCCTCGGGTACCTCGGCTGGGCGCTCGACGCGCGCGGGCGCAAGGTCGTCGAGCGCAACCTGGCGCATTTCGTGCCGGCCTGGTCGGACGCGCATCGCCGCGCCGTGCGGCGCGCGATCGCCTCGATGCCG
>Ga0196963_10002326_pt1 | contig 11496 bp, 11 predicted proteins | sample S1_5metaG_FD_148600 | JGI IMG/M metagenome (GOLD analysis project Ga0196963, IMG submission 148600) | Soil microbial communities from Anza Borrego desert, Southern California, United States - S1_5 | ecosystem: Environmental > Terrestrial > Soil > Desert | place: USA: California | collected... | reverse complement strand
CCGAGACGCAGTGCTTGAGCTTGGCGTGGTCGGTGGAGATCAGGCTGTAGGCCGGGCTGATCGGAGCCACCGGAACGCCGGCCGTGTAGCAGCCGACCTTGATCAGGGCGTGCTCGATGCTGTTGGAGGACAGCACCATGACGCTGTCGTCCGCCGTCAGCCCGCGGTCGAGCAGCCATTGGGCGATCCCCTCGGCCTTCGCCAGGGCCTCGCCGTAGGTCAAGGTCCGCCAGGGCCCGTGGCCGGGTTCGCGCTGCTTCATCCATGGCCGGTCCGGATGCTTCTCGGCCTTCTCCTTGAGCAGGTGGGCGATCGACCGCGGCCCCTCGCCCGGCGCGTGGTTGGAGCGGATCAGGATCGAGCCGTCGGCCCGCCGCTCGACCGTCACGTCCGGCCCCTTCATCGGCAGGTCGGCGAAGGGAACCCTGAACAGATCTGCGGGTAAGGGGGCGGCAGGCGCCGCCGCGCCGTCGGCGGGAGTCATGGGCGGGTTCCTCGGGTCGATTATCGTTGTTGCCGAAAAGCTAACCCGCACGGAAACCGAGCGGCAAGCATGACGGAAGGGAACCCGGCGTTCAAAGCGCCTTGAGCCAGTCCAGCAGAAGCCGGTTCACCTCGTCAGGTCGCTCCTGCTGGGTCCAGTGGCCACAGCCCTCGATCAGATGGGCGCCGCGTAGCTGGGTCAAGTGGGGGGCCATCAGGGCGACCGGGTCGACGCCGGGCAGCATCTTCAGCACCAGGTCGCGCGTGCCGCCGATGAACAGCGAGGGCTGGTCGACGGTGCGCCCCTTGAACCCTTGCAGCCAGTCGAAGTCGCGGGCCCAGTTGCGGTAGCGGCACAGGGGGCCGAAGAAGCCCGACCGCTCGAACTCTGCGGTGTAATAGTCGATGTCCGCGTCCGACAGCCAGGCCGGGAAGGGATCGGGATCGGGCAGGCGGTCGAGCAGGCCGGCGCCGTGCGGCTTGTCATTGGGCCAGGTCCCGTCCGGGGCGTCGCCGCTGATGGCATAGTAGAACTTGCGGATCGCCGCCCGCGGGTCGGCCTCCAGCTCGGCCTCGGCGACCCCGACGTCCTGGAAATAGACCTGGTAGAAGAACCGTCCCTTGTCGGTGAAGGCGGCCTTGACCGCATCCATGAAGTTGAAGGCCGGGACCCCGGTATAGGGCACCGACAGGCCGGCCACGGCGCTCACCCGGTCGGGCCGCGTCAGGGCGGTGTTCCAGACGATGGGCGCGCCCCAGTCATGGCCGATGAGGACCCCGGCGCCGTCCTCCGACAGGGCCTCGATCACCCCGGCGACGTCGGCGGTGATCTTCTCGAGGCTGTAGTCCGCCACCTCCGGCGGCTTGTCCGAGCCGCCATAGCCGCGCACGTCGATGGCGCAGGCGGTGAACCCTGCTTCGGCGATCGGCCCGATCTGGTGGCGCCAGCTGTACCAGCTCTCCGGAAAGCCATGGACCATGACCACCAGCGGCCCCGAGCCGGCCACGGCGGCGCGGACCTTGACGCCGTTGGTCTCGATGGTGCGGAAGTCGGGCATCGGGGTCTCCTCGTTTTCCGCAGGCGATCATGACTTCCCCGCCGTCAGCCTAGCCCACCATTCGCTCGCGGCCTTCCCAGAACGGCGCCCGCAGTTCCCGGCGCAGGACCTTGCCCGAGGGATTGCGCGGCAGGCTGTCGACGAAGTCGATGCTCTTGGGGCATTTGTAGCCGGCGATCTTCTCGCGGCAGTGGACGATGATCTCGTCCGGCGTCGCGATCGCGCCGGGCTTGAGCACCACCATGCCCTTGACCGCCTCGCCCCAGCGCTCGTCGGGCACGCCGATCACCGCGGCGTCGGCCACGGCCGGATGGCTGAACAGGGCGTTCTCGACCTCGGCCGGATAGACGTTCTCGCCGCCGGAGACGATCATGTCCTTCACCCGGTCGTAGATGTAGAGATAGCCCTCCTCGTCGAAGTAGCCGGCGTCGCCCGACTTGAACCAGCCTTGCGGGCAGATGGCCTCCTTGGTCGCCTCGGGGCGGTTCCAGTAGCCCTTCATCACCCCCTTGGCGCGGATCTGCACCTCTCCGACCTCGCCGGGCTTGCCGACCGCGCCGGTCGGGGTGACCACCCGCACCTCGTAGCCCGGCCAGGGCTTGCCGCAGGAGCGGAGCTTGTCGCGGTCCTCGGCGTGGTCCTCGGGGGGCAGGAAGGTGGCGCCGCCGATGGTTTCGGTCAGGCCGTAGAGCTGGGTGAAGTCGGCGCCGAACACGGCCTGCGCCCGGCGGAGCACGGCCTCGGAGATCGGCGAGGCGCCGTAGAAGACCTTTTCCAGGCGGGAGAAGTCCGCCTCCTCCACCCCGGGCGTCTGGAGCAGCATGTTGATGATGGTCGGGGCCAGGAAGGCGTAGTTCACCTGCTGCTCGGGCAGCAGCCGGACGATCTCGGCCGGGTTGACCTCTCGGGTGATGACCTCTCGCACCCCCTGCATCAGCCCGATCAGGCCGCAGTTGGTCCCGGCCACATGGAACAGCGGCATCACCACCAGGTTGGTCTTGCCGGCCTCGTAGCGGGCCCAGCCGGCCTCCAGCGCCAGGGAGAACAGGGCCAGGAAGTTGGCCTGGGTCAGCTGCACTCCCTTGGGCAGGCCGGTGGTGCCGCTGGTGTAGAGCTGGATGATATCGTCATCATGGCGGGCGGCGAGTTTGGGGTCGTCTGGATAGTGGCTGCCGATCCAGTCGCGGAAGGCGGGCCAGCGGGGATGGCCGGGCTCGAACTGCACCAGCCCCTTGAGCCCCGGCAGGTCGGAGACGATCATGTCGACAACCCCGGCGAAGTCCTGGCCGGCGACGAGCAGCTTGACCCCCGCGTCCTTGAGGATGAAGGCGATTTCAGGCGGGGCGAGCCGCCAGTTGACCGGCGCCAGGCAGACCCGCGCCTTCACGGCGCCCAGCCACAGGGCGAAGAAGTCGTCGTTGTTCTTGGCCAGGACGCCGACCCGGTCGCCGGGCTTGAGGCCAAGCGCCAGCAGCGCCTGGGCGCAGCGGTTGGACATCTCGTTCCATTCGGCGAAGGTGGTTTCTCGCCCCTCGAACCACAGGGCGACGGCGTCAGGCCGCTCGGCGGCCTGAATGCGCGGGATGTCGGCGACGGATGTCAGCTGCATCTGGGATTTCCTCAGGTGGCCTCTAGCGGGCGTCGTCCGCACTTGAGCAAGGGCGCCGACCCCTGTCGAGAGGCGGGCGTCCGCAGGCTGAACCCTCCTGGGCTCCAGTCTCGGATCCGCGTCCAGAAAGGCTCTCTGCGCGGCGATCATTGCCGCCAGGCCGACAGCTATGCCCGGGTGTGCGACAGGGTCGGCGACCCGCGGATCGTGGGGGTCTCGGTGCGCAAGGGCTTCTGACCGCCCCGGCTTCCTCCGAGCCCTGCCCCGCCGGCCAACCCCGCCGGTGGGGTTTTCTTCGCGAGGAGGGTCCTAGGCCGCCCGCTTGCGGCGGACCACCGGCTTCTGCATCGGCGGCGGGGCGAGCGGCGGGCTGGCGTTGGTCCAGGCGCCGAGGGTCTCGGCCGGAGCCGGGCGGCCGATGGCATAGCCCTGCAGCTCGGCGCATTCCTCCCCCCGGAGGAACTGGCGCTGCTCCTCGGTCTCGACCCCCTCGGCGACGACCGGGATGTTGAGGCTGCGGCCGAGGCCGAGCACCGCCTTGACGATGACGGTGGCGCGCTCGTCGCGGTGGATGTTCTCCACGAAGCTCTTGTCGACCTTGATCTTGTCGAAGGGGAAGGACTGCAGGGTCGACAGGGAGGAGAAGCCGGTGCCGAAGTCGTCCATGGCGATCCGCACGCCGAGGCTCTTGAGGCGGCGCAGGTTGTCCAACGCCCGCTGGTAGTCCTTGAACAGGGCGCTCTCGGTGATCTCCAGCTCCAGCCGGGCCGGCGACAGGCCAGTGGTGATCAGCACCTCATGGACCAGGGCCGGCAGGCCCGGATTGTTGAGCTGCAGCGGCGAGAGGTTCACCGCGATGCGCAGCGGCTTGGCCCAGCTGGCGGCGTCGGCGCAGGCGCGGCGCAGCACCCATTCGCCGAGCGGGCCGATCAGTCCGCTCTCCTCAGCCACCGGGATGAAGTCGAGCGGCGGCACCATGCCGCGCACCGGATGCTTCCAGCGCACCAGGGCCTCGAAGCCGCAGACCTCGCCATCGGAGGCGCGGGCAAGCGGCTGGTAGTGGACGACCAGCTCTTCGTCGGTGATCGCCTGGCGCAGCTCGCGGGCCAGGTTGCGGCGCTCGCGGATGGTCTCGTCCATCTCCCGCTTGAAGAAGCGGTAGGCGCCGCGGCCGCTGTCCTTGGCGCGGTAGAGGGCCATGTCGGCGTTGGCCAGCAGCGCCTCGGCCGTGCGGCCGTCGTCGGGGAACAGGGAGACGCCCAGGCTGGCGCCCATGGTGACGTCCTGGTCCTCGTAGACCATTCCGACCCTGAGGGTCTCCAGCAGCGTCCCGGCCAGTTCGGCGGCGGCGGCCGGCTGGTCCTGGTCGGTGATCTGCACGACCACGAACTCGTCGCCCCCGAGGCGGGCGGCGAAGCTGGGAGCGATCAGCTGGGTCTGCAGGCGGCGAGCCGTCTCGACCAGCACCCGGTCGCCGGCGACATGGCCGTGCAGGTCGTTGGCTTCCTTGAAGTGGTCGAGGTCGACGCAGATCACGGCCAGCGATTCCCCCGAGGCCTCGACCCGGTCCAGGGCGGCGGCCAGCTTGGCCTGCAGGGCGTTGCGGTTGGGCAGGCCGGTGAGGCCGTCGTGTTCAGCGAGGTAGCGGATCTTCTCCTCGGCCGAGCGGCGCTCGCGCAGGTCGCGGACCGCCAGCACGGTGAGGCCCGAGGTCTCGATGCGGGCGCCGTCGTCCATCAGGCGCGAGAACACCTCCACCGGAATGGGCGCGCCGCCGCAGACCGGCTGCAGCCGTCCCTCGCGGCGCTCCTCGGAGGTCTGCACATCGTCGTCGAAGGTCAGGGTCCGGCCCAGCAGGGGCTTGTCGACCAGGTCCTCCAGCGAGGCGCCCACCAGGCCGCAGAAGGCGGAGTTGGCGTCGTTGATGCGGCCGTTCTGGATGACCACGATGCCCTCGTAGGCGGCGTTGGCCAGGGTGCGGATGCGCTCCAGGGCCGAGCGGTTGGCGCCGCTCTCGATCAGCATGGCGCCGAGGCCCCCAAGGATGATCAGACCGGTGATGCTGGCCACCGCGAAGGTGGTCATGCCGACACTCATCATCGAGGCGGGCACCTCGACCGAACTGTCCGGGATGATGGTGATGGCCCCCATGCCCGTGAAGTGCAGGGCGCAGACCCCGACGGTGAGCAGGCCGGCGGCGACCAGCTGGCGCGCCAGGCCGCGGCGGCGGGCCAGCACCATCAGGGCGCCGGTGGCGCCCGCCACCCCGAGCACGGCCGAGGCGGCGATATAGGCCGGCTCCCACTGGATATGGCCCTGGGTCACGAACGCGCTCATGCCGGTGTAGTGCAGGGCCGCGACCCCGAGGCCGACCAGCATGCCGCCGGCGATCTTGTTGGAGCGTTCGTCGTCGACCAGGATCGAGGCGTAGAAGCCGGCCGCCATGAAGACCACGGAGACCATCAGCGAGGCGATGGTGCCGGTCGAGGAGAAGCCGGTGTCGAGACCCGGCTGGTAGGCCAGCATGGCCAGGAAGTGGGTGGCCCAGACGCCCGAGCCGGCGACCAGGGCGGTCAGCAGCAGCCAGGCGCCGCGCACCAGGCCCTTGGCGCCAGTCATCCGGCCATAGAGCCTGAACGCCGTGAAGCAGGCGCTGAAGCACACAACGCCCGCCAGCAACACGAGCCGGAAGTCGTGCTCAGTGACGAGACACGAGAAGACCTTGAACACGCCCCACCCCTTCAACGGAGGATTATCGGGGCAGTATCCGGGTCAGTTGCAAAAAAAGCGTTTCAGATCGAGACGGGCCATCGTCGCCCTTCCCGAGTTCCGCATGGCGCGGGTAACGCCGCCCCGGATCCGGTCCGGGACGGGCCCGACCCGACGTCAGGCTGCTGCGGCCTTGCGAGCCTCGCCGCCGGCCAACGCCCGGGCGACGGTGACCACCGCTCCGCGGGAGGTGGCGTCATCGATGGCCGTATAGGCGTGCAGCAGGTCGATGGCGCCGGGGAAGGCCAGCATGGTCAGCAGCGTCTCGTCGGTGGGGAAGCCGCCGGGCTCCTCGCCGACCAGGAAGGCCACCGGGCAGTCGAGCCGCTTGGCGGCCCGGACCAGCATCGAGGCCGACACCCGGTTGGCGCCGCGCTCGTACTTCTGGACCTGCTGGAAGGTGATGCCGAGGGCTTCGGCCAGCGCGGTCTGGGTCAGGCCCAGGGTCTTGCGGCGCATGCGCATCCGGGCGCCGACTGCGACGTCGATGGGATCGGGCGCGGAATGCTGGGAACGGGGCAAATCGATCTCTCCGGTAGGTTCTCGTCCCTCGAGGCACACTGACGAGTCATTCAGTTAGGCAAGGACAAAACGCGGCACAACCTCTCCTCGCGCTTCTCAACCTGGACGGGGCGAGATGCAAGAGCCGCACGGCCCCTGCTCACAGACTTTAGACCCGATTTGCGTATAAATACATCGGTTTGACGAGTTGTTCTCGCAATGCGCGAAAGTTTACTGTTCCGCTTAACCAAGGCCCTGCCCGTCCATGACCAATGCCGAACCAGCCGCCCAAGTCCAGCATGCCCGGAATTTTCGCGGCGAGCGACGGCCGGACCCAGGCCGAACCCCGGCGGATACGGGCGCATCCGGTCCGACAGGCCGCAGGCCCGGGTTAAACCGCGTTTCGAGAGCGTTGCGCCCGCAGGGGCGGCAGGGGCCTTGGAGCGCCCTGGGGCCGGGAGAGGAGAATGGTGGACGCGGCTGGGATTGAACCAGCGACCCCTACGATGTCAACGAAGCGGCCTCTGGCTAAGGTGTTGAATATTCTACATCTGCCATCGTGTGCTTTCCCGAAACGTTCTCGTTCGATCCGCCTCAATCCGCCAAGTTTTAGGCAAGCAGGTCAGTCGTCGTCCTGGTCCGGCGATTCGACGAGGTCGGCCATCATGCGCAGGTGGTCCGCCAGGCTGCCCTTTGTGATCACCGCGTTCGGGTCGTTTTCCGGCACCTCGCGGACGAGCGCCCAGCAGAGATCCCGGACAGCCATCTTGGCGAGTCCTTCCTGGACATAGGGGTCAGAGGAAGCAGCCCGAATCGCGGGTTCGATCTGCAGCACCGCCATTTCGACCTGTGTCTCAAGGCTCTTCCCGTCACTCATCTCTGGTTCCTGTTGCTGCCGACCTTGTTGCGGATGTCGGCTTGGTGGTCCGGCCGGTGGTGGCCATAGTTGTCCTGCAGCGTCTTGACCGTCATGCCCAGGAAGCCGGCCGCCTTCCAAAGATCGGCCCCGTTCTCCATGAGCCAGGTCGCGGCGGTGTGTCGCTGCCAGTGCGGGGTGATCTTCTCAGCGATCCGGGCGTCGGCGGCCATGCTGGCGAAGCCCCGCCGGATCCTGCCCTCGATCATCCGGCCGCCGTGATGCAGGACGGCGTTGGTCGTGGGCAGCTCTCTGGCCTTCCGTTCCGCCATGACCGCAGTGTCCAGCCGCTTCCAGCGCCGCATGTGCGCGAGCAGCCGGCGCGGAATCTTCACCAGCGGCCGGCGCTTGGTCTTGTGGTCGACCTCATCCCTGCCCCGCCGATAGATCGTCTCGTCGTCGAGGTCGGCCCAGGCCTGCGTCGGACTCTCCTCCCACAGCAGCTTCGGGATCACCCCTGGCCGGGTGCCAGTATAGACGCCGATCAGCAGGAAGCGGCGCAGGTGGGCGCGGTTCTCGGCGACCGAGCCCCCGATCCGCCGCCATCGATACCTCACGGCCTCCCCGGGCTGCCAAGGGCCCATCAGCTCCACCTGCCGCCAGCCCATGGACGCGAGCAGCAGCCCGGCGGCCTGGGAGCGAGTCAGCGCGTCCCGGTTGCTCTCCGGCTTCGGGGGCAGCACGACCTTGGGGCGGTGGGTCAGGTGGAACTCGTCGGTCCAGTAGCCGACCGCGGCCGACAGGTCCTCGAGCTCCCGGCGGGCGCCCTGCGCCGTCACCATACGAGGCGCGGTCCTGGTGAACGACTTCACCGGCATCTGCTGGCGAGCCGCGACATAGGCCTCGCAATTCGAGCGTCGGATGTCGCTCAGCGTCTTCACGCCCCACCAGTCGGTGATCGCCGCGAGCCGAGCGCGCACGGCACCGGGGTCGGCGGTCTTCGGAGCCTTGTGCTCGGCGTAGTAGGCTACGACCTCGGCGACATAGACTTGAGCTGGATCACTTCTGCGCCGCCGCTCGTCCGCGTCCGTCGGGATGTCGACGACCTGGGCGGTGTGTTTGTCCGCGAGGTAGGCGCCGAGAGCCTTTTCAGCCTCTCCAAGGCGGTCCGGGCCGCAACCAGTGCTGATGCGGACCGATCCGTCGCGGATGAAATAGACGTCGGGCAGGGCTTTGCCGCTGCGTCGATCGATCCGGCCGGTTGCGAGGTAGAGGCGAGCGCCTTTGGACGGGCGGGACATGGCTTTGGCCTGAACAGGGATCGTAGGGCGGCAGGGGTGACGTAATCACGCCCCCCGAACCGGGAGGAGGTCAACTCCCCGCTGTGGATGGCTGAGCGCAGGCTGTGCATGGTTACCGGCCCGACGGGCCAGAATACCGCAAGTGCCTCCTTAAGGGTCATCTGGTCGTCGTCAGCCCAGTCCGCCGGCGTGGGCCTGGAATCAACGCGCGCGAGGGGATGGCGCCGGGTCATGGCAGCCGTCCATCCGCCGCGGCAAGGGCCGCTCGGCCGGAGTCGGTGAAGACGAAGCGAAGATCCCCCACCCTGTCGCGGTTCGGGCGCCGGGCCGCGAAGCTGTCCTTCTCCAGACCGACGAGCAAGCCGATGTCGCGGCCCAGGACCGCCGACGGCGCCAGGCCGTCCGGGGCATCCATCATGGCCTCGAGCGCCGCATAGCGCCGGGCCGCCCGGCGGCGCAACTTCTCCGCCTCCGAAGGGCGTGGCGACTTGCGGGCTCTCGGCATGGTCAGGCCGCCAAGGGAGCCGCTACGCGCTCCCAAAGGTCCGACGGCGCGTGAACGCCCAAGCTATCGGCGCCGGCGATGAGGATGCTGGTGGTCGTCTCCCGATCCCAGCTGTCCAGTTCTCCAGCGTCGACCAAGCGGCGCACCTTGGCCTCGAAGGCGGCCGGATCGTCGCTGAGCAGCTTCTTGAGAGCGATCTTCTGCATCTCCTCCTGCACGTCGGCCTCGGTCGGCGGGGTGTGAGTCTCGGTCATGGGGGCTTCGTGGGGTGGATGGCCAGCTTCCGGCTGGTCGGCGGTTTCGGTCTTCGGCGTGGCCAGGACGGTGCGGACGCGGACGAGCGCCTCCCGCATGTCCTTGCCGAACGCTCCTTCGATGATGACGAGGGGCGCGTCGCCGAAGGCATCCGAAATGGCCTGGCCAGCCGCTCGCAGCTCGCGGATGTACGCGGCGGCCGCCACCATGGCGGTGCTATCGGTCGAGTCGAGGTTGGCCGGGCCGAACTTCTCGAGGTGGCGAAGCGGCTGGTCGGGGGGAAACAGCGACGCTGGATCGGTCATGGCGCGGCAGTCCCTTTCAGGGCGTCCCATATGACGTCGTAGGCCAGGCCAAAGGCACCGATCAGGTCGGACTGCAAAAGGCTTGGGCTGTAGGTGACGGTCAGGGTTGCGTGGGGCGGGTCGGCCTGGTGAAGAGCCCAGCGCTGTGTGCCGTCCGCCATCGGATCCAACGGAACGACCGTCCACCCGTCGCGGCGGAAAGCCCTCACGAAGTCCGGCCTGACGACGACCGTCTCAATGCGGATACCGGTCATCGTTGGCGGTCCTTCAGGGCCTGCCTATAGAGCAGGGCTTCCTCGGCCACCGCGCCGGCATGGGCTAGCAGCGCCAGCTGGGCGTCGATCTCTTCGATGTGCAGGACCGCAGCTGCGCAGGTCAGAGCGGAGTGGGCGCGATCCTTGGCCGCCTGCCGCAGCCGGCCGGGTGCTGAGGTGTCGATGGTGATCTGGGCGGCGAACAGGCGGCCGCCGGCGCGCAAGAGCCGATCGGCCGCGGTGAAGGTGGGTGCCGGTTCCAAGAGGTGCTCTGGGGCTCGAACATCTTCAATCAATTGAAGATCGGATGGTGGCGCCTCGGCGTCGAACTGTGGCTTGACCACGTTGTCTTCGCTCATGCCCGGCGCTCGTAGTGGCTGGCCAGCTTCTCGCAGGCGGCGGCGTAGGTCGCCTTCAGCGCCGAGGTGTTCCGGCGCGTCTTGTCGGCGACCTCCTTCACGTTGAGGCCGTAGCCGGCGACCAGCTGCACGATCAGGGCCTCGTGGTCGGTCAGGACGGCCTTCGCCCGGCGCACGGCCTCGGACGCGGCGGTGCGCTCATCGGCGCGAGGGTCGGTCGTCGACCGTTGGAACTCGCGGGCGAAGGTGCCGGCGGCGACCTGGGCGGCGGGCGAAAGACCCTTCACCGCGCCAGCCCGTCGCCGGACCTGAGCAGGCGATGGCTGATAGCCGGGCTCGGTCATACTGCCTCCGCGACCAGGGCGCGGACCGCCGCCTTCTGCCAGGGCTTGAGCTCCAGCCACTTCTGGAGCTGGCCGCGCACCTCGACGGCGCCCTCCTGGTCGACGTCGAACACCGCGATCCCGTTCGCGGCGATGTCGTAGCCGGGCGCCGTGCGGTAGCTGGCCAGCCAGTCGCCCGCATCGAACCCGTCCCGGAACATCCTCGCCTCGTCGCCGACGTGGAACTCTACGGACATCGGGCAGTCCATTCCGGCCAGGCGGAGCGAGGACCGCAGGGCGCTTTCGATGGCGAGCGCCGCGCTGTGCAGGCCCTGCCAACTCTCTTCCTCCGACAGCCCGCCGCGGTCACGGGTGACGACCGTCCAGTGGTGAGCCTGGAGTAGGCGGAAGACCAGGCCGGGCAGGCTGGTGGCGTCGCCGGCGACCGGCGCTTCCAGGAGGCGCTCGAGCTCCTTGTCGAGATGGATCCACTCGGGCGAAGGATCGACGCTGTCGGTCTCGATCAGCTGGGCGCAAAGCCTGTCGGCGGCTTCCAGATCGGCCGCGACCGGATCGACCGCGGCGCTCCAACAGATGTTCTTCAGGCGAGCGATCAGCGGCTGAAGCTCGGCAGCGACGTCCTCCGCCTCGCTCAGGCCGTGGAACTGGTCGATAAGAAACAGCTGCAGCGCCGCAGCTTCCGGCGTCGGCGGCGGTACCGCCAGCAGGGCGCGACGGGCATCCTGCTTGGCTTTGACGGCCGCGCCCCAGGCGCCGGGCGGGCGCTCGACTCCCCGGTGGCTCGCCGCGTCCAAGGCCTCCAAGGCCTCGCCGGCGGCTCGCCAAGCGGCTTCTGCCTCGGTCCAGGCCGTGCCGGCGCTCGCCGCCAGGTCGAGGCTGGCTGCAACGGCCTCGGCA
>Ga0196963_10002324_pt1 | contig 11505 bp, 10 predicted proteins | sample S1_5metaG_FD_148600 | JGI IMG/M metagenome (GOLD analysis project Ga0196963, IMG submission 148600) | Soil microbial communities from Anza Borrego desert, Southern California, United States - S1_5 | ecosystem: Environmental > Terrestrial > Soil > Desert | place: USA: California | collected... | reverse complement strand
CCGACTTCGACGCGCGCCTGGTTGTCCTCGACGAGCTTGTCGGCGAGATCGGTGGCGCGCTGGGCCACGTCGACCGCGCTCTGCGCGAACACCAGATCCCAGTACGCGTTGCGCACGTTCGCCACCGTTTGGGTCACGGTGGCGCGGGCGCTTTCTTCGGAGATGTCGCGATTGAGGAGGTTGATGGCCAGCTGCTGGCGCGTGTTGTCGAGCTTGAAGCCGCGCAACAACGGCTGCGTGAACGAGGCCAGCAAACCGGTGGTGAACAGCGGGTTGTAATTGGCGAGGACGTCCGATGAGTTCACTTTGGAGTTCGACCACGCCACGCTGTAGTTGCCGCCGAACTTCGGCACGGTCTGCGCGATCGACGCGTTGTAGGTGAGCGTGCCTTGGTTGACGCGCGTGCCGCCCGTCAACGTGCGCGTCGGCAACTGGTAGTTTTCGCGCTGGCCGACCGTCGACGACAGCACTGGCAGGTAAGTGTTTCGAAACCCGGCGACCAGAAAGTCCACCGATTGTGGCTCGAGCTTCGCCACCTGAATGTCGAGGTTTTTTTCGAGGGCCAGCGACACCGCCTCCTCGAGGCGGATTTCGCGAACCACACCCGATGCGGTGCCGGCCTGCGCGGACGCGGCGGCGGCCCGCTGTTTGAGATCGCGCAGGCCCTGCTGATAGGCCTGCATCGCCTGCCGGACCGCCGCGTCCTGGTGCTCGGCGTCGGGTGGGGCGGACTGTTGCGCGGCCGATGGAACGGCGCACGTCAGGAGGACGACAGCAATGCTGGTAAAACGCTTCATTCGTGACTCGAACCTTGAACTTGAACCTTCAACTTCAGCGCTGAAGGGTGATGGTCTGCTGTGAACCTGGAAACGATCCGTACGCGTTACTGGCCCTTGCCCTTGCGCTCTTTGTCGCGGCGCTCGCGCTCCCTGCGGTCGTGATCGTGCATGGCGTTGAGCTTCACGTTCTGTTCGTCGTTGAGCACGCGGCGGATGCGGAACAGCATCAAAGTGCGGCTGCGGGTCAGCTCGTTGCGGGCGAGCTCGAGGCGGTCGGTCGCCTGCATCACCGTGGCTTCGTCGGATTTCGGATCGGCGATGACCTTGGAGAGCTTTTCTTCATGACGATCGACGGCCTGCTTCTGCGCGCGCAGTAGCGCGGCGGCGGCTTGGTAAATCCCGTCGATGCGGGCGATCTGGTCGCTGGTGAGCTTCAGCTCCTTCTGAAACCGTTCCGATTGCCACCACCGGAAGCCTTGCGCGGCGGCCGGCGTGACCGGCTGCATCATCAGAGACAACACCAGACAAATGAACAACTTACGTAGGATCTTCATAACTCTAAGAAGGCTTACGACCGACCAAAAGCCGGTGTTTACGGCTACTGGGAATCCGGCAGGGGCGTCAGGGCATCGAGCGCGCGTAATTCGGTGGCGGCGCGCATCTCCATGACGGTCTCGATTTCGCCGAGCAGGTTGTCCTCAGCCGCCGCCGAGACGTCCAGGTACGGAGAACGCGCGGCAGCGCTCGGCGCCGCGGCGGCCGGGGCCGGCCGGCGGCTGGACTGGCGCACGAGCGGAATGAGTTGTCCGCCGAGCAGTCCGATGATTAAACCTGCGGCGGCGGCAACGCTGATCCAGCGGCGATTGAGGCGGGTGGGTTCGACGCCCGCGGCCGCGGCTTTTGGAAATCGAATGACCTTGGCGGGGTGGCCCAGATGGGCGAGCCGGGCGAGGATCTTGTGGCGCTGCGTCTCGAGCGCGCGCTCGTCAAAATGGGCATCGGCTTCCGCGCAGGCCGCCGCCCGGTACGCCTCGAGTAGCGCGTGCTCGTCCGGCTTGCTGTGATCGCGTCCGCTCATGCCGTTCCTCCCAGAACCCCTCTCAACTTTCGTAACGCCCGGAACAAGTGCACGCGCACCGTCGCCTGGCTCATGCCCGTGGCCGCGCTGATCTCGGCCGGTGTCCGCTCATCGAGATGGCACAGCGTAAACACCAGGCGCTGGCGATCAGGAAGGCTCGCCACGGCGTCGGTGACCTGCTGCCATCGCTCTTTCGCCAACAGCCGCCGCTCGTGCGAGGCCTCGTGCGTCGGTATCTGCTCGACCGGCCGGCCATTGTCCTCGTCCGCGGACTGGCTGATCCAGCGCTGCTGGCGGCCGCGCGCTTTCAGCCGATCGAGCGCGGCGTTCACCAGAATGCGGGTGAACCAGACATCGAAAGGCAGCTCGCTCCTGTACTGCTCGATGTGCAGGAATACCTTGACGAACGCATCCTGCACCGCCTCGTCCGCGTCGGCCGCATCGCGCAGGTATTGAAACGCGATGCGGACGGCGCGCCGCTGCAACAACGCGACGAGGGCGCCGAAGCGATCGCGCGCCGCGTCGCGGTCGCCGGCTTCGACCAGCGCCTTGATCTCGGCCGCCAGCAACGAGGCGGGCGAAGGCGCCGCGTCGGTCTGGCGCGGTTGCCGTTCGGCGGCGCGGTCGACGTTGGGCTGTCCTGCCATCTTTTACGGTTGAAGGGGTTACAACCGTTTACACGTGCAACGGTCGTCGCTTATTAGTGTAACAGCCCGGCGGGACAACTCCATCCAGCGTATTGACTTAGCCCGACAGCCATCAGTACCATCGATGGTTTCGATGCAGTCGGGGAACCCGTCATCGGAGTCTGGAGCCATATCCTTATGAGTACCACCCAGGTCGGGCAGGGACTGGAGGCGCACGGCGTGCAGACCTCGAAGCCCGTCCATTTCAACCTGTCCACCGCGTCGCTCTACGAGCATGCCATCCGGCGGCAGGAAGGCGCCCTGGCCATCGAAGGACCCCTGGTCTGCCGCACTGGCGCGCACACCGGCCGCTCGCCGAACGACAAGTTCGTCGTCAAGGAGCCGGGCAGCGACGCGCAAATCTGGTGGGGGAAGGTCAACAAGCCGATCGAGCCCGCGCACTTCGACGTGCTGCGCCGCGACATCATCAATCACCTCAAGCAGCAGGAGCTGTTCGTTCAGGATTTGTATGCCGGCGCGGATCCGCAGTATCGGCTGCCGGTTCGGTTCATCCACGAGCTGTCGTGGCAGAACCTGTTCGTCCGCAATCTGTTCATCGTGCCGCCTGCGGCCGATCTGCAGAACTTCCAGCCGCAATTCACGGTCATGACCGCGCCGTCGTTTAAGGCCGACCCGGCGCGCCACGGCACGCGGTCCGACGTCGGCATCGTCCTCAACCTCGCCTCGCGCGAAATCCTGATCTGCGGCACCAGCTACGCCGGCGAAAACAAGAAGGCGATCTTCACCGTCCTCAACTATCTGTTGCCGCTCAAGGGCGTGCTCTCGATGCATTGCTCGGCGAACATCGGCGAGGGTGGCGACACGGCGCTGTTCTTCGGCCTGTCGGGGACGGGCAAGACCACGCTGTCGAGCGATCCGCATCGCCGTCTGATTGGCGACGACGAGCATGGCTGGAGCGATCGCGGCGTGTTCAACTTCGAGGGCGGGTGCTACGCGAAGATGATCAAGTTGTCCGCGGAAGCCGAGCCGCAGATCTACGCGACCACCCGCCGCTTCGGCACGGTGCTCGAGAACGTGGTCATGGATCCGGCGACCCGGCGGCTGAATTTCGATGATGCCACCTTCACCGAGAACACGCGCGGGGCCTACCCGATCGAGTTCATCGACAACGCGGTGCCGACCGGCGTCGGCGGCCATCCGACGAACATCGTCATGCTGACCGCCGACGCATATGGCGTACTGCCGCCGATCGCGCGGCTGTCCGCGGCCGGCGCGATGTATCACTACCTGTCGGGGTACACCGCGAAGGTCGCCGGCACCGAAAAGGGCGTCACCGAGCCGAGCGCGACGTTCAGCACGTGTTTCGGCGCGCCGTTCCTGCCGCTCAACCCCAACGTCTACGCGAAGCAGCTCGGCGAGCGGATCGCGAAGTACGGATCGCGTGTCTGGCTGGTCAACACCGGTTGGACCGGCGGCCCGTACGGGGTGGGCAGCCGCATGAAGATCGCCTACACCCGCGCGATGATCAACGCCGCACTGTCCGGCGCGCTGGACAACGTCGCGTATCAGCGGCACGCGGTCTTCAACGTCGACGTGCCGACCAGCTGCCCGGGTGTGCCGCCGCAGGTTCTCGATCCGCGCGGCACCTGGGGCGACACCGCCGCCTACGACGCGCAGGCCGTAAAGCTCGCGAAGATGTTCGTCGAGAATTTCAAGACGAACTTCGCCGACGCCGAGCCGGCTGTCGTCGCCGCCGGACCGACGCTATAGTTCGGAGTCGGGAGCCGCCAGCGGTGGTCGTCGTTCACCGCTGCCAGCTCTCCCCACACACCGTTGACGATGTCTCTTGAAGCGGTTATCGGCCTTGAAATCCACGCGCAGCTGCTGACCGCGACGAAAATCTTCTGCGCCTGTCCGACGGCATTTGGCGCGGCGCCGAACGCGCACACCTGCCCGGTGTGCGTCGGGCTGCCGGGCGCGCTGCCCGTGCTGAATCGCGAAGCGGTCGATCTAGCGGTGCGAGCCGCGCTCGCGCTGGGCTGCGAGGTACGCGAGCAATCCGTCTTCGCGCGCAAGAACTACTTCTATCCGGACCTGCCAAAGGGTTACCAGATCTCGCAGTACGAACTGCCGCTCGCGGTCGGCGGCGGTCTCGCGCTGCCGCGCCTGCGCCACGCGGGAGACGACGACGGCGGCAGGTTCGTGCGGCTGACGCGGATCCACATGGAGGAGGACGCGGGAAAGTCGCTGCACGAGGGCTTCGTCGACTCGGACCGCAAGACCTATCTCGATTACAACCGCAGCGGCGTGCCGCTGATCGAGATTGTCAGCGAGCCCGATATGCGCTCGGCCGAGGAAGCCGCGGTGTTCTTCGAGACGTTGCGGCAGATTCTGGTGTGGCTCGGCGTCAACGACGGCAACATGGATGAAGGCAGCCTGCGCTGCGACGCCAACGTCTCCGTCCGGCCGCGGGGGAGCGACACGCTCGGGACGAAAACCGAAGTGAAGAACGTCAACTCGTTCCGGTATCTCGAAAAGGCCATTAATTACGAGATCGGCCGGCACATCGACGTCCTCGAGCACGGCGGACGCATCGTGCAGGAAACACGATTATTCGACGCGGCTCAGGGCAAGACCTATTCGATGCGCAGCAAGGAAGAGGCGCACGATTATCGGTATTTTCCGGATCCCGACTTGCCGCCGCTGGTGGTGGACGCGGCGCGCCGCGAGCGAATCAAGGGATCGCTGCCCGAGTTGCCCGATGCCCGCCGCCGACGCTTCATCGAGCAATACGCGTTGCCCGAATACGATGCGGCGCTGCTGACGCAGACGCGCGGCGTCGCCGACTACTTCGAGGCAGCGGCGCGGGAGTCACGGAACCCGAAGGCGGCCAGCAACTGGGTGATGGGCGAGATCCTGCGCAACATGAAGGAGCGCGCGATTGAGATCACTGCCATTCCGATCCCGCCGTCCGCGCTGGCCGGGCTGATTGCCATCGTCGAAAAGGGGACGATCAGTTCCACGGTGGCGAAGGATGTCTTCGCAAAAATGTACGACAGCGGCCGCAGTGCCGCCGACATTGTCGCGGCCGAGGGTCTGGCGCAGATTTCCGATACCTCCAGCCTCGAGCCGCTGGTCAGGCGGATCCTCGACGCGCATCCCGAGATCGTCGCGGAAATTCGCGCGGGCAAAGACCGCAAGTTCCAGTTTCTCGTCGGCCAGGTGATGAAGGAAACCCGCGGCAAGGGCGACCCGAAGATCGTGACCGAGCTGATGAAGGCCGCGATCGGCTAACCCACTGGAATCTCTTACAATCCGCTTGTGATCGAAACGCAGTCGCTGGCGAAGACCTATGGCCGCGGCATGTACGCGCTGCGCGGCCTGGACCTCGCCATCGCGAAAGGCGACTTCGCGTTCCTGACCGGCGCCAGCGGCGCGGGGAAGAGCACGTTGCTGCGGTTGCTGCTGCTGCAGGAGCGGCCTTCGGAAGGGCGGGTCGTCGTCGGCGGCCGCAACCTCGCTGACCTCGATCGCGACGAGATCCAGGCGTACCGCCGCACCGTCGGCTTCGTGTTCCAGGACTTCAAGCTGATCGCGTCAAAATCCGTATTCGAGAACGTCTCGTTCGTGCTGCGCGTGCTGGGGCAGCCAATCGAGCAGCAGCGCCGGCGTACCTATCAGGTCTTGAAGTGGGTCGGCCTGCAGCACCGCCTGCAGGCGATGCCGCGCGAGTTGTCGGGCGGCGAGCAGCAGCGCGTGGCGATTGCGCGCGCCCTGGTGAACGAGCCGCACATCATCCTCGCGGACGAGCCGACGGGAAATCTCGATCCCGACTTGTCGCTGGAGATCATGAGCCTGTTCCGCGAGATCAACGCGAGCGGAACGACCGTACTCGTCGCGACGCACGACCGCGAGTTGATCAGACGGGTCGGCAGGCGTGTCATTCATCTGGATCAGGGGCGGATTGTCGACACGCCGGAGCCGCGGCCGTGACGGTGGTCGGGTACGCCTGCGACGAAGGCTGGGCGAGCCTGCGGCGCTCGGGCCGATCCGCGTTCGTTTCGATCGGAACTATCGCGATCGCGTTTGCCACGCTCGGCGGCTTCCTGTTGATCTCCGTGAACGTGCAGGACGTGCTCGATCGTTGGCTCGATGCCGCGGAAATGTCGGTGTACCTCCATGACGCGGTGAGCGACGCCGAACGGGCCGCTCTTGAAGAGCATTTGCGCGCGCAAGCGGTCGTCGCGGGCGTGGAATATGTATCGAGGGAGCGGGCCCTCGACCGTTTTCGCGTTGACTTCCCGGAGTTGCGTGACGTTGCCGAGGGCGTGGGCGAGAATCCGTTTCCGCCCTCGCTCGAAGTGCGGCTGCGTCCGGACGCTGTCGACGCCGCCGCTGCGCTGTCCCGGGATCTCGCCGGGCGGCCGGGGGTCGCGGACGTGCGGTACGACCAGCGCTGGCTGTCGCGTCTGGTCGGTATCGTCACAGCTGCGCGCGTCGCCGGTGCGCTGGCGACGGCGATTCTGATGCTCGGTGCCGCCTTTACCGTAGCGGCCGTCGTGCGCTTGTCGCTTCATGCGCGGCGCGATGAGCTCGAAATCATGCAGTTGGTCGGAGCGCCATTCAGCTACATTCGCGGCCCCTTCATCGTTGAAGGCATGTTGCTTGGGGGGATTGGCGCCGCGGTGGCGCTGGCGTCGATAGCCGCGTTGTATTCGACCGTGCTCGGATCGCTGGGCTCGAACGTCGCTGGCGTCACCGATCTCACCGAGATCAGATTTCTTGGCGTGGCAGAGCTCCTGCTGATGCTGGCTGGCGGCGTCCTCGTCGGCGGACTGGCCGGGATCATCGCATCACGCGCGATCCGGTAATGCTGGAGGTGCGTCGCCGTTTGAACGGTCAGTTAATTGACATGGCGTTACAAATGCTTTTACACTGCGGTTAACCCGTTATGCCGAGGGCAAGAACCCGAATCCCAGGTTTTCTGTTGGATCAGGCTGTTCCACCTGCGGTCTCCACATTGACTGAGTTTTATCGCGAAGAATTCGTCAAGCATCACAAATGCTTGCAGGCCCAGCGTGAGTATTACAGCGCACAAGCCATCCAGAACGCCGAAGACGCCCTCCTGAAAATCATCGCCGACCTCGATCGCCTCTCCGAAGACAAAAACGCAGAACACGTCGTTGCCAAGCTCTTGAAAGAGTTCGACGTGGTGACCGGCCTGTCAGGCTGGTCGGATCCCTGCAAGGTTCACTGACCGTTAGCGTCCTCACGCTCAAACAAGATCTTCAGCACATCGTCCGCGCCGGCGTCGACGCGGTGAGCGCCGATCGTGTGATCGCCCGAGCGCTGCGTAATCCGGCGATCGCCGAGGTGCTCACCGGTCGGCCGCTGCACATCGTCGCCGTCGGCAAGGCCGCTGCGGCGATGGCCGCGGCGTTCGCACTGCCGCATCTGGCGATCCGTTCGGGGATCGTCATCGGCACGCATCGACACCAGGAGTTGCCGGCGCATCTCGAATGGATCGAATCGAGCCATCCGTTTCCGGACGGTCGAAGCGAGCTGGCGGGCCGGAAGGCGCTGGCGATCGCCCACGGTGTGCACTCGGGGGAGGTGCTGGTGATTCTGCTCTCCGGCGGCGCGTCGGCGCTGATGGCGGCGCCGATCGACGGGCTCACGCTGCAGGACAAGATCGACACGACGCGCAAGATGATGGCCGCCGGCGCGGACATTCATGCGCTGAACACCGTGCGCCGGCATTTGTCGAACGTGAAAGGCGGACGTCTGGCGGCGGCGTGCGTGGGCACCACGATCACCCTGGCCATTTCGGACGTCGTTGGCGACGACCTGCACGCGATTGGCTCGGGTCCGGGCGTTCCCGATCGCTCGACGTGGGCGGATGCCGCCGCGGCGCTGAAACGATTCGGCGGCGATGCGCATGCGTCGACAGTGCGCGCGTTGGTCGAGCGGGGTGTCGAGGGCGTTGTGCCGGACACCCCGAAACCGGGAGATGCATCGATGGCTCGCGCGCACGCGCGCGTGATCGGCAGCCGCAACGACGCGATGGAAGGCGCGCGGCTGAAGGCAATCGAACGCGGCTACCACGCCGTGGTGATGCCTGACCCGGTAACCGGGGAAGCGCGCGTCGCGGGTCCGGAGTGGTTGTCACGGGCGCGCGAGCGACTCGCGAACGTGCGCCGTCCGTCGTGCGTGATTTCAAGCGGCGAAACCACGGTGACGGTCACCGGTTCAGGCGTGGGCGGCCGTAATCTCGAGTTTGCATTGTCCATCGCCGAAGCAATTCGCCAGTGGCCGAGCGCAGCCATGGCGAGTGCCGGCACCGACGGCATTGACGGATCGGCTGGCGTGGCCGGCGGCATGGTCGACTCGACCACCATGGATCGCGCGGCGCGCGCGGGGCTCGAGCCGCCGGGCAACTTTCTTGCAGCGAACAACTCGCTCGCTTTTTTCTCGCCGCTGGATGACGCTATCCGGTTAGGGCGCACCGACACGAACGTCGGCGACTTACAGGTGTTACTGATTGACTAAAGACGACTTACTTCGCCTGATGCGGCAAAAGGTGCCGCATCCTGCCACGCCGCGCGAAATCGTGCGCGAGCTGCGAGTGCCGCGAGAAGACCGATCGACGTTGAAGCGACTGCTGCGCGTCCTCGTCAACGACGGCGCGCTGGTGCAGATCAAGGGCAACCGCTATGGGCTGCCCGACCGCATGGATCTCGTCGTCGGCAGGCTTGACGGACATCCGTCGGGTTTCGGGTTCGTGACGCCCGAGCGACCGATCGAAGGATTGAAACGCGACATCTTCGTCGCCGAACACAACCTCAAAGAGGCTCTGCACGGCGACCGGGTCGTGGTGCGGATCGAGCGCTACAACAAGGACGGCCGCGCCGAAGGACGCATCGTGCAGGTCCTGGAGCGGGCGGCGACCACGGTGGTCGGACGGTTCGAAATGGATCCGTCCGGACTCGGTTTCGTCGCGCCGTTCGACAAACGCCTGACCATGGACATCCAGATTCCTCGCGCCGACACACGCGACGCCGAGCCCGGACAAATGGTCACCGTCGAAGTGACCCGGTGGCCGACGCCGCATCGCGGACCGGCCGGACGGATCATCGAAGTGCTCGGCGATATCAACGATCCTGGCGTCGACACCGAGATCATTCTGCGCAAGCACGACATTCCCGACGAACACTCCTACGACGCCGTCGCCGAAGCAAAGCGCCTGGGCACCGAGGTCCGCGACAAGGATCTGGCCGGCCGCACGGACTTCCGCGATCGCACCGTCGTGACCATTGACGGTGAGCACGCGCGCGATTTCGACGATGCGATTTCGATCGAGAAACTGAAGAACGGGCATTACTGGCTCGGCGTGCACATCGCCGACGTCGCGCATTACGTGAAAGAGGGCGGCCCGCTGGACGAGGACGCCTACGAGCGGGGCACGTCGGTGTACTTTCCCGAGCGCGCCGTTCACATGTTCCCCGAGGAGCTCGCGACCGGGTTATGCAGCCTGCGCCCGAACGTCGACCGTCTGGTGCAGTCGTGCCTGATGGAAGTCAACACGCGCGGCGACGTCGTGCGCTACGAGATTCATGACGGCATCATCCGCAGCGACGCGCGCATGACCTATACCGCGGTCAACGCGATCCTGACCGAACGCGACGAGACCGCCATCGCCAAGTACCGCGAACTCGTGCCGATGTTCGAGTTGATGCGAGAGCTGTTCGAAATTCTCAATGCGCGCCGGCATCGGCGGGGCTCGGTCGACTTCGACCTTCCGGAAGCGCAGGTGGTGCTGAACGAATCCGGGTTCATCGAGGACATCGTCGCCTCCGAGCGCAACGTCGCCCACCGCCTGATCGAAGAGTTCATGCTGCTCGCCAACGAAACCGTGGCGGGGCATCTCGAGGAGCAGGGCATGCCGGCGCTCTATCGGATTCACGAACCGCCGGATCCGCTGAAAGTGCTGCAGTTCGACGAATTCGTCAGTGCCTTTGGATATTCGCTTGGCGCCGGCGAGAACAGCGTCAAGCCCAAGCACTTCCAGAAGCTCGTCGAGAAGATCCGCGGCACGCCTGAGGAGCGGCCGATTGCCTTCTTGATGCTGCGGACCATGCAGAAGGCCCGCTACGACTCGTTCAACGTCGGCCATTTCGGCCTGGCGGCCCCGACCTATACGCATTTCACGTCGCCGATTCGCCGTTATCCCGACCTCGTCGTGCACCGGTTGCTGCGCGAGGTGCGCCACACGCGCGTGACCGACGAGCGCAAGGCGGAGCTCGACGAGGAGCTGCCCGAAGCCGGGCGGCATACGTCGGAGCGCGAACGCCGCGCCGCCGATGCGGAACGCGAAATCCTGCAGTGGAAGAAAGTCCGGTTCATGGCCGACAAAGTCGGCGACGCATTCGACGGCTACATCACGGGGGTCGCGCCGTTCGGGATGTTCGTCGAGCTCGTGGACCATTATGTCGAGGGCCTGGTGCACGTCAGCACGATGGCCGACGACTATTACCGCTTCCGCGAGCAGCAGCACGCGTTGTTCGGCGAGAACACCAAAAAACTCTACCGGCTCGGCGATCAGGTACGCGTGCAGATTGTCCGCGTCGACATGGAGCGCCGCCAGATCGAGCTGGCGCTCGAGGACGTGCTCGAGAAGGTCAAGCGCGACGAACGCTCGCGAGGACCGGCGCGAAGTGCATCCCGCCCGAAGAAGGACCAGCGGAAAGGGACGCCGGAGGAACGGCGAAAAGCCAAGAAGAAGCGCCTCGGCCGTAACGCGCGGATGCGGATGAAGACACGATAGGGCAGGCAGACAGGCAGACAGGCAGACAGGCAGACAGGCAGACAGGCAGACAGGCAGACAGGCGGACAGGCAGACAGGCAGTCTCGAAATGTACAACCTCGTCGTGGGAACCGCCGGTCACATCGATCATGGCAAGAGCTCGCTGGTCCACGCGCTGACCGGCATCGATCCCGATCG
>Ga0196963_10002323_pt1 | contig 11509 bp, 7 predicted proteins | sample S1_5metaG_FD_148600 | JGI IMG/M metagenome (GOLD analysis project Ga0196963, IMG submission 148600) | Soil microbial communities from Anza Borrego desert, Southern California, United States - S1_5 | ecosystem: Environmental > Terrestrial > Soil > Desert | place: USA: California | collected... | reverse complement strand
GGCACCGAACAAGCCTGGGGCGCCGTCCTCGGCTACACGTTTCAGCTCTACTTCGACTTCTCCGGCTACTCCGACATGGCCACGGGCCTGGGCCACATGTTCGGCGTGCGCCTCCCCCAGAACTTCGACAGCCCCTACAAGGCCGTCGACCCCGTCGACTTCTGGAAGCGCTGGCACATGACGCTCGGCGCGTTCCTCCGCGACTACCTGTACATCCCCCTCGGCGGCGACGGCCGCAAGCGCACCGGCCCGCAGAAGTCCGCCGAGCTCACGGTCGGCACCGCCGCCGACGGAGGCACCTCGCCGCGCGGGCACGAGTCCGGCAGATCCGGGTGGTTCCGCTCGCGCAACCTGTTCATCACCATGCTCCTCGGCGGCCTCTGGCACGGCGCCGCCTGGCTGTTCATCCTCTGGGGCGCCTGGCACGGGCTGCTGCTGGTCGTCACGCACTACATCAAGAAGGCGTTCGGCAAGCGCGAGGCCCGCACGACCGGCGACGGCGCGACCCGCATCATCGAACCGTCGACCGGCCGGAACTGGCCCGCCATCGGGCTCGCCCTCTGCGCCGTCGGATTCGTCGCCTGGTACGCGCTCCGCAAACACCTCGGCCCCCCGTCCCAGGACATCGGATTCGCGATCATCGCCCTCACGCTCCTGGCCGGCGTCTCCCTGCTCAAGCGCACGCTGCCCGGCGGCGAGGCTCGCTGGTCCAAGTACATCTCGACCGGTCTGTTCACCATCGCCCTCCTCTTCGTCCTCGAGAAGAACGGCGTCTTCGGCTGGCTCCTCGACCTGACCAAGTCCCGACCCGACGACCAGCCCGCCCAGCTCCGCGCCCTGATGTCCTGGCACCGCCACATCCCGACCGGCGCGGCCATCATCCTCCTGATCCCGCTCGTCTCCCTCCGCCGCCACCTGACTTTCCTCCTGATCGTCATCGGCTGGGTCCTCTTTCGCGCCGCCGACGTGAAGATCTCCTCCGGCAAAGGTGCCGGCGTCGAAGTGCTCGGCCTGCAGTCCATGCGCCCCGCCTGGACCATGTTCCAGGAAATGCTCGGCATGCTCGACGTCCGCACCGTCATGACCGCCGGCCGCCGCGGCGTCGAGACCGCCGCCGTCCTCGACCCGATCACCCTCTGGTCCCTCATCGCCTTCAGCTGGCTCTGGTGCAACTTCGCCCCCAACAGCTTCCAGATCGCTTACGGCCTCCGCTACCGCTGGTGGTACGCCATCGCCGCCGGCGCGGCGTTCGGCATTTGCGTCTTGCACTTCGGCGTCAAAATGGATTTCCTGTACTTCCGATTCTGAACCCGGAAGGCCGTGTTCACCGCAAGGAGCGTCGAGCCGTCATCCTGAGGTACTCCGAAGGATCTAGCCCGAACGTAAACGCCCGTCCGACGTTGGCGAACAGCCCTCGCACACGAGCGAGCAACCTACACCGCATCGAGCGCAATGAGCACCGACGACCGACCGACAACCGCCCCCGACCCGTCCCCCTACCAGGCCTCGTCCCTCGAGACCTCGCACGGCCGCCGCTACGGCTTCCTCGTCGCCTTCCTCCTCACCGCCGCCGTGATCCTCGTCCTCGGGTTCGGCGTCAACGTCGTCGGCAACTCGACCGAACTCTTCCCCTCCAAGGTCCGCCCGTCGATGGGCGAGCGCGCCTGGAAGACGCGCCGGATCGAAGAGCAGGTCAAAGCCAAGCGCCCCGCCGAGCTCGTCGTCATGGGCTCGAGCCGCGTGATGCAGGTCCACCCCGACTACGTGCAGGCCCTGACCGGCAAGCGCACGTTCAACTACGGCGTCAGCGCCGCCGGGCCCGTCGACTTCCTCACCCAGCTCAAGTTCCTGATCGCCAACAAGGCCGCCCCCAAGACGATCCTCCTCGGCCTCGACGAGTCCGCCTTCGCCGCCGTCACCAGCCAGTACGAGCTCCAGACCGTCGCCCACTGGGGCCTGTTCAAGCAGGCGCCGTTCCCCGAGAACATCGGCCTGCTCGCCCGCGCCCTCGGCAACGTCACGCCCGAGACGACCTGGCTGAGCATCCAGAACGCGGCCGAAGGGCGGATCCCCCGCAACCGCAAGCTCCGCCGCGTCGATAACGTGCTGCTCGAGAACGGCTACAACATCTACGTCGCCCGCGCCCAGATGGCGGACGAGGGCCGCCCCGCCGACGGCGCGTCCGCCGAGGACGTCCTGCGGTGGGAGCGCGAGCGCCGCCGCACGCGCGACCTCGACCGCCACCGCGCGATCGACGCCTGGCGCAAGCGCATGGGCTCGGGCGAGGCCTCGTCGGGCCGTCGGGCGCTCGAGCCGCAGGCCCGCATGCTGGAACTGTTCGACGAATTCCTGCGGGCCGCCAAGTCCAACGGAATCGAGGTCCGCGTCCTCCTGCTCCCGCTGCACCCCGAGTTCGAGAAGGCCTGCCTCGCGCCCGACATGGTCGAAGACCGCGAAAAGCTCCACGGCCGGCTCGCCGCCACCTGCGCCGCCCGCGGCGTCGTCTACAAGGACTTCCGCCGGATGGAGACCTACGGGGGCGACCTGCACGAGTGGTGGGACGCCTCCCACCAGACGCCGGAGAACCTCCGCCGAATGACCAACGCCGCCTTCGACCGCAACCCCGCCGAGGTCGTCGCCACCGTCAAGACCGACGGCTTCATCCTCCGCCACCTCGGCCGCGGCAAGCAGGCCCTGATCACCTCACTGAACAAGTACTGACGCGCCCCAGCAGGCCGGAGCAGAGTGCACAGCCTCCGCCCGCGCTCGTCCCGAGCTTGCCAACAGGTTTCAGCTCCCGGATTTCTGTGCGAGTGCACAATTCCCGTAAAACAGACGCGCCGTTTTTCTGGATAACTCCCGCCCGCCCCCTCGCCACTGGTCGGGATTTTTCCCCACTACCTCCGTAACGGCACACGCCGAAGGTGTGACGTACATCGCGCAACCCCAACGTGTCCGTCGGTTTGTATTGATGAGCTCTGCGCCAGCGTGCAGCATCGCACGTCCCGGAGCCTCCCGCTGGTAAGCGAAATCACCTATCGAGAACAATTGTGGAGAACCCGATGCTGTGGGGGACGTAACACCGGTGCAAGGACGGGACGCGTCGTTTCTCCTCCGCTTTACACCCCGTGGGACTTTGGGAATCACTGATGATGTCGAATCCGCACCCCCTTCATGGCGCTCCGGTCACCACCTCGACCCCCGTGTCGAGCTCGGTGTTCGCTGAGCTTCTCGCCAACCCGGCCCTCGGCGCCCGCCGCATGAGCGTGGCCGCCGGTACCGTACTGTACGAGCCCCACTCGGGCGCGCACAACCTGTATTTCATCCACCGCGGCCAGATCCGCACCTACCACCCCGGCGAGGACGACTACGGCCGCCTGATCGACATCCTCGGCCCCGACGCCTGGTTCGGTGAGGCCGCGCTCGCCAAGGCCACGCAGTACGGCGAGCAGGCCGTCGCCGTCGTGCCGTCGGTCGTCTCCGAAGTGTCGGCCGAGCGATTCCTGTCGTTCGTCATGCACAACCCGAAGGCGGCGATGGAGCTCTACCGCCAGCTCGCCCAGAAGCTGACGACGGCCCGCGAAGACGCGGCCGGGCTGATCTTCGACGACTGCCACAACCGCCTGCTCAAGGCGCTGGTCCGGTTCAGCCGGTCCGCCGCCGCCCAGCCGCACGGCGACGGCGTCGTCCTCCGGATCACCCACGAGCAGCTCGCCCAGGCGATCGGCGTCGCCCGCGAGACCGTCTCGCTGGCCCTGACCCAGCTGCGCCAGCAGAACCTGCTCCGCACGGGCCGGAACCAGCTCATGTTCAACCCCGAGCAGATCAAGAACTCGTGTCGCACGCCGCGCAAGCTCGGCCAGGTCGGATAACCCAGGCCCGCGGTCGATCGACGCGTCCCGACGAGCGAGAGAGTGCAAGAAGGCCCACGGCGACCCCGTGGGCTTTCTTCTTGCGCCGGTGACAATGAGCGACCCAAGTTGTGTCGAAAGTTGATTGAATACAGACAGTTACGATCGAATCTGCACCGATACGTGCCGACCGGGGCGAAGACTTGGGCTCCGCGTCTAAAATCCTGTTGTGCATCGCGTTACCGGCGTGGTATCCTTGACGGCGGAGAGAGTGCGTACCCGTTTCGTCGTTTGTCGGAGGCTGAGCCAATGACCGCGCAGATGTACCGCTGGGGCCGTTTCGGAGTCTTCGGGTTGGTCAGCGCGGCTGGATCGGCCGGGGCAGTCCCCGTCCTCAGCGACGGGTTCGAAGCCGCCACCCACCCCACCGGTTTTCGCACCGTTGCCGCCGCGCCGGGCGCCCCCTTTTGGGTGACCAAGGGCTCTGGCGGGACAGCCTTCCTGGCCGCCGACGGGACTTTCGCCAGTCAGGCCCTCACGATCACCAACACCACCACCGCTACGAACTACCCGGTCGTCGCGCCGTTCGGTGGGTTCTCGACGCTGACAAACCTCGGCGACTCGATCAACCTCACCTTCAAGTTCCGCTTCCTGAACCAGGAAAGCGCGACCGACAGCAACGCCAATTTCCGGTTCGGGATCGAGACCTCGCAGGGCACCTTCGTCACCGCCGACGGCCAGACCTCTACCAGCGACAACGACAAGGGGTTCTACGTCCAGATCGGTGACGCCGCCCAGACGACGAACAACCTCTTCTACCAGGAGAACGGCGGCGCCACGTCGATCCTCAGTGGCTCGGACCGGGATGTGGTCTCCGCGAGTTCGACCGTCCCGGCGATCGCCGACAACGCCGTCCATACGGTCAGCTTCACGCTCACCCGCAACGCGAGCACGATCGGCCTGTCGCTCTCGATCGACGGCGGCACGGCCGTTACCGGCACGTCGGCCAACGCCTCGATCGCCTCGTTCGACGAGATCGCATTCTCCAACGGGTTCGCCACCACGTCGATGAACTTCGCGATCGACGACGTCGTGGTCACGGCGACGAATTTCACCGTCCCCGAACCCGCGACCGCCGGCCTGATCGCCCTCGGCGCGGTCGGCGCCTTGGCCCGACGCACCCGCCGGCCGGCGACCCGCTGAGCCCAGAGTTTCGAAACGTAATAGGAAAAGCCCACGGCGCGATCGGCGCCGTGGGCTTTCTTGTTTCCCGGATGGGAGGGCGAGGCTCCGCCCGAGCCGCGGGTGCACCGCGCGCACGTCGATAACGGCGGGGACGGAGCCTCGCCCCCCAGCCCGATCGCGCGCGTGCGCCTACAGTGTGACGTTTGACCGACCGCTTCATCCGTCCCTCGGAGTCTCGCCCGATGCCCCACCTGTTCTCCCCGATCCGCCTCCGCGACCTCGAGATCCGCAACCGCGTGTGGGTCTCGCCGATGTGCATGTACTCGTCCGACGACGGCATGCCGACCGACTGGCACATGACCCACCTCGGCGCGCGCGCGGTCGGCGGCGCGGGCATGGTCATGGTCGAGGCGACGGGCGTCGCGCCCGAGGGCCGCATCTCCCCGTGGGATTCGGGCATCTGGGCCGACCGGCACGTCGACGGGTTCGCGCCGATCGCCGCGTTCATGAAGAAGCACGGGGCGACGCCCGCGATCCAGCTCGCCCACGCCGGCCGAAAGGCGTCTACCGACGCCCCGTGGCGCGGCGGCAAGCCCCTGCGCGTCGGCCAGCACCCCCTGGCCTGGGAGCCGGTCGGCCCGAGCCCGATCCCGTTCGACGACGACCACGCCACGCCCCGCGAGATGACGGCGCGCGACGTCGACCAGCTCGTCGCCGATTTCGTCGCCGCCACGCGCCGGTCGCTCGCCGCAGGCTTCGAGTGCGTCGAGGTTCACGCGGCCCACGGCTACCTGCTCCACGAATTCCTCTCCCCGCTCTCCAACCGCCGCACCGACGACTACGGCGGCTCGCTCGAGAACCGCATGCGCGCCGTCCTCCGCGTGTCCGACGCCGTCCGCAAAGAATGGCCCGCCAAGTGGCCCGTCCTCGTGCGTATCTCCGCCACCGACTGGGCCGACGGCGGGTGGGACCTGCCCCAATCGATCGAGCTCTCCAAGCGCCTCAAGGCGATCGGCATCGACCTGATCGACTGCTCGAGCGGCGCGCTCGTCCCGCGCGTCAAGATCCCGATCGGCCCCGGCTACCAGGTGCCGTTCGCCGACGCCATCCGCCGCGAGGCGGGGATCGCGACGGGCGCCGTCGGCATGATCACCGAGCCCGATCAGGCCAACGACATCATCGAGTCCGGCCAGGCCGACGCGATCCTGATCGCCCGCGCCTTCCTCCGCGACCCCTACTGGGCCGCCAACGCGGCGCGGGCGCTGGGGAAAGAGGTCCCGTGGCCCGTGCAGTACGGGCGGGCGTGACTTGGCTCCCTCTCCCGGACGCGCCCGCGAACGTCGTTCGGGAGAAGGCTCGGTCGCGTCTGCGAGAGGGCCGGGGCGAGGGCATGGAGCGATTGCTTCGCAGGCGCGCGGGTTCGAACGCCCGACTCGACCTCGTCGCAACTTCAGACCGCGCGCCCGATTCGTGCCGTTGGTTCTTGCCCTCACCCTAACCCTCTCCCAGACGCGGCCACGCCGTCACGTACAAAGCGCTTCCAGCGCGTCCGGGAGAGGGGACCGGAAATCACGCGCTCGCGCCCGGCACGCCGTGTGCGACAGTATGCCCAACCATCCAGGAGCCAAATCACCATGTCCGCCATCCCCCAGCCCCACCCCTCCCAACTCGACACCGGCCCCGGCCCCAAGGACGTCGTCCCGTCGATCGCCGAGCGCTACCTCGTCGACGAGGGCGTCGTCCGCCGGCTGATGGACCAGCTCAAGGGCACCTGCGCCACCGCCTGCTCGTTCGACATCCCCGAGCTCGGCGGGCGCGGCCAGTGGTCGCCCGGACACGTCACCGGCGCCCCCGGCGCCGACCACTCGCTCCGCATGCGCATCGACGGCCTGTGCTCGGAACTGGCCGCCCTGATCCGCGGCATGGACACCGCCGCCCCCGAGGCCCTGGCCGGCGACCCGCACACCGCCCCAGTCGGCTCGCGGTTCGACCTCGCCGCCGGCCCGAGCTGGTGGCCTGCCAGCTTCGGCGTCCCCGCGTCCAGCGGCGACCAGCACGGCGTCCGCTTCGCCTTCTTCCCCCACGTCAAACGCCTGCTGATCCAAAAGGGCGCCCACCTCGAAGCCCACGACACCGCCGACTACACGATCACCGGCATTGCGCGGGCGCAGGGCTCGTCGGCGCTGACGTTCGACTCGAACCGCGGACCGGTCGCGCTCGACCAGCTGAAGTGCGTGCCGGTCGCTTAACGGTCGACGTTCGCCAAGGGCACAAAAGCAGACGGCACGGGTCGGAACGTTCCGACCCGTGCCGCTTCATTTCCGTCGCGCGTGCACGAACTTACGCGAACGCCTTCTTCAAGAACTTGATCCCCTTCACCGCGATGTCCTGGTTGCTCGGCTCCATCTGCCGCCAGATCGCCGCCGCCCGGGCGATCACCTTCACGTCCGTGGTGAAGCTCTCAATCACGATGTCGCCGTCGTACTTAATGCTCTTGAGCGCCTTGACGATCGGGGCCCAGTCGATGTGGTCGTTGCCCGGCGTCCCGCGGTCGCTCCCGCACGCGTGAAAGTGCCCCAGCAGGCTGCCCGCCTTCTTGATCGCCTTGGCCTGGTCCTTCTCCTCGATGTTCATGTGGAACGTGTCGAGGTGCAGCAGCAAATTCGGGCTGCCGACGTCGGCGATCATCCGCAGGCCCTGATCGCACGTGTTGATGAAGTCCGTCTCGAACCGGTTCAGCGGCTCGAGGCACACCCGGATCCCCTGCTTCTGGGCGTGCTTCATCACGTCCTTGAGGTGCTTCACCACCGTCTTCCACTGCCTGGCCTTGTCCTTGTCTTCCTCGGCGTTCGCCCGGCCGACGGCGCTGTACACCGGCCCGATCACGTTCGCGTTCCCGAGCACCTTCGCCTGGTCGATGATCGCCTTGAGGTACGTCTTGCCCGTCTCCTGGTGGGCCGGCTCGCCGCGGAGGTCGCGGTCCGGGCCCATGCACGCGCACACGCTCCCGCACACCAGCCCGTTCTTTTCGAGCTCGGCCTGCACCCGCGCCGGGTCGATGTGCGACGGGTCCTCGATCGGGATCTCGACCGCGTCGAAGCCCCACTTCTTGAACTGCGGGAACAGCTTGACCGAGTCGGTCGTGAACGGCGACGTGAACAGGAACGTGTTGATTCCGAATTGCATAGTGGCCGACATTCTGCCGCCGCGCGGGGGATTTGCAATGCGGGATACGCGAGGGGCAGGTTCACCGCAGAGGCGCAGAGGACGCGGAGGAGGGAGCCCAGCGACTTGTCGCGGGACGAAGACCGAATCCGTAATGCGCGCGGTCGCAGCGTGACTCGTGCTCCGTCCCGCGACAAGTCGCTGGGCTCCGTCAGCGGCGCGCCGCCCAAACCCAATCCCCGCCCTCCGGCACTCCGTACGTCCCCTCCGCCCCGCGCGCCTCCGCGCGCTCGCCCGTCCGCGGGTCGAACCACTCCGCCCGCACCCCCGCCGCCAGCCTACTCACGTCGACGCGCAGCACCCCCTTCTCCGGCCGCCGCGGCACGTACGCCACCGCCAGGTCCCCCGCCTCGCTCCGCGACGCCGGCACCTGCCCGGTCGCGTCGCCGGGGAACGGCTGCTCGACCAGCCCGTCGTCCGGCCGCAGCCGCCACCACTCGATCTCCTTCATAAATGACGCCACGCGCGCCATGTCCTGCCCTCCTTCAAACTTCATCGCCTCCCGCCAGGGCGGCCCCTTGCCCATTCCCGCGTGGTTGAGCGCCTCCATCCGCCGGTCGTGCCAGCCCCACAGCCCGTGCGCCCCGTACGCCACGCCCGCCGTCGGCGCGTTGAGCAAACTCCACCACACCGCCCGCCGCACCGCCTCCCGCCCGAACGGCTTGGCGTATCCCGGCGCGATCCCCTCGTACACCGGCTCCAGATTGATCACCGGCCGCGCCCGCACCGCCCGCTTCCGCCAGTACGTCGCCGGCGGCCCGTGCTGAAACCACCGCAGCGCGTCCGGCCGCTCCGAGTGACCCGACTGATACCCCAGCACGTCGAGCCACCCCTCCTCCTCGAACCGCTTGTACGGCCACGTCCCGCCCATGGGGTGCATCGCCACCAGGGCACGCCCCTGCTCCAGTGGGGCAGACATTCTTGTCTGCCCTGACGATGACTCGGTCGACGTGACACTCTGCGCCGGCGTGGAGGAGTTTCCGAACACCGCGCGCCCCACCCGCTTCCACTTCCGCGCCGCCCACCACCCGTAGCGCCCGTCCCCCGCGAGAATCCACACGACGTGATTCCCGCACAGCCGCTCGACCATCGGCCGCACGCGCGCGATCAACTCCTTCGCCCCGAGCGCGTGCCCCATGTTCAGCCGCCGCGACTTCCCGAAGTTCGCCGCCCACGCGAGCACCGGCACGGCGAGCATCCCGTGCGCATTGATCGTCGCGAGCTTCCGGTCCATCCGGTCGAAGAACGCCGGGTTCGCCCGCCCCTCGTCGTCGAACGCGACGTGCCCCTCCGCGTCCGCCGGCGCCGCCGTCCACGGGGCGTGCGCGACCAGTTGGATCGCGGTGAACCCCTGCCCCGCGCGAAACGCCAAATACTCTTCCCACTCCGCGTCCGTCGACAGCAGCCCCCCGTTCCACGCCGTGTCCGCCAGGTAAAAGAACGGCGTCCCGTCCGCATGCGCCAAATGCGTGCCCGATGCGCTCACGCGCACCGGGCCATGACGTTCGAACCGATCGGCGGTCGCGACCATGCCCCGCATCTTATCAGACCCGGGCGTCACCCGCGTTACCGTCCCGGCACGATTGGCAGAACCGTGCGTGACTACGCCCCGTCCTCACTTCTCGCCGATGAATACCACCGGCCGCCCACTGTGAGACCCGCCACACCGTGCACAAAAACGTCCGCAAATCTTGCGAAAACCTCTTACACCGCTTTGCCCGTGCGGTTAGATTCCCTGCTCCCCCCGGGCGCGTGATCCCGAGTCCGCCGCCCACCACCGACAATCCAGGCCCCGCGCCCGTTCGCAGGACGCCCCCCCGCCGCGCCGCCGCACCCGATGCCGCGCCGCCCGACCGCGTCCGCACGCCGGCCTCTCACCGGTCGCGCCCGGCCCCTTACACCCCTGATCAGCACCCCGGAGCCTTCATGCGCCTTGCCCGTCCCTCATTCTTCCGCCGTATGCGATGGCTCGCCGCCGTCGCACTGCTCGCCCCCTGCGCCGCCGCCGACGACGTCACCTACGTCGGCGGTAACGGCCTCTGGAACGCCGCCCCCAACTGGTCCGTCTCCTACATGGGCCAGCCCTACGCCGCCCGCCTGCCCGACCAGAACGACAGCGTCCTGATCCCCGCCAACGTCACCTACAACGTCGGCGCGAACTCCCCCGGCTACGGCATCCTCCGCGTCGACGCCGCCACCACCCCCACCCCCCCTACCCTCACGCTCAACCAGGCCGTCACGATCAACGCCGGCGTCTTCCGCGTCGGGTACGCCCAGCGGGGCGCCGTCAACCAATCCGCCGGCACCGTCAACGCGCTCACGCCCCACGGCCTCACCATCGGCTCGCAAACCGGCGCGGTCGGGTCCTACGCCCTGTCCGGCTCGGCCGCCCTCAACGTCGAGAGCCAGCTCATCGTCGGCGAGGTCGGCACGGGCTCGTTCACCCAGTCCGGCACGTCCGCCGTCAACGCCGGCGCCGCCACCGTCGTCGTCGGCTCCGAGTCGCCCGGCGTCGGCACCTACACCAAGACCGGCGGCTCCCTCTCGGCCCACGACCTGCAGATCGCCCCGTACGGCGGCACCGGCACGTTCAATCACTCCGCCGGCACGCTCGCCGTCGCGAACGAACTGTCGATCGGCGCCAAGGGCACGCTCACCCACTCGGGCGGGACCGTCAAGGCCGCCGCCCTCTCGATCGCCGCCGGCGGCAAGCTCGATTTGACCACCCGCGCGGTCGTGATCGACTACGCCGGCGCCTCCCCGCTCGCCGCCGTCGCCAACCTGATCAAGTCGGCGGCCACCGCCAACCGCAACTGGACCGGCTCGGGCGTCACGTCCTCCAGCGCCGCCGCCGACGCCGCCCGCCGCACCGGCATCGGCCTGGTCGAGGCGTCGGCGCTCTTCCCCACGCTCGCCCCCGGCCAGACCGCGACGTGGAACGGCGTCGCCGTCGACTCCACCTCCGTCCTCGTCCGCCACACCCTGTACGGCGACGCCGACCTCGACGGGGCCGTCCGCCTCAACGACCTGGTACGCCTGGCCAACATGTACGGCACGACCGGCAACGCCACCTGGAACGCCGGCGACTTCGACTACGACGGCAACGTCGGCCTCAACGACCTGGTCATCCTGGCCAACAACTACGGCAGCACGCTCCCCGGCCTCGACCTCCCCGCCCCCCCTGCCGCCCCCCCCTCGGACTTCGCCGCCGACTGGGCCTACGCCCAGGCCGCCGCCACCCCCGAGCC
>Ga0196963_10002322_pt1 | contig 11513 bp, 15 predicted proteins | sample S1_5metaG_FD_148600 | JGI IMG/M metagenome (GOLD analysis project Ga0196963, IMG submission 148600) | Soil microbial communities from Anza Borrego desert, Southern California, United States - S1_5 | ecosystem: Environmental > Terrestrial > Soil > Desert | place: USA: California | collected... | reverse complement strand
CCATCTCTAAGCACGCTAACGTGCGCGGTTCAATTGCGTTCGCAAACCTTCCAAAGCGTTGGGGTTCACTTATCTTCAATTGGGAAGATATTTTAAACCACGATGGTCGCATAAAAGCAAAGAGCTTCCTTGGAAAGTTCTTGCCAAACCAGATCGAGGATTTCACAAATTATTTCTCTGATCTTTTAAACCACGAGATCTTAAACACTGCTGCTAAAGATAAAGCGGCTGGTACAGGTACCGTTGGTGGCTCTCTTGCGGTTTACCGCCCTGAGCGCTACGAGATTGGCGAGAAATTGATCCTTGATCCTGCCGGCGCTAACCTCACGGTTTATGTCCGCACGATCGATATGAACACTTCAGCCACTACAGGTACCATCACATGTTACGATGCAGTAACTGGTGGCTCTGCGGTTGATGTGAGCGGTGTAGCTGCAAACGAACTCATCTACAAAGATGGTTTCCAAACTGCTGCTAACCAGATGACCTCTCTCCGCGATGCTCTTTTATCAAGCGCTAACGGCGGCGACGCGAACATCTACGGACAGAGCAAATTGGCTTCCAAGTACACTCAAGCGATTCAAGCGGCTGGATCTTCTATGACTGCCTCAAACGTCCTTGATGTTCTTTTTGATGGCCTTGCTCTTCATCGCAGAAAGAGCCGCGTTGGTGTGGTTGAGTTCTGGATGAGCTCTAAGCATTTTGCAAACGCCATGAAGAAGCTTGAGCAAGATAAGGGTCCTTATCGCACTGTTCCTGGTTCTCAGAAGGCTTCAGAGTACGGTTTCACTGAAATCGAAATCTTTGGCCCTAAAACTGGCGGCGTTAAGTGCGTGTGTTTGCCTGACATGGACGATGACATCATCATAGGAGCCGATCCTAAGTCGATGAAGTTCCACTCTGTTAAGGGTATTCAAAAAGTTAAAACTCCAGACGGCAATTACTACACTGTAAGCCGCGATGAGAATAACGGTTTCGACTTTGTAACTGATCTTTACTATCGCGGTGACGTGATCGTAAGCCAGCCTTACAAGAACGTTATTTTCCACGGTATCAGCTACTAATTCTAATCAGGGCGGGTGTGTTTTGCGCTCGCCCTATTTATTAACAGGAGACTATTTAACATGATTACCCCTACTCAAAAAGCGCGGCTCGATAGCCTAAATCAGAGAAATGCTGACGATGCATCTCTGCCGAAGGTTCTTGACCGCAAACCAAAGCTTGTAACTCTCCAGTACAGCTTTGCCGCTCAGGGCGGTGGCACTGGTGATTACAATCTCACGGATGTCGATGGCAACACCTATTCTACGGAAGAGGCTGTTATCGTGACTCGAATCATTGCTGATGAAGCAACGGCGTTCACCTCTGGTGGAGCAGCTACGGTTGTTCTCAAGGCTGGCGCTACGTCTTTGACCGATGCTCTTGCTTTCGACACTGGCTTCACAGGTCAGAACACTTTAGCTCTTGCATCGAGTGCGACGGCTATCGCTGTAGCGGCTTCTTCTACCTTTAAGATCACCGTAGGAACTGCTGCATTAACAGCGGGCCTGGTGCGCTTCACGGTCGAGATGATCCCTCGGAGAACTAACTAATATCAATCCTTCTAAGGGGGGAGCTCACAAGCTCTCTCTATTATTGAAAGGTTAACATGGACGTTAAATCGCAGCTTCTACATGCGCAGATCGAACAACGCGGCTCATCTCCTACGAAGAAGTCAGAAATTGTCTATCACACCACGGATAACGAGATTCAGTACTGCGATAACGTAGGAGCAAAGGCCGTAGTTACAAAGACCGGCACTCAGACTCTCACCAATAAAACGATTGATGCTGATTCAAACACAATAACAAATATCGAAAACGCTGACATCAAGGCAGGCGCCGCTATTGCCCTTAATAAGCTCGCTGCGACGACCGCCTCTCGGGCCCTGGTAAGTGATGGATCAGGCGTTATCACGCCAGCAACGACCACCTCGACTGAAATAGGCTATGTTAATGGCGTTACGTCAGCGATTCAAACACAAATCGACGGAAAAGCTGGCCTCACATCATCAAACAACTTCACCGATCACCAGTTAATCGATAACGGTAAAGAGATCAGATTCCACGAGACTGACGCCAACGGCTCGCACTATATCGCCGTAAAAGCTCCAGCGAGTGTCACCGCGACTGCTACGCTCACCCTCCCTGATGGTGATGGTGATTCAGGTCAAGTGCTCTCGACTGACGGTAGTGGTGTAATGAGCTGGATTTCACCACTTGTAAATCCGATGGATGCGGCGGGGCAGATTATCTATGGCGGAGCTTCTGGCGCCGCAACGAAGCTTGCTGCTGGAACTGCAGGCCGAATCCTTCAAACAAACAACACGAGCGCACCGACATGGGTTGGCGATGTTTCCTTCAACATGCACCGAGGCACCGCTCAAACCGGCGTAAACCCAAACGATTCTTTTGTTAAAATCACATTCAACACCTCAGTTATTGATACAGCGACTGGCATCGACACCACTAATAATCGCTATGTCGTGCAGTCGGGTCATAACGGAAACTACATTTTCTCATCAACTATATTTATCGCGGGCACCAACGTTCTTGCGAATAAGTACGGCTTAGCACTTTATAAAAACGGCTCCTTTGCTTGTTACCTCGGCTCTTATGTTTTCTCCTCAGCTGGAAATAGCTTCACCATTGGTGGTTCAAGCGTCATTGTCGCAGCCGTCGCGACAGATTATTTCGAAGTTTTCTTCTACGGCGCTGGTAACAACTCAGGGAGTACTCTGAGCACTGGAGCTACCACAACAACTTTCTTTAGCGGGTTTAGAATTCGATAACATGAGCCAAGCGGGAGGCATGCGGTGTTATGGCTAATACAAAAAATATGGATGCTCCTTCAGGGCGTTGACGGCGCAAAGACTGCTGGAGCCGTGGCGACTGGCGGGGGGCTCACGATATGGGCCATATGGGGAATGATTAGCTACCAGGTCGATGCGAGCGAAGTGCGAACAAACGCTTCCATCACAAGAGAGAGTGCTGCGAACATGCACTACACAGATACGAGAGTCGAGGCCGTGGTGCCTCACATAGATAGCATAAAAGACGATGTGAAAGTGATTAGGGACGACACAAAACAGATCAGAGAATGGGTCTATGATCTAAATCAAAGGAGTAAGTAGTGAGTGATGAGAAAAAAAACGTAACTGGCGAAGTTAAAGTCGAAGATGGCGTCATTTTGGTAACTGCTAAGGCCGATGTAATCGAGGTCCTTCGCGATATGGCTAAAGATTCCACTAATAGCATCGACGATACTCTCGTGGAAATGATCGCCATGGCCCGCAGCAATCTTGATTGGAAGGGTTACGCGAAAGGTATTCTGTAAGCATGCCGTTTATTAATTGGCTCGCTACCATTATCGCCAAGGTTGTTGCTGATAAGACTATCGCGCTGATTAAGGAATATCGTGAAAAGGAAACTCGCCTCACTGCTATCGGTGGTGAGGCTAAAAATCTCATGGTGGAGCTAGATAATGCACAGTCAGAAGCCGAGAAAAAAGCGATCCTTCGCAAAATTAGCAGTTTCTCTGATCTCGCTAAGCTTCGTTTGTAGCTGTACGACACTAAGACCTCCTCCGCAGGTCACGAAGTGCTTAACAGATTACTCACGCCAAGGGATGGACTGCATAAACTCTCAGGGCACTGAGTTCTTCATTCCGTTCGCTAATAAGGACGTAAATAACCATGTGTGTATGCCAGGAAAGCAGTTCATTGATGCGACTGCATGGCTTCAAGAACTTATCGTCGTCATGACGAAGGGGAAATAAATGGATTTAATTAAAAAACTCGTCACGGAATTGATGGAATTACTAAAGGCGTTCTTAGCCTCGAAGGAAGTAGCACCAGTTATCCCACTACCTGTCGCGCCACCTCCTCCCATCGCAAAACAGATGGTAGAGATCTCAAAGGTCCCAGAATTTGGCGATAAGGGTGAACACGTAAAAGCTCTCCAAAAAGCTCTTGGCGTTAAAGACGATGGTGATTTCGGACCGATCACCAAGAAAGCTGTATCTGAAGTTCAAAAGAAGAACGGGCTTGCAGGCTCTGGCGTAATCGGTCCTAAAACGCTCGATATCCTCGGCCTTAAGGTCGTAGCTACGAACCCAGCCACTGGCGGTAAGACCATTACTCGCGATCTAGAGGGTAAACAAGAGCGCAGGCTTCATCCTGAGCTAAGAGTGCTTTTAGAGCAGAAAGTTTTCCCAGGCGGAAATATTCCTAATTTCTGGCACCAGAAGGAACTCGCTAAGGTGGCGATTGCTTTAGGTGAAGCGCTTTTATCGATGAAGATCAGAGAAGTCGGCGGGAATAACAAGGGTTATCTCGTGAGCCTCCTTCAGGATGTTATTGGAATCTTTAAAACTGGCGGTACGGGCGATGCTTGGTGTAAATCAGCCATGCAGGTAATCATTGCCTTCATCGAGGACTTCTACGGTGTGGAATCTCCTGTTTTAGCTAGTGAGCACTGCATGACAGTGAATAACGCTGCCAAGAAGGTCCCAGGGCTATGGACTGAGGCCTGCGAAGTGGGAACGATGTTCGAATTCCAGAACGGCACATCTCAGAGTGGCCACACGGGACTAGTGAAATCAAAAACCGCGACCACCATGATCACATTAGAGGGCAATACTGGCGATTCGTCTCTTTCAGATGGCGATGGTTTCTTTGAAAAAGTTCGTAATCAAAAGAAAAACGGCTCATTTAATACACGCGGGTTTGTTCGCATTTACCCTAACAATAAGGTGCCCTAATGAGTACAACGCTTTCAAAAGGCTATAAACTCCCAGCCGATGGCGATAGAGGAAGTACCTTCTATAACGACCTAGAAGCTAACATCACGCTCGTGAACTCCCATGACCACGATGGCACCGACGGTGAGCGCATTCATGTGAAAAACCTCACCAAAGGCGCGCAAACGCTTTTGGCTGCAGGCTGGAGTGCCGATGCTGGCGGGTCTACATACACTCAAAGCGTGACAATGCCCACAGGCTATCTGTTTGATGAAGTGGATATCAGATTTAAGAACACAGCGAACGGAAATATCCTTTACCCTACGGTCACAAAGACTGGCGCCTCAGCTTACACCATCAGCGTGAACGACAATACGCTAGAGATACTTTGTACCTATGTCTAATCAGCCCCTTCCGCTTCAGCCATTAACTATTAATGATTTCTCAGGCGGAATGACCGATTACTATAAGGGTAACGAGAATCTCACCGAATGCGAACTATTAGATAATATCCTCATTAACGATAACGCGGATCCAGTGACTCGTCCGGGCTGCGAGATCTTCGATGAGGATGCTCCGCAATTACCGACAGGCGAGAAGTGGGTGGCTGATGCTCTCGATGTGGCGGGTGATACGCTTCAGTACTCAGCGCGTGGACTTTATTACATCACAGGCGGCGTACAAACGGAGATCGTAGGTCCAACGAGTAATAAGGTATTTCCAAGCGGTGCAACTGAGACCACTAAGGGCTCCTTTGCCCTTTGGAATAACCAGCTTCTCTGCGCAAATGATCTCTACGCGCCAATAATGAGGGTTTATAAGAACGAGGCCGGAGCCTGGAAGGTGAATAACCTTGGGCTTCCCTATACAGAGCTATTTGGTGCGATAAGATTAGCTAATGAGCTAAAGGCTGACTACAACCTTCACCGCGCGGACGCCGCTCAACACACAGCTGGCGTTGATAATACAAACACGGTTACTGCGGCAAACGCTGACGACTATGACACTCTGATAACACTCACCACTCAGCTTTTAACGAAATATGCCGCCCATCACGCCGATTCTAGGCTTGCAACACCAGCCTTTCACGCCGCTACAGGTGCTGCGAATGTGCCCTTAGCGAGTGTTATTGCGCCGACCACACTTGATGAGTGCATTACTCGCTTAAATGATTTAAAGGCTAAATATAACGCTCACGATGCAGATGCAACGGCTCATGCGGTGGCGAGCTCTCACCAAATCACCTCAAACATCCTACCTAACGCCACGGGCACCGCGGGTGCTCAGAACTTCGTCTATGCTATCTACTATGCTCACAGCTACTACGTTGGCGATGTTCTATTTAAGGAAACAGGTCCCATTACTCTCGTTGAGGCTTCATCCTTAAATGCTCCAAACACCAACGCGATTACCTTAAATAACCTCCTGCCACTCATAAATGGCTCAACGAATAACTTCGATACGACAAACTGTAGGCTTGAAATAGCCCGCACAACTAACGGCGGAGACACTTTTTATTATCTTGCTGACCAATTGGCCTCAGTAACTAGCTATGTCGATACTACAAGTGATGTAACCCTTCAGAACAATCCTCCGCTCTACACTGAGGGTGGGGTGCTCGATAACGAGCCACCTCCTCCTGCGAAGTATATAGCGATCGTGAATGATTCGCTCGTGCTCGGTAATGTGAAAGAGGGCTCTGTCATAAGACCAAGCCGTGGGCGTATCTCAAAGCGCTTTCAACCGTTTGCATGCCCTAGTGAGTTTGCAAAGGATTTTGATGACAATATCGCGGGCGTAAGTGGAGTTAACGTCTATCCGATCGCTTTTCTAAATGATAAATGCTATCGCCTGGAGGGCTATTTTGATGCCACGGGCGAGGGTGGCTATGAAAAAAAAGAGATATCAACGAAGGTAGGCCTCGTTGCTCCAAAGAGCATCGTACAGATCAAGGACGGCCTTTTATTCGCCTCAGACGATGGCTTTTATTCTAGTGATGCTTTTAGTGTTCGAAAGATCTCAAATAGCATCAATGAAACCTTTGACGCCCTAAGCGATAAGGAAGATATCGTAGGCACCTTCGATAAAAAGAAGAACATTATCCTTTGGGGAGTGAAGGAAGATTCAGCGGCGGAGGCTAATGACACGCTCCTAGTCGCTCATGCGAACTATCCAAAGCCTAATGGGGACCTCGCCTTTACATCCTGGAGTGGCGGAAATGTGGCGGATAATTTCTCAGCCACCTGTTTAGCCTATATCGATGGTTACGTGCTTAGAGGTGACCACAGAGGCTATCTTTTCCGTCATGATGACAATATCTTCTCAGATCCTAAGATTGATACCTCTGAGGCGGCAGCCGATTGGTACACGAGCACTATTATTTACGATATCAGATCAAACGCCTATGATTTTGGCTCAGCCGATCGCAGGAAATGGGTACCAAGGATCGTCGTAAACGCCAATAACGTGTCGACTTTATCTTTGGCGATTGAGTCAAATAACGATAATTCCGGCGTGTTCGCGGCTCTTAAGCCTATCGTTGATAACTCAAACGGCGAGTGGGGTGATCCTACCGCTATTTGGGGGGATGATTCTCACCGCTGGAATTACTTCCCTATGATATCAGCCTGGCGCAGATTCCCTGGCTCAAGGCTTCGTTGCCAGTATAAGCAAGTCAGGTTCACTAACGCCTATACATTGATCGATGATTCGACCACGGTGGGCCCTGCGAGCACAAATGCTACGACTAAGGCCATTACACTCCTATCTCACCCGACGTTTGAGTGGATTGACGATCCGATTGGCTACAATATTTCCTTTGATACCGATGACTATGCGACGGAATACCCAATTACTGCAGTATCAGGCGCTGTTATCACGGTCGAGGATTCAGAGAACCTACTCACCACAGATGCCTCAGCGAACTGGAAGATCTATGGCTATAAGAAGCGTGAGGTCTTAAATCTATCGAACTTTGTCATACAATTTGGCTACATCACAATGACTCAAAGCGCTTATCAGGGAGAGGAATAGTGGTAAATCTCATCACGGAAAACCTTTCCATCGAATCTGCAAGAGAAAACTTTCAGAAGCTTAATGATTTTATTAAAACGCACCCTATATTGGGGGGTAATTTTAAGCATTTTGAGATCACCGTAGAGAACGCATCCGCGACATACAAGGTTTATCATCGCTTGGGTTTTCGTCCTAAGGATGTTATTATTACCTATATTTCCTCAGGGACCGCCACACCTGTATACAATTCATTCACAACTGAACTTATTGAGCTCAACGTATCTGGTGCCTCTACCATTAGGCTCCTGATCGGCTCGGCTAAGGCTGGCGCATGAAAATTTGGACATGGCTACAGATGAAAACAAAGATCAAGGACGATCTCGATCTCCATGAGGAGGATTTCGTCGATGATGACATGCTTTTAGGCTTCGGAAATGACGCCGTAAAAGAGGCGCATAAGGAATACGTGAAGCGCTATGAGTGTGGGCTTGAGACCGAAGCTGCGCTGTCACTGGTGAGTGGCACTGACACTTACGCTCTCCCCAGCGATATCTATGAGACTAAGATCACCCTCATTCAGTATAACGATGGCTCAACAATCTATGAGATCAAGGAACTTAAGGAAAAGCGCGATATTCCCTATGTTCAAACGAACGATGATTACCGATACCGGATCATAAATACCACGGCAGCGGGGCCTAAGATTAAGCTCTATCCGACGAGCCGTGAGACCTCATCCTCGGTCGTTACGGTTCATTATATCCGCACAGCGAAGGAAATTGCGCTCGATGCCGACACGGTGGATTTACCGGGTGCTGCTGACTTCATCATTCAACACATTAAGGATTCGGTTCGTAATAAGGAAGCGGGCACACTTTACGCCGCTGAGGAAAGTCCTGCGCTTAAGAAACAGCGAGCTCTCATGGAAGAAGCTTTAAGCGATATGACTCCGGATGGCGATAATATGCTTCAGGGCGACTATAGCTTTTACGATGAATTTGATCAGATAGAGGAGATGTAAGTGGCCTATCAGAAATTTGGAATGCAAAACCAGCAGTGGTTTAAAGATATCCAGGCTCATCAATTAAAAACTCAGGCTCAACGGGATGAGGAAACACGCCAAAATGATCCTCGTTACCAGGCGGCAATTCAATCTGGTAAATACGAAGAAATGCCTGCGGTGGATCCAGTCACTGGAAAGCCGTTGCAGTTTAAATGGGATTCCATGCTTGGCGCTGATGGGAATCTCGCACAACAATATCAACTCACTGATCAAGCTAACACTCAGGCCCTAGATAAGTTCCGTGGCGAGGCGATGCGCGACGCTGGAACTTCGAGCGCGTGGGGTAAGTCCATGCTCGATCAGAATCAGCTAAATCAGATCAATGCCATGGACGCTGGTAATCAGCAGATCGCAGGGCAAAACGCTGATATCATGAGCCGCCTTGCTCAGACCGGTGGTATGGGCCAAGGCTCAAGAGAGCGCATGTTCCGCACTGCGGGACGTGATGCCGTGATGAGTAAGCAGCGCACACTCAGAGATTCCATGAACGCTGGCGCTAATATTCGCCTTGAGGACGAGAAGAATCGCGTTAATCAGCTAGGCCAAACTGTAAATATGGATCAGTCCAGAGCTTCATACCTCACAGGTATTCAGCAAACAAATACCGGTAACGCCATGAATGAGCGCGATAAGGGCCGTATAGATCAGTCCAATCGCTGGAATAAAGAGATGGAAACCTGGGGTGCTAATAAGCAGGCTGATGCTCAGGCGAAAGCAGCGTGTTTCCCGCCAAATGCCCAGGTGAAAATGGCTGATGGTCAATTCAAGGCGATCAAAGACATTAAGCTAAACGATGAAGTGTACCTCGGTGGAAAGGTGTTTCACCTGATCACCGCTATTAACACTTCTAACGATGACATTTATAATTATAACGGCGTTGAAGTTACCGGCGGACACGCGGTTTTTGAGGATGGCGAGTTTATCCGAGTGAATGAATCGAAGATCGCTCGCAAGATAGAGATGGATCTTCCGATCGTCTATAACATCACCACAGATAACCACGTCATGTTCGTTCGCGATGTGCTGTTTGCTGATTACGAGGAAGTCGATGTTCCAAAGCATCCGAGTGAAACGCTTAAGGAATTGACCGAAAACTTCAAAAGGATCATTTCTTGAGCTTAGAGAAACTTTTCCTTGATTACATGTTCGAAGAGTATGAGTGCGAGTGCATTTATGACGACCAGGGCTTTGCCTTCTTTGCCTTCGTTGGTGAGGAGTGCCATATCAGGGATTTTAAATCCACTGGTAAGGGCCTAGAGCTTTTCCATAAGGTTGTGGAGTACGCCTGGGGTAAGAAGATGAAGTGGATCACAGCCTGCGTAACCGTGGGTGGGGATCGCGAAGAAAAAGGCTCTCGTTTAGTTAAGGGCTATTTAGCTAAGGGATTTAAGATCCTAAACGCCACAAATGGCCATGTGGTTTTGAAATACGATATCGACAAAGCAGGAGTAGAGTAATGGATTACTGGACTGATTTATTAAAAGCTCTCGAGCAAAAGGAGCGCGAAAAGCGCTGGGCACAGTGGAACGAATCACAGGCTATGCTCGATCAGAACGCCACTTATCCAGACTATTATCCGGGCCGCGGTGAAGCCCCGGAATGGGTAAAAAGGCAACGCCAAGCGCTCGATCTACAGGGTGAAGCCGGAGAAGAAATTCGACAGGACTGGGCTGGAAATAGAAGTTACGCACCACTAAGAAAGTTCTTGGGCGCGAAGTGAAACTATTTCCACTTGGCGATAATCAGGCTATTGAGGTCGCAGATAGCCCTGCTGACATCAGAGAGCAGATCTACGAGCTCGAAAGAGCGATGAAAGCTGCGCCTGAGGAAATTAAGTGTAATCCAGAGCCTGTTCATCACTTCGCTAAAGGGATATATGCTCGTGAGGTTACAATCCCTGCGGGAACCATCGTTGTTGGCGAGGTACATAAGACTGAGCACCTCTGTATTGTGAGTAAAGGTAAGATCACTGTACTCACCGAACAAGGGCTAAAAACGATCGAGGCGCCATGTACGATCGTTTCACCTCCGGGCACTAAGCGCGTTGGTGTGACCCATACAGAGACCGTATGGACTGCGATACATGGCACGAATGAAACTGATATTGAAAAGTTAAAAACAGAATTAATCGCTGAAACTCATGAAGAGTTAAGCGAGGCGGCAATCGAGAGATTGTCAAAGCTAGTAGGGGGATAGGATGTCGTGGATAGCAGTGGGAGTCACAGTAGGAACCGCAGCGCTTGGAGCGCATTCAGGCCGGCAAAAAGAAAAGGCTCAGGAGCGCCAAAACTTGGCCTCTGCTGAAGCCAATCGCTATTCGCCTTGGACTGGCAAATCATTTAACTCTGATTACTCAGCTAACGGCGCGGCTCTTGACGGCGCTATGCAGGGCGGAATGGCGGGCTTAGCGATGGGCTCCCAAATGGGTAAAGCCTCGTCTACGGGTGGCACTACTGGCGCTGGCGGGTATTCTGCAGACCAAAATTACGCTCCTCAGGCAGTCTCTGTAAATGGAATGCAAAACGGCGCAAATCAAAGCCCATGGGACTGGCGCCAAATGATGGGTAATAAGAAAACATTCTTCTAGAGGATTATTATGGCAATGCCCCCTGATTATTATCAAAGCTTACTTCCGCAAAAGAAATCTCTTGAAGAA